>Ga0210393_10004016_pt1 | contig 11688 bp, 11 predicted proteins | sample IncBWC27OmetaG_FD_160068 | JGI IMG/M metagenome (GOLD analysis project Ga0210393, IMG submission 160068) | Forest soil microbial communities from Barre Woods Harvard Forest LTER site, Petersham, Massachusetts, United States - Inc-BW-C-27-O ... | reverse complement strand
CCCTGGAGTCCTGCTGCAGTGCAAGCGTCACACCCAACACCGCGGCGGCGCCGAATGCTATACCGGCCACGATGCTAGCCACTGCGCGCAGCGCGAATTGGTTCATCACTGGCTCCAATGGGTCGTAGCCGTCGTCGGTCGTGGCCTCGCAATTTTCTCCACTGCCGGCATGTGCTCCTTATAGAACGGTGACAGGATTTCCTAACCGAGAGTGCCCATGACGGGCGGTAGAACAAGCAGTTTGTAACCGAAGCCGGGTCGGCCGGACGCCGCGATCCTGGCCAATTTGCTGTCCCCATAAACGGCTTCCGGCGTCCAGACCTGTGAAGCACGGTCCGGACGCCGGAAGTTTTTGTTGCGTCAGTACAGCGGAATCCAGACACCGAAGTACCAGAAGCCCCATCCACCGAAAACCGGATTGAAGACCGGAATGGCGGTGTAGCCGCCATAATCGCACGGCCCGAAGTCACCTTGTGCTCGCTGTCGTATTCGACTTGTTGCTCGAACAGCCAGCCAGACCCGCGACCACCATGGCCACGGCCGCTATACCGACCAAGATCCCACGCTTCACCAGTGCCCTCCTTTTTGTCGTGGCCCTTCAACGCTGGCGGATCGTTCAACATCATCGCCGAACGGCTGCTTGGCCTGCCCCGCGACCCCTAAATAGATCCATGCCGACCTGCGGCCGGTCTGAGGTCGGCATGGATCCCCCTCAGGCGCGTGCCGGCCAACCTATAACTCTCGGCAGGACGAGGCTGACCTGGATGCCGATGGTGTCGATGATCAGCAGAGTTTAATGATGCCGAATGCTGCCGATGATCAGCAGGGTTAACTGATGCCGAGGGTGTCGATGATCAGCGGGTTGGTGTTCCGACCGTGGAATGTATTGGGCTACACAATCATCGGAGGGTAACGAAAACTGGTGTGCCACAACAATAATCGGAGGGATGCGGTCGTCGACATCATGATCGTGTACGAGCCTGGGCTGACCCGACCGCTGCCATGGACGACCACCACACACGAGTAACGGCCCTGATGGGGTGGTACAGCAACCGCCTAGACCACTTTTGAGCAGCCAGGACCCGGGTGCGGCAATCCTCCCCATGCCCATCCGGAAGCCGGCCCGCACGGACCACTGCGACCCTCTACTTGCGCGACGGTGATCGGGTAATCCTGCCAACCTCCTTCGGCGGACGGCGGGACAATCCGTTGTGGTACCTCAACCTCAAGGACAATCCCGAGGTGCAGATGCAGATTCGGGCCCAGCGGCTGCACCTGACGGCCCGCGACGCCACCGACGCCGAACGAGAGCGCTACTGGCCGCCGCTGATCCGGATGTACCCGCCTTATCGCGGGTACCGCCGGGCGACCAACCGGGTGATTCCGTTAGTGGTCTGCGAACCGCGCCGCCCTGCGCGCTAGGCCCCGTAGACCGGGACCGGCGACCGCGACTTGGCCAGCAGGTCGGCCACGACTGGCCCCAACTCGGCGGGATCCCATCTCGCGCCCTTGTCGATCTGCGGCCCGTGCGCCCAGCCCTCGGCGACGCGGATCTTGCCGCCCTCGACCTCGAACACCTTCCCGGTGACGTCGCGTGATTCAGTGCTGCCCAGCCACACGACCAGCGGCGAGACGTTCTCCGGCGCCATGGCGTCGAAATCCTGTTCCTGCGTCGCCATCATCGCGGCGAAGACGGTCTCGGTCATGCGGGTGCGGGCCGACGGTGCGATGGCGTTGACGGTGACGCCGTAGCGACCCATCTCGGCGGCGGCCACCAGCGTCATTGCCGCGATGCCAGCTTTGGCGGCGCTGTAGTTGCCCTGCCCGACACTGCCCTGCAGGCCGGCACCCGAACTGGTGTTAATAATCCGTGCATCAACGGTTTTGCCCTGTTTGGACAACCCGCGCCAGTACGACGCGGCGTGCCGCATCGTGGCGAAGTGGCCCTTGAGGTGCACTGCGATGACGGCGTCGAACTCCTCCTCGCTGGTGTTGGCCATCATCCTGTCGCGCACGATGCCGGCGTTGTTCACCAGAACATCCAGACCACCGAACTTCTCAACGGCGGTCTGGATGAGGCCTGCCGCTTGATTCCAGTCCGCGATGTTGGATCCGTCGGCGATGGCTTCGCCACCGGCGGCGGTGATTTCGTCGACTACGCCCTGCGCGGCACTACCGCCGCTGGCAGGCGACCCGTCCAGACCAACACCGATATCGTTGACAACGACGCGCGCACCCTCGGCCGCGAAGGCCAGCGCATGCGCGCGACCGATACCGCCGCCCGCTCCGGTGACGATGACGACACGGCCGTCGACCACGCCCATACCATTGCTCCTTAATCGTTTACTTGTTGGCGCTCGAGACACCCAAGTACGGAGGCGGCTCACCGCCGCCGTGCACCTCCAGCGTGGCTCCGCTGATATACGAGGCCACATCGGAAGTCAGAAACGCTGCGGCCCAGCCGATGTCGCTGGGTTTAGCCAACCGCCCCAGTGGCACCGTGGCAGCGACGCGCGCAACCGACTCGGCGTCACCGTAGAACAGTTCGGATTGTTCGGTCTCGACCATGCCGACCACCACCGCGTTGACCCGAACCTTGGGAGCCCATTCCACCGCCAGTGTGAGAGTGAGGTTTTCCAGGCCCGCCTTGGCCACACCGTAGGCTGCCGTACCCGGAGTGGGACGCCGACCGCTGACGCTGCAGACGTTCACGATCGATCCACCGTTGGGTTGCTCCTGCATCAGCGCGTTCACGCGCTGCGAAATGAGCAGCGGTGCAAGCACATTGAGCTCGACTATCTTGCGGTGAAAGTTGTGCGTGGCCTCAGCCGCAAGGGCATACGGCGAACCGCCCGCGTTGTTGACCACTACGTCGAGGCGGCCATGGCGTTCCTTGATTGTGTCGATGAGCCGAGCGACCGAATCCTCGTCGCGGACGTCGCAGGCATGGAACTCATAGGGCAAACCCTCGACGGCACGTCGCGCGCAGGTGATCACGGTCGCGCCTTGTCCGGCGAAAACCGAACTGATTCCGGCGCCTACCCCTCGAACGCCGCCGGTTACCAAGACCACCCGCCCGGCCAATCCCAAATTGATGGCGTCGGCTCCTTGGGCGCGAGTCACTGTGCTAGCGTACCAAGCAAGTGCTTGCTTAGGTAGCCACCCATCAGGAAGTGCAATGACGATCACATCCACCAGCACGGAACCGGGCATACTCGCGGTCACCGTCGACTACCCGCCGGTCAACGCCATCCCGTCGCAAGGCTGGTTCGAACTCGCTGACGCGATCACGGCCGCCGGCGCGAACCCCGACACCCACGCGGTGATCCTGCGGGCCGAGGGCCGCGGCTTCAACGCCGGCGTTGATATCAAGGAAATGCAGCGCACCGAGGGATTCACCGCACTCGTCGACGCCAATCGCGGCTGCTTCGCCGCGTTTCGCGCGGTCTATGAATGCGCGGTGCCGGTGATCGCGGCGGTGAACGGGTTCTGCGTCGGCGGCGGCATCGGGCTGGTCGGTAACTCCGACGTCATCGTGGCCTCCGACGACGCCACCTTTGGACTCCCGGAGGTGGAGCGTGGCGCACTCGGGGCGGCCACCCACCTGTCCCGGCTGGTACCGCAGCATCTGATGCGGCGTCTGTTCTTCACGGCGGCGACGGTGGACGCCGCCACCTTGCACCACTTCGGCTCGGTGCACGAGGTGGTGCCGCGCGACCAGCTCGATGAGGCCGCTTTGCGGGTGGCTCGCGACATCGCCGCCAAAGACACTCGCGTCATCCGCGCGGCCAAGGAAGCGCTCAACTTCATCGATGTGCAACGGGTCAACTCGAGTTATCGGATGGAGCAAGGCTTTACCTTTGAGCTCAACCTGGCCGGGGTGTCCGACGAGCACCGCGACGCGTTCGTCAAGAAATCATGAGCGACAAGCGGACCACCCTCGACGAGGCCGTCGCGCAATTGCGCAGCGGCATGACCATTGGCATCGGCGGCTGGGGGTCGCGGCGCAAGCCCATGGCCTTCGTGCGTGCCATGCTGCGCACCGAAATCACTGACTTGACAGTGGTCACCTACGGCGGGCCCGACCTGGGTCTGCTGTGTTCAGCGGGCAAGGTCAAGCGCGCCTACTACGGGTTCGTCTCGCTGGACTCGTCACCCTTCTACGACCCATGGTTCGCCAAGGCGCGCACCAGTGGCGCCATCGAAGCCCGGGAAATGGACGAGGGCATGCTGCGCTGCGGGCTGCAGGCGGCAGCGCAGCGGCTGCCGTTCCTGCCGATCCGCGCCGGGCTGGGCAGTTCGGTGCCCGACTTCTGGGAGGGCGAATTGCAAACCGTAACCAGCCCTTATCCGGCCCCGGGCGGCGGACACGAAAGCCTGATCGCCATGCCCGCATTGCGATTGGACGTCGCCTTTGTGCACCTCAATCTCGGTGATCGCCAAGGCAATGCCGCATACACCGGCATTGATCCCTATTTCGACGATCTGTTCCTGCTGGCTGCCGAGAAGCGCTACTTGTCCGTGGAGCGCGTCGTGCCGACTGAAGAGCTGATCAAGGCGGTGCCGCCGCAGGCGCTGTTGGTGAACCGGATGATGGTCGACGCGGTTGTGGAGGCACCTCGTGGAGCCCACTTCACCACCGCTGCACCGGATTACGGCCGAGACGAGAAGTTTCAGCGGCACTACGCCGAGGCTGCCTCGACGGAAGATGGCTGGGAAAAATTCGTGGCAACCTACCTGTCGGGCAGCGAAGACGACTATCAGGCGGCCGTGCGCGCTTTCGGAGAAGAGGCATCCGAGTGAGCACCCGAGCCGAAGTCTGCGCGGTCGCCTGCGCCGAATTATTCAGGGACGCGGGCGAAATCATGGTCAGCCCGATGACGAACATGGCGTCGGTCGGCGCACGGCTGGCCCGGCTGACCTTCTCCCCGGACATCCTGCTGACCGATGGCGAGGCGCAGTTGCTCGCCGACACCCCGGCGCTGGGCGCGTCCGGCGTGGTTGAGGGCTGGATGCCGTTTGGCCGTGTGTTCGAGACACTGGCCTGGGGTCGGCGGCATGTAGTGATGGGCGCCAATCAGGTTGACCGCTTTGGCAATCAGAACATCTCGGCGTTCGGGCCGCTGCAGCACCCCACGCGGCAGATGTTCGGCCTCCGGGGCGCACCCGGCAACGCGATCAACCACGCGACCAGCTACTGGGTCGGCAACCACTCCAAGCGAGTGTTCTGCGAGGCCGTCGACGTGGTCTGCGGCATCGGCTGGGACAAGGTCGACGCCGACAATCCGGCGTTCCGGTTCGCCAACTCCTATCGGGTGGTGTCCAACCTCGGGGTGTTCGACTTCGGTGGCCCGGATAAAACCATGCGTGCGATGTCCCTGCATCCCGGCGTTTCACCCGATGACGTCCGCGAAGCCACCTCGTTCGAGGTGCACGGCCTTGAGCAGGCCGAGGAGACCAGGCTCCCGACCGACGATGAACTGCGCCTGATTCGCGAGGTCATCGACCCGAAATCATTGCGCGACCGAGAGATACGGTCATGAGGTTGCGGACGCCACTGACCGAACTGGTCGGCGTCGAGCACCCGGTGGTGCAAACCGGGATGGGCTGGGTGGCCGGGGCGCGGCTGGTATCGGCCACGGCCAACGCGGGCGGCCTCGGCATCCTGGCTTCGGCCACCATGACCTTGGACGAGTTGGCAACCGCGATCGGCAAGGTCAAGGCCGCCACCGACAAGCCGTTCGGCGTGAACATCCGTGCCGACGCAGCCGACGCCGGGGACCGGGTCGAGCTGATGATCCGCGAGGGCGTGAAGGTGGCGTCGTTCGCACTTGCGCCCAAACAAGAGCTGATAGCACAGCTGAAAGATGCTGGGGCAGTTGTCATCCCCTCGATCGGCGCGGCCAAACACGCGCGCAAGGTCGCCAGCTGGGGCGCCGACGCGATGATCGTCCAGGGCGGCGAAGGCGGCGGACACACCGGGCCCGTTGCGACGACGCTGCTATTGCCGTCCGTGCTGGACGCGGTCAAGGGCACCGGTATCCCGGTGATCGCGGCGGGCGGATTCTTCGACGGCCGAGGACTCGCGGCGGCCTTGTCCTACGGTGCTGCCGGTGTGGCGATGGGCACCCGGTTTCTGCTCACCTCGGATTCCACCGTTCCCGACGCGGTCAAGCGGCGCTATCTGGAGGCGGCGCTGGACAGCACAGTGGTCACCACGCGCGTCGACGGCATGCCGCACCGGGTGCTACGCACCGGGCTGGTCGAGAAGCTGGAAAGCGGTTCGCGGGTACGGGGTTTGACCGCGGCGGTTCGCAATGCCGCGAAGTTCAAGCAGATGTCGCAGATGACCTGGCGGTCGATGATCAGCGACGGCCTGGCGATGCGTCACGGCAAGGAGCTGACCTGGTCACAGGTGGTGATGGCGGCCAACACGCCGATGCTGCTGAAAGCCGGCCTGGTCGAAGGCAACACCGACGCCGGGGTGCTGGCGTCTGGACAGGTCGCCGGCATCCTCGAGGACCTACCGTCCTGCGCCGAGCTGATCGAGTCGATCGTGCGTGACGCGATCGAGCATCTACAAGCGGCGTCTGGGCTGGTGCTGCCGTAACCTCCGCGCCGAGCGTGCAACCACTGCGACAAATCCGCGGAATATTCGCGCTGAGTACACGCTCGGCGTAACGAGTTACAGCCGCTCGATGATCGTGACGTTGGCCGTGCCGCCGCCCTCGCACATCGTCTGCAACCCATAGCGGCCGCCGACGCGCTCCAGCTCGTTGAGCATGGTGGCGAACAGCTTGGCCCCGGTGGCACCCAGCGGATGACCGAGAGCGATCGCCCCGCCGTTCGCGTTGACCTTTTCCGGGTCGGCCTTGATCTCCTTGAGCCAGGCCAGCACGACCGGCGCGAATGCCTCGTTGATCTCGACGGTGTCGATGTCCCCAATGGACAGTCCGGTCTTTTCCAGCGCGTAGCGGGTGGCGGGGATTGGACCGGTCAGCATGAACACCGGGTCGGCGGCACGGGCACTGATGTGGTGGATGCGCGCCCGCGGGGTCAGCTTGTGGTCTTTGACGGCCTGCTCGGACGCCAGCAGAATCGCACTGGCGCCGTCGGAAATCTGACTGGCCATTGCCGCCGTCAGCCGCCCCCCCTCGACCAGCGGCTTCAGGCCAGCCATCTTCTCCAGCGACGACTCGCGCGGGCCTTCGTCGACCCGGAACGGCCCGGATTCGGTTTCAACGGTAATGATTTCGTTGTCGAAGTGGCCGCCGCGGATCGCGGCGAACGCGCGCTCGTGGCTGGTCAGCGCGTACTGCTCCATCTCTTCGCGCGACAGGTTCCACTTCTCGGCGATCAGCTCCGAGCCGCGGAACTGTGAAATCTCCTGATCGCCGTACCGATGCAGCCACTGCTTGGACTCGTTGGTCGGCGAGGTGAACCCGAACTGCTCGCCGACCGTCATCGCCGACGAGATCGGGACCTGGCTCATGTTCTGCACGCCTCCGGCCACGATGAGGTCCGCCGTACCGGACATGATCGCCTGCGCACCAAAGGAAATCGCCTGTTGGCTGGAACCGCATTGGCGATCCACCGTGACGCCGGGCACTTCTTCGGGATAGCCGGCGGCCAGCCACGAGAGTCGGGCGATGTTGCCTGCCTGCCCTCCGATGGCGTCGACGCATCCGGCGATCACATCATCGACAGCGGCGGGGTCGACGTCGGCCCGGTCGAGTAGTCCGCGCCACGCATGAGCACCCAGGTCGACGGGATGTATCCCGGCCAGTGCGCCATTGCGCTTGCCAACCGCGGTACGTACAGCGTCGATGACATACGCCTCGGGCATCTTTCAAACTCCTTCTTTGGTAATTCCGCCAAGGACGATGGCGAGGTATTGCTGACCGACCTGCTGCGCGGTGAGCGGCCCGCCGGGTTGATACCAGCGCACCGACACCCAGGTGGTGTCACGGATGAATCGGTAGACGAGGTCGACGTCGAGGTCGGGCCGGAGGTAGCCCTCGTCGACGCCCTGGTAGAGCACCTCGACCCACATCTTGCGTTGTTGGCGGTTCATGTCCTCGATGTAGGAGAACCGGGGCTGCGATAACAGCCGTTGGGCTTCGTCCTGATAGATGACGACCTGCGCATGCCGATGCTCGATCGCCTCGAACGATGCCATGAACAGCCCCTTGAGCCGCTCCAGCGGATTGGCTTCGCTGTCCACGATCTCGCGGTAGCGGGCGAACAACCAGTCCAGGAAACTGCGCAACAGCTCGTCGACCATCTCCTCTTTAGAGGAGAAATGGTGGTACAGACTGCCGGACAGGATGCCGGCACCGTCGGCGATATCGCGCACCGTGGTGGCGCGCAGGCCACGCTCGGCGAACATGGTCGCGGCGAGCTCCAGCAGCTCGTCTCGCCGGCTGTTCGCCTGACCGGTCACTCGGTCCACCCGATCAGGGTATCAACCAAGCGCTTGCTCGGCTAGCCATGGTCACGGATGCTGACTGGAGACGGAGATGACCTCGCCGGTGAGGTAACTGGAGTACTCACTGGCCAGAAACGCGATGGTGGCCGCTACTTCCCACGGCTCGGCGGCTCGCCCGAACGCCTCATCGGCGGATAGCCGGTCGAGCAGATCGGTTGATGTGGTCTTGTCCAAAAACTTGTGCCGGGCGATGCTCGGGGACACCGCGTTGATCCGTACCCCGTAGTCGACGGCTTCTATTGCGCTGCAACGGGTTAACGCCATCACGCCGGCCTTGGCGGCCGCGTAGTGCGACTGCGAGTGTTGCGCCCGCCAGCCCAGCACGCTGGCGTTGTTGACGATCACGCCGCCGTGCGACGCGTCGCGGAAGTACCGCAGCGCCGCGCGGGTGGCGCGGAACACCGAGGTCAGGGTCACATTCAGCACGCGGTCCCATTCCTCATCGGTCATGTCGGCCACCGGCGTCTGGCCGCCCAGCCCGGCATTGTTGACCAGCACGTCGATGCGGCCCATTCGGGCACGGGCCGATGCGAACAGCGCGTCGACCTGGGCGGTGGAGGTCACGTCGCACAGCACGCTCTCGACCCGGCCCTGCCCCAGCGCGGATAATTCCTCGGCGGTCTCCCCTAGCCGTCGTTCGTGGTGGTCGGATACCACCACGTCGGCACCCTCGGCCAGGGCCCGCCGCGCGGTCGCCGATCCGATGCCGGTGCCTGCGGCGGCGGTCACGATAACCACTTTGCCGGCCAGAAGCCCGTGTCCGGCAATCTCTTTCGGCGCTTCGGCCAGACTCATGCTTCCTCCTGTGTCTTCGCGCAAGCGCTCATCCACGAACTTCCCGGGGCAAGCCGAGCACCCGCTCGGCGATGATGTTGCGCTGGATTTCGTTGGATCCGCCGTAGATGGTGTCGGCGCGGGTGAACAAGAAGAGCCGCTGCCACTCGTCGAATTCGCCGTCGGACATGGTCATGCCGGGCTTGCCGATGACGTCCATCGCCAGCTCGCCCAGATCGCGATGCCAGTTGGCCCACAACAGCTTCGACACGTTGTCCTGGCCGGGCTGCTCGACGTCCATGGTGGCCAGGGCGTAGCTGCGCATGGCGCGCAGGCCGGTCCACGCCCGCGTCAGCCGTTCCCGGATGAACGGATCGTCGGCGGCGCCGTTGCGCCGTGCGAGTTCAGCCAGATTGGAAAGCTCACGGGCGTAGACGATTTGCTGCCCCAGCGTTGAGACACCGCGCTCGAAGGTCAGCGTTCCCATGGCGACCCGCCAGCCGTCGCCCGGTTGGCCCACCACCAGGCTGGCGTCGGTGCGGGCATCGTCAAAGAACACCTCGTTGAACTCCGCGGTGCCGGTGATCTGGACGATCGGCCGGATCTGCACACCGGGCTGGTCCAGCGGCACCAACAGATATGACAGTCCGGCGTGCCGCTTGGAGCCCTTCTCGGTGCGCGCGACCACAAAGCACCACTGCGACAAGTGCGCCAGCGACGTCCACACCTTCTGTCCATTGATCACCCACTGATCGCCGTCGAGCTCGGCGGTGGTCGAGACGTTGGCCAGGTCACTGCCGGCTCCGGGCTCCGAATACCCCTGGCACCACAGCTCGGTGACATCGAGGATGCGCGGCAGGAAACGCTGCTGCTGCTCTTGTGTGCCGAACGCGATCAGCGTCGGACCGAGCAGCTCTTCGCCGAAGTGGTTGACTTTGTCCGGAGCGTCGGCGCGGGCGTACTCCTCGTAGAACGCCACCCGGTGCGCGGTCGAAAACCCGCGGCCACCGTACTTGACCGGCCACCCCAGACAGGTCAGCCCCGCTGCAGCGAGATGCTGGTTCCATGTCCGGCGCTCTTCGAAAGCCTCGTGCTCGCGCCCAGGTCCGCCAAGACCCTTGAGCGCTGCAAATTCGCCGACCAGATTGTCGGCGAGCCAACTGCGGACCTCCGCCCGGAACTCCTCGACGTCCTGCATGCCCTGTAGGCTAACCTACCAAGCACTTGCTTTGTTAGAGAGGCAATGATGACCAGCGATCCCCGCACCGTGCCAGCGGCGCTGGATCGCTTCGCACGCCAACTCCCCGACCACGCCGCGTTGATCACCAACGACCGGTCGTTCACCGCCGCCGAGCTGCGCGACGAGGTGCACCGTGCGACCGCCGCGTTGATCGCACTCGGCGTCCAATCCCGGGACCGGGTGGCCATCTGGTCACCGAATACCTGGCACTGGGTGATCGCCTGCCTGGCGATTCACCACGCCGGTGCCGCGATGGTGCCGCTCAACACGCGCTACACCGCCTCGGAAGCCGCCGACATCCTGGCCCGCACCCATGCGCCGGTGGTGTTCGGAATGGGCCAATTTCTTGGCAACGATCGCCTTGCCGACCTGGACCGCACCGCCCTGCCGGCGCTGCGGCACATCGTGCGAATACCGATCGACGCCGAAGAGACGGACGACGGAACCTGGGACGACTTCATCGCAAAGGGTTCCACGTCAGCAGCCGTCGCCGACCGCGCCGCCGCCGTCATGCCCGACGACGTCAGCGACATCCTGTTCACCTCCGGCACCACCGGCCGCAGCAAAGGTGTGTTGTGCGCGCACCGGCAATCGCTCTCGGCCTCGGCGTCGTGGGCCGCCAACGGCAAGATCACCAGCGATGACCGCTACCTGTGCATCAACCCGTTCTTTCACAACTTCGGGTACAAGGCCGGCATCCTGGCCTGTCTGCAGACCGGCGCGACGCTGATCCCGCACCTGACGTTCGATCCGCTGCGCGCGCTGCAGGCGATCGAGCAACACCGCATCACCGTGTTGCCCGGGCCGCCCACGATTTACCAGACCCTGCTTGATCACCCGGCGCGCAATGACTATGACCTGAGCTCGCTGCGGTTCGCGGTGACCGGTGCGGCCACCGTGCCGGTCGTGCTGGTGGAACGCATGCAAGCCGAACTGGACATCGACATCGTGCTGACCGCCTACGGCCTGACCGAGGCCAATGGCATGGGCACCATGTGCCGCGCCGACGATGACGCGGTGACCGTCGCCACCACCTGCGGCCGTCCGTTCGCCGACTTCGAATTGCGCATCGATTCACCGACACCCGACGAATCCGGAGAGGTGTTGTTGCACGGGCCCAACGTGATGCTGGGCTACCTCGACGACCCGGAGGCCACCGCCGCGGCCATCGACACCGAGGCTGGCT
>Ga0210393_10004015_pt1 | contig 11690 bp, 10 predicted proteins | sample IncBWC27OmetaG_FD_160068 | JGI IMG/M metagenome (GOLD analysis project Ga0210393, IMG submission 160068) | Forest soil microbial communities from Barre Woods Harvard Forest LTER site, Petersham, Massachusetts, United States - Inc-BW-C-27-O ... | reverse complement strand
CCATCTTGTTCTCCCTGATGTCAAGGACAGCATCACGTGCTGCCACTGACACAAGCCCCACGAATAAAGGCGGGGCGAACCGGAGAACCGAGGCGGAGGGGATGGCGGCCTCTCAAAACGCGCCACCACACATGCTCTGTCCGGGGCGGAAGTCGAGCAGATCCTGAGCAATCTTGTGGCTTTGTTCGCTCCTCGCCGAGCACCTTGTGATCGGGAGTCCCTAGTAATCGGGTCGACCAAAGCATTTTCGGCGCCCGCCTTCATGGCTCCGCCGACTCACCCTTGTGATCGGATAGAAAAGGTCATCACAAGCGCCAGTCCCAGCGCCAAACGCTTGGCCGATAGGATGGATTCCGCGCAGACGCGTGGTCTCGCCCACCAATGTTTTAGGATGCGCCGCCACTGCATCGAAGTCGCAGCGTCCGGGAAGGCCCGCCTCCTTCATTATCTACTGCGCAGATAATCAAATTCGCTGGGACGACCAACGGAGATAAATCCACCAATGTCAATTTCATCGTACATCGCGCGGGTAGTCGCCCATTTCAGAAACTGAGAGATACTGTCGACCTGATCGTCATGCTTGCCCTGTGGAAAGGCTAATAACTCCAGCAGAAAACTATCAAGCCATTCGGCTTGCGCCGGCAGGAATACCTGTCCGGCTTCGATTTTGAAGGATTGCGCGACCATCCGATCAGCTTTACTGCCCTCGGGCTTGATGCCTATTGGAGGAGGCATTCCCTTCGGAATATCACGCTGAAGGTCCTGCAACAGCATCATGCCGGGGCCGGCGTTCTCGATCAGAACTGTCTCGGCACTATGCCGCGCGGCCAAACCCGCAACCATTCGCCTGAGGTCCGGATATTGCAGGCGTCCCCGAAACACATCGACCAGGTAGTAATCCTTTTTCACGATCCGCCAAGTGGTGCAGACCGAATAGTCGTTGGCTGGACCCGTCATCGCGGCAGTATCCCAGCTTTGCGCGATATGCTCGCGCGCGCCGGGTGCGGGAAGAGGATCATAAAATCGAAACCACTCGCGCTTGATAAGATTTCCTTCGACCGGGATCGGCCGCTGCTGGTATTGAGCCGAGAACATCAGGCTTCCGATTTCGCCCTTGATTCGATCCAGAACAGCTCTGTCCTCCCGTTTTGCATGGAGCACATCGCCAGTACGGCGGCTGAATCGTTTGTTGCGACCAATCGGGATTTCGCAATCCTCAAGTGCAATCGCCGGTAGATCCAGATGATGCCACCCATCCAGCTGGAGAAGATGGCCTGCGAGGTCGTCTTCATGCAGGCGTTGCATAACCACAACGATAGGACCCTTATCCTTGTCGTTGAGGCGCGAAACCAGTGAGCCGCCATACCAGTCGATCACGCGCCTGCGCGCCGGCTCCGACATCGCGTCCTCGGCCTTGAGTGGATCGTCGATGACGATGAGATCGGCGCCGCGACCGGTCAACGTGCCTCCAACGGAGGTTGCATACCGGCTGCCGCCCGCTGTGGTGACCAACTCTGTGCCGGTGTCCTTTGCCGGGCGCATTCCGGGAAACAGCGCGCGATACCATGGAGCATCGATCACCATCCGAAACTGACGATGTAGTTCGGCGGCGAAATCATTGGAGTAACTGACGACGATAATGCGGCGGCCGGGATCATGACCCAGCGACCAGGCCACATAGGCGATGGAGACGCAGATCGATTTCAGGGAGCGGGGAGGCTGGTTGATAAGAAGACGTTGATGTTCTCCAGCATCGAGACGCATTAGTTGATAGACAATGGCATCGATGTGCCAATTGGGCAGATAGGTGGTGCCCGGCAGAATGGTGTTGAAAACCTTCCGCACGAAGTAACGCAGGTCCGTCCTTAGCAGTGCCGCGAGAAGGTCGCTCATTCGGACCCCTCGTCGCTGGAGCCCTTGTCGCTGCAGCCCTCGCCGCTGGGGGCCTCGTCGCTGGAGCCCTCATCGGAAGCCTTCGAAGAATCCGCTTTAGCGTCACCCAGAACCTCCGCGCGATACGCGTCGAGAATGGCTAGATCGTCAGCCGAGACGATTTTGGTGGCGGCCTCGGTCGAGCCAACGCTGAGGACGCGTGCAAGCTCCAGTAGTAGTTCAAGTGCGCGGCTATCGCCCTTGAGCGCTTTTTCCCTCGTCCGAAGGAATAGCCCTTTTTGCGTCGATACGCGTTTGGTCTTGCCTCCGTCGTTCAGGGTAATCGGAGTTTCGAGCGTGCGCTTAAGATCGGTTGCGAAGTTCAACGTGCCCTTTGGCCGACCTCGCGGGTTGCCCGACTGTCCAGGCTTGAACTGAGTGTGACTTGGCGGATTCCCATAGCCGATGCCGGTACTGGATTTCTTCCTTCTCATAGACGGTCTCCAACCTCGGTGAGCCCAGTCGGCGCAGCAGCACCCAAACCGAAGGGTTGAGCGGACTCGGCATGGACGGCGATTTTCCCAGTCAGGTGCTGCCAGCGGCGGACCGTCGCATCGACGTAGCGCGGATCGATTTCAATCAGCCTGGCGTGCCGGCTAGTGCGCTCCGCTGCGATCAGCGTCGTCCCCGCGCCCCCGAATGGGTCAAGGATGACGTCGTTCTGGTTTGAGCAGTCGCGGATCGCATCGGCAATTAGAGCGAGTGGCTTAACTGTTGGATGGAGCGAAAGCTTGCCCTTTGCGGAGTTGGCCCAGACGTTTTGACTGGGATAGTCCCACACATTCGGACGATGCCTGCCGAACCGGCCGAGCTGGACGTTGTTGACGTGGGTCGCGTGCCCTTTCTTGAACACAAAGACTAACTCATGTTTGGAGCGGTAAAGCGATCCCATACCTGCGTTTGATTTATTCCAGACGCAGAGGTTCTTCATCTCCGTATACGCAGGGGCGGCGGCGGCCAGCAGTTCCCGCATGCCCCTCCAATCCATGCAAACAAAGTGGATTGAGCCATCGACCGCGTAGTGTGAGGTGTGTCCGAGGGCGGTCGCTAAGAATCTCTCAAATTCCGCGGGCGACATCTCTCCCGATGCCATCGCGAACGCGGCGTGTTTGTTTCTGCCAAGGCCGCTCACGTGACCATCGATCAAACAATTGTAAGGTGGGTCGGCAAAAACCATGACTGCGCGCTCATCACCTAGCAAACGATCATAGGTAGTTGCATCCAATGCATTGCCGCAGTGAACTCGATGATCGCCCAAGATCCAGACGTCGCCCGGTCGCGTGACTTGCGCTCCCGCTTCGATCGGAGGCAGTTCGTCTTCCTCGTCTTCAGCTCCAAGGAGGCGGGCGTCGATTTCGCCCATTTCAAATCCTGAGATTTGAAGGTCGACGTTTTCGTCGAGCGCAAGGACGTCTGAAAATTCAAGGGCCAGAGCCTCGGTATCCCAACTGGAATCCTCACCGAGGCGGTTGAGCGCCAATCGAAGAAGACGGAGCCTCCCGTCATCCAGATCAGCAATGGTGACCGCGGGAACTTGTCGGAGGCCCAGCTGCCGCGCGGCGAGAACGAGACCCCAGCCGGCCACAACCCGCTGCTCGCTATCCACGATAACAGGAAGAACGAATCCGAACTCGTCCAGGCTTGAAGCGAGTTTCTCCACCTGACGGCGGGGGTGGCGGCGAGTTTCCCGGCCGAGTGGTTTCAGTAGGGCGGTTCGAACAAGGATTGGGTTAAGGTCACGGGAAACGGCATAGCCGTTCTTCCGTAAATTGAATATCTCGGTCAAAGGTCCTCTCCGGTGTTCAAGGTGGCCGAGTCGATACGGCTCGAGGCGCATTGTGATCCGGAGATAAGGTCACCGCACTTAGGAAGACGTCTCCCTGTTTCCTCTCTGGCCGCTTCGGGCCCTTTTTTTGAAACGGATCGCTTCGGCCATGTATTGGCTGACCGCTTGCTCACTGATGGTCGAATCACACGTTCTCAGAAATTCCAGAACAAATCGCCCCGCCGCCGAGTGTGGGCGGCCATCGTACTCGGTTTTCACGTAGGGATTGTGGGTGAACCTGCCACCATAGGACTCAAATACGTTTCCGAGCCAAACAATAGCCTGCATTAGATCTTTCTGGGGGTTGGGCCCGCCTCGTTTCTTACCAGCTGCGAGGGCCTCGTCGACCGCTATTTCAAGTCTTTTGACGATACGGACGGCTTCATCCAAGCGGTCCAGATGGTAGTCAGCCGTCCAAGGCAGATGCTTAAGGACATCGTCTTGGGACGCAAAATCAAGTTCCATCAAGATGTCAGCGAGACCCTCGGCTGCGCCGGCAAGAGCGATCATCGAAACCGCGCGGTCGTTATCGTTTCTGGCCTCAGATCGTGCCCTTTCCGCACATGAGTACAATCGCCGTGGCAGCGTTATAAAAACATGGAACGGCGACGGATTTTCGATCGCCGCTGGATCTGCGAGGGACCAATCGGGCAACGAACCGAGCTCGGCTGTTTGCTTCAGAAATACGCCCAATCGCCGAGCAAACTCGGCGAGGGCTTTATGGATTTCCGGCCGGGTCGGCTTCTGGGAGCTTTGAAGAAGGCTCTTAAGCACAAATGCGCGAATACAATCGAGATCCGTTCGAAGCTGTATGCGGCGCGGTGAAGACTCCGAAAGGTCGAGTAAATTAGCTAGACTGTCGAATTGTGGATCGCTTAGCAGGAAACCCTGTTGGCCGCGATCAGAGTTGGCGTGCTCATCCTTGTTTCGATCATTACTGCTGCCGTTTTCCCGATTGTCGAATTTTACGAAGCCATGTAGCCGAACCATTCCAGTCCGTCCCCATCGTGCGTCCACTCTTCTTGGCATGAATCGTCCTCTGATTTCATGCGATGATTTCTACTCCAAATGATTTATCAAAGATGAATTTCGCGCGAAAAACTGTGGAACGTTCGATTCGCGGAATGATGGATATGGAATGTGCGCTTGCGGGCGCAGAGCAGACATCGTTCAGGCGGTGGCTGATGTCCGCTCGACCCCAACGCGAACTTACAGCGATCTGTTGATGGCGTCCCTCAGCTGCCAGTTTGTTGCATGAACGGCATAGTGAGGCAGCCTTGGTGGTCCTGGCTACAAATTCAGATCTCGAACTCGACGCCGATTTCCATGATTTGTCCGCTTGGAATTTGGAAATACGCGCCTGGTCGCTGCGCGTTGTGGTGCATGAACGCGAATAGCTCCTCGCGCCAGCGCGCCATGCCCCTCCGCCGGCCCTTAGCAATGATCGTCTCATGACCGGTGTAGTAGGTCACCCGACTGAGATCGCATTGCGCAATTTGCCGGCGCGCCATCGCGACATTGAGTCCGTTGGGAACGTTGGGCTGCTCCATGAAGCCGAAGCGCAGCTCGACGCGCGTGATACCGTCGGAGATCGGCGTGACCTCGACCCGATTTTCGTCCGAGACGCGTGGCGTTTCCGCCATCGTCACGGCGACGAGCAACACTCTTTCGTGCAGGACATGGTTGCACTTGAAGTTATGCGAGAGCGCGAGTGGCACACCCTTCGCCATGCGGCCGAGAACAACCGCCGTGCCCGGTAGGCGAAACGGCGGATCGGCCTTGAGCTGTTCGACGAACTCTTTCGAACGCTGTCGTACCTCAAGGCGAACCGTGTCCATGATCTCCTCGCCCTTGCGCCAGGTGAGCATGAGGAACGCAAGGACGAAGGCGATAGCTAGCGGGAACCAGCCGCCGTCCAGCAGTTTCGTCGAGGTCGATGCGAAAAAGACCAAATCCAGGACGAATAAGCTGCCATTGACCAGGTAGACCATGAAGGGATTGTACTTCCAATGCAACGCCACGAACGTCGCCATCAGCGTCGTGATCGCCATCAGCAATGAAACGGCAATGCCGAACGCTCCCGCCAGCGCGTCCGACGACCCGAAACCGATGACGGCGGCAAGTGTGGCGGCCGCGAGTGTCCAATTCACGAACGGGACATAGATCTGACCGATCTCGTGACCGGCTGTATGGATGATATTCATGCGGGGCAGGAAGCCGAGCTGAATGGCCTGCTGCGTCAGAGAATAGGCACCGGAGATGATCGCCTGGGAGGCGATCACGGTCGCTGCCGTTGCCAGAACGACAAGAGGGTAATGCGACCATTCTGGGGCGAGCTGGTAGAAGGGGCTTTCGATGGCACCGGGCTCAGTGAGCAGCAGGCCCCCTTGGCCGAAATAATTGAGCGTGAGCGCGGGCAGCGCCACGCCAAACCAGGCGATCCGGATCGGAAACGGGCCGAAATGGCCCATGTCGGCATAGAATGCTTCGCCACCAGTCACCGCCAGGAAGGCGCCCCCGATGACCGCAAAAGCCAGGGGTCCCGCGTGCCATAAGTAGGTGATCGCCGGCTGCGGGCTCAGGGCGGCGAGCACGGCTGGCGCCTTGGCAATTCCCACGATACCAAGGACGCCGATAACCACGAACCAAATCAGCATGATCGGCCCGAAAATCCCGCCAATCCAGGACGTGCCCTTGCGCTGGATAACGAACAAAAATATCAGGATCGCCACCGTTACCGGGACGACGGCGCGCTCCATCTGGGGGGCGTAGATCTTGATGCCTTCAATCGCGCTCAGCACGGAAATGGCTGGCGTGATGGCGCCGTCGCCGTAGAGCAGGGTCGCCCCCACGAGGCCGATCAGGACCATGAACGCACGCCGCTTGTTGTGCTTGGCGCGGCGCGGACTGATCAGCGCGAGTAGTGCCAGGATGCCACCCTCGCCGTGATTGTCGGCGCGCATGATCAGGATCGCATACTTGATGGAAATGACGATGATCAGCGACCAGAAGATCAACGACACGATGCCGAGCACCGCCTCGGGCGACACTTGTCCGCTCGGGCTTGCGGCTTTCGCCGCCACGTTGAGCGTATACAGCGGGCTCGTCCCTATATCGCCGAAGACGACGCCCATGCATGCTAGAGCGGCGGCCGCCCAGGCGCGACGGGTCTCAGTCGCAATGCCGTCCCTCACAACGGTGGTCACGGCCGCTCCCTCCCACTCTGCTCGCCAGCGCAAAGTAGCCGATTAGCGTCCGTCAGCAAACTTGTTCATCGCCCACACATCGCTCGTTGCGTCGTTTCGTTGCGCTGCACTACTTCGGCCGTCCCAGTCTTTTATGCTCACAATTTCGATTGATTGGCGTTTGCGCTGGGTACCATGTGGTTCGACCGCGAAGCCCATGGTGGGCGCCTGTAGGCGACTAGGTGCGGGGCGCGGGGGGCTCTCTTTCTACGATCCCCGCTGACTGAGCCGCCATCCGTGATCGATGTCGCTTATTGGTACCTTTCAGACATGCCCGAATCGGGGAAGACCGGAAGTGAGCGGCGGGCGGTCAAAGTGACACGATTGACCGTTCTGCGTACATAAGGCAGCCCGTAAGCGCCCGCACTCATACTTGCCCCGAAGTCATGTGATATAGTTCAGATCTTGATTGGGCATTGTCCTGAGGCTTTGGGGATCATCGATGAGACGGCGCGAATTCCTCTCGCTCGCTAACGGAACTGCGGTTTGGCCGATTGCTATTACGCTAACAGTTTGTGAGCACGCGACCTAATTTCCGAATGGACGCATCCTCCTCAATCGAGATCGCTCGGCACACGCTGTTGTCCTGCGGCTTTATTCTTGCGATCGGCACGCTCTCCGCCTTGCTGGCGCAGCGGATCAGGATTCCCGACGTCGCGATCTTTCTGCTGGCTGGAATAGCGCTAGGGCCGCACGGGCTGAAGCTAATCGATATTGCCGCCGATTCCGCACTGAACCAGATCATCCTTTTGTTCGGAGCGAGCTATATCCTGTTCGACGGCGGCGCTGCGCTCAGGCTTGCGGTCTTGAAACGGGTGTGGATCACCATCGTCGTGCTGGCGACCGTTGGCGTCTTGATCACCGCGGCCGTCGTCGCAGTTGCCGCGCATCTCGTATTCGGCCTTACGCCGGTGCTCGCTTTGCTGCTCGGGGCCAGCATCGCCTCGACCGATCCCGCGACGTTGGTGCCGATCTTCCGCCAGATCCGGATTTCAGAGCGCGTCGCCCAGACCGTGATGACCGAATCCGCGTTCAACGACGCCATGTCCGCGATACTGACCTTTTCCGTGCTGACGGTCGCAACCGGCAGCGGTCACTTCTCGTTTGGCGGTGCGCTGCTCGATCTCGTCAAGCAGGCCGTGATCGGCATCGCCGCCGGCGTTGCGCTTGGCTACCTCGCCGCGCTCCTGATTGCACATGAACGCTGGGCGGTGCTCGCCGAATATGCGCCCGTTGTGACGCTAGTCGCCGTGATCGGCGCCTATTTCGCCGCAAGCGGCCTGCAAGCCTCGGGCTTCATCGGCGTGTTCGGGTTCGGCATCGTGCTCGGCAACAAGGAGAGCTTCGGCTTTCGCATGGAGGACGGCGAAGTGCAGAAGCTGAACGAGTTCGTGTTGAGCACGGCCTTCATCATGCGCCTGTTCATCTTCATCCTGCTCGGCGGCCAACTCGATTTCGCCCAGATGGCGCAGCACTGGGAGGGCGGCGTTGCGGTTGCCCTCATCCTGATGTTCGTGGCCCGCCCGATCACGGTGTTCGTCTGCGCCCTGCCCGACCGCCGCGCTCGCTGGAGGCTTTCGGAACTCATCTTCATGTGCTGGACGCGCGAGACCGGCGTCATTCCAGCCGCACTTGCCGGCCTCCTGCTCGGCGCGAAGGCGCCGGGCGCGCACGTCGTCGCGTCTGTTACCTTCGTAACCATCCTGATGACGATCCTGATCCAGGCGCCGACCACAGAATGGGTAGGGCGCCGGCTCGGACTGCTAGAGGAGGATTCTGCGTGAAGGGGCCTTGTCATTCCAGCGTTGTAGCGATGATTAGGACCCCAAAGATTGGGGAGTTCATCTCACTAGTTGTCGGGCGGATTCACCGGCCGCGGGTGAGCAAACTCGGCGGTACCGATAGAGCTAATGCATTGGCGGCCTTAACATTGATCACCAATTCGTACTTGGCCGGCGCGCTGCACCGTTGCATCGCACGGGGCTCAAGTTCAATATGATGGAAACCTCGTTTTTTGCCGGCCGAGTAAAAATAGTGCCCCGCACTCGGTCGCTTTCGTTGCACCGTCTTTGAGGTCATGCACCTCAACGCACTCGCTGCGACGGATTTCTTCCGCATCCCGCCGAACCGCGTGATCGGTAGCCGGACGGAGATTTGAGTCATAAGAGAACTGATCGTGGGGTCGAGTTCTCCCTGCAGAGGCGCACGTGGGCGCTGACAAACGCGCGGCAATCTGCGCCGCGATTTGGCTTTTATTAGCGCAACTTACCATCGTCTCCTCGAGTTAAGACAGCGCAGCGTGAACAAGATCTGACAAGCTTGGCGCCAAAGCGTGGCCTCATAGCGGCTCAGTCGGTCGAGCGGGTAGGTCGGCAGATTGGAGAGCCGCACAAAAGCACGCGTGAGATCATCTGATTTATCGTTAGGTTCAGTCGATATTGCACTGCTATCCTGATCCTGCTGCATGGTGTCGTCGGTCGCCATCGCGTCCCGGTACATGGCGTCGATCATCTTTTTGACGCTCCTGACCGGCCTGTCGCTTTCTTCGGAATTGAAGCAGGTGTTTCGCCTGGATCTTGAACAGGCCGCTCTCGATCGCGGTCGCACGACGCAGCCGCCATAACAGGCTTGCCAGTCTGAGCACGAGTTCTCTCTCGACCGCGGATTGCGCATCATGGTCGGCCGTGACCGCCATTTCGAACGCCGCGTAATCCTCGGCATCTTCCAACGCGTCGATGACGGTCTCTGCGGTCAGCCCGTGGCGAATGGCATTTTGGCGCGAACGCCTTTTGCCCTCTTCGGTGACGGGCCCCGTGCTGAGCTGCGCATTGCGGCGATTGGCCTCGATTTGTCGAAAAGAGGTCATTAGCTCTCCGGGCCAAGAATTGGCTTCGTTTCGTCATTTTGCGGCCAGCCGGCGGGGCCGGCTCGGTGCCCAAAATGTTCGTTGAACTTTCGGTTCAACGTGATCGGCTGGTCACCCGGAATGCTTACCTCATGCGTTTTGGCCCAGAGCACAGCCGCAACGGCCAGTGGATCGATGCCTTTGGTCTGCCACCAAGCACGCTCATGGCCATGCCGGTGGAGTTCACGGTGGTGCAGCCGGCAGATCGGGACGGTGAAGCGGTCGCTGACTTTGCGGCCCATCATCCGTTGCTCGGCGAACTTGATGTGGTGGGGATCCGAGGGGGTGCGGCCGCAGACGAGGCATGGCTGAGCCGCAACAAACCTCAGATGGTCGCGATCGCGTTCGCGTACGGGTTTGCCGATGACAGTGACTTCCTGAGAACCGGGCCCGCTCGGTCGCGGCCGGCGGCGATGTCCGTTTGCCTTCCGCTTCTCAGGCGCCGCTGACTCACCGAGCCTCGCGAGCCTCGCAGCGAACGCAGCTTCGACTTCTCGCGCATCTTTGGCCGAGAGCTGGTTTTTGAGAGCGAGCGCGCCGTGCGCCCAGGAGGCAAGCGCTTCCGGGTCCTGGAGTTGTTCAAGCTCAGAGATCAGCCGCTGCCGGAGGTTTTCCGAGGCGTCCGCTGGCAGAGTCGGGGGCCTGACCCGTTCGGCCCGAGCCCGCCTCCCGGATGCTATTGCCGTTATGGGTCTGTCCAACCCGCTCGGCATATGCTGAGTGATCTGTGGATCCTTTTGGGCTACTGGCGAAGGCCCGGCCGCAGGCAGATCGGGCGCATCGAGATCATCCTCGCCGGCAATCCCCACCAGGGTGAACAGGGCATAGCGGCGGGCGTAGGTGAGGGCGGCCCCTAACCGATGCGGCGCTGCCGTTTCGCTGACCGGGCAGACCGGCCAGTCGGAAGAGACCCATTCGCCGGAGGCGTGGACCAGCGTGGTGGTCAGCCGGATCAAGCCGCTCTCGCCGTCGATGACGGTGGCCTGCACGGTTGCGATCTCGTGCTGGCCCAGGCATTTCCGGACCAGATCGAGCCCCGACGACAGTGGGGCATAGCGAAAGCTCCGCACCGTCTCGCGCGGGAAGGGGGAGACGATGGTTGCGGTCAAGGATTTTTCCGGGTTTTGGATCTCGGCCTGCGCCTTGGCCAGCGCCGCCGCGAGCGCTCCGACGCTTTCACTAGAGCGCTGCATGGCTGGCCTCCGCTGCCAGGACCTCAAAACTGATGGCGCCGGATTTTGATCGCTTGGCCCGCACCCCATGACCTGCGGCCTCTCTGGCGTCCTCAGGCACAAGCGCCTTCAGCTCGGACTTGGCCCGGTCATGGTCAACCGCCGCCTCGCGGGTCACCCGGTAGAGGTTTGCAAACTCCGCCCACGCGTTCGAGCCGCTCATATCCACGGTTCTGACCGCCTCAATCCTGGGCCGCGGTGGCTCGATGCCAAAGAGGCGAGGGGGCTCGCCGGTCTCCAGACAACGCCAAAACTTCCTTTCTGCCGTCAGCAGCAGATGCTGGTAGAGCGGGTCGGCTGGAATCGTCATTTCCACCCATTTGCCGCCGCCGGTGATGATGGAAAGCACCGCCGTCCGCGAGGCGATCACCCACATATTATGCTGCAGCTGCGCCATGTGTTTCTCGGCAGCCGCTCCCTCCGAAAAATTCCACGGCAGCATGAATTTTGCTTCGAACACGGCTCCAGTCGCCTCGACGCGGCCGTCAAGCGTCGCGGCCATCCACTTATGGACATTATGAAAAACCTGCCGCTGCACCTCAGTTATGACA
>Ga0210393_10004014_pt1 | contig 11691 bp, 14 predicted proteins | sample IncBWC27OmetaG_FD_160068 | JGI IMG/M metagenome (GOLD analysis project Ga0210393, IMG submission 160068) | Forest soil microbial communities from Barre Woods Harvard Forest LTER site, Petersham, Massachusetts, United States - Inc-BW-C-27-O ... | reverse complement strand
TATGTACTGGGCTGATCTTCTATTTCATAGACAAGCGCCCGTTCGTGCGGTTCCACGCGGCGCAATCAATCGTGGTTTTCGGCGGTCTGACGATTATCCGCATCGTGCTTTCCATGCTCTTTGTCGCAGGCGGAGCGGCGGGGCTTTCTGTTGGATTCGGGCTCCTCACCCTCGTCTCAATACTCGGCGTGGTCCTTTGGATTCTGCTCATGATTAAGGCTTATCAAGGCGAGAAGTTTCGCATTCCACTTGCCGCCGATCTGGCCGATCAAATTTTCGGGAAGTCCTGAAGCGATCCGCGACCGTCATACCTGCCGACCCGGCCCAGTTTTCTAACGCACCACCCGGGCGTGCATAGCGCTCGTCGCGGGAAAATCGCCCACCCTCAGAGCACGGCCCCGGGCCCCCGTCGCTTTCGTTCGCTCTTGACATTAGCCAACTGAACGTCCATCGTTGTTGGCTTTCCCCTGCGCGGGGTTCCATGCCGCGGGGGCGGTCAGGAGAGGGAATTGAAGGTCCGGATTTGTTTCCACGATAAATGCTTCGACGGAGCCTCCTCCGCCGCGATTTTCACGCGTTTTTATAAAGAGCGCATCAATCCCGCAGCCGAGTTCTTCTATACCGGGATGACGCACAAGGCCTCGCAGCCCTTCGAGGACGGCACCTTCGACGGCGACGAAAACGCGATCGTGGATTTCAAATATTCCAGCTCGCCAAAGCTCACTTGGTGGTTCGACCATCATCAGAGCGCGTTTCTGACGCCCGCCGACGCTGAACATTTCCGCCAGGATCATTCCGGAAAGAAATTTTACGATCCCACCTACAAATCCTGCACCAAATTCCTGGCCACCATCGCGTCGGAAAAATTCGGATTCAACGCAAAGCCGCTCGCCAATCTAATCCATTGGGGCGATATCATTGATGGAGCGCAGTTCGCTTCCCCTGCGGATGCCGTCAGCCTCACGGAACCCGCCACGCAACTCGCGCTGGTGATTGAAGCCGCACCCGAAGCCGACCTGGTGCCCAAGCTGATTCCGAACCTGGCGTACCTGTCGCTGGCGGAGATGGTGGAATTGCCCATTGTGAAGAAATATCTTGGGCCGCTGCTGGAGCGCCATCGCAAATCGCTGGACGTATTTCGCGAGCGCAGCGATTTTCGCGACGGCGTGATTTTTTTCGATGTCAGCGATTTGGACCTGGAGGGTTACAACAAATTCGTACCGTACTTTTTGTTTCCGGATGCGCTCTATTCCGTCGGCGTGAGCGCCTCGCCGCTGCGCGCCAAGGTTTCGGTGGGCACCAATCCCTGGAAGGAAGCTTCCGCGGACGTGAATCTCGCCTCGCTGTGCGAAAAATACGGGGGCGGCGGCCACGCGCGCGTGGCCGCGATTTCGCTCGGTCCCGGCGACCTGGTCCGCGCCAGGCAAGTCGCGCAGGAAATCGCCACGACTCTGCGCCGTCACAAGTAGATTTGCTCGTGCGAACGATCCAGGAATCGCAACCGCGGTGGAGTTTTTTCTAGCAGTCAGCGGCGGCAGTTGGGCGCTACATTCTCTCGTGTTACAATTTTTTCAGTAGGCCGGTAGCATTTCAACATTGCGTTGAAACGGCTTCGCTTAGCTACCTTTTTCCCTTCCGAAACAAAACTCTCTTGGACTCACTTTGGACTCATCTTGGTGGAATTGCGGGTATGCCGGCGACGAAACTGCAACTGCTAGACAAACCGACAGGGGTCACCCCGTGCTGACTGTTTTCTGCCTTCCGCGTGGCTCAAATTCCTTAAATATGGACACACCACGGAATCACGTGCGAGCGTTTTGTTATGGCTACTCCGCGCATGACCCACATTCAAAGGGAGAGGGCTGTCCTGAACGATCTGGAAGCCAGCTTCCCTGATTTCACTGGCCGCGCCCTAGTGTGGACTGAGGTTCAAGCCAACCACGATCCTCCCGATTTTATAAGCCGCGATCAGTCCGGGCCGGTTGGCCTCGAACTAGTCGAATGGCTCAACGGCGACCAGATGACGCCTGCGAAGACCCGAGAAGCGCGGCGGGAGCATGTTCAGCGTGTACTCACCGATGGTTGGGAGAACGAATACCAGCCTCGAAACTTCCGCGGCGCGTACCCATCGCTTTCGGACACGGGCCGTGCTGCGCGCGGACGAGCTGCCGTTGCGCCGGGAATTCTACGCCTACGCCGCCGATGTGGATCGCGGCTGGTTGACGGATCGCGAGCGCTGGGGATCTTCTGACTGCCGCAGGGAGTTTCCTGGCTACCCGTTGCTAACGAAATATTTCACCTCGATCAATTTCGTCGGAGGGGAACCGCTTGGTCTGTGCTGGATACACCAGGAGGGAGATGGCGGATCAATCGATCCTTACCTGCCGGTCGAAACATTAAAACAGGCGATGGATAGTTAAGTTGGGCGAATATTCGACGCCCGACCAGCAGGCGCACTTGAAGACCCACGGCTTGGCTGAGCTTGATTTGCTAGTACACGGCGGTTTCAATTTTTTCGCGTACAACACATCCTCGGGACATTTGACGCTCGAAGACATCGCCCGGTACGGAGCGGATCATTACGCGGCTCATCCCTAGCGGCATATATTTGACCGCGTGTGGTTCTTTCATTCGCTGGACACAGCGGACGATCTAAACCAACTAATCGGCTTTGCTCCCGGCGAAGGTCGTGTGCGTTGGTTAGCGCAGCTTTGGCCAGTATTGCGGATTTATCCCGGCTCAATCGCCACATAGAGATTTCAAACCGCCGCCAACAAAATGGGCGGCGCCTTCACATATCACCCGCTGCTTTTCGTTTCTCGAACCATTCGTCAAGATCCAACCGATCAAAAATGTCTCGGCGTCCCCCACAAATGGGTTTCAGTTCGCCATTCCAAATAAGGACGCGAAGCGCCCAGCCCGCGATACCCAAATATTCCGCGGCTTTCGTTCGGGAAAGACCGCGGGGTTGAGGTGTCGCCAACGCGTTTTCGGAAATTCGCTGCCGTAGGGGTCTCACGCGCGAAGTGTACTACAGCGAGCTGTCACGGAGGATGTGGTGCGCATGCGCGTGCGCGCTGGTGGTGGGGCTGGTGGTGGGATTGTTGTTGGTCGTGTTGGTGATGATGCCGCTGCTGATGATGGTGGTCATGCTGCGGCTGATGCGGGAGCCCGCACCACTGGAATGGAACGTTGGCCCTGTGCTGCGGCTACTACGGCGATGACGACCATGGTGACGATGCCTACGACGACCATGATAAGGGCTACGGTCGTGAATGCGGGCCGCCTGCTACTTATTTTTCCGGAAACAACTCCGGCATCCACCGCGCTACCAACGCTGCAGGGAAAGCTAGTCGAAGGGGAGCCCGGGAGCTATCCGACACGATAACGCCGCGCTTCACTAAACTTTCGACGGCACGCTGGGCACTACGTTCACTGGTATTCAGAAGACTTGGCACCTCGCCACGCAGTAGCTCTCCCCGATAGAGCAAGGCTTCTAATATTTTGTCAGAGTTTGGTGCTAGTTCCTTGGTCACAGTTTGTTCCTTCGCCCACACCATCACGCGAGCTTGGAGATCCTTCGGATTCATTAGTTCTTCCATGAATTTGACCTGGTCAATACACACATCAAGAAAGAAGCGCGTGAAGGCGATCAATTCTGCTTCGCTCAAATTTCCTCGACCATCTAATGCGTTGCGTCGAGGCAGATCGCAATTTGCTAGGAGAGTTTTATAATCAGTCACTCGCCGAGCCAAACCACGTGATACAGACCACAAGGCTCCTGTGTCGAGCGTTTCCAGCAACGTAGCATGTGACATCAAACGGCAGACCCGTCCGTTCCCATCAAGAAATGGGTGTATCCAAGCGAGGCGATCGTGAGCGGCGGCAGCGGATAAGATCGTTTCCATTTTTCCCAGATTGCCGTAGGCCGTTTCAAAGCGATCGAGGAATCGCGGAATCGCCCCTGGGCTAATAGGAACGAGGTTCCCGACTTTGACATCGCGTTTACGTAATTGTCCGGGTTCAACACGAAATTTCTCGTGGCTTTCGGGATCTTCTACGATCAAAAGTTCAGGGGGCAATTCGGAACAGAAACGACGATGAATTTCACAGATAGCGGCGCGGCTGGTAGCTGGGCCGCCTAACCCGCCACTGTCGATCCACTTTTGTACGGCGATGTGCGCCTTCGCTTCGAGTTGTAAATTCCGTTTCTTGGCATCATGACTATAATTGCCCTTTAGAGCTTTTTCGATGTCTACCGGATGCGTATTATGACCTTCAATCAGGTTACTGTAGTAGCAGTTCATCGCCCGTACGAGGTCAGATAATGCTGCCGCGATGGGAGTCGGGAGCTTGCTCCGAAAACTGGCCGAACGAGCTGCGAGATCCAGCGCCAAATCAATGAGTTCACCCCGACTTGGCGCGCCTTCCGAAATCAGCAGCGGCTCCATCATGGCGATATTTTCGCCCCGATCAACAGGAATGGCGGGTTCTTTGGCGTGTTCGATGGCGTGTTTAATGTGATTCATATTAGGAATAATATCATGGCTTTACAGTGATTTCAATGCTAGAAATGGCGGCTATATTGGCGGATTGTTTGGCGGGTTAGTTTTGCTCTCACTGTAAGAGCAACCACCTACGGCTTCAGGATCTTCACGGCGATTCCCAAAATCTTCATCAAGTGGAGTTTGGCCGGATAGCTGAGAAATCCAGTTGAGTAGGAAACACCATACGCAATCCACAGGGAAGATTGAATCGCAAAATGGCGTGGAATCTATGCACTGAGCGCGATCGAGATGATGAAGGAAACTACGCTTGCCGGGATCTGCCAATAGAACTCGGAAAGTTCCAAGGTCCACTTTCGGGCGTATACCGCTATGGACAAATAGACGGCCAAGATTTGCAGAGTGTACTCAACCGCGATACTGGAAGGCGTTAGAGGGTTCGTTGAGCGCTGTCCGAGGACCAAGACGAGCGCGGCCACAACAGCTACAACCGCCGCAAGGATCACAACCCCGTTCCGAATAGGTGCCGGCTTCATCTGCCGCATACGTCGCAGCCAATTTAACTTCTTATCGCTCACCTTGAACTCCGGTCGGGCTGGGTTGCCCGTGTTCCAATCCGCTACATTTCTATATTGCGCCGACTTCTCCGTATCTTCCACTGTACTACCGGACAGTCTTAGCACAGCGTGCCCACTCCGCTCTGACACCGACTTGAGTGACTTTGACTAAGCCAGAGCACTCGGGCCACGCCGTAATGTACCGACGACATTAGGTTTAAGCGAAAATATGTTTTGCTGTAGAAAATGTGCACCCGTTCAGCCATCTAGTAGAGAACCTATTAGCATCTGGGAGAGCAACCATGAAAACTACAATGACGACAGGAGCGACTTTCCTTACGGAACACGAATCGATGAATGAGCTGTAGTTAGTCGCGAAATATAGATCAGAGCCCCCCGGATCCATGATCCGTAAATGCCTCCGGTTCTGGTGGGGGAAACGATCCCGTTGCTGTATCCGGCACGATTCACTCGTAAGAGAGAACAACGCTGTCAGACATAAGGGCTGGGCTTCAGTGCTCAGCTCTTTTTCTTTTCGGAGAACACGTGAACAAAAAAACTTGTCATTGGTATTTCGCGGTGAGTGGAACCGCTGAACGACTGGCGCATTACTGTGCAACGTTGTCTTCCACAACAATCTTCAGTGAGAGCGATGCGGCCACCGCCACAGCTTTTTGCTGTGGTCATCGTGTGGCGCGTCCTGCTAGCAGTCGCTTTTTCGGTGATGGTCTGCCGCGTCAGAAGCAAGAAATAGCGCGTACTCCACTGAGCGCGATGGCGCGCAGCTAACAAACTCAAAACTGAAACAACCGATGCAGCGTTTCCAGTTCATCCTGGGGACGCTGCATTTTTCATTTCTACAAAGAGAAGGAGAAAAAAAGTGGAAGAAAGTACGGCAGCGGTTGGCAGCGCGATGCCCGGCGCTCTCAACCGTGACACCAAAACAGGGCAGATTGACAGCGGTGGTATCGTTAATGGCCAAGCGACGCCGATTCGACAACAAGGAAGGAAATACATGTCGAAGCGGTCAGGGCAGTCAGGGTCAGTAAAGCTAGTGGGCCAGAGGTGGGTTGGACGCGACTGGGTGGACGTGCCCGGAGAATCGAAGCGAGCACATCCGGCAGTGGTGTTAGGCAGCAAGAAGGGAATGACAAAGCCGGAAGCGCGACGGAAGCTTATGGACATCATTGCGACGAACGGAAGCAACACAGACCGTCACATCGAGCTAGCGACCGTCACGACGTTCAAGAACGTGGCAGACCGTTGGGAGTTGAAGTGTCTGCCGACGTTGAAAGAAAGCACGCGGTGGGCAGCACCCTCGCTACTCAAGAAACACATCAGTCCGTTCTTCGGTCAGATGCGGTTGAAGTTATCAAGACCGGCATCGTGAACGACTGGATTGCAAGTTTGAATCGCAAAGGGCTGCAACCCAAGACCGTCCACGACATGTGGAAGATGTTCCGGGCCGTGATGAACTGGCACTTACAACAGAATGATGAACCACAACGGAAGTGGTATCCCACGCTTCCTGTCATTCCTGAAGATGAGCAGCGTTGGTCCACGCAAGAAGAAATCGGGCGAATCGTGGACGCAGCAAGCGGGCAGTATCGCGTACTGTTCCACCTTGCCGGATTCAGCGGCTTGCGGGCCGGAGAACTTTTCGGGCTGCATGTTGAGGACTTGGAATTGAATCGCGGAATAGTTCGTGTACGTCGTTCAGTGTGGCGCGGCAAGGAAGTCAGCACCAAAACCAAGAAGGGATATAGGAACGTGCTGATTGACTCAGGCACGTTTCAGATTCTCAGACAGCATCTTGGCACCAGAACTTCTGGCCGCGTCTTTCAGAGCAGGAGTGCTTCACCACTGGACACAAGCAACGTGCTGAGCGAAGTGCTGTACCCACTGTGTGACCGGCTTTTAATTCCACGCGGCGGGCTGCACGCTTTTCGGCACGGAAGAGTGAGTCACTTGCAGACTAGCGGAGTCCCAGCAGACTTCACGAAGTCACAAGTCGGCCATTCCAGCTTGCGGATGACGAGCAACTACACGCACTTCAGCGAGCAATTTCAGCGTGAAACAGTTGAACGTTTGGCATCAAAATCGATGTTTTGTACTCAACCGAGTGATTTGTACTCAGTTGCGATGCCAGCTAAGGCAGTGTAAAGTTAGAAGATAACACTCGTTGTGTTTTTGTTTTCGGTGGGCCGGTAGCTCAATGGTAGAGCAGCTGCCTCTTAAGCAGCGGGTTGGAGGTTCGAGTCCTCCCCGGCTCACCACTCTAAATCTCGTTACTGTAGATATTTAGATTGGGTTTGGTTTTGATCTTCCGATGCGGGAATCGGCGCCGGTGTCCAAATAGTGTCCATTCGACCCCGCTCCCCCTCAATGAGAAGTAGCTAGAATTTGCGGCCAGAAAAAGAAAAAGCGGCCAATTTCGGCCGCTTGCCCTGCAAGATCGTCACATCGTCACGCCTTGAAGCTGTTGCGTAAAGTTTTGGGAGTATTTGTTACATGTTTACGCGCGCGCTCGGTGCGCGACTAATTTACGGTTTCCGACGCCGTGCTTCTCGTTTGAATCAGCTTTTGGCGTTGTCGTGCAGCACGAATCCGGAAGTCCTCCGCTACCAATTCCACTACTCCACACATCTCGCTCAGCCGTGACATGATGCGTGGTTCGAATGCATGGATCTCTTTCGGTGTCTGGTTGCTTGTCACGATGACGCGCCGTCCTGCGCTGTATAGCTGGTCGATTAGGTAAAACAGGGATGCTGCGCAGATTCGGTTCCTTTCTCCGCTCCCAGATCGTCAATCACAACGACGTTGTTGCCCCCCTAATTCCCGGACGATCTCCTTCGGGTTCCCGAAGGCCGCTTGCACCGTGTGCACGTAATCCGTGGCTCCGATAAACTGATACGTGGCACCCATTCGGATGTACTCCGCGATCGCAGACACAGCCAGATGCGTTTTTCCCACACCGGGCGCTCCGAACAGAAAAACTCCGCGGCGTCCGGCGATCAGTTTTTCAATTGCCGCTATCTTTTGAATCAGCGTCTTGGTGTATGCGTCGAAGGTTGAAAATCTGCAGCTCCGATATCTTTTCGGAACGGACCATTCGATTCGCTCGGCGATTTCGCTGTCGTCGAGGAGCATCAGGACACCAAACTGTCCAGCCGATCGGCTTCCGCTGGATCTGATTTAGCGCTCCGGATTGGAGTCGGCCCACCAGCGCGCTTCCGCAGCGGTCCATTAAGGAAATTTTCGAAATGTGCGCAAAACTTGTGCATCCTGAAATTCGCCTGCAGCGGATAGGTCACATCGCTTTCCATGGCGTTGCGGAGCCATCCCGTTATGATTTCCGCGGTGGCGCTTTTTTGTGCCGTCAGAAGGTCAGCCAACGCTTTCCCGTCTCGGCCGTCAAATCGCGCCTTAACCCCTGGATTTCGCCGTTCGAATTCGGCGATGTAAAAATCTCGGATAGTTGTGAACCGGCCATCTGTCATTTTGCGATTCTCAAAATGACCGCGCTTCTTCCTTGCGGGCTTCTCTTTCAGGCTTAAAGTCTGTAAGGCTTTGTGTACATGTTGACCGTGCACGGTATCTGTCGTCGGACCGTGTACGGTATCTGCTGTCTCAGCGTGCGCGCTTGGAGCGTGTTCGCTTTCACTGTATGCAATAGGACCGTGTACGCTCGATGGGTATACGGTCGAGCACTTTCCAGGGTTCAACCTTGCCCAGTATTGATGGTCAATAACCTCGAATTCCGGGGTTCGGAACGCGCCGGCGGCGCCTGTTCGTCTTTGATCCGCTTTCCAGTCGTTGCGCAATGGTAAGAACCAGCCAACCGCTACCAACCGCCCCCTGGAGAAGCCTACTGTGCGTTCGGAATAGCCAGTCATTCGCGCGCGAGTCGCTTTAGACGCCGACAGGATGCGCTTTGAAGTGGAATGTGCGGTCAACGCCATCGCAGCATCATAAACCGCGAAATCAGCCCCGCGAAGATGCATGCGGGCCACACACCTCGGCGATAGGGTTCTTTGAGTTGACATGTTGTATCACAGACCGACATCCACAGAGATTTTGCGATTCTCAAAATCGCGAGTTACTCGCTCGGTCGCTTCGATCTTCGCCGTGGCAATAGCTTTCTTGCGTGCCTTAATTCGGTCGATCTCGAGAAGCGCACGCTCAATCGTTGATGCAACTATCGCAATCACGCCGCGCTCAACCATGCCGACCCACGTTTGACTTCGACCGAGGCGCACGGCGAGCTCTGTTTGGCTTACCTACACACCGGGCGCGTGGCGTCGTTCACGGATTTCAGATGGCAGACGCATTTTTTCGTTCCTCCGACAACCCTCGAATTGCTTGAACTAGTTCCGGGCCGAGCTCGGCGCGGTTGTTGTGAGGAAGCCCCTTCCAAATCGTGAGAATTTCGGGGTCTGCGCCCGCATCGAGTAAATCGTGGTAGGCGCCGCGGCGAAAATCACCGCCGGATTGTGGATGGCGCGGAGACATTCTTGATGAAAGACCGTGGATGCGCGGCACGTCGGCGTTCCCGAAGTTCGTGAGCCTATAAAGCTCCAGCTCTACCGTTCCTTCCCAGCGGTCTGAGCGCACCTTCTGAAATCCGCATCGTCTCGCAGACGTTTTTTTGCCATCTCTCAAATCGCACATTTCCTCGGCATTGGCCTTCTCGATAATCTCGGCGGAATTTCCATTCAACAAAATTGCGGGCTCTTTGATCTCTTTCGGGATCTTAAAGCGACTCGACATGAGCGAACACACAACCACGACAAACGAGACAGCAACGACGCGAAGAAAAACAATCGCGAAGTCAGCAGCACTACGTTGCGGGTGTGAGTCCTTCTGGTGGTGGCCGAAGCAGAGTTGGATCAAGCTCGCTGCTTTTCGCCAGACTTCATATCGGGATGGGATTCCCGAAAGACCTGTCCGACGTTCACGACTTTCGTCGCGACTGCATGGGTTCGGCGCCCATTAAACCGTTCGACTCTTAGAAGTAGCAAAAGGGTGCACGGGCTGCAAGATTTATTTTTGATTATTTTTTGATGTTACTCGGGCGCGATGCAAACCGAAGGATTTTGCGAATCTCAAAATCGCGCGACTATTTGGGTTTCGGGCGGCGCCATTTCCACCGTCAAACTCTCTTGCCGCACTGCGACTCCCAGGGGATCTCTCGTCCCACATTTTGCGATTCTCAAAATGCTCAGAGCCGTCAGATGTGCGGTCACGCGACTTATGAGGAGTTGGACTGTCCCAAGTCCCGAACTTGTTTGGAAAGTGGCTACTGAATTGAGATTGGCCAACGGCGCAGAGGCGTTCCTGAGACTAGACGGCAGGGCAATAGTCTCGTAACGCCTCATAAGCAACAACGTTCGCACTCACCCGCCATATGTCGGGGCGTTTCTTCACATATCTCGTCACAATTGCTGCAATTTGTGTGTTCGTTACGTCACCGTCAGTCACGCACACTCGAATTCTGACTAGATATTTATCTTCATCTGGCGCATCGAACATTGGAGCTAAATACATCCCATCGATCATTCCTGCCATGTAAACAGCCTGTATGTCTGGCTTGAGCGCGAGATACTTCCCGGCGGTTAAGTAGCCCGATCTCACAGCGCCCCAGTGGCCTTCGTCCACCTGGGGATTATCCTTGAGTTGATGCGACGAAGTGATATTGGGTATGACAAGCAGCACGATCAGAGAAAAGGCACGAAACGTGGCATCTTTCATGTTTCATTCCTCAACTTTGAGAAAAACGCAATGCTGCAGAATTGCCAGGCGCCCGTCTTCTGATTATTTGGCAGAACCCCTCATCGGGCAGATGCGCTCTAGTTAAAATTTGACTAGGATGGACATATCAATAAAATTCTCATCCCTGCGAAGGTCCGGGAAGAAGACACTGCTGGCTCCGCCGCCACAGGCTGTTTCCGCCGGTCCGAGGCTCGTTTGTCCGGATGAGGAACCGTTACTGCAGGCAAAGAATTGGGGAAAATTGTTGTTCCCGCCAGGAGGTGTAATTCCGCCGCGGCCCGTCCAATACGGCACGCTCGCGTGGCGGTAGTCGTACTCCCAACGAAACGTGATGTATTGCTTGGGCATGTAATCAAACGTGATCGACGAATCCCACGCCTTGAACGGATCGCCGGGATTCTCGGTGAAGTAAGGAGAATTCGTTGCCGCCGTAATCGCGCTCTCTCCGTTGATCGGTGGCAGCAGCACCAGGTAGCGTCCCGGATTGTTGATCTTTCCTCCACCCAGCGTCAGGCCGAACAAATCGCGATGGAACCAGAAGCGGTTGTAGAGCATAAACCCAAGGAAACTTTGCTTGGGTCCGCCCGCTTTATCGCTGTAGCAACTCACTCCGCCGCCGTACTCGCAGCCCATATCGCCAGTCAGCGAGAACGCCATCTTATCTAGCGGCTGGTACGGCTTGTCGAAGTACTTGATTTCAATGCTGTTGTCGGTGTGGATGCGTTTGCGGTTGGGAATGAAAAGATCATCCTGACCAACGCCGTAGTTATTCGAGATGACGTTCATCCAGGGCGTGGGAGTCCACTTGATTTGGCCCCCGATCCCCGGCGTGTGATTGGCCGAACCGTACGCCTGCC
>Ga0210393_10004013_pt1 | contig 11691 bp, 11 predicted proteins | sample IncBWC27OmetaG_FD_160068 | JGI IMG/M metagenome (GOLD analysis project Ga0210393, IMG submission 160068) | Forest soil microbial communities from Barre Woods Harvard Forest LTER site, Petersham, Massachusetts, United States - Inc-BW-C-27-O ... | reverse complement strand
GTTCGCTGCCTCGAAACCAATCTGATGCTCAAATCGACTCTTCCCAACGCGGGTCTTTGGATCTGTCCCAATACCGGCCACGCCATCAATCTGGAAGAGCCGTTCGCCTTTAATGCACAGATCGAAAACTTTCTCGGCGCTGTCGAGCGTGGCAGCTGGCGTCGCGGATTTCCAGGAACTGAGGTTACCTCTCACCTGGGATGGTGTCGACGAGCATGTCGGGACAATTCGTCCGTCCAAGTCGATCCCGAAACAGCCGATGCCGACGTGGTTTGTTTACACCACGAGTAGCCGCCCTCTAGTCGCCCTCGCAGCAAGTCTCTTTCATGAAACCGAGAGTTGGCGTTTATCTCTCCGAAGGTGTGGCTGCGCGGCTGGCGGAAGCGGCCAAAGGTCCCCGTGCCACGAAATCGGCGCTCGTCGAAGCTGCCCTCGACCGCTACTTTGGCTCTGACGACGATACCGCGACTATGGCGCGTCACCTCGCTGGATTGAGCCGCCAGCTCGAAGATATCGATCGCAATCTCAGGATCGCGAATGAGACGGCTGCGCTTCACGCGCGCTTCCATCTGGCCGTGACCCCTTCAATGCCGGCGGGTGAACTCGGGGCTGCCTGCGCGCTCGGCGCCGAACGATTCGAAGAATTTGCCACGCAAGTCGGACAGCGCGTCGATTTCGGAATCTCCCTCATTCGGGAGACGATCGACAGAGTCAGCGCGACGAGGTCGACCCCGTTTACCCTGGCCGAGGGAGAGCCGTCGGTTAATGGAGCCACGGTCTGCGAAGCCGGTCTTCAGGCATCAAGCATGGCTGTCGACGCGTCTGGACCCGTTGCTGCCGTCCGAGAGGACGCGGCAACGTTGGGCTTGCGGGCCGCCGAGGCGGCGCTGTTCCCTGATTCCACTACCTGCCGTGAGATCGAGGAAGGTGAGGGGGCGGTCCCATCGCGACAGTCCGTACCAACCTGGCTAACGGCACAGAGACAGGTGGCGAAGGATCCGGTCGAAAAGCGGTCGCTGATCCTGCGCGTCTTCCTGCCATTCGTGTTCGGCTACTATATCGCCTATCTGTTCCGGACCATCAACGCGGTCATGGCGGCTCCGCTGGCGACGGAATTGGGGCTCGGTGCCGACGATCTTGGCTTGCTCACGTCGGTTTACTTCGTGACCTTCGCTGCCGCCCAGATACCAATCGGTATCCTTCTCGACCGTTATGGTCCACGGCGGGTCCAGAGCGTGTTATTGTTGGTCGCGGCGGTCGGCTCTACGTTGTTCGCGGTGTCGGACCACTTTCTGATGCTTCTGCTCGGCCGGGCGTTGATAGGTCTGGGTGTTGCCTCCGCCATGACCGCGGGAATGAAGGCACTCGTTCTCTGGTTTCCGGGAGATCGCGTACCGTTCCTCAACGGCTTGATGGTCATGCTTGGCGCGCTGGGGGCGGTGACGGCGACATTACCTGCCGACCTGTTGCTTGACTGGATCGGCTGGCGTGAACTATTTAGGCTGCTGGCCGGGCTGACTGTCGCCAGTGCGGTCATGATCTATCTTATCGTGCCCGAGGCCACACCGGTCGCCAGCAGCGCGGCCTCGGCCGGATTGAGAAAGGTCTACGCCGATCCGCGCTTCTGGCGTCTTGCGCCACTCTCGGCGTCCTGCATTGGAACGGCTTGGGCTCTACAAGGGCTCTGGGCGGCGCAGTGGCTTCGCGACGTGGAGGGCCTCGATCGCGCCGGCGTGGTATTTCATTTGTTTGCCATGGCGGTCGCGCTCAGTTTGGGTGCCATTCTGTTCGGCGTCGCTGTCGATCGGCTGCGCAGGCGTGGTGTTGGACCAGAGGCGCTTTTGGGATTTGTTGCGGCTGTCTTCATCGCATCTCAGTTTGCGCTGGTCCTGCGCTTGCCCTTGCCGTCATATTTGCAATGGGCCGTTGTGGCGGCGGTCGGCGCGGCGACCGTGCTCAGCTTTGCGATCCTGGCCGAATATTTTCCGAAAGAGCTGGTCGGGCGAGCCAATGGGGCGCTGAATCTATTTCACATCTCTGCGGCCTTCACCGTGCAGTATGCAGCCGGCGTGGTGCTCCAACAATGGACGCCCCAGTCAGGCCACTACCCGGAAATCGCTTACCAGACGGCCTTCGCTCTCAATCTCGCACTTCAGGTCGTGGCATGGATTTGGTTCATGTTTTCCCGCGTCAAAATCGCGTCGCGACGAAAGCCCACGCGAGCATCGCAATCGAATTTGAGACCCGGAAGGCGTTAATCCGATAAGAAAAACCTACGCGACGATGTAAAACCGGAGCACAAGGAACTTCCATCAAGCGCCGTTACATTGCAGGGCCGAATTACTGACTGTCTTCTTATGGAGGGGGAAGCGGCTCCTGACCGAGCGATAAGATCAGCAAGCGCTAACGATCATCAGTTCGCTTGATAATGAACGCAATCGTGGTATCAAGCCGCTCCGGATCCGATTGGAGGTCGAAGTGGCGAAGAAAGCAGCGACGAGGAAAATCATCCGGAAGGAATATGGGGCATCTGATATCAAACTATTGAAGATGCATTCGAAGGCCAGAACACCAGTATCGAAACTGGCGAAGTTGATGAAGCGCTCGGAGGGCTCATTGAGGCAGAAGGCCTTGAAGCTCGGGATCGGTCTCGGTCATCAACGGTGAGACTGTCGTGAGATTTGTGACGGTCGCGGCGGGGTCGGGAGTTTCAACTCGGATCAATCCCGTCATTCTGGACGGCTGCAACGACTTCCGGTCTACCTTCAACACCGGACCTGGGCGAAATTCGCGAGCGAGTCCGTTTGGTGCCAAGAGCCGAAGTAAGCAAGATTCCATCACGATCAACCGAGGCGACGGGGCTATAACAGCTTTCTCGCTCGGCCGATGATTGACTTAGGCGGGGGCATTGTTCGGATCACCCAATCGGGAGTTCCAACATGACGAAGCATATCAACTTCACCACTGGTGGCACGCTCGATTGCGCGATCATTCCGAAAGTACTCTGGATGCGCGGGATACCAGCCCAGATATTCTTTGATGTTCTGCTGTAACTTCAAGCCGTACGGCAAAAGCCAACTCTCTTCGAAATCAGACTGTCTCGATCCTTGCGCGCTGATCTTCAGCGTAACCGATCCCGCATCGCTCCATCCTTGCGTGAGTCGCTTCGTGAACAATAGAGTGTTTGGCAACGTCGTCTTTGACTATGCGCCTAGAGAGGGCACTTGGAGGGGAAAATGGACGACGGCAATGTCCGGTCGCAATCTCGGCCTTCTGGATACGGCGATCAATACTGGGCTCACGCCTGACTCGCTTGTGCGGTTGATGACAGAATGGCACGAGCGCGCATTGAGGCCTTGAAGCGTCTGCACCATCTCGCACGACGATCAGAATTTTATCGGCATGGAGAGTTCGAATGGATAACAAAAAAATCCACATTCGGCCTGCAAGCAGAGCAATATCAACCGGTGAAGGAAACCTGAGCGGACTCAGTAGCGCAGCATGTTGCGTAAGCCCAGCACCAGTTTCGGCAGCCGCGGGCCACAGAAGCGGAACTAGCCAGCCCTACTTGTTTCGCTTCAAATCACCGGATTGGTCGAAGTCGGACCAACTCAAAACGTTTGCCAACTCCTGCTGCTACCGTAAGCGGTCCCATCAAGTCTGAAGTTGTTTTGGAAGTATGCATTTATCCAAGGTAACTTCAGCTCTATGCCTTTAGTGACCGGCTCGTCTGTCATTTCAAGCGTAATCTCGTCCCAAGTGACGTTCTTTCCTAGTGTCCCGAACCAGAAATTCGCGACATTGCGATGCTTCGACTTGAGTATTGTAGCGGCAGAAGCGTTCGATGGAAGCGAGGGTGTCGTCTGCGGACTTGATCCATTTGAAAGGCTTGGGATTGGCGTTGTGACGACTGATGAAGTCCATAATGTCGGCGCGTAGAGCCTGGAGGCTGCGATAGATGCCGCGTCGGATCTTTTTGTTGGTGATGAGCGCGAAGAAGCGCTCGACCTGATTGAGCCAGGACGAGCTGGTCGGTGTAAGATGGACATGCCAGCGCGGTTGTCTGGCGAGCCAGTTGCGGATCAGCGGGGCCTTCTGCGCGGCGTAGTTGTCCATGACGAGATGGACGTCGAGACCGCGTGGGACGGCGGCCTCAATTTCGTCGAGGAACTTGCGAAACTCGAAGGCGCGGTGGCGGGAATAACATTTGCCAATGACCTTACCGGTCGCAATGTCGAGGGCCGCGAAGAGCGAGGTCGTGCCGTGGCGCGTGTAGTCGTGGCTGCGCCGCGCGGGCTGACCGGGGCGCATGGGCAACATGGCTGACTGCGGTCAAGCGCCTGGATTCGCGTCGTTCGGATCGCCGGCGGCCGCTTCTGGTGTACCCCAATCAGCGGACATATTCCGAGATTATCCGGCCGGAAAACGAGTCGCCAGATGCGCCGTATTTGCTCCCCAGGAGAGCCTGGTTTACGCTGCTGCCCATTTCCCTGAGAGCCCCATGAAATTCGTCGAGCCGAACCGGTTCAATGATCCCGACGCTGCGGCGCGCAAGCTGGTCGAGATCGCTAACGCCGCCGAGCCGGTGCAGGACGGCCGCATCCATATCGAGAAGGTCAATGGGCCGTTCCTGTACAAGGAAGGCGGCTCGCCGGCCGAATACCGCGCGGGCATGAAGCTGGCTATCGAGAGTGGCTGGCTCTGGATGCATGAGTCCGGGACCCACGTGAAGTTCACCCGGCCGACGCTAAACTGTAGACGCCGTTGGTAACGGCTCCGAGGGCACATGAGTTTAAATCGGAGGTGTATCGGGCGACGGGCCTTTTTCCTGGTCCCAATTTTCCTGGTCCCGATCACCATGAGCGCGACCGGGAGCGGATATTTGCTTTCACGATCGAACTGTCTTCCGGACGCGCCATTGGCAATCTCGCGGAATTTCATCGATCTAGTGCGGGCGGGCGAGTTCGACCGCGCCTATCAGCTGACAGATCGGCGTATATCGGTCGGAAGCACGCTTGCCGCGTTCGAGGCCAAGATTCGAGGCCAATTGCCTATCGATACATTCCCCACCAGCCCCGCCGCCGAATTGATCGGCAGCCGCCGCGGCTTTCAGTCCTGCGGCAACCGCCTGCGCCGCTGGGTGTCCGGACGCAAGATCGATCCCGATATAATGAGTGTTGACTACGTCCTCGGGGCCCCGTTCGAGGTCCGCCTCACCTCCGACGATCAAGGCCAATGGTGGATTTCCTACTTTCAGAGCCACGCCATGTAGATTCTCAAACAACCTCGGATCCGAATAACACCGTCGCCGATGTCATGGAGCGATCAATCGTTGGAAATCAGCTGGATGCGGATATCTGCATCTCGGTCGCGACCCCGCGTCGCGCAATTGTTCGACGACCGCGAGTGACGCCCCGTTCCGGATTATTCCGCGTACCCACAGCATACGGACTTCCCCGATCAACGGACATCATTAGGCCGGCCCGGCATGTCGGGTTGCCGCCATTAATCGTCATCCGCACAGAGCGACCTCCGCTCGACGGCGTATGCATTTCGCATTGATGGATTATTCGCAAGCAATCCGCGATGACGCTGCTGGACCGTGCGTTATTGTGGCCGTGGTAGCTCTTGAGCCGATAGCGGCCTCCGGTAGAAACAATTCCAGGCAAAGGCAGGTATCCCCCACTGCCAAATGCCGTCTACCCCTCACTGCACGCGGTTGATCTCGGCACATGCAAACGACAGCATTTCGAACCTGGATGCGACATCGCGGCCTTGGCCCTGAAACGAAAGAGGGCCCGCCAACTGAGGCGGTCTTATTACCTGAGGCGACGGTGCCGGGCCCAAGCGTCCCTGATCTCAAAAACGACGATCATCACGATGGTCGCCACCACGATAGGTGCGGCCACTATGGCCAATGCTGTAAGCATCTTGCAGTTCCCCAAGCGACAATGCCCGGAAACGTGCAGAGCGTCGGTTTGTTCCAAGGCGCTTCAAAAATTCGAATTGGGCCAGGACGCATGGAACAGAGCAGCAGGTCAGAACCCTTGACCCTTTGAACCAGCATCTAAGGCTTACGCTCGATAACGCATTGAAGCGGATGCTGATGTTCGCGGGCAAAGGCGGTCACCTGCGCCGCCTTTGCCTTAGCTATTTCTTCCTGGTAAGTCCCGCACTCGGCAATTCCTTCATTATGAACGGAGCATGAGACGCCTCGCGCTTTCGATATCCATGTCGAAGTACTTTTCGATAGTGTCTACGACAAAGTCCATTGGAGTGTGATCGTCATTCAAAAGCAACACAGTCCAAGTCGAGTCCTCTCGGAGGAACTCAAATCGGCCATCTCTTGTCTTCCCCGATGGTTGTGGCACCGGCCATTTCGGGAACGGCGATTTTAGAACGCCACGATGGCGGGTCTGGGTCAGGGGCGGCTGTCGCCGGCAGTCTGATGACACAGCCGGTCAACCACCAGCGCCGGAAATACCCCGTGCGTTCCGGCCAGCTGCACCAGCGCAACGAAACTCTAGGGCCTTTGGCCGATGGCGAATGTCTTCGCCAGGAACTTGGCGTCCTATGCACCGCTGATTTCCGCAATGGGGTAAAAATGCGAAATGCTCGCAGAGAATAAATGTTTTTTCGGGTGCCTCCGATACAGACCTTCGACGGCATGGCGCCCACGTCCGACCGAATCACAACCCGCAGTCGCCGTCCGTACGCCCGATGAGATCCGGCACTTGCTCTTGAGGCAAGCGACGCTTGATCTTTGCTCATCATGTCCGCGACCAAAATACTTTGGGGCCAAATCATCGTCGTCTTGGCGATCGTGCTCGTCACGACGTGGGCGGCCACACAGTGGGTGGCCTGGAAGCTCGGTTACCAACCGCAGCTCGGACAACCGTGGTTTGAGCTGATCTCGGGAATGCCGATCTATTTCCCGCCCGCGTTCTTCTGGTGGTGGTACGCCTATGACGCCTATGCGCCGGCAGTCTTCGTTGAGGGCGCTTACATCGCGTCATCTGGCGGGTTCATCTCGATCGGTGTTGCCATTGCCATGTCGGCGTGGCGGGCGCGCGAAGTCAAGACCGCGGCGACGTACGGTTCAGCCCGCTGGGCGACACGTCAGGAGATTCGTGCCGCCGGCCTTGCCGCGCCTGACGGTGTCGTGCTCGGACGTTTTGAGCGTGATTACCTGCGGCACGATGGACCGGAACATGTGCTGTGTTTCGCGCCGACCAGGTCCGGTAAAGGCGTCGGCCTGGTGGTGCCGACGCTTTTGACTTGGCCAGGGAGTTGCATCGTCCACGACATCAAGGGTGAGAATTGGACCCTGACCTCGGGCTTCCGCAGCAGGCATGGCCGCGTGCTGCTGTTCGACCCGACCAACGCGAAGTCAGCCGCCTACAATCCGCTGCTGGAGGTTCGCCGCGGCGAATGGGAGGTCCGGGACGTCCAGAATGTCGCGGACGTGCTGGTCGACCCCGAGGGATCGCTCGAGCGGCGCAATCACTGGGAGAAGACTAGCCACGCACTTCTAGTCGGCGCCATTCTCCATGTGCTTTATGCCGAACCGGACAAGACGCTCGCCGGTGTTGCCAGCTTCCTTTCTGACCCAAAACGCCCGATCGAAGTGACGCTCCGCGCCATGATGATGACGGCGCACCTTGGCGAAGCCGGGCCGCATCCGGTCATCGCCTCCGCGGCGCGAGAATTGCTCAACAAGAGTGAGAACGAGCGCTCCGGCGTGCTCTCCACCGCGATGTCGTTCTTGGGGCTCTATCGCGATCCGGTTGTCGCCAGGGTCACCCATCATTGCGACTGGCGTATCCGCGATCTGGTCGAGGGCAACCACCCCACGACACTCTATCTCGTCGTGCCACCGTCTGACATCAGCCGGACCAAGCCACTGGTGCGGTTGATCCTCAATCAGATCGGCCGGCGACTGACGGAGGATCTGCAGGCGAAGGGGAGGCGCCGCCGGCTGCTGCTGATGCTCGACGAATTTCCGGCGCTCGGCCGTCTGGACTTCTTCGAGTCAGCGTTGGCGTTCATGGCCGGCTATGGCCTCAAGAGTTTTCTGATCGCACAATCGCTCAACCAGATCGAGAGAGCCTATGGACCGAACAACGCCATTCTCGATAACTGCCACGTGCGTGTGTCCTTTGCCACCAATGACGAGCGCACGGCCAAGCGCGTCTCGGATGCGCTGGGGACGGCGACCGAGATGCGGGCGCAGAAGAACTATGCCGGCCATAGACTCAGCCCTTGGCTCGGTCACTTGATGGTTTCGCGGCAGGAGACGGCGCGGCCGTTGCTGACGCCGGGGGAGGTGATGCAGCTGCCGCCCAGCGATGAACTGGTTCTCGTCTCCGGCGTTCCACCAATCCGGGCGAAGAAGGCGCGCTATTTTGAGAACCCACGACTGACGGAGCGGGTTTTGGCGCCACCAGCCGAGCGCGAGCAAAATGCTGCGCCTCCGCCCGACGATTGGAGCAAATTGCCCGTTCCTGCCGTCAGGATTGACTCGGAGGCCTGTTCGTCAGGTGAAACGCGCTTGGATGATCCCGCGAATGGCGGCATCCGCCGCGAGCCCGAACTCCCTCAACACGAAGAGATCGCGCGGGAGCAAGTCAAGCCGAAGCCTGAATTCGCGTTCGAAGAGGAAGAATCCGACGACGATGCTGAGCGAGCCCGCGCATTGCGCCAGCAGGTCCGCAATCTGGCGCGTCAGGGCGCGATGGATCCCGGTGACGGCATGGGCCTCTGAGGCCGGCCATGCGGACCAAGCATACGTTTCGTCTTCCACCGGGTCTAGCGGGACAACTCGCCGATTACGCCAGTCGAAAGCGTGTGCCGCAGGCTCTGGTCGTTGAGACGGCACTTTCATCATATCTGTCGCCTGATAGTTCCGAACGGATGGAGGCGGCACTCGGTCGCCGGCTCGATCGGTTGACACGGCAAGTCGAACGATTGGAGCGCCATGTCACGATCTCAAACGAAGCACTGGCGTTGTTCGTGCGGTTCTGGCTGACCAATACCCCACCATTGCCTGACACGGCGCAGTCGGCCGCCCAGGCCAAGGGCCGTGAGCGATATGAAGGATTTGTCGAGGCGCTCGGGCGGCGGTTGGCGAAGGGGCAGACGCTCGCCCAGGAAATTTCTCAAGACGTGGTTTCCAGGGACGGGAGACCAGATCATACGGATGGTTCTGCATGAACGGTTTCGCCGTCGGCGGGTCTTTGTACGCCAGAGCGCTACGATCGATCTGATCTCGTTGCGCGAGCGCACGTCCACATCCTTCTAATGATCCCCGACATCATGGCTGCAACTAGTGGCCGCCACGCTTGGGGACCGAAGTGGCAATCCACCATCTCAATCAGGAGGCTACCTCGCGCGGCGCGCGCATGCTGCGCACCGCGCTTGGCCCAGCGATCGCGCTGTGGCTCGACGACGCTTCCGTTGTCGAGGTGATGCTCAACCCCGATGGAAGGCTCTGGATCGATCGGCTGGCGGGCGGCCTCGTCGATACCGGAGAAAGTTTGTCGCCTGGGGATGGCGAGAGGATTGTACGGCTTGTCGCGCATCATGTCGGCGCCGAGGTTCATCCCGGCTTGCCGCGGGTTTCGGCCGAGCTGCCCGAGACCGGCGAGCGCTTCGAGGGATTGCTGCCGCCGGTGGTCGCGGCACCTGCCTTTGCGATCCGAAAGCCCGCAGTCGCCGTGTTTACCCTCGATGACTATGTCGCAGCCGGCATCATGCGCGCTGAGCAAGCCGAAACATTGCGCGCGGCCGTCGCGGATCGCCAAAACATCCTTGTCGCCGGCGGTACCTCGACCGGCAAGACCACGCTGACCAACGCATTGTTGGCGGAGGTCGCGAAGACCTCCGATCGGGTCGTTTTGATTGAAGATACCCGCGAGCTTCAGTGCAAGGCGCCCAATCTCGTGGCGCTCCGCACCAAAGACGGCGTCGCCTCGCTGTCCGATCTCGTTCGCTCCTCGTTGCGGTTGCGGCCCGATCGCATTCCGATCGGCGAAGTCAGGGGTGCCGAAGCGCTCGATCTTCTGAAGGCCTGGGGAACCGGGCATCCCGGCGGCATTGGCACCATCCATGCGGGTTCGGCGCTTGGCGCGCTCCGCAGGATGGAGCAGCTGATCCAGGAAGCCGTCGTCACGGTCCCCCGCGCGATGATCGCCGAGACCATCCAGTTCATCGCTGTCCTGGCAGGCCGTGGTTCGGGTAGGCGGCTTGCCGAGCTCGCCCGTGTCGAAGGGCTTGGGTCTGATGGCGACTACGCCCTTCACGCAGCGGGAGATCGGCCATGACACGATCATTTTTGCAAATTAATCGCCGCATTGTTCTGGCCGCTTCTATCGGAACTCAGATGTTGGTCTCGGGCTCCGCGTGGGCTGCCGGCTCAAACATGCCCTGGGAGCAACCGCTCAATCAGATCCTGCAGTCGGTCCAAGGTCCGGTCGCCAAGATCCTGGCCGTGATCATCATCATCATGACTGGTCTCACGCTTGCGTTCGGCGACACCTCAGGTGGCTTCCGCCGGCTGATCCAGATCGTGTTCGGCCTGTCGATCGCGTTTGCCGCCAGCTCCTTCTTCCTGTCGTTCTTCTCGTTCGGGGGCGGGGTGTTGGTGTGATGGAAGGCAATTCCCTCAATACAGATTCGCCCATCGCAGGCTTCACTGTGCCGGTCCATCGCGCGCTGACCGAGCCGATCCTGCTCGGCGGCGCCCCGCGTTCGGTTGCGATCCTCAACGGCACCTTGGCGGCGGCGCTCGGCCTGGGTTTGCGGCTGTGGCTCGCCGGTCTCTTGCTCGCCGTCATCGGCCAGGCCGCCGCGGTGTGGGCGGCGAAGCGCGATCCGCAATTCGTCGATGTCGTACGCCGGCATCTGCGCATCTCCAGCTATTTGAGCGTTTGAAGCGATGATGAACCTCAGAGAATATCGGCGCTCGACCACGCAGCTCGCGGACTTCCTGCCCTGGGCTGCCCTGATCGACGAGGGCATCGTCCTCAACAAGGATGGCTCGTTTCAGCGTACCGCAAAATTTCGGGGGCCGGATCTCGATTCCGCGGTGCCGGCCGAACTGGTCGGCGTTGCCGGCAGATTGAACAACGCCCTGCGTCGGCTCGGTTCGGGCTGGGCTGTCTTCGTCGAGGCGCAGCGTCATCCCGCCAGCCAATATCCTGAAGGCCATTTCCCGGATGTGACGTCGGCTCTGGTTGACGTTGAGCGGCGCGCTCAATTCGAGCAGGAGGGTGCGCATTACGAGTCCGGCTATTTTCTGACGTTTCTCTATTTGCCGCCGCCGGAAGAAGCCGGGCGCGCCGAGCGCTTCTTCTACGAGGGACGCAATCGCAACGAAGATGGGGAGGCGCGCGAAGTCCAGCGGGGTTTTGTCGACCGCACCGAGCGCGTGCTCGGGCTTGTCGAGGGCTTCATGCCCGAAATCACCTGGCTGGATGACGAGGGAACGCTGACCTATTTGCATTCGACCGTCTCGACTAGGCGCCAGCGAGTTCGCGTGCCTGAGATACCGATGTACCTCGATGCGGTACTGGCCGACCAACCGCTGACTGGGGGCCTCGAGCCGATGCTCGGGAATGCGCATCTGCGGGTGCTGACCGTGGTCGGGTTCCCGACCTTCACGACCCCCGGGATTCTGGATGACCTCAATCG
>Ga0210393_10004006_pt1 | contig 11713 bp, 13 predicted proteins | sample IncBWC27OmetaG_FD_160068 | JGI IMG/M metagenome (GOLD analysis project Ga0210393, IMG submission 160068) | Forest soil microbial communities from Barre Woods Harvard Forest LTER site, Petersham, Massachusetts, United States - Inc-BW-C-27-O ... | reverse complement strand
ACCCACGCGCGCGCATACCGATCGACTGACTGATTGAGCGCCTCTGCCGCCCGATCGCGCACCTGAGTGGGCGAGGGCTTTTGTTGCGCCGGCTGACGCTCCAACGACAAATCCCGCTCCGCCGGCGGCGCCGGCAAGCGCTCCGCTCGCAGCCGCAGTCCATCGAACATGCCACGCTTTTTGTCGCCAGGTCGGGCGCGCTCCGGCTCCTTCTCGGCTTCCTGCGACCGCCCCGGCCGGCTCCCCCGCGCCTTCTCCGCGACCGCCTCGAACAGATCCCGCGAGCGCTCTTTGATCTGCTTGATCGGGTCCGGAAACCGCTCCTGCACCCACTCCTTCACCCGCTTAAGCTCCCGCCCGATCCGCTCGCGTAACGCTCGCGCCTGGGCGACTAATTTCTCGCCGAGCTCGCCGATTCCGAGCCCCTTCCGCCGCTCGACCCGTCGCTCCGCCGCCGCCTGCGCCCGCCCGAGCTGCTCCCTCCGATCTGCCTCGACCAACGGCAACACCAGCGCCCGATCCTTCCCCGTGACCTCCCGCGCGAGCTCGCGCCGATCGCGCGCTGCCACCCGCTCCGCCGCCACTTCCTCGCGCGTCACTTCGCGCACTTGCGCCACCACCATCGACCGCGCCTGAGTCCGAACTCGCATCTGCTCCCGCTGTCGCTCTCCGACGTGCGAGACCTCCCCCCGCCCCTCGATCCCACTCACCGCCGGCCCCCGGTGCACCTCCGGCTCCCGATGGATTCCCTGGGCCGCCAAGCTCCGATGGTCGACCCGCGCCTCGACCCCCTCATGCTCGAGCGCCAAGTTCTGCACCTTCGCCCAGCGCTCTCTGATTCCCTCATACGTCCGCGCCGCCTCCTCCTTGTCGACGCCGTAGCTGAACTTCTGCGCCCCCCCTCGCTCCGGATTCTTGGCGTTGTAGCGCTTGAAGAACTGCTCAGGTCCCCGCTCGATGCCATCGTGCTGTCGGTCCGAGAACATCAAATGCACGTGCGGCTGCTCCTTCCCATCGCTCGCCGTTGAGGTATGGATCGCCCACTGGTACGGCCGCGTCGTGCCGAGTTCCTGCTCCGCGAATCGCTGCACCAGCGCGATCTGCGCACCTCGCGAGAGCTCGCGCGGCAGCGCGAGCTCGTACTCCCGGTACGCGTTTCCATTGGCGCGCTCGAACTCATCCGAGGCCTTCCAAAATGCGCTCGGGTCCTCGCGCGCCCACTCCGGCATGTTGGCGTGGCCGCGTGCCGCGACCTCGCCATAGCGCTCCTCGGTGAATGGACCGTCGCGGTCGATGTACTGCGCATGCTCAAACGCCGCGCCCTTCGGGCCGGTGTTGATCTGCATGTGATACGAGGCCATGGCTACACCAGGCCTCGAAGCACCGTCTGCGCCGGAGCGGAATGAGGACAGCCGAGCAACGGCAGGCCGAATCGCACATCTGCTCTTGATCCGGAGCGGAATGAGGGATGGCCAACAAGGCAAAACTGAGTCGCGACTCTGCCTCTGATTCCGCCTCCGACTGCTAGCACCGTTTCTCGCGAAGCGAGAAACATAAGGTGCGCCTCTCCGCTGTCGAGTGCAAAACCGTGCTGCATACCGCGAGGGTACTCCTCTCTCCTCAGTGCTTCAATTCTTTCCGTGCTGTGCTAGCATCGAAAGACCTCGCTGCGCAAGGACGTGACCCATGGCAACCCGCCAAGAGATCGAAGCCAAACTCGCCGCCATCGATCAGAAGAAAGCCGATGCCCTCAAAGCCCTGCAATTAAAGCGCGCCAAGCTCAAGGCCAAACTCGCACAGCTCGACCGCCCCACCAAATCCGCGCGCCGCTTGGATGCCCGTCGCAAGATTCTCCTGGGTGCGTTCGTGTTGGAACAACTCGAGCGCACCGGCTCCTCTACCCAAGCGCTCACCTTCGAGGGCAAGCGCTTCTTCGATTGGCTCGTCCGTCCCAACGATCGCACCGTGTTCGGGACATTCACCGACGACGCGTCGTCGACGAGCTCGTCTGCACGTCCGGAGATCCCCTCCTCTGCCCCGCGGATCGCCACCACCGAGACGCCCCTGAATGTCCCCTTCGCCGATAAGGATCGCGCCAAAGCCTTGGGCGCACAGTGGCACGCGGATCAGAAACTCTGGGTCGTTCCCGCCGGCCGCGACCTCACCCCCTTCTCGACCTGGCTCGGCTCCAGTGCGTGACCAGCGCTATGCGCTGGTCACGCACGAAGGTCCCGCCGGCGTCGCACGATCCGGAGAAATAAAACCGGTCTCCAAGGGGCGGCTGATGGGCCGCAGCTTCGAGCCGGAAAATCGGCGCCTCACCCGCAGCGCCTACCGCCGGCGACACCGAATGGGAGGACGCCCCGCCGGGGCTCGGCGTGCGTTTCGCACGCCCGGAACCGGACGGCTCTCCATCCCGCCGCCCAGGAAGCCGCACAAGCAGCTTTCTGGGCTCCGCATGAACCGAACCACCTTCGAGCTCGAGATCGCCCTCCTCCGCTCCTCTCCGGCGCTCTGGTCGATCGAATTTTGAAGGTTCCGGGAAATTCGGGCGGCCTCTTCCGAGTCCGGACGATCTTGTTTTTGCCAAACTGGATTTTGGCGACCCGTATGGGTCGCACAAAAAATGGCGCGCGAAGCGCGCTCCTTCTGGGGGTATGCCGGGTGGGTTGGGGATCGCGTCCGCGATCGAGCCGGCAGGGGGCGTAAGCCCCCTAAGAGGCGGTGCCAAAGGGTTCGCGAATGTTGAGTTATCGACAGCGTGTGTGCCCTAACTACAGGTCTTAACTAAAGGAAGACTATAGGAGTGGTCGATTTTCGCTATAAATATCATCGAGTTGCGATATGTGCGCGGTACCGTTTATGCGTAAGTCCGGTACCGTTTATGCGTGAATTGGGGGCCCGTGGCCGGTACCGTTTATGCGTGGATAACTCGCGACGCTCCCAGGCTTATCCACCGCCAAAAATTGACCCTGAAACCTCAAGAGTGCGACGGCTTAGCCAGCAGCGGAATGTGTGTGCGACTCGGACGCAACTCGAGACCGCGATCACTCGATCCCACCTTCGCGGCCTGGTACACGAGACGGACTTTTTTCAGCTCTCGTAAGAAGGCTTTTTTGAAGTTGCGAAGCCCCTGCCCGTCCTGCGGATAGCCACTGCCGAACTGCAACTGCAATGCGCCCCAGGGGATCACTTTATGGCCCTTGAGGTAGCTCAATCGGTAGGTCAACCAGCAATAAATATCGAGGGCGAGCGGCGAGCGTTTCAGCGCCTTCAAGGCGCGTAAGTCGATGGGTACCGGGTACGTCGTCACTTCACGGAAGAACGTCGGATTGAGCGTCACATTGGACTGCCATAAAGCCGCCTGGTGAGGCTCCTTGGGACTCCACCACAGCTCGTACTTGTCGGCCACGAAGAAGTTCTGCCCAAAATCCTTCGAGCCGTCCGAGTAATTCGCCGCGATCGCACAGGAGAACAGTCGCCGAGTCTGCCCGCGGAGGCGCGTGATCGTGCCCCACCGACCGCCCGTGGGCACGAGGTCGAGCTCCGCCATGAAGCTCGACAAGGTAGGCCCCAAGGTCAAAACCGGCTCCTTCGTGCGCACGGCCTCGGTCGTAAGCCAGGCCATCAGGAGCCGCGGCACTGAGCCGTAGGGCAAGCCGACATCCCGTCGAGCAAACATCGTGAGCGTAAATGCGCCATTGCGCCGGACGAATTCGGTCGCTTCAGACGGCGCGTGCGGCATGGTTGCCTGAGTTAGCGCCCGTGCCATGTAGCCGAGAGCGCCGGCCGCTTTCGCTTCCTGCGCTTCGATCGCCAGCGACTCCGTGATGAGCTTATCGAGACTTTCCCTGATCAACGCCCTCTCCCGCTAACTTCGATGAGGCAAGCTCACATGTGGACACGTTCTATTGTCCACATGTATTTCTCGTGTCTTTATCAAGCAATGGGCGGCTTGCCGTACTTGGCGAACAAATCGTTGATCGCTTCTCGCAGCAGCGCCTGCGTTGAACTGTCGCGCTCCAAGCCCAAATGTTTGAGCTGCTTCGAAACGGCTGGATCGAAATGAGCCGCGACGGTCTTCTTGCCGATTCGGCTTGGCACACGCGCTCCGATGGGCGTGACGGTAGCACTTGTCTGGTTTGCAGCTTGCGCCGCCGGCGCCTCGCTACCTCGAGTGGCGGTCTGGAGAGCGGCTGCAAGATTGGCCCGTTTGCTCATGCGCTTTTCCTCATAGAATCAGTGGACGCGTGGACACGTACACGTGTCCACTTGTATAGATCGCGGATTTCTTGGGCTGCTTTCCCATCGGTTTCAAATTCCATCGCCGCTTGACCAGCAGTGAGGGAATGCACGTAGGCAGCTCGCTGCGTTAATTTCACCGGTGCGATGCTAAGACCATAGCTTTTCACGGCCTCCGCCGCCTCTTCGGCTAACTTGCCCTGATGCGGTACAGAATTGAGCACAACTACCGCCTCTTTCTTAGCTAGCGTGGCCAGGTCGCCGGATGTCCCAATCGCTTTGAGGTCCAGGATGGACGGCCGGCAAGGGATTAAGATCAGGTCCGCCGCCCTCGCCGCTGCCAAGGCGCCCGATTCGGAGTGCGGCGCGGTGTCGATGATCACAAGCTCGGCGCCATTGCTGCGCGCGATCTCGATCATTTCGCTCAACCGGCTGGCCTGAGCGGATATCACCACGGGGCTGTCCTTGCCGCGCAGGTCGTGCCAGGTTTTGGCGCTCGCCTGGGGATCAAGATCAATGATCACGGTTGGAATGTCCTCCGCCTCAGCGGCGACGGCCAAATTAACCGCCAAGGTCGTTTTACCGGCCCCGCCCTTTTGGGAAATGATCGCGAGGATTTGCATGGGATTCCCTCCTAACCTAGCCTGATTATGTCATAATGCCACATGTGTACACAACCACATCATTACTTGTAACCACGTAGACATCACCACATGTACTCATATTGCAATTTAGTCGCTTATAAGCGACCATCGTATGCAGGTTGAGCATTACCTCACGCCCGACGGCAAGGACACCTTCGAGCGTTGGCTCGATCGAGTCCGAGATCGACGAGCTCTGATTGCGATCGAACGACGAATCGCTCGAATCGAGCGCGACGGATATTTCGGTGATCATAAGTATCTGCGAGACGGCGTCTCGGAAATACGGATCGACGAAGGCGCTGGCTACCGCGTGTACTACGCGCAGATCGAGCAGGTAGTCGTGCTCTTGCTATGCGGTGGAGACAAGTCGACCCAAGACGCAGATATCAATCGAGCGGTAGCAAACTGGGAAGAATTTCAGCGGCGACGGAAAGAGGGCAGGGCATGAACAGCAAACTCACACGATCGCATGAAGACGCCACGATCGAGCGCTTTCAGAAGGATCCGGATCTCGCTGCTGAATATCTCGACGCCATTCTCAAAGATGGCGATGAAGGCGAGCTGCTGCAAGCGCTGCAACGTATGTCGAAGGCCTTCGGTGGAGTAGGGGAAATCGCCGATCGCGCGGAACTCAATGCAAAGTCCCTTTATCGATCTCTATCTGCTCAAGGAAATCCCGAGATGAAAACACTGGTAGCGATTCTCAAGGCTATGGGAATGCGCCTGAGTGTTAAGCCAATCGAGGACACCCGCATTTCAGCGTAAGAGGCGCCCAGGCTTCATGACCATCCCACAGAACAAAGACCGCAAGCCAACGGCCGGTGAGTTGGCGGAGACGCGTGTTCGCATGGGTGACGCCCTCGCGGCATTGGGCCGCACGATCGGTCTCACCAACGAAGATTTCGAGATTTTCGACCGGGTAAGAGACAAAACGCCGGAAGATTTCTAATCCTTCCAAAAACTCTTGAACCGATCGGGACTCAGCTCCGTATAGCGCACCGTGTGCGTGATGTTTCGATGTCCGAGATATTGCTGGATCGATCGCGTGTCGTGCCCCTCGTTCGCGAGCTTGTAGCCGGCCGAGTGCCTGAGCATGTGCGGGTGGATAGGGAAGGGGAGTTTCGCGAGCTCGCCGGCGCGCGCAATGAGCTTCCTGGCCGTCGCCGGCGTCATCGGTCCGCCGCGCTCGGTCACAAATAAATACGGCGAGTCCGGATAGTCTTTTCGCAGCGCGCGAAGCGCACGCAGCTCGGTGCCGCGGATCGGGTGCGTGGAGGGCAGGCCATTCTTCAATCGCGTCACCTGCACCAGGCCGGTCTTGAAATCAATTTGCTCCCAGCGCATCGTGACGAGCTCCGAGACTCGCAGCGCATGCCGATAGGCGAGGAGGATGAGCGTCCGATCGCGCGCACCGTGGCGGCCGACCTGGCTCGAGGCCTGCAGGAGCTTCTCGACCTCCGCCGGCGTCAAGTATTCGCGGGTGCGCCGATCAAGATTAGATTGTCTCCGTGGGGGGATAGAAGGGGAGGGGGCCGCTCGAGATCTCGGCTCTGGCGCCTTCCTATTGCGTCCGCTCGAGCGAACTTTCCCATTTTGGAGTGTTGGCGCGGATCGGAGCGCTGCTGCTTTTCTCGAGGCCTTCGCCATGCCTCAGATTATAACACTCCCATTTAGGGACCAAAATGGGAATGTCGTGCCCCATCATTTTCGAACCGCAATACTCATTCTGTTCACATCCATCCCCGGATCGTATGGCCAATCAAACAATCAGGAGTGCTCAAATCCCATAGGGACTTGACTTTGTGTTTACAACTGTAGACAATCAATCCGTCTACAACTGTAGACGTTAGTCGAGGTCATTCGTGCTCTATGAAAGCATCGGTCTCAATTACCGAAGCTGAGTCAGTGGTCATGAAGGTGCTTTGGCAGACCAGCCCAATCGCCACCGAAGACGTTATCGCCGCGCTGGAACACCCAGAGAAGTGGCACGCGTCGACGGTTAAGACCCTGCTCACTCGCCTTTTGAAAAAGGGTGCGATCCGCGCTCAGAGAGACGGCCGGCGCTATCTGTACAGTCCGGTGATTAAACGCGAACAGTGGCTGACTGACGAAGGTTCAGGGCTGCTCGATCGGCTGTTTGGAGGTCGCGTTGCGCCCCTAGTGGCGCACTTCAGCCAAAGAAAGAAGCTCAGCAAGCAAGACATCGCTGAACTTAAACAGTTGATAAAGGAAATGGACGATGGGCGTTAGCCTAATGCGCGCGCTCGCAGAGATGACGATCGCATCGAGCATCGCCATCCTGCTCGTTGGTGCTATGCGCAAGCCGCTGCGACGCGTCGCTGGGGTTCAATCTGCCTGTTGGCTGTGGCTACTAGTGCCCGCACTGTCGCTGGCCGTATTTCTGCCGGCGCCGCCCCATCAGGAACGAATACTTTCCAACGCTCTGCCGAGTTCCGCCAGCGAAGCGCTCTCCAACGCCGTCGCACTGGTCTCAACGGGCGGGACTTCCACTGACTACCTGAACATGGGGCTCGTTACGTGGTTCCTCGGTGTCCTCGTGATGTCCATCTTGCTGGTACTTCGCCAACGTGCTTTTGTCCGATCGTTGGGAATCATGGGCTGTGGGCCGGACGGAGTTTTCTCTAGCGACGCGATCGTTGGACCCATGGTGATCGGAGCGTGGCGCGCACGCGTGATCGTACCTACGGATTTTGAGAGCCGGTATACCTACGAGGAACGTCGCCTGATGCTGGCCCATGAGCGAGCGCACCTGGAGCGTGGCGATGCTCTGGTAAATGTCATCGCAGCGGTCTGGCTGTGCCTCTTCTGGTTCAATCCGCTGCTGTATTGGGCGTTGAGACGCCTCCACCTCGACCAAGAGCTCGCGTGTGACGCTCTCGTGGTCTCCCTATCAATAGCAGAAAAGAGGCGCTATGCCAGCGCCCTGCTCAAGGCGCAAATGCCTTCTGAATCCCCGTGGCCCATACCTGTGGGCTGCCATTGGAAATCCCGTCATCATCTAAAGGAGAGAATTGCTATGCTCAAATATACCTCACCTGGACATGTTCGCCGTCTGAGCGGCGTGGCGTTTACGGTTGCGCTGACCATTTCAGGCATCTACGCCGTGTCATTCGCATCGGGAGTGGCCCTAGCTGAAAAACCCTCATCGAACAGCGTGGACTCGACGGCGAAGCGGATAACGCTAGATGCAAACGACAAAAACACGCGTGAAGTAATAATGATGATCGCGGATGAAAGCAGCCATAACATACTTGTCAGCGATCAGGTCAGCGGGAAGGTAACGGTTCACCTCAAGGATGTACCCTGGACTAAAGCGCTGGAAATTGTTGCCTTGTCGCAAGGTTTGGTCACTCGGCAATCAGGTGATATCACGCTGGTCGACGTCGCACACTAGCAGGTCCATCGATTCGTGCGCTGATTTGGTTCGTGAAAAAAAGACACGGTCCGCGAGTGGTAGATGGAAGGCGTGACGCCCATTTGTGGACCGTGTCAGATTCTCTGTGGGATGAGACACCCCGGAATGTCTAGTGGTTCGCAAGTCTGTTACTTCCGCAGCGGCGGCCGGCGCAGACTCTGTCTGCATGACAATTGCGAGCAACGCAGCGATCGATAGGAATGCTCGACTTCGATAGACAATCATGAAGAATTAATCCTTGGTTTTGGAACGGTTGCCAATCACGCATGCGTCAGTGGGGGTCACGAAGAGATCGAAAGACTGCAATGCCGACAAAAAGCCCAAGCTGGCCTAGCAGCACAAGTAACCAGCCAGCACCAAAAACTTGAATAATGAGCGCGGATATAGCTATGGAGAGTCCCGTCCAAATCAGTCCGTTGTCGCGTGCCGTGTCGCGCGCCTCGGCTCGGCCCGCTTTAAAAAAAGTAATTGCGCACACTATGGCGATGATCCAACTTGGCTGATAAAAAAACATCCCCTGCCCCCCATTTAGGTGAAAGACAAGCCCTTCAGTTACGAGGCGGGCGGACTGAAACGGATTTGTAGCATGCTTGGGGACGTCGCCTACTGATGCGATTCATGACCTAGCAACGCAACCAATCCATCAGGCAAGGTTTCCTGTGTATTCGCATAATTGTGCCCATTCGCCACCTCGCTGTAGTCCACTTTGTTGCCCTTTCCGAGTAAGACGGAATGTATAATTCGGTTCGCCGACAGCGCGCCTGCTGATTCCCATGAACCCGCCGTTATATAAAAGCGAATTGGCTTACGCGGGGATTCGGCCACCTGTTTGACCATCCAGCCGGCGTTAGGGCTCGGGGCTGGATCTGTCAGATAGCTGGGCGACCACCAGAACGAGCCAGATTGCGACAAGACGTTGCCAAAGATGTCCGGGTGAATGAACGCGGTGTACGAAGCTGCCAAGCCGCCGAAGCTGGCCCCGGCCACGACGTTTAGTTTGGGGTCGTTGCTGATGCGATACCTCTTGCGTATCCAGGGCATCAACTCTGACGCAATGAATGCCTGAAACTTCGCATTGGGAAGAAGATCCTCATTGCGCGTTTCGGGGGTATGCAAAAAGGCAACCACTACCGGCGAGACGACGGACCGGGCAATCATGTTGTCCAGCATCGTCGGCATACCTACTGTATTGATGTAATCCTCGGCGTCGAAGACGAGAACAAACGCGTGAGGTCTAGAAGAGTTGTTGTAGCCTGCCGGCGTATACATCGTGACCGCGCGCTTGCCACCTAGAATTTCGGTGACGATCTCAAATTTTTCCATTGATCCGCTAGGCACCCCGACTTGTTTTTCTAGATAAGTGATTGGCCTGGCTTCAGGGCCGACGCAGTAGGACAATGGCACGTAAGCATCAGGGAAGACCCTCGGGTTTAGGGGATCGAAAAAGTGCTCGTATTGAATGCCGTCGATAGTCCAACTGACGAGGGACTGCGGTGAGGGGTGCAGTCCTTGCGGTACGCGGATTCGGTAGACAATCCGCGAGCTTTTTGGCAGCACGTAGCTGGTGTACCAAACATTGCTTGCCCCTAGGCGTTGGAAAGTATCATTGTGATTCGTGGTGCGACTTGGGAAGTCCTCGCCAAGTCGAGCATTCACAACATCGGCTTTCGGGTCTGCACGGAATAGAAACGTGTAAAGCGCGTCGTGCGGGTGGTTTGGCACCTCTTCGATCAACGGCGCGTGCTTCTCCTCAACCTCCTTCCAGAATGCGTCGAGAGCTGACTGCTCGTGTCGATCAAGTGCGACTAACAAACTTGCAAGTCGCGGACTTTGGGGGGGGTCATGCTCTATGCCGGTTTGATCGTCTGCGTGTGCTGCTACGAACCATAAGCAAGACGCTACAACTGCGAGGCAGTATCGTATAGGCATGGACTCTTCCTGTTGCTTTTGAATCAAAACGTCCCACGATAGTGGCACTTGGATAGTGGAATTAGCTGTTTTAAACGTCTTTGGACGAACAATTCACGGTGCCGGCACGAGGACGCTGCAGCGCTGTTCCTTCTTCGTCTTTGCCGCTGCGTCCCGACAGGCCCCAAGCGCCGCTGAGTTGTCCGCCGTCAACTTGCCGGCCGCCATGAGTACATTCCAGGCTTCCGGACTCTGCGCCTTCATCAAAGCACTTCCGGCGTCCCAGCGATCGGCATTCATGATGAATGCCGCCACGTGACCATCCCACCCAAAGGGCAACAAGCGCGCGAACATTGGCGAGATCAGTAGCCCCAAGACAAATGCCGCGATGCCGGTCCAGCCCAACCACTCCCATTGCTTCCACTTTCCGCGCATCGTGCCAATCATCACGGCGAGCTCGCGCCGTTCGGCCACCGCCGCAGCCTTCGCACTGTCGAACTCCCGCACGGACTTGTGCACCAGGCCATCGCCGGCGGCGGCAATCGCTTGGTGGTAGTGCGCTGGCGTCGTGCGGATCGCGGGGTGCTGCTCGATCGCCGCGATGTGGTTGCCCATGAGCTCGAGCTTCTTGGCGATCGCACCCAAGGTTTCCGTGTAGTCGGGGGGCTGATTTTTTAGGATGACCTCGGGAACCGATCGCAGAGCCAGGCGCATCGCCGTGACCTCGGCCCGGAGCGCTTCGAACGCCTGCTCCGCCGCGGTGGGCTCCGAGTCGTCCTCCCTGTTTTGCATGCCGGCTCCCTCCTCGATTTTCTACCGCGAAAACCCTAACCCCAGACCCCGCCCGAGTTCCCGCTCGGCGATCGACAAGGCGCGGTCAAGATTCTTCTCCTGGAGCACGCGTCCCAGCCGCGATCCGGGTTCAATGCCGAGTTCCTTGGCTCGACTCTTGATCGCCATTTCGAGTTGTGGCTCCAGCTTAAATTCGTGCGCGAGCTCGCGCATCTGCCCCTTCACTTTCTCAAGCGTTTTGTAGTTCTCCCAACCCTTGATCTCCTCGCGCTTCGCCTCGAGCCCGTTCCAGTCCTTGACCACTCTCTCGGCCCGCAAGTTCGGATCGCGGCGCACGAGATCCTCGTGCTCGATGCCGGCGAGGAGTCCGCGAGTGCGCTGCGCGCCCTCGAGCTCCATCATGGAGCGAACGACTTGCGGCTCATACCGAAGCGCAGTGTGCAGGTCCTGCCTCGCTCCCGGCCGGTGCCTGTCCAGGTCCTCGCCGGCGTGCTTGAGCTCGGTCTTTTGATGCTCGAGGACGGGTAGATCTTTCTCCCGCATCCGCCACGCATCCATCCACGCGCGCGCATACCGATCGACTGACTGATTGAGCGCCTCTGCCGCCCGATCGCGCACCTGAGTGGGCGAGGGCTTTTGTTGCGCCGGCTGACGCTCCAACGACAAATCCCGCTCCGCCGGCGCCGCCGGC
>Ga0210393_10004004_pt1 | contig 11714 bp, 10 predicted proteins | sample IncBWC27OmetaG_FD_160068 | JGI IMG/M metagenome (GOLD analysis project Ga0210393, IMG submission 160068) | Forest soil microbial communities from Barre Woods Harvard Forest LTER site, Petersham, Massachusetts, United States - Inc-BW-C-27-O ... | reverse complement strand
GCCGCGTAATACGCCCGGTCGCGAGAAACACCGCGACCGCCGTCAGCACGAATGTGCGATCGGCGATCGGATCGAGGATCGCGCCGATCCGCGTGACTTCGTGTCGGCGCCGCGCGATCCACCCGTCGAGGACATCGGACAAGGATGCCGCGCCGATGAGCGCAACCCGGGCGTCCGGCATCGGCGTGGCGAGAAACGCGAGCGCCATGGCGAACCGGGACATCGACACGAGGTTCGGCAACGTGAACAACGTGAAGACCGGCTCGCGCCGCATGATGGCGCAAGCTATTGCACTCACTCCCTTGTTGCCATGGCGCGAGATCTGGCCTAGCTTGACCCGCGTGCCAACTCCCCCGACGGCGATCGAGCTGCTCCGTGCGCAAGCGATCTTCGCGGGACTCGACCAAGACGAGCTCTCGCTCGTCGGCGAGATCTGTCGCGAGCAACGGTTCGTCTCGGGCGAGCACATCTTCCGCGAAGGCGAGATCGGCGATCGGCTCTACTTGATCGTCGACGGCGAGGTCCGTATCACGCGCCAGATCCCCGGCAGCGGCGAAGAGGCACTCGCGGTGCTCAAACCCGGCTCCTTGTTCGGCGAGATGGCCGTGTTGGATCACGGTCCCCGATCGACTGATGCGATCGCCAATCGCGAGACCACCTGCCTGACGATCTTGCGGTCGGATTTCGAGCTGCTGCTGCAGCGCAATCGGGATATGGCCGTGGCCGTGCTCTGGGCCGTCGTACGCCTCGTGTCCAAGCGGCTCCGCGCGACGAACGACTCCCTGCAGTCGTTCCTCGCGATGTCGATGTTCTAACGATGAGCTCCACACCGCGCGCGACCGTTCGTCATGCGATCATCCCCTGTATTGGCGGGGTGGAGCTGCTGCCGATCGGCGGCGTTCCGATGATCGAGTGGGTCGTTCGCGAATGCGCCGCCAGTGGCACGAGTGACCTGGGCATCGTCACGGAGAACGAGCTCGACGCGATTCGCTCGCTGATCGCGCCGCGCGTGGGCTCGCCCGGATTTCCGTTGCGGATCGAGTTCATGCAGGCCGAGACCTTTGCGGACGCGCTGGCGAGAGGTCGGGAGTTCGCCGGAGAGGCTCCCCTCGGCGTCGCCATGCCGACCCATTTGTTCGTCGGCGATGCGCCCGGGCTGGCCCAGGTCGTCGAGACCTACTATCGCACGGGGAAGAACGTCGCGGGCATCGTCGGTAACTTTTCGACCGATGAAGTCGAGGTGGCGCACCTGCTCGACCACGTTGTCGGCCGGTACCTCCTCGCACCCATGGCGTGGGCCGCCATTGGCGAGGTCCAAGACGAGACGGCCATGGTGCGGGCGCTGGTGGATGCGCATTGCATGATCGGCCGCCGGATGCGTGGGCAGTTCCTCGATGTGACGTTCCCGGAAGGTCGCGCCGACGCGAGCCGCTTCGCCCTCAGGCCGCCGCGTCCGTCGACCCCCACGGGTCGTATCGTGGAATGAGCACCTATACCCACCTGAGCGCCGATTTTCACGGCGTCGACGCGGCACGCCTCCGCGATGTGTCGCTGCTCACCGGTCTCTTGATCGCGGCGGCGGGCGCCGCCGGATTGCCCGGCAGCGGCACGCCGATCGTGCGGCGACTCCCGAACGATGCCGTGACCGGCGTCCTGCTCCTCGGCGCGTCTCAGACGACCGTGCTGACGGATCCCGAGATCGGGCTCCTGCTGCTCGATGTCATCGCACCGGCGACGCATGAGCCGGGCAAAGCGCTCGACGTGTTCGCTCGACGGCTTGCCGCGCGCGAGGTGAGGAGCGAGCAGCGCGCGAGGGGATAGCGGGGACCGTGCCGACCTACATCCCGTCCATTTCGCTCTCGCACGAGTTGCTCGTGCGACTGTACGCCGGCTTGGCCCTCGGCATCGCGCTGTGGGACATCTTCATCGGCGGCCAGATCGCGCAGTTTCGCCGCTCGCCGCGCGCGCTTGCGGCACTCTCCGCGGTCTCGGCCCTCGTCCTCGCGCCCGCGCTGCTCATCGGCGCCGCCGCGGCGTCGACCGCCACCGGGCATACGTTCGAGGGGCTGGCGTGGTTTTGGCCCGCCACGATGCTCTTGATCACCGCGCAGGCATGCTACGCCACGGTCCGACGCATGATCTCGCCGTTTGCCGGCATCCCCATCGTCGCCTACGATCTGCTGCTCACCGCCGTCGCCATCGTTCGGTGGATCACCGCGGCTGGGTACACGCCACCCGAGCCGGCCCTGGCGCTCGCCACAGCGCATGTCAACGTGCTCGGGTACATCGCCGGGCCAGCGGCGCTCGCCTGGCCATACGCATTGCAGCCGGCGCTGCTCGCGCCGGCATTTCCGCCGCGGTGGCGGTTGAGTCGTACCATGCGGGCTCTGCTGGCGACGTTTGCCGCGGCATGGTTTACGGCCACTCTCCTGGCGCTGCCGAGTGCGTGGCTCACGATTACCAGCTACGACCCGCTGTCTTTGCAGCCTCTCCAAGAACGGCCGGCGGGGGATTTCGTGGTTGGCCTGCGGGTCCTTCCCACACTCGAAACGGCGCCGTCGGCGAGCACGCTCCGGTTCGATTTGTCGTTGATTGACACGGTTGGCGCCGAGGCGGTCAGCGTGCGCATCGATCCGCGGGGCGCGCATCCGGCGGCGCTCGACTCGCTCGCTCGATCGCTGGATCCATTGCGACGCGATACCACCACGTTGATCCTCACGCTCGAATATCCCTCCGACGCGGCCCAACAATACGCGACGTCGCCGCAGCTGTATCAAGACAATCGACTCGCCGAGCTCAGTCGCGTCGTGCGCGCGCTGCATCCGGATTACCTCGTCGTGGCGGACGAGCCCATTATCAAAGGCGATAGCGCCCTCGGCGCGTCGCTCTCGTTGGCGACGTGGACGCGCTATCTCACGGCCGCGGCGTTCACCGTGCATCGTATCGACCCGAAGGTGCGGGTCGCCATCGCCGTCTCCCCCACGGGTGCTCGGGATAGCGCGCTCTATGCATGGGCTGCCGCGGCAGCGGCGCCCATTGACGCGGTGGGATTTGTCATCAGGCCACTGTTCGCCGGAGCCTCGGACCTCGATGCGCAGACGCGCAGTGCCGATCGTTGGATCGCGGCCTCCGGGCCGACGGCAAAAGAGAACTGGGTGTTCGCCACCTACGGCTATCCCGTGAGCCACGGCGAGATCAACCAGGAACGCGCGATCTGGTCGACGCTCGCCTGGGCCACGAGTCGCTCGGCCATCAAAGGCGTCATCGTTGCCGACGCCGCCGATTACGGCGCCGTCACGGGCCTCCGCGCGCCATCGGGGCGATTGCGTCGAGCCGCCAACGCCGTGGCGCGTGCCGCCAAGAGCTTGCGCGAGGCCAGCGCGTCGCCATAAAGTTTCCAGCCCAATGTTCAGCCCAGCCGCATTCAAGTTCCTGCGGGACCTCAAGCGGAACAACCGGCGTGAGTGGTTCGAGGCCCGGCGCGACGTCTATGAGAACGAGCTCCGCGCGCCATTGCGCGAACTGCTGGAGGAGCTCGACGCCCGCCTCGGGCGCATTGCCCCTGAGCTGTATGGCGATCCCAAGCGATCGATCTTTCGCATTCACCGCGACACGCGCTTCTCGAAGGACAAGTCGCCCTACAAGCACAATGTCGGATTTTGGGTAAACCACCGCGACCTCGGCCGCGGGGCCGAGCAGATCCATGGTGGAGCGGGATTGTATTTCCACTTCGAGCCCGGCGCATCGATGATCGCTGGCGGCATCTGGATGCCTCCCGCGCCCGCGCTCGCGAAGATCCGTGAGGCGCTCGCCGAGCATTCCAAGACATTCGAGACGGCGGTCCGCACGATGCGGCGGCGCTTCTCCGCGTTGAGTGAGGAAGCCATGCTGCAGCGCCTCCCGCGCGGATACACCGAGGATCATCCCGCCGCGCGTTGGTTGCGCTACAAGTCGTTTACGTCGCACCGGATGGTGACCGCGGCCGAGCTTCGGAGCCCTCGCTTGCCCGACACGCTGGCGCGCGACTTTGCCGGCATCATTCCATTCGTGCGCTGGCTGAACTCGGCGCTCGGGCTCCCACCGGCTACGCGCCGCTGACCCCTCTCACGATTCCCTCGACGAGGCGCGCGACGTCGAAATAGCGCTGCGCGAGCGCTTGTATCTCAGCCGGTGTCACGGCGAGCACCCGGCTCTCGAAGTCATCGAGCTCGTCCAAGCCGCGGCCGAACTGCCAGGCATCGATCACGTCGGCAAGAACGGAGGCGCCGCTTTGTTGGCGAATGGCGTGCGCGCCGATCGTGTACGTCTGCGCCCGCGCGAGCTCGTCGGCCGCAACGGGCGATGCGCGCAGCTTCTCGAATTCGGCGAGGAGACCAGCGCGGGCGTCCTGTTCCTGCGAGGGCGAGGTGGCGATATACGCGATGAACATTCCGGCGAGCAGGCGCTCCGTCGCGAATGCGTGGACGGTGTACGCCAACGAGCGTTTGTCGCGCAACTCGTCGAAGAATCGCCCGCCGAGCCCACTGGCCATCGTCGCAATGAGATGGGCCGCAAAGCGATCGGGGTCGTTTCGTGTCGGACCGGGGAACGCGAGGGCCATTGCCGTCTGCGCCTTGTCCCGCGATTCGACTTCCCGCCGCGGTTGGTTGGGCCAGATGGGTGGAGCAATGGGAAAGCGCGCGGAGGCATGGAGCGCGGCCAATTCGCCGGCGGCGACCGCGGCGATCTCGTCCGGGTCGACATCGCCGACGATGCCAATGAGCGTCGGGCCGGCGAGCACGTGCTCGGCGTGCCACCGCCCTACCGAATCGACGGTCACGGATCGAATCGACTCTTCAGTCCCGAGCGTGCCGACGCCGTAGGGATGCCCCGCGAATGCGGCCGATGTGGCGAGTCGCACCGGGTAGCGATACATGTCGTCGCGCAGGGCCGTCAGATCAGCCAGCATCAGCGACCGCTCGGTCTCGAGCGCCGGCTCCGGGAACGTCGGCCGTTGCACGACATCGGCGAGGAGCGCCAAGGCCGCCTCCGTTCCTCGCATCGGGACCGACAGCGACCAACCGAAATTCTCCGAGCCGACGCTCGCGCTCACCGTGCCACCCAGGAACTCGGCGCGAGAGGCGATCTCGGCCGCGGTGCGCGTGGTCGTTCCCTTGGTCGCCGTGCGCGCCATCAGCGTCGTCTCGCCGGCCCGTTCGCTTGACTCGTTGCGCGCTCCGCCGAACGCGTACACGCCCAGGTGCGTCATCGCGGCGCCCGGCTTGCGCCTCACGAGAATCGGCACGCCGCCGGCCGTACGATACACTCGAACGCCCGCGATTTCTTCTTCAAGTGTCGCTGCCGCCTGCGGCGGCGCGACGGCGTTGCCTTGTCGGGACGGAGCAGACACGGGCTCCGGCAACCCCGACTCGAGCGAGTCGAAGAGACCGCCGATTTCGTGAGAATCGTTCGGCCGATACACCAGCGCCGCCGTGTCACGCTCCTTGACGTGCCGCCGCACGGCGGCCGTCACGTCAGCCGCGGTGGCCGACAGCACGCGCGAGAGATACTGCTCGCCGAGCTGCCAGTCTCCGAGGGCTTCCCATTCGGCCAGATGATTGGCCTGGCCCTCCATCGACTCGGTCCGACGCGCCCACTGCGATTCGAACAAGCGCTGCGCCCGTTCGATCTCGGCCGACGTAAAATCGGGCCGCAACTCGGCCCACACGGCGCGCGCCGCGTCGAGCGTTTTCCCCCGTGGGGTCTCGGCCTGGATCACGAACACGCCAAGGTCCGTGGGCGTGTAGTTGTAGGCCGTGATCGATGAGGCGAGTTGGCGTTCGCGCACGGCGCGATAGAGACGCGACGCGCGTCCGCCGCCGAGCGCCGCGGCGGCGATGTCGAGCAGCGGCGTGTCGGGGTCGAGCGTACCGCCGGTGCGCCAGCCGAACAGGAGCTGGGCCTGCGCAATGTCCCCGCTCCATTCGCGATAGCGGAGCCCAGCCACCGAGTGCTCGGCCGGGCCACGATCGCGCACAATCGGACGGTCCAGGAGCGCGCCGTAGTACGTCTCGACCAGCGCGACCGTCGCCTCGGGATCGACGTCGCCGACAATGCTCAGAATGGTGTTGCCAGGGTAGTAATACGTGCGGTAGAACCCGCGCACATCCTCGCGGGTGAGCTTCCGAAGCCGGTCCGGGTCGCCGATGCGCCAGCGGCGAATGCGATGCTGATCGAAGAGCAGCGCGTAGAGCGACTCCGTGGCCAGCGCCGGCGGATTGTCGGTCTTGCGTCGCACTTCTTGAATGATCACCTCGAGCTCCCGGGCAAGCTCACCGGCGTCGATCACCGAGTTCGCGTACGCATCGGATTGGACGGCGAGCCCCTCGGCGAGACGGCTCGCCGGGAGCACCGTGTAGTAGCTCGTGTGATCGTAGATGGTGTGCGCATTGAGGTACCCGCCGGAGGCCATGGTCTCCTTGGCGATTTCCCCGACGCCGCGCGTCGGCGTGCCCTTGAAGTACATGTGCTCCAGCACGTGGGCGATGCCGACCTGGGCGTCGGTCTCGTCGAAGTATCCGGCCTTGACGTACGTCACGACCGCGACGACCGGCGCGGACCGATCGCGGCGCACGAGCACCGTGAGACCGTTCGGCAGCACGGTCCGCACGACTGGTGCGCCCAGCGCGACGTCGGCTAGCGCGCCCATTCGAGTCCTCGGATGACGAGTGCCCCGGCCACGAGCGCGATCAGGCCGTATCCGACGCACCAGGCGACGGATCCGGCGATGTCACCCCAGTGTGGCGCACTCGCCAGCATCCCTTCCAGGAAGGTCTGCTGCGAGAACGGCGGCAGTATCACGTGCACCGCACGCCAGAGGGAGCGCGCAACCGGGCCAATGGGCGAGGCGGGCGCGGCCAACTGAGCGACCGGTATCGATGCCAGGTACAGGATGAGCGAGCCGACCCACGCAAACCGCCAGACGGTCGACTGGCACGCGGTGACCCCGCCCGCCAAGACGTACATGACGGCCGTGTACGCGACCGCACCGAGCAGGGGCACGGGGTGCGCGATCCACGCACCGAGCCCCGAAATCAGCGCGGCGAGCACCAGCAACACGAGACCGCGCAGGACGAACGCTTGGGCGTAGTACCGCACGGGGCCGACGGGTTTCGCGAACAAAAAGCGATAGTAGCCGCGCGCCCGGTCCTCGGACACCAAACTCGTCGTGGCATAGATCGACCCCAGGAGGGCGACCAACTGGACGAGCCAGTCGAGCGATGGGGGGCGCGTCGGACCTGTCCCCGACTCGATGATCTGGGTGCGCGAGGCGATCCAGATCTGGAGCAACACGACGCCGATCGTGATGCCGCCCGGTCCGAGGATAAAATCCCGGAGCTGCCAACGGGCATAGGCGCCCATGCGCGCGCGGACGATCGCCATTAGACGCTTACCTTCTCCACCGCATCGCGGAAATGATATTCGAGGAGCGATTCCGTCGGCGCGACGCTCACGAGCTGCGCGCCACCCCGCAGGAGCTCGGCGAGACCGGCGTTGAGCGTCGCGAGGTCGATCGCGGGCAGCTCGAAGCTCCCCTCGGCGCCAGCCGGGCGGGCCGCTGGGAACACCGATGGCACGAGCGCCGTGCCCGATGACAGCGTGAGCCGATACTCGCGCGCCTCCGGAGTCGCCGACGCGCGCGTGTCGACCGAGCGCACCACCTGGCCGTGGTCGATGATGTACACGCGATCCGCGAGCGCGGAGAGCTCGGCCAAGTCATGCGAGGCAATGAGCATTGTCCGATCGGGTCGTCTCAACTCGCGCATGACCGCGCGAAACTTGAGCAGCCACAGGGGATCCAGGCCGTGCGTTGGCTCATCGAGGATCAGCACATCAGGATCGCCGAGGAGCGCTTGGGCGAGGCCGAGGCGTTGCAAATTGCCCTTGGAGAGGGCGCGCACGAGCTTCGTGCTGTGCTCGTCGAGGCCCAGCTGTGAGAGGAGGGCCGGGATTTGCGTCCGGGCCTCGGCGGTCGACACGCCGGCCAAGAGCGCAAAGCGTGCGAGCGCCTCGTCGACCCGCCAGCGCGGATGCATCGCGATCAGCTCCGAGAGGTAACCGACGCGATAGTGCTCGACGTATCGGCGCGGAGAGAGGCCGCCGAGGCGAACCGTGCCCGAGGTCGGGTGCAAGTAGCCGAGCAGGAGCGAGATCAACGTGCTCTTTCCCGCGCCATTCGGGCCGGCGATGCCAACGACTTCACCGCGCTCGGCGCGGAGCGAGAGCCGGTCGAGCGCGAGGACGTTGCCCTGGTATGTCTTTGTGAGGTCGACGCACTCGATCATTGACACGCGGTCCACGGCCCCTGGCCGGCGCGCGTCAAATATTGCGTCGCCTGTTGCGCTTGGCCCAAGCGCTTGAGGGTGCAGGCGTAGAAGCCGAGCGCCGAGCGATCGGTGGAGTCGAGGGCAATGGCTCTGACATAGAATTTGCTCGCCAGCTCGTACTGGCCGGCGGCCAGCAGCGCCGCGCCCATCTCTCGTTGGGCGATTTCGTTGTTCGGCGCCAACTGCACGGCTCGTACGAGCTCGGCTCTCGCGGTGCCGAGGTCGCCGGCCTCTCGCGCGATTCGGCCCAGGTAGATGTGCGGGACCGCATCTGCCGTGTCGTGCTCGGCGGCATGATTGAAGAACACGCGCGCCGAGTCCACGTGGCCCGCTTGGTACGCTGCCACGCCGCGCGCCACGAGATCGTCGGCCGAATATGACGCGGGCGCTGCGCGCCCCGCGCTTTGCTTGCGCCACGCAACCACCCCATATGCCGCGCCACCCGCGATCACCGCTAGCAACACGACGAAGGCCACCGTCTTGCCAACGCCAGAGCCATGCGCGGTACCCGGGACTGTCGCGGCGTGCGAGCTGGGCACGGTCGCCGCCGGAGGCGGCGCTGTGTTCAGAGGCAATGGCGTCACAGGCGGCGGCGCGGCGGCAAGTTGATTCAGCGCGTCACGCGCAGCAGCAACGTCAGCGTCCGTGACCACGTAGCCCGGAACCACCGCGCGATCGTGCGCCGCGAGGAGCTCGATGAGCGCATGCCCCTGATCGAGCGTGAGCACGTTGCGCTGACGCAGATCGCGGACGAGGGCTTGACCGACGAGGGTCCGATTGCTGGAGGCATTCTGCAGCGCGGACTCGATGGCCGTCCACGCCGCCACCAGCGACGCCGCATCGCGCGCGCTACCGAGCCGTTCAACCGCCGGCCGCGCGCTCTCCATGTCCGCGCCAGCCGGCGCGGTCACTTCACGATACGCAGCAACCCGGCGTCGGCGCTGCCGCGGATGAAGCTCTCGGCGTCCGTCGTTGGAATCTCGATGCCGGTCATCGAGAATCCACGACGCGCCTCGGTCTGCATGAACTCGGCGAGCGGTCGTCCCACGTACGCCGCGTTGTCATCGCGCATGCCGCGCACGATGTCATCCCATGTGCCGTCGTACTCCTTGCCCTCGCGCACAATGCGATGTTTCTGCGCCGCGAGATCATTGAGCAGGGCGCCGAACAGCTCGAGCTGCCCGCGCGCTTCGCCCTGCGCCTCGTCCGCCGCGCGCTGCTCGATCTCGGCGAGCATGTCGTCGATGTCGTCCGACTCGCCCGCCAGCTCCGCTAAGCGATCATCCCACGGCTTGAGCTCGGGATCATCGTCGGCGAGCCGATACACCGACTTCTTGAGCTCGACGAGTCTCCAGATGCCCAGCTCATCCCAGTGGTCATCGGGCGCGGTGCGATCCAGATGATAGAGCGCCGCCTCGTACTCGCCACGATCGTAGAGAATATTGCCGAGATAGATGCGCGCCTCGGCGTGATCGCCGTCGAGCTGCAACGCGCTTCGCAACGTGGCAATGGCCGCGTCGGTTTCTCCGAGCCGATGCTGGGCATAGCCCACGCACGCCACGGCCTCGGCGGAGTCTGGAGTTTGCTGAACGGCAATGTCGAAGAATTCCTGGGCCGCCTCGATCAATCCCTCGCGGAACAACGCGCGCCCGGCCTGGAGCATCAGCTCGACATCGTCGCGATAGCCGAGTTCGAGGATACGGCGAAAATTTTTGAGCGCCGATGCTTGCTGGCCGAATTTGAGTAGCGTCTCCCCGAGGCCAGCGAGGGCATCCTCGTGTTCGGGATCGAGGACGAGTGCTTCCTCGAAGCTGCGCCGTGCCCACGCGTACTCCTCGCGCGCCAGTCGTGCGTACCCCACCCCGACATGGAGCTCTACCGCATTTGGGTAAAGCGAAAGCCCCTCACGGAGCACGTCGAGCGCTTCGTCGTATTGCCCCTCGTTATAGAGCTGGTGCGCGCGCTCGTCGTACTCCTCGGAGCTCAGGAACGGGTTGGGCATAGCTCGACGATCCTCCGGCGCTTGAGGGCTATTCCTATTGTACTATTCGTACACGGTCTAGTTCAACTATTTACGGTGTCTTACTCTTGCCGCGCCTCCCCGCGGCGGAAGTGTCACACGAACACGGCGTCGTCGGTTCGCTCACGTTCGCGCCGGTCGCGGTCATCCGTGTGGATCGCGCGGTAACGGCCGAGTCCACCCACACCGTCAAATCTGTGAGGTGCGTCACCGGATGGTTGGCGTGAGCCGCGGTGGTGTCGCGTGCAGGCGTCACCTGGGCGTTCGATTTAGCTCCACCCGATCGACACGCGGCCGTGGCGGTCATTAGAAGAGCGACGAGTCGTGACCGTAGACGGCACATCTAGGGAACGGCCGCCGGGCTCGCCGCTGCCGGACGGTGAAACTCAGCGTCAGAGTTCCAGGTCGGCAGTCCCGGCGCGTTGGCCAGCGATTCGCCGAATCCGAGAACTATAGTTGACAGTTGGACCGCGCCGCTGAGATCGAAGTCCGGTCGATACTCGTCCGACGGCTGATGGTAGCGGTGCGCAGTGTAGTCGTCCTCTTGCTCGACGCCCCAGCCCTTCGGCCGGCCCACGAAGTCCGTGCCAGCACCAATGGATACTGCCGGGACGCCGACTTTCGCGAACGAGAAATGATCAGATCTGTAAAAATGTCCCTGCTCGGGATGCGCGTCGGGCGCCAGGCTCATGCCCATCGGCGCGACGTACTTGGCGAGCAAGGGTCCCAGTGAGCTTTTCCGGTCTCCCAGCGCATTCAAATCCCTCACACGCCCCAGCAGATTGCCGCCATCGATGTTCAGGTTGGCGACGATGCCCGCGACGGGAACCGTTGGGTGTTGCGCGAACCACGCCGAGCCCAGGAGGCCGGACTCCTCGGCCGTCACGAACAGAAACATCATCGACCGTTTCTGCGGCTTCGCGGCGCGCGCCATCGCCAGTACATCGGCGACGCCCGACGCATTGTCCTCGGCACCGTTGTAAATGGAATCTCCATTCACGGCTGGGCCGATTCCCAGATGGTCCCAGTGCGCGCTGAACACCACGTACTGGTTGGAGAGTGTGGTGCCGCGAACAACGCCGATGACGTTCTCCGATTGCATGTGGCGTACTTTGTTCGCAAACGCCATGTCCATTGTGATCCCCGTCGACACTGGACGGAAATCACGGGAGGCGGCGGCTGTCCGGAGCTGCGAGAGGTCGAAACCGGCGCTGGCCAATAGGGCTGTCGCAGCGCTGTCCGTGATCCACCCGCGCACGCCGAGTGGCGGAGGGAGAGACGGGTCGCGCGGAAGCATCCGAAGCTCTTTCGCCCACGAGCCGACGACC
>Ga0210393_10004002_pt1 | contig 11716 bp, 19 predicted proteins | sample IncBWC27OmetaG_FD_160068 | JGI IMG/M metagenome (GOLD analysis project Ga0210393, IMG submission 160068) | Forest soil microbial communities from Barre Woods Harvard Forest LTER site, Petersham, Massachusetts, United States - Inc-BW-C-27-O ... | reverse complement strand
GGAAGAGAACATGCCCCGGGGATAAAAAAAAAGAAACTACCGGCGCTCGGATGGGGGTATTTTGGAGCGGGCGAGGGGGAAGGAAGGTGGAGGGGAAAAAAAATAATCATGATTCTTGCCACGATCCGCCGCCGCGCGCGAAGGTTTCGCACTTGACCTCATCGACGTACAGCCTCAACCACTGCACCATCTCCTTTCCGATCTGGTGGCACCGCGTGAGGTCCAGGCTTCGCAGCCTTAGCGGCCACGAGAAGCTCGACGCGTTTGGCGGGACCGAGTGCGAGCGCCCGTGTGACGTCGGGTGCGCCAGCGCGTGCGTCGGGTGCGGTTGACGCAGCGTCGTCGTCGTCGCCGTCGCGTTCGAGGCGGAGGCGAGCGCAGAGTAGGTCGTCGGCGCGGGCAGGGTGAGCATCGGCGGTACGGTCTGGCGCGGGTACGCGCGGACGTGGGCGGGGAGACGCGACTCGACAAAGGTACGCAGTGCGTCCCAGTCGAGCGTCGTGCACCCGTCGAGACAGAGCGTCTCCAGTTTGGGGCAGATCCAGGTCGTAGTCGCGGTCGGCGCGGAAAGGCTCTGTCATTTCATTTATTTTTTCCACGGTGGAAGGAAGGAGCAGTAAGTAAAAACATGGTAGTATAACCGTACAAGAAAGACGTGTCGCGCACCTTGATTAGACTCGAGGAGGCATCCTCCACGTCCACGAGTTCAAGCGTCGTGAGCGAGGGCGTCCGAGTCAGGAGCTTGATCAGCTCGAGCTCTCCGAAAAAGGATGCCTCGATTCTCAGTTGTTGCAGTGGCAGCGACGTCAGCGACTGCCGCATGAGGTGGTTGAGCAGGCTCGTCACGTTGTCCATGTAGCAGAACGCGACCTTCTCGAGCGCCGGGAAGGCGAGTTGGCTGAAGATCGTTCGCGTGCGCTGGATGCCCGCGTAGTGGAACGTCATTTTGGTGAGCCGCGGTAGCTGGATCATGTGCGAAGGGAAACGCTTGTCGTGGTGCGGTTCGTGCTCGTACATCGCGCACGTCTCCGGATCGACGTCGGACATGTTCCGCAACGAAAGCTCTTCCAATTGCGGTGACGCGCGCAGGATGTCAAGAATGACGTTCACCGCTGGCGCAAAGTTATTCCAGTAGCCACCTAGCTCCAAAACCCGCATGCCGCGAACCATGCTGAGATCCCACCCAAAGTTGAATGAATTGAACGTGCACACTTCCAGCCGGGGAAAATGCCCGTCGAATAACGGGAGGGGCGGAGGGGCGTAGTGGTCGTCTTGCATGGAATTGAAGACGCGGACCTGCAGGACTTGGAGCATCGGTGCCTTCTCCTTGCAACGCGACAACGCCGCGTGCGCCTGAGGACGGGTGGGGACTGACAATTGGAAGGATTTCCACCGCCAGATCGATGGGTATAGGATATCCATGGCGTGGATGATGGTCTCTGTTGTCCCGCCCCTGCCGTCCATTTGCGGGCTGAAATTGATGTCGACGTGAAGCGGTACCGATTTTGAGCGCGACAACCGCCGGCGGGCCTTGTCCAGAGAGACGTGGTTGCTCACCGCGACGCGCGACCAGAGAACGGGGGTATTAATCGCGACGTCCGCCCAGTACCGACAAACCAACACGACGTTGGACAACATGAGCGTGTCCTCTTCCTCTCCGTCCAACACGCCAATGGTGAAAATGGAGGCGAGGAGCTCGCTCGGGAGACGTTGGATGGGAGCCTGGAGGCGCACGGCGTGTTCGAGGCTTCTTTCGAGTCGCTCGCGTTCGCTCATGAGGGACGCCATTTTTGATTCGAGGGTGGAGAGCGCCTCGCGGAGATCCGGGATGGAGGCCTCCGGTGCGGTGCTACCGCGCGGGTGGCTCAATTGGGGAGAGGGGACGTTATAAGAAGCAGCGAGATCGCGTGCGACGGCTGCACCGGACCCTCTGCCCAACGACACGCTCGCGGTGCCCGCTGGTCGGGTGAAAAAATCAGCCGGGACCCGCATTCGGCGGGGCGTATGGACGGATGGCGAGAACGGGTCGATCGGAGTTGCGTGAGAGGCCGAAACCTTAGACGTCACTGGCGCCAGGTCTTCCCGGGGCGCGGGGGCAAATGCAGGATCCATGGTTGAGGAAAATGGGGGAATGATTACGGGCGAGCGAGGCATGGTAGGGATGGGGGTGATGTGGAGGGTGGATGGAAAACAGTGGGTAGGGGATGTGGAGGGGGGGAGTGGAGGGAAAGCGTCAGAGTCAGAGGGTGGCAGGGGCAGACATATTTTGTGGAGAGAGCGGGAGAAGGGTTATAAGAGATCGGTTAGGATCCCAAGGGCATCTCTCACGATGATAAATGGCGGTGAATGGCATTGGGCGTGTAGTGATTATGACACGCACGAGGCGGACAGCGTGCCCAGGTTCGGGGGGCGGCGCGGGAGGGGGTGACCTGCAACGTGGACCGCCGCGGCAAAATGGACGGGACAGGAGCAACACGAGGCCCTCAACGAGGCAGATTAGAACAAAGTTCGATATCTTCCCTCCCATCCTTTTCCTTCGATTCCCTCGGCCACCCCCCCTCTCTACACCGATCCCCATCCCTCCTCCTTCCCGCTATAGTACCAAAACTGTCCGAGCACCTGGAACAACATCTTCATTCGCCTTCTCTCAAACACACTCTCGCTCCGACTCACCATCATATCGAGTAATATTGTCAACAGACTTCCTTCATTGCCACGCCCCGTTCAGCATATCCAAAATGCCGGAGACAGATATCCTCAATACCACTTACCTGCGAGCCAACTCGCATTGGCGATCAGATGATCCATCTCCATCGACGACACACATATGGACAACGCATACGTCAAATTTCCCATGATCCCAAAGATAAAAAGCCCGGGAGAAAGGCCACGGCACTTGGTGTCAAAGTTTTTCACTGATCATGTCTTAGTTCTGACTCCTCTCGGCGCTCGACTAATCACTCACTTATTTGGGGTATACGTGAGCCCACTTGCGGAATTCAATTAGTACGATATATCCAGTTCAAAGTGCGAAAATTTGCTTACAGTACAGCATCGCGCTGGCGTAACCCATCATTTGACTCTTCCACTCCACGATCTCTTCGGCCCGTCCTTCGTCATCAATCCCCTGAACTTTTTTACTGATGGCCCAGGCCACAATGCCGGCCACAACGAGGCAATGGATTATGCCGACGTATTCCAATACGTGGCGTTTCAGGGAACGTTCCTTTTCGGTTTCTTCTACTCCATTACCTGAAGTAAGCAGCGGCGTTACTTCCCCTGCACTTCCAACGCCCTGCAACTCTCGGCGCGCCAGCGTGCCCGTATTTAACCAGCGATAATAGTAGATTTGAATGAGAAGGACGATATCACAAAGGGTATACTGTCACGTAAGACGTCAAAGGCTGAACTAAGGCGGGGTAAGGCGAACAGACGCACGTATCCAGCGAGGATGATAACCGTCGGCAAAAGACCAGCCATGCTAGCTCCAATGAGGTTGCACAGGTCACCGGCGAGCCAAATGACAACAAAGGCCACGCTGAGCCCCTCCCCCGATTTCAAGCTGAAATTTTCGTAGATTTGAGGCGAATACACCACAACCCTACGCGCGTGGGTGTAAATTAAAATCCAGCCTAGACAAGGCATCTTACTTACCATGTTGCGATGGAAGTCCAGCCAAGCTGCGAGCGAACGACAATCCAACCGTCAGGAAAATGTGCGGGATCGATGTAAAATTGACGTACAATGCCGCTCAGAGCGTCGGTGAGATGGGTCATGATGGATAGGGATGTAAAGTAAAAAAACGTCGCACTCTATAGCATCGATGGCGTCCTCGCTTGGACCCCTTCTATGTGTTGCGTTTTGACTAGTTGAACGGAGGGACCTTCCTCCTCTCTCCACCGTAGGTTCCGCGCTTCGCTCTTGCGTGGCACGGCAATCGCCGCTCCGACCCCCGTCTGCCAGCCGGGCCGCGTCCGGCAGCCGCGTATCAAGTTATTGTTTCCCTGCTGCCATGAATAGCCAACAAGAGGCGTTCCGCAGGTTTGCTCAGCAATTGCAACGCGCCAGCCAAGGTGGTGGTGGCTTTCCAGGAGGTTCACCACGAGGCCTGTTTGCAGGCGGAGGCTTGGTCATTGCCCTCATTGCTGGCGGTGTGGCACTGAACACGAGTCTTTTCAACGGTAAGGATACTCCCTCCACCCTGTATCTTTGATGGCGAGCTGAATGATCCAATTTCAGTTGATGGGGGTCACCGCGCCATCAAATATACCAGGTACGCGAGTTGGACGCCTCGTCCTGCGCCACCGTCTCTGATGGAGGTTTACAGGCTGCATGGAGTGACAGAGAATGTGTATGGAGAAGGCACCCACCTTAGGGTACGTTTCTCGGAGCTCTTCGGGTTGCCTATTAATGCACATATTTCTCACCCTCTAGATTCCATGGTTCGAGACACCCATCGTGTTCGACATTCGAGCGAAACCCAGAAGTATCGCAAGCTTGACAGGCACAAAAGGTTCGGCATACGCCTTCACCAGCGACCCATTATAATCTCAGACAATTTCTAGACCTTCAAATGGTTAATATCACATGCCGCGTTTTGTCTCGGCCATCCCCACAGGCGCTTCCAACGATCTACCGCGAGCTTGGCCAGGATTTCGACGAGCGCGTGCTGCCTTCGATAGTAAATGAGGTCTTGAAAAGCGTAGTGGCGCAGTTCAATGCCAGCCAACTCATCACGCAACGTGAAATGGTCTCCCTTTTCTTGCATCTACCGTGATGCAAATAGCTGAACAGTGCGACAGGTCTCGCGGCTTGTGCGGGAGAACCTCACAAATCGCGCGCTCCGATTCAATCTGGTTTTGGACGACGTATCGATCACCCACGTCGCGTTCTCCCCTGAGTTCACACATGCGGTCGAAGCGAAGCAGGTACGGGCACGCGCCACTCCATCTTTAGAAATGCGCCTAAATATGTTCGCAAGATTGCGCAACAAACCGCTCTTCGAGCTGCATTCCTTGTGGATCAGGCTATACAAGAGAAGCAGGTAATTCATTTGTCATCGTTGACACGCTGTCAAGTTGATTGCCCCACCCCTTCCAGTCAATTATTGTGCGGGCGCAGGGTGAGGCGCGGAGCGCTGAGCTGATTGGGGAGGCCATGCGGCACAACAAGGGATTCTTGCAATTGCGAAGATTGGAGGCCGCCCGGGACATTGCAACCTTACTGTCTGAGTCCGGAAACAAAGTCATGCTCGACGCACAATCCCTCCTTTTGAATGGTGAGTTACCGTAGTGGCAAGCAATTTCGAAAGGACGACTGATATATTTTTCTCCTTCATAGTAATGAGCGACGACACCGTTGAGTTACTCAAAGCTAAAAAGTAGAACGAAAAATAGAGTCTGAGAGTCGGGGGGCCTGCCTGTCGTGCACGTATACTTCTGCGTTCAAATATCATCAATTCCTATTCAAGGCGATGGCTTGTGTTAGCTATTCGTTCCCGTTCTATGGATTGTCAGCGCTCGGTGTCTCTCTTCAGCGGCGTTAAGTTGTGGACTGAAGTGGGCAGATGCATCGCTCGGCAATTTATGGCGCCAAGGCGTGGGGGCGTGGAGGGCGCCAATCACGCGCACGTGGTCTGTTAATTTATGACGCGTGTCGCGACATCGCGTCATCCAAGATCCAGGCCTCTAATTGTCACCCCGACGACTCACTCCATGTCTCGAACCCTACTAGGAACATCACAGGAGCCACTTTCGCGCACAGATAACGACACCCCAGATCCAGATGACAGAAGCAGGAAGAAAGTGCGGTGGAACTCGGACAGCCTCGTGGAGGGCGACAAGCACGGTGACTCAGAAGAGACCAGCTACGACCATAAGGTAGGTCTTTCTCATCCATTCATGTTGACATTCCTCGTCACTTGACACCCCACGCGATGTGACGGACTCGCAGATTTGTCTGGCCGCCACTTACTCGGCGTAAGGCGAATCATGCGCATATAGGTGCCCCCACTGCCTCACCCGCAACTGATATTTTGAAGGGAACGAATCGGCTGCGCGTATTACGACCCGGTGAATTTTCTCATTTACGTGCTCGAAGACACGCAAGAGACTGCTCAATTCGACGTGACCAGGACGCGTTAGTCCAATATGTGGATTGCTGAGTTTTTGATATACTCAATTGCCGGCCGGCGCGCGCGCAGTTTTGGATCAGGTCTCCCCTGACGTTTTCCTTGTCAGTTCCAAGGCCGATGACAGGTTCATCGATCTGTGTGGTGATTCTAGTATGAAACTTCTTCCCTGGGCGCGTTGTATCGTATGCGCGCCCCGGTACTCACCCCGCACTTTGCAGTGGCTGCTTCTGGAGGCTTCTTTCAGATACGCCCGCATAAAGATTTTAGGCCGGAGAGGGGGCGAAATAACGTCTTGTCGCTGGGACTCCTGTCCGACCTACCCGAAGAGATTCTTGATCCCCCTGACCCCCACAAGTCCGCAGAACCGAACAATGCGTACGAATTTATGCAACGGAGGCCGAACGCAGAGGGTGACCCCACATTGAGGCGGTGGAATGCCTCAGTTCGTATGTCCAATTTCGCGACCCTTGATGTGTCCCCATTCGCGGTGTGTGTTCCACGCGACTTTCCTCCTCCCTGTGGATGTTTTGTATGAACTGCGGCTCCATAGCTGGGTTCGATCGGTGCTTTGCTCGACTATCTCATTAGAGAGAAAGCAATCGGTGATTTAGAACCTGAGGGCCTGAGAGGCCTAGACGTCCGCGGGATAGTGAATTTGTCCATGTAAGCCGACAGTCTTTCCCGTTCTGTGCGGCGACTCTCACTCCACGTGCGTCGCAAAGGGACAAGACCATGCAAATTAATGCCGATGCCTTGTTGTGAGACTTTTCACTCTTTTCGCATGAAGCCGTTAATGACGCTCCTTTTGCGGTGAGTTCACTGCAAGTATTCGAAAACGAAAGTCATGCGTCGATCCACTCGACGAGAACAAAGGAGGGATTGTCACTATTCGGTCCGCGTTTTACCCTCACGCATCCCTGTAGTTCCTGTTGACGAGGTACATCAGGTACGCTGGATAGTACTAGGACAACACTAGGGCGCTCGCTACTTCGGACATGGCTCCTACGCCCCTCACTCTCCCTCGAGGTTATAAGTGCCCGCCACGATGCCGTAGAGTGTTTCACGCGCGCCGAAAACCTCGACATCGCGAACATAATGCATAGTCAACTGGCGGGAATCAAGAATATTCCGCGCATTCTCTCCACCTTGAGGGCGGGGAAAGCTACCCTCGCAAATTGGCAAGGACTTGTCAAGGTGAGACTAAATTGAAATCCGGATGGGTGCGCCGCGTTGTGACCATACAAATGACCCGAACTTGAAAGTTCACCTTCCACACCGCGATGCTCCGGGACAAGCTCGGAGAACTCAGCACGAGTGGAGACGTCGAAATAGTCAAGAAGGTGCCCTAACTCCGTCCATGCTCTTCACACATTAACTACTTTCATGTCCAGCTGATCACCGCATTGGACATTTCGGCCTTCAGAGAAGTTGGTAAGGCAGTAAATGAAACTGTATGTTGTATCCCTTATCGCATATCTGGGCGTCCAGCTTACGACTTTATGTAGATTGACTGGGAGGAATCCACGTTACTGCAACGTGTATGCGTCCGCCCACACATTGATGAAGTGCTGGACAATCGCAAGCACGTATACAATGGCATAGATGCGGTCCTTGTGAGTGGATCGAGATTGACGGATCAGGGCTATATTCAAACGCTGCATTAATGCGGCAATAGTCAAAAGTTGCGGAGGGAATCAGCCCCACCGTCCCGCAGGATTACGCGACATCTCTAAACGTCGTGTACTTTCCTCAGTTAGGTGAAACACGGTTCCTGCTGTCTTGAGTTCTTGGCTTTTCTCTTATGAGGTAGGTTTCCTGGTCTGCGTGCCTATGCTTGAAGAATGGCGAAGCGGAGATGGCATAGAAGTCCTCGATGGTTGGACATTCCAGGTATATCGTTTAGTTACCGATCTCATTACAAACCTCAGGCCTCATGTCCTGTTTATACAGTTCTCATCCGAGTGAGTGTACCTATTCCCTGAAACGACATAAACGTCTACCACTTTTTTCATTAGATCACACGTTTATTTTAAAAATGACAAAATGCACGGCAAGTCTTCCCAATGAATCGGATGTGCTGGATTTTACGTTTGACCCTGCTACAAGACCTGGACAAGCATTTGGGAGACGTCTATCCCTCGATCATCGGTATGTTCCAAATCGTAATGATGAATCATCAGGGAGAGCCTCAAGGGAAAGAAAAAGACCGAGAACTGGAAATCATACAGGAACTAGCGGAGAGCGTCCTTCCATTCGCGGAAGCCATAAGCGGAGCTTGCGATATTTGCGCAGAGCTCGACTGTCTCCTTTGCTTTGCGGAAGCTACGAATCAGTACAATTATACAAGACCCCAGATGAGCGAGGAAAATGTGATCAGCATCAAGCAGGGCCGGTACGTATTCACGGTGACTCGCAATAGCAAGGGAGACGGAAGTCCGTTTCTTTCTACAGGCACCCATTACAGGAGCAAACCGTCGATACATTTGTGCCAAATGACATCCTCATTGTCGGCGGAGCGGGGATTGGTTCATACCCGGCTGAGAACGGTGACAGTGACGACCACGTGTTTCAAGGAAGTGTACTTGGAAATAGCGTTGTCATATGTACCGGTGCGAACGCATGCGGGAAGGTAAAAGAAGCCTCGGGTTTCTCACTTGCCAGAAGTAACCACTAAACGTTTGCGACGCAGAGTGTATATCTCAAACAGGTGCGTTTCATTCGAGCGTTCTCTGGAAAAAAAAATTTTTTTTTGGACCCCGATATTATTTTGCGATCGATCCTGGGATCCAAGACCGCGCTGGTACAATTAATGGCACAAGTAGGCCTTCCATTTCCCCGTTATATCACGTCCGTTGAAGCAACGCTCTCAGATTGGCTGGTGCGTGTACACGTTGAGGTTTCCTCTTTCCGTGAGGCCCATATGGGCACAAAGTTTTGTTCCCGCCGAATCCGCGACGCTCGGAATAGTAGATAAGAGTGCGTGAGCCCGGAAGCCAGTGACAGTGCAGCGACCGCGACCTTGCTTTTCTGATTCTTGATCACGGCCCACAGTCTTCACCCGCGTCCAGACTCGCGAGTCGGTCTCCAAAGTAATCGAATTCCAACAACGAATGTTTTTCTATGCGCATCGACAATTTGCTGATTAAACACCGTTGCAACGTTGCTCGTCCCCCTTCTAGGTGCAATCGGCTTTTATGATCGATCTCAACCAGGTGTCTCTGGCGCTGCGAAACTCTACGGCGCGTTCTCTAATCCTGCTAGACGAGTTCGGAAAGGGAACGGCGGCTGCAGGCTCGTGTTATCTCCCTCCCTAGACCACAGTCTTGCCGTAATAATCGACGCGTCTTTGCCTCTCTCTGAAACACCCTCCTCCTTTCGAACTGTCTGGGACTCAATTCGAACACAGACGGTGCGGGTCTCTTTGCTGGAGTCTTGAAACATCTGCTCGCGCGCGGCTCCGACTGCCCAAAGGTAATAGCCACGACTCACTTTCACGAGCTGTTTTCCACCGGAGCGCTCGATCCTCAAAAATTGCCCATCACCTTTATTCACATGGAGATCATGTTTGCCACGCCCAACGGCGAGGTCATAGACGACAGCTCTTCTACGGTAGCCAAGGGCGACAGCATAACGTTCCTCTATAAGTTCGTTTTCTGATACTCGCGCCATTTGGGGAGGGAATCTACTGATGGCATGAGACAGGGCCGTGAATGGGCTCTCGCTCGAGTCGCATGCGGCGCGCTGCGCGCAGCTATTCGGTATCCCGGCCCACGTCGTCCAGCGCGCACAATACGTCACGTACGTCCTCCCCAAGAGGATAAAAAGGATCTCACGATGGTCCACTCAAACTTTCTCTTGCTCCTGACAGGGACCTACTCTCGGCACACGAACTTCCGAAGCTTTTGGACGAAGCGATCTCTGAGGAAGAACAACAGGACATGGATCTCGCATCGGCAATCTGCCAACGGTTTCTCGAATGGGACTTGGAGACCCAGGAAGCTTCGATAGGAGAAGTCAGGACGAGACTCGCACAAGTGTTGGGCCGAAGCATGGACTATTCTGAGGACGAATGAATATGGAAGGCATGCCAGTTGTACCGAAAGAAACGTGACCAAGGAGGTTAGGTTACCGACGAAACACGAATATTACTCCATCGGTAGCCTACAGTAACAGTAAAGGTCAAGTTCATGGCGGATGCCATCATACAAGATCGCGTAACATCGTCTGATCAAGTCTAGTACCTTTTTCACTCCTTATGAATCTCCACACCTGGTGGGGCACCCATCGCTGTCCATTTGCAAATCGATCAGTAAGTACATCCGAGAATGAACCCTAAGATATGCGCACCCTGCTTGATGGCCCCATATATCAAGAATTGGCCCGACACGAGGCCTGCAGTCATCACCATACGCGGGCCAAGACCCGCAAACAAGCCCCTGAACCCAGTTTGCTTCGCGAGAACCCCAAGACGATAAAGTATTGTGCCTTGCGGCCCATGTCCCTTGTTTATTTGGGACAACAGCGTGTCTGCGGGTTGAGAGAGGATCGCCGCGGCGAAGCCAGCGATGACCCCGCTGCCAAGCGAGATTGACAATTTGGCGGTGGGCGATAGCTTTGCGCGTGTCTCCTTGGACATGCTCCGAAACGCAACCTCATGGCACAACTCATTGACTGTGAACTGACCGATCGCGTACGGAATCTGCCTGCACGGGAGGGAGACATGCGTGAAGAGCTAAGCACAAAGCAGATTGGAGGATGGGGGGGGCCTTACTTGAACAAGATTGGTATGAACCCAGCGTAGAGATCGCGCACGCCACCCTCTCGCAGAAGGCGACTGAAACCGGACACCAACCCAGTTGCGTAGCCTCGCTGCGAAACCATCCGGATGCGAGTGGCTTCCAGAGGCGTCAGGAGTATGTCTGCGAAGAATCTGAGCTCGAGCGCCAATCATCTAGCAAGTCAGCGCGGGACAAAATTCAAGATCGAGATATGAGAGAGCGGTACGGACTCTCCGACACTCGCGGCGCCGAGGTATATCGCCGTGCGATACCTGACCGCCGTGTCCTTGTCGCCGGCAAGGGTCACGAATTGCTTTTTCCAAAACTCATAACCAGCGAATTTGCCTCCGCCCTGGACGAAATAGCCGACGGCGGTGGGCCCAAAGCCGGTCAAGAGGGCAGAGGGACCTTCTTTCGCGACAATGAGACGCCCACCGGAGAAAAGGCTATGGCGCGTAAGAGCCGGATCTATCTGAATGCGTGTCTTGACGACATCAATTGCTGTGGGACACCAGGACGACCGGGCATGAGCGCATAAAAGATGGTCAGGCGAGAGGCGCTTACGAGTCATGGCACCATGCGTTAGTCTTTAGGGAGAAAGAGCAAGAATAGTAAGAATAGACTGTGGCTTCTGCCAGTAGTGCATTGAGCGCACGTAGCACATATTGCTCCTGCAGGAAGCAGGTCTGAGAACACTCATGCAACTTGTAGAGGGATACGGTAACGGACCTGCCAGAAAGAAGCTGCCGTAGTGGGCGGGAGTGAAGTGGGGAATATAAAGCGGAATGCTCTCCTTGTTTTCTGT
>Ga0210393_10003998_pt1 | contig 11720 bp, 11 predicted proteins | sample IncBWC27OmetaG_FD_160068 | JGI IMG/M metagenome (GOLD analysis project Ga0210393, IMG submission 160068) | Forest soil microbial communities from Barre Woods Harvard Forest LTER site, Petersham, Massachusetts, United States - Inc-BW-C-27-O ... | reverse complement strand
CCCCACGCTTGCATGCATCTTGTCTTCGCCGATCCGGCGTCCTTCACGATCCCCGATTACGGGGTATTCGCCCTGTGCAGCGGATTGCACAGGCAGGCTCACCGTTGGAATGACGAGAGATTTCGCCGATGGGGAAGCGAGGGCGGCCACGACGTCGCACGCCTGTGGCACAGCGGGTGTTCTCGCTGTGAATGCGGAACGACCGTCCGAGCCGGGTGTGCGCACGAGCCGACCAAATGCGCCCCATTCCTTGACGCGCAGCGAAGTGGTCGACCGGTTCCACCCCCCGGAGCGAGCGGTGTTGCCGCAATCAACGGCGTTGGACTCAGCGGCAGAATGAGATTTGGGTTGAAGGAGCACGACGAAACTGATGCTGAGGCAAATCCGTCCAAGCGGTTCGACATTGAATTATTGAGGCGAGCGAAACTACTCACGTGCAGCGGCCATTCCACGATTGGCAGCTTGAGATAGTGGATGCTGCCATCGGTTCAATCTCGGCCCATCTACCCATCCTCCCAATGCCACGCGGTAACGCGATATCGGCCGTGCCAGACGCGCGGATCGCGGCGGAAAGCTCCTCCTCGCCGCGCCTGCCGTCAGCGCCATGTGACCATGAAATGGGGGAGCCGCGATAACGGCAAAGTCAAATTGCCCCGACAATGTCATTCGATCCGTTGCCCCGAAAGAGCTTCGATTATCTGCACGTCGACGCGTGGAAAAGCTGCTATAGTCGATGGCGGGATTGCCTATTTGGGATGCTGCTGTTGCAATGCAAGATCCAGCCAACGCCACCCTCGGATCGGAGGGCGTCCGTCGTTCGATCCGCAGATCCCAATTTCCCGTATCTCCGGCTCGGTTTGCTCGCAGCCGCGATCATTATTGCGGCGCTCTTTTCGTTTTTTGGCCGGCTTGGTACCGAAGAGAGCGAACAGCCGCGAGCCGTTGCGGCCGACACTCCGCCGTCGATCACCTCCCCTTCAAGTGCTCGTCCTCAGAAATCTGCGTCACCCGAGCCAGCGGCACCCGAGTCTAATTCGTCAGAGACTTTACCACAGGAAACGGCCATGCCAGCCACGACCGCCAAGGACCGCGGTGTTCAGACCGACCCGCGACAACTCCTGAACCTTATGAATGCCGGTGTTGCCAAATATGTATCCGAGCCGGACGGAGCGAATAAGGTCAAGGGCGCTCGAATGATCCAGATAGCCGCCCTGGCTGGCTATGAAACCGCGCGAAATCTCATCGTGACCAATTATCCCCGGGCCGCCAGCATACGCACAGCAGTCCCCGCATCCGACGTTATTCTTTACGCGGTTGATCTTCTCATGAGGCAGCCTGACGCAAGCAGGCAGTTTGTTGCGCTCGCCAATTATTTCTCGGGTCGGGGCGAGGTACTGAGTTTCGCAAAAATCGTCGTCGATGTCGCGCGCGATAGCACGGCGCTGCGCGAACCTGAAAAATTCGACTGGTTGTTCAAGTCGCTGAGCAGCGTCCGGGGCGCCTGCACCTCGCTGAAACGGGTGATCTCGGGAGACCCGGCAATCGATGAGAACGAATGTTCGGAAACCCTGCAGGCCAGTCTTTTCAGTTACATCAAGGAAAATGCACCGACCGGTCTCGAACGAGATGCGCGAATCCGCGGTGTCGAACTCATGCCAAAGGCGATGGAGAACCTTGCAATCGTAAGCCCGCCTTCGGCAGCGAGTAGCGCGCGATCAAGCCGCCCGGATGCCGTTTCGGAACCTGCCGAATAAAACTCCATCCGCCCGACACCGTACGTAACGTCAGTCGAAATCCCTTCCTGTCAGAAACTTTTTTCAAGGCCCGTGACAATGCCGATATATCTAGTCAACGCGCACCAAGACGCGGAAAAAACCGCCCATCTTGAACAGAAAATTTGCGGTTTACTGCCAGGAATCGTCAAGGCCAAGAACCTCGAAAACGTCACCCGAAAGATTTCGGGTGGCGACAGCGAATTAGCACACGTGATCTTCCTCGCGCCCGGCGACGACGCGACCTACGTTGACCTTCTTGTCCGTACGGCGGAAATCCATCGTCAACGCGCGCTTTTCATCATGGTCAGCGACGAACTCTCCGGCAGCGACTACAAGCGTCTGGTGCGCTCGGGTGGAGCGGATTGGGTTTCCGCAAGCGCCCCGGCACAGGAAATCCTCGATATCATTGTTCAACGGCCCGCGAGGCCGGAAGCTGCGGTCACCGCAAAGACGCGGCCGATCCTGGTGTCTTTTGTTCCGAGTGCGGGTGGCGTCGGGAATAGTACGCTGGCCATTGAAGTGGCAATTCAGATGAGAAGAGGAAACGCGACGGCAAACCGCCGCGTCTGCCTGGTCGATCTGGACTTCCAGACCAGTCACGTCTGCGATTATCTGGACATCGAGCCCCGCCTTCATATCGAAGAAATCTCAGCCAATCCCGAGCGCCTCGATAATCAGCTGTTCGAAGTCTTCGCTAGTCATCACGATAGCGGGTTGGATGTATTCGCGTCACCGCGAAGCAAGTTCGACACCTGCGGTTTGGACTTTGCCGCGCTGGACGGATTGTTTGGATTGATATCAACACGCTATGACCTGATCATGATTGATTTTCCCCTGAGCTGGTATTCCTGGACGCCAAAGATTATCGCGGCTTCAAGTGGAATCATCGTGAGCGGGGTGAACTCGATACCAGGTCTGCGCCAGATCGCAGAGACGCTGACGACCTTGCGCACGACCACCGACCTGTTCGGTGAAATCCGCGTCGCCATCAACAACTGCGAGCGAGGCTTGTTCGGACGGGTGGCTCGCCGCCAGCATGTGGCAAGCGTTCTATCGGGTGAGCAGATCTTCTACGTCCGCAATGACCCGGCGGCTCTCGAAAGCATCAATACCGGAATGCCGATGGCGCTCAGTCATCCACGCCGCGGCATAAGCAAAGATATTGCGAAGATGACCGCGTTTTGCAACGGCCTCACCTCCGCGGCCGTGGCCTGAAGCGAAGCTGTTTGTCGGGTGCTTCGTAAGCCGGTTTCTCGGCTACCGGCAAGGGCTGGCTATCCGCATCCCCTATGCTACTCTTACCGAAAATCATTCCTGGACTTGGGGTTTGTGATGAGTTTCTTCGCAAGCAAACACTCCGCCGAGCGTGTCGCAACGCCGATGACCGTCCAAAATGCGCCACTTGGGCCGGAGGCCGACCGGTTCTACCGGGAGTTGGTCGATCAACGACCCGCGCTGATCGACGAGAAGCTCAAACTTCATGCACGGATTATCGACGAGTTTAACCTTCCGTTGCTTGAAAAGCTGCCGCACGAAGAGTTCGTGCGGCAGATAAGTGCGTACGTCTCGAATTACGTGAGGGCCGAAAACCTTTCGCTGAATCAAAAAGAGCTGAACATTTTTTCCGAAGAAATCATCGCGGAAATGATCGGATATGGACCGATCGAGCCGCTCCTGAAGGATCCGACCGTTACCGATATTCTGATCAATACCCACGAGGTCTGTTTCGTCGAGCGTTTCGGCAGGCTTTATGAGACCAAGGTGCATTTCAAGGACGAGGCGCACCTGCTGCGCATCGTCAACAAGATCGTTGCCGGTGTCGGCCGCCGGGTCGACGAGTCTTCACCAATGGTCGATGCGCGGCTGCCGGACGGTTCACGCGTGAATATCGCTATTAGGCCGATCGCCGTGGACGGCCCGCTGGTCTCGATCAGAAAATTCTCGGAGCGCCCGTTGACCATGGAGCGCTTGATCGAGATGGGATCGGTTTGCCGGCAGATCGTCGATCTGCTCAAGGCGGCGGTGCATGGCCGCATTTCACTGATTGTGAGCGGCGGGACCGGGAGCGGTAAAACCACCCTGTTGAACGCGCTTTCAAATTACATTCCGCCCCATGAACGCCTGCTCACGATAGAAGACGCCGCCGAACTACAATTGCAGCAGCCCCATGTCGGCCGGCTGGAAACGCGCCCCCCCAACACGGAAGGCAAAGGTGAGGTTCTACAGCGCGACCTCGTGAAGAATGCTCTGCGCATGAGACCGGACCGGATCATCGTCGGTGAGTGCCGCGGCGAAGAAGCCTTCGACATGTTGCAGGCCATGAATACCGGACACGAAGGCTCGATGACGACCATCCATGCCAACTCGCCGCGCGATGCCATAAAACGCCTGGAGCAGATGATCGGCATGGCCGGCACGCCAATGACCGTGGCGAGCATCCGCAATCAGATCGCCTCTGCCATCAATCTGGTGATTCAGGTCCAGCGGCTGCCCGATGGCACGCGACGGCTGACCAGCGTCAGCGAGATCACAGGAATGGAAGGCGAGATGATTCAAATGCATGAAATCTTTCATTTCGTGAAGGAATTCACCGATGACGCAGGAAATATGCACGGCAGCTTTCGTGCTACCGGCATCCGGCCCCACTTCTTGAACGAGTTGAAGGCCTTCGGGCTCGAGGTACCGCCCTCGCATTTCGATCCTGGCACGCCATTATAGGAGCGCCACCTTGAGCAATCTTTGGGTCATTGCTGCCGCGGTCTTCATCGCGGTGATGCTCGGCGTACAAGCCATCCATCTGGTATTTTTCCGGCTGAGGAGCACGCAAAAATCCATCAACCACCGGCTGGCGCTGAGCAAGCAGCTCTCCGGCACCGGGCTAGTACTGGATGCGTTGCGACGGGAGCGCGGCTTCGCCGACTTCACGAATCCGACGCTGGTTCATCTCAATGACCTATTGATGCAGACCGGGTTGAAAGTGAACCGCGCCCTGCTTTTTCTCTCCATTCCGGGGGCGACGCTGTTCTTCTTTTTCTGCTTCGGTTTGGCAATCGGGTATAGTCTGGCCGAATTCCTGCTCTCACTTGTCGTCGCCATCTCGGCCGTGGTGCTGTTTCTACACGCTGTCCGGGCCCGACGCATGGCGCGGTTTGCCGAGCAGCTTCCCGACGCGCTCGACGTCATCGTTCGGGGCGTGCGGGCGGGACACCCGTTCTCCGCAGCGCTTGGCCTGGTTGCACGGGAGATGCCTGATCCGATAGGCACCGAATTTGGAATGACATCGGACGAAATCGTCTTCGGTCTGGACGTCAGAACGGCGATCGAAAATCTCCACCGTCGGACCGGCCAGCAGGATTTGCTGTTTTTTGTGGTCGCAATCAACATTCAAACCCAGACTGGCGGTAGTTTGGCCGAGATTCTGTTGCGGCTCTCGCGGATGATCCGCAGCCGATCGAAGCTTCGGTTGAAAATCAGGGCATTGACCGCAGAGGGCAGGCTTTCGGCGATCTTTCTATCGCTCATGCCGTTTGTCTTGTTCGGCATCATCACGCTGATTTCGCCAGGCTATTTCGCGGAGGTCCGCCATCATCCTGTTATCGTTCCGGCGTTGATTCTGGGGCTCACGCTGCTGTTGATCGCGAATGTCATTCTGTACCGAATGGTCAACGTCAAGTTCTAGGATACTCGGATGCAAGAATCGATACCGCTCATCGTTGCCGTTCTTTCATTTGGTATGGTGTCGGCTATTGCGTATTTGGTCGGCCAATATGTTTGGGTGCAGTCGCGAATCCAGCGACGGTTGTCGCTGCCAACGCCGGCATCAGCTCCCACCATGGCTCAGCCAAGCGCCTTGGATACGTTCATTGCCAGACATTTCGACGTCAAGCGCTTCGGAATCGATCAGTCCGTTCGCGGCAAGTTGCGTCGCGTATTGGTCCAGGCTGGTTGTTTCGGGAATAACGCCGTCAATTATTATATTTTTTCTCGTTTGACGACCGTTATCATCCTCCCGCTACTCGGCTATATCGTCGTCGAAACTTTTTTGCCGGGCTTAAGTCAGCTGCTCAAGCTGGCTGTGGTCTCGATTTCCGCCTTGCTTGGCATCGTCGGGCCGGACGCTTACCTTGCCCGGCGGAAGCGGATGCTCGCTGAGCAATACCGGCTTGTCTTTCCCGATTTGCTGGACCTTCTGGTGGTCTGCGTCGATTCAGGTCTGAGCCTGGAAGCCGCGCTCGACCGCATTACCGGCGAGATGGTCAAGCAGAATCGCCCCCTCGGCCTGAACCTCATGATGATGGGAGCTGAGATGCGCGCCGGGCGCAGTACGATCGACGCGCTCAATTCGCTGGCCGACCGTTTGGATCTGGATGAAGCGCGATCATTCGTGTTGGTGCTGCGACAGTCGGTTGAACTGGGCAGCGATGTGGCGGAGTCGTTGCGGGTTTTCAGCGATGAAATGCGCGACAAGCGCGTCATTCGGGCGGAGGAGAGCGCCAACAAACTTCCGGTCAAGATGGTGGTCCCGTTGGGCCTGTTTATTTTCCCCGTCATTCTGATGGTGGTGATGTTGCCGCTGGCGCTGCGCGTGATGGCAGCATTGCCGCACTAGGAACGCGTGAGGGAAGAAGCCGGCGGCCCTGATGATTTGCCGACCATCGCAATCGGGCGCTGCTGCTTCGAGGGAGATCTCTGGCGCAAGGCAGGAGTACCAACTCGAAATTCAGCGCATGTGGCTCCGATACAACATTCGTCCCCCAAGATAAAAACAAGTGAATCAATGGTTTAGTGAGGCATTGCAGCGCGTCATCGCCAACGCACGGGCACCTGGTTTGAATTTCCCTGGCGTGGGACTTGATCGACGCAGCCAAAGCTGCGCTCAATCCAGTTCCGGGGGGCTATAATTGGCGCAGGTTAAGTCGGACTTGCGACGGGAAGAAATTCTGTGAGGGGTTTTCTGGTTATAGCGGCGTTCACAGCCGTGACCCTGGCCGGATGCGAGACCGTCGCCGAATCCGCGAAGACGGAAGCGCCAGCGACATCCTTGACCGTGCGAGAGCCCGAGGACGTCGCATATTACCGGTCCGATGAACCTCTGAAGCTCGGTGTCGAACTTTTCAATCGCGGCAATTACGGCTTGGCCGAGCGTTACTTTCGCGACGCGGTCGAGAAGGCGCCGCGTGACGTAACCGCCTGGGTTGGGCTTGCCGCCAGCTACGATCGCCTCGCCCGCTTTGATCTTGCCGATCGGGCCTACGATTCGGCTATCAAGCTGGCTGGCGAGACTCCCGAAATTCTCAACAATCTGGGCTATTCCTACATGCTGCGTGGCGACCTGGTGGCGGCGCGCAAGAAATTTCTGAAGGCTTATGAGCGCGAGCCTGACAATCCGATGATCATCAACAATCTTAAGCTGCTGAACTCGAGTTACCGCTTCATTCAACGCTCCGCCGATCCTTGATTGCCGGTTGCTATCGTGAACGCAACCGTCGAAGGGCGTCTCCTCATCATCAATTGGTGCGTGGTGTCCGCCGCAGCAGCGGTGCTCGTCCTTGTCCTGGCCAGGACCGATTTCGTTCTCAGGGCGTCCGCTCCCATCGTGATCATCATGGCCGGTTTGGCGAGCACCCTGGCGCCGCTGTCATTCGCCGTGCTTTGGAGGGGGTCTGCCCGGTGGCCGAATCTCTCACATGCCGCCAACGTGCTGTCGCAGCTCATCGCAGCCTCAATGCTGATCGCGCCTCTCACTTACATGGCGGCGTCGCTGAACTACCCATTGCAGGACGGGAACCTGTTCGCGATCGACCAATTCATGGGCCTCGATTGGAGGTCGTATCTGAAAACGGTTGACCAATACGGACTTGGCAGCATCTACAACTTCGGTTACCGCACGTTTTCATGGCAGCCGCTTCTCGTTCCGATATTCTTATGCCTGTCCGGCAAGGCGGCGCGCGCTTACCAGTTCAGCCTGGCCTTCGTCCTGACGGTGATGGCGACCGTGGTGATCTCGGCATTTTTGCCAGCCACCGGCGCTTACGCTTTCTTGGGTCTATCTCCTGCGGATTACCCTCATTTGCATCCGGTCGCTGATTTCGACCATATGCGGCACCTGTCCCTTCTGCGCGAAGGCAAGATGCGAGTCCTGGAGATCGGGCAACTCACGGGCATTGTGACGTTTCCGAGCTTCCACGCCGCCGGAGCTATCCTCTATCTGTGGGCATGGTGGGCGATCCGGTGGATGCGGGCCATCGCACTTATTTGTAATGCATTGCTGCTTCTGTCCACGCCGATCGACGGCGGCCATTATTTCATCGACGTCATCGCCGGCGTGGCTTTGGCTGTTTTCTTCATACTGGCGGTTCGACGATTGTCCTACGCGGCCCAGCCTCTTTCGTGTCCGGCGATGCCGCCGACGCCGCGGTAAGGTTCAAATTCCGCTGTTTTACCAGGAGTAAAGGATTTTTAACTAGCCATGGGGGATGACGCGCCTCGCAAAACTCCAAGCTATCGGCCCAGTTTACCTCTTCCTCGCGGTTTTGGGCGCCGAAGCTGCCGCCTGGGCCCTATCCCATTCGCCCACGTCGGAAATCCTCTGGTTCGCCAACCTGCGGGTATTCGGGATCTTCCAGAAGAGCCACTATGTTCTAAGCAGTCTTTTCGATATCCAGTATCTTCAATTGTGGCTCGTGATATTGGTGTTGCTGACCGCCTGTTCAGGACTGGTTTACAATTGTCGTCCGCTGCTTCCCCTTGCCAGCAATTTGAGTTTTCTCTACGTGACCTTTCTGGCCTACGCGTGGTATTTGGTTGAATCGCCTTCGCAGGCGGCTTCCTTGGCGGAAGCGAGCTACCATTCGGCAATCATGACCATGCCATCCGGCGGCGATCTTTGCATGCTTATTGCTCTATTCGCAGCAACGCTGCCTTCGTTCGCCGCATCGCACATTGTTTATTTTCGTGCGGTACGCGACGGTCAGTGATGGCCCCCGCTCCGGTCTCCGCGCATATCGTGCTGATCGTAACCGCAGCAACATTGTTTTATATGGCACGGACGGATCTGAAGGAATTCAAGATCCGCAATGAACTGGTGCTTTGTATTGCCGGCCTCTATGGACTGTTCGCGCTCGTGTCAGGACGATGGGTCGGCATTCAGTGGAACATTGGCTTCGCAATCTTCATGCTTGTCATCATGCTCTACTATTATTCGCGGGGCATGATGGGCGGTGGCGACGTCAAAATGCTTGCGGTCGCTTTCCTGTGGGTCGGCGTTGAATGCGCCCTGGTGTTTGCAATTTTGCTCGCCGTCTTCATCGTCATTCACTTGATTGCCGTCAGGCTGGGATGGGCTGAGGTACAGGAGCTTCGCGGCCGCAAGCGCATTCCCTTTGCCCCATCGATCGCCGCTGCTCTGATCGTTACGTTCATGTCCGGATGTCTGGAGCCGGGACTCTGGCGGTCTTCCCTTTGGCCTGGTGCAACGCAAACCGATCTGCCGAACCTGACGATACCGAAACTGCAGGAGCAGCTTGACCGCTCCCGTTAGCCAAGCCTGGATGATGTGCGGAGCACGTCCATGGGCCAAGGGTGCATGAGCCAAGGCTCCCTAGACCAAGGCTGGACTCTTACTGCTGAGGTTGGCCACCGGGGGCTTGAAAGTTTACCGACGCTCCGAGATCGGGTGCGATCGGCTTTGGCGCTCTAGGCAGCTTGCTGACGTCACGATAGCGTTCGACGGCTCCCGTCATGCGTTCACCATTCCCCGGGATGCGGGTGTTGCCTACGTGGCGTGGCCACGGATCGATGACGTGAGTCGCGGAGTTGACGGCCTTCGCATCCCCGGCGCCGAGCGTGACGGTGTCCTTGCGCTGAAAATATTCCTCAAAAGGATCGTCCCAAGGCAATGCGAGACAACATAGCACGGCGGCCTGACCGGCCAGGATTCGACGGGAACAACGGATTTTCAACATTGCGGCGTCACCTCTTGAAAGCGGGTTCGTTGGAGTCCTGATCGAGCTGGATGATGTGACCGTACGGTCCCTCGACGTCGCCGCCGCTGCTCACATAGTCCGCCACCTTCTTCTTTCTCTCCAGTTGCCCCATCAGGAAAGCATCGACATCGTTCCCGGGCAGTCGCGAATCCAGCGGCGAGGCGACCTGCTGACCCGGGGCTGCCGGCCGGACCAGATGTGGCGTGACGATGATCACGAGGTCCGTTTCGTTTTGTTGATATCCTGTACTTCGAAACAACGTTCCCAAGATGGGCACTGAGCCAATCCAGGGCAATTGCGAAATGTCGCCGCGATTGGTGGCCTGAAGCAGGCCGGCAACGGCGAAACTCTGACCGTCGCGCAGCTCAATGGTCGTTCGCGCCTCGCGCTTGGTCAGTGCCGGGATCCGAAAGCCGGAAACCAGCACCGCATTGGTGAAATCGAGTTCGCTGACCGATGGTGCCAAACGCAGGTTGATGGTGCCGTTGGCGAGCACGGTCGGCAGGAATGTCAACTCGACGCCGAAACGCTTGTAGTCGACGGTAATCAAGGGAGCGCTCCCAGTGCTACCGGGCTGTGCCACGGGCACCGGAAATTCACCTCCCGCCAAAAAACTCGCGGTGTCGCCGGAGAGCGCAACGAGATCAGGCTCGGCAAGTGTGCGGACCAGGCCCTTGGTCTCGAGAGCATTCACCATCAAGTCGACGGTGGTGCCACCGTGGTTGACGAGGTTTGCAATCGCAACACCAAATGGGGCGGCCGTTGTTCCAGCCAGCGAGCCCACCGTTGTAAACAGCGGAATTCCGCTTCCTCCGCCAGCCGCTCCGCTGCCGGTGGCTTGACCTATCGCTGGAGCTTGCCCGCCAATCGAGACACCGCGGCCACTGCTTCCGACGAACCAGTTGAACCCGAGTTCCCGGTCTGCAGAACGCGACACCTCAAGAAACCGAACCTTGAGCATCACTTGCTGCGAGGATGCGACACTCATCGCGTTGACGACCGGTGTCTCCGGCGACAAGCCCTTGGCGACTGATACGGCGCGGTCGGCGGCGACCGCGTCCCGCGCCTCTCCACTCAATATCACCTGGCCGTTATTGCTGGAAACATGAATGCTGGCGTCGTTGGTGCTCGCATCGATTTTTTGGCGGAGGTTTCCAGTATCGGGCGTCACCTCTATGTCAATGACCCCGACCACCTGCATGCTCGAGTCGAATATCGATATATTGGTCGTACCGATTTTCTTGCCCTGCACGTAAAGCGACCGATCCGACATCGGCAGTATGTCGGCGATCTCGGGCGCGCCGATGATCGCGGTGGCAAACGGCTTTTCAACGCGTAAGGTGCGCGATTTGAACAGCGTTACCGAGACATGTCGTACCGGCCTGGTTTCACTTTCAACGGTGCGAGCGCCCTGGGCTTGCGCCCTTTGCGCACCGGCAAATAGCAAAAGCCCCACCGTGGTGACCACTGCGAACGCCATTCCTCGTCGATAGGGGTGCGCGGAATCAAGGAAACCGAGCACCGCCCAACCACAGAACCTCATCAACATCAGGAACCACCCCATTGTCACCGCCAAGCCGGGAAACATCGATCTCGCGTTCCAGGCGCACAACTCAGGTCCGCGTCTGCAGATAATTTACCGAAACTCCGTGCTACTCTCCCGACTTTCCATCCTGCATCACCGTATATTCCTCGCGTTTCAAGCCTCGCACGATCGAGACTGTTGCCGTATGGGAACGCTGGGCCGGAACCGCGGCGGGCGGCGGCGGAGGCGGCTCGGCCGCGACCTTGGTTTGCGATGGCAGAGGGATTTCGGCCTGGGCAAGATCGCGCTCGGTTACCCGGCGGTTTGCCTCGGGGCTTCCAGCGCCAGCCTGCCGCAGGATCAACGACAGCTTGCCGATGGTTGTCGCGAGCAGAACTTTCTGTGCCTCGACCGCGGTGACTTCGAGGGTAACCG
>Ga0210393_10003997_pt1 | contig 11721 bp, 7 predicted proteins | sample IncBWC27OmetaG_FD_160068 | JGI IMG/M metagenome (GOLD analysis project Ga0210393, IMG submission 160068) | Forest soil microbial communities from Barre Woods Harvard Forest LTER site, Petersham, Massachusetts, United States - Inc-BW-C-27-O ... | reverse complement strand
CTCACCTGCGGCCTCCGGGCACCGATGCGCCGTCACGCGCCCGGCGCGCGATGTCCAGGGCCGCCTGGGCCACTTGCCGTGCCGCATCCGGATGTCCCACCAGCGCAGCGGCCGCAGTCATCGCCGCCAGCCGCGGCGGATCGGTGAGCAGGCCGATCGCCTGCTGGGCGACCAGGCCCGGCGTCAGATCTGCGTCGGCGACCACCACACCGCCGCTGGCGTTGACCACCGGCAGCGCGTTGAGCCGCTGCTCACCGTTGCCGATCGGCAGCGGCACGTAGATAGCCGGCAGGCCGACGACCGACACTTCGGCGACCGTCATCGCCCCGGACCGGCAGATCACCAGATCGGCGGCGGAGTAGGCCAGGTCCATCCGGTCCAGATACGGGACCGCCACGTACGGCGCATCGCCCGGTTCGGGTGTGGGCAGCTCGAGAGTGTTCTTGGGGCCGTGCGCGTGCAGCACCGACACGCCCGCGGCGGCCAGCTCGGCGGCGGCCCCGGAGACCGCCCGGTTGAGCGAGACTGCGCCCTGGGAACCGCCGAAAACCAGCAACACCCGCGCGTCGTCGGCGAAGCCGAAGTGATTGCGCGCTTCGGCCCGCAATGCCGCGCGATCCAATGCGGTGATGGCCGCCCGGACCGGAACACCGACCACCTCGGCGCCCCGCAGCCCGGAATCCGGCACCGCGGACAGCACCCGGTCCGCGCTGCGCACGCCAACTCGATTGGCCAGCCCGGCGCGGGCGTTGGCTTCGTGGATCACCACCGGAATGCGACGCCGCAGCCTAGGGATACCGCGGGCGGCGAGGTAGGCCGGCAGCGCCACGTAGCCGCCGAACCCGATCACCACGTTCGCGTCGACGGCGTCGAGCACCGCGCGGGTCTCTCGGACGGCACGCCAGACCCGCGTCGGCAGCCGGGCCAGGTCGCCCGTGAGCTTACGCGGCAGCGGCACCGGCGTGATCAGCTCGAGGTGGTAGCCACGCTCGGGCACCAGCCTGGTCTCCAGCCCGTGCGCAGTGCCCAGCGCAGTTATCCGGACCTGCGGATCCAGCGCGGACAGCGCGTCGGCGACGGCCATCGCAGGCTCGACGTGGCCGGCGGTACCCCCGCCGGCCAGTACGACCGACAAAGCGGCACCGGCGGGCGAGGGACTTTCCCCCCGCCCGCCGGTCGGCTTCCTGACCGTGTTGTTCACCCGTAACGCTGACCTTCCAATGCACGAGCGCGCCGTGGTTGACGCTGGCCGGCATAGCGCTGGCCAGATCCATGATGCCCTGACCCACGCGCCGGCCGGGCGGCTGTGCGGGGGAAAGCCGGCCGCAGCGGCGGCTCGGGGTTCCGGGAAGCCTTCCGAGCGGTCCCCTGGGCGGCCTTTCGGCCCCCGGGAGCCGGTTGCGGCCGAGTTCGCTTGCGATCCCGAAACGCCTCGAGACGGGTGGGCACATACGGCTGGGGCAGCGGTAACCGCAGCAGCCGGTTCATCTTGTCGTCGCGACCGGCTCGCAGCGCGGCCACTGCCTCAGGTTCATGGCGCGCCGCGTTAGCGATGATTCCTACCATGAAAAGCGTTGCGGCCGTTGATGTTCCGCCGGCAGATATGAGTGGCAGCTGCAGACCGGTGACGGGCAGCACGCCGATCACGTAGCCGATGTTGATGAACGCCTGGCCCAACACCCACATCGTGGTGGCGGCGGTCAGCAGCCGCAGGAACGGGTCGGCCGACCGGCGCGCGATCCGCATCCCGGTGTAGGCGAACAACCCGAACAACGCCAGCAGCGCGAACGCCCCGACGAAGCCAAGCTCCTCACCGATGATCGCGAAGATGAAATCGTTGTGCGCGTTGGGCAGATAGTTCCACTTGGCGACGCCCTGGCCGAGACCGTCGCCGAAGATACCGCCGTGGGCCAGTGCGAATTTTGCCTGACGCGCCTGGTAGCCGGTGTCCTGCGGGTCGGTGTCGGGGTTCATCCAAGACCGCACCCGGTCTGACCGGTAACCGGCGGACATCGCCAAGATCGCGCCCGCGACGAAGACCGCGAACAGCGACGTGACGAAGACTCGCAGCGGCAGCCCGGCATACCACAGCAGGGCCAACAGGATGATGCCCAGCGAGACCGTCTGCCCGAGGTCGGGCTGGGCCACGATCAGCGCCAGCGCGATGACCGCCGCAGGCACCAACGGGATCAGCATCTCCCGCAGCGAGGCCCGCTCCATTCTTCGGGCCGCCAGCAGATGCGCACCCCAGATGGCGAACGCGATCTTTGCCAACTCGGAAGGCTGCATGGAAAAGCCCGCGATCACGAACCACTTGCGAGAGCCGTTGGCGAGGTTGCCGATTCCCGGAACGAGCACCAGCACCAGCAAAATGATGGTGACCACGTAGCCGGGGAATGCGACACGCCGGATGAACCGCACCGACATCCGCATTGAGGAATACGCCCCGATGACCCCGATGAGCGTCCACAAGACCTGCTTGCCGAAGATCACCCAGGCCGACCCGTCGTCGCCATAGGACCGCACACCGGAAGCCGACAGCACCATGATCAGACCGAGCGTCGTCAGCAGCCCGGCGACGGCGATGATCAGGTGAAACGACGTCATCGGGCGGCCCAGCCACGCACCGAAGCGGTTGCGCAGACCTCCGTCTTGGGTTGTGGCCTGGGGCTTTGCGCCCGCTGCGGCCTTGACCTCGGATGCGGCGGGGATCTCGGAGGTGGCCGCGTCATCGGATGCATCCGTCGCGGCAGCCGGTTCTTCGGCCTCGCCCTGCTCGGGCGAGGTTTCGTTCTTTTCCTTGCCCCGGCGCAGTAGCCGGGTCAACGCGTTGCCCATACCCGCCTACCGGATCGCCGCGCGCACGGCGGACGCGAATGCGTCGCCACGGTCGGCGTAACCGGTGAACTGGTCGAAGGACGCGCCGGCCGGCGCCAGCAGCACGGTGTCGCCGGGCTTTGCCAAGTCCCGGGCCGCTGCTACGGCAGCGGTCATCACGCGAATGCCGAGATTCTCATTCGAATGATTCACTTCTGTCACATCTGTACCAGAGACCACAGCAGTCGCATTCATACCAGAATCCTCGCCTGTCACAACCTGGACGACGGGGACATCAGGCGCGTGTCGCGATAACGCCTCTGCAACCTCTTGCCGATCTCGGCCGATGAGCACCGCGCCGACCAGCCGGGATGCGATTCTGGCGACTTCGGTGTCGATGGATGCGCCCTTCAGCAAACCACCGGCCACCCAGACCACCCGCGGGTAGGCCAGCACGGACGCCTCCGCGGCGTGCGGATTGGTGGCCTTGGAGTCGTCGACGTATCTGATCCCATCGGCGACCGCCACCACCTCAGCCCGATGCCGGCCCACCTGAAACGAGGCGATCGCGGCCGCGATCGCCTCGGCGGGCACACCGACACTGCGGGCCAGCGCCGCGGCGGCCAGAGCGTCGAGAACTCCGACCGGGCCCGGTACCGGTATCGAATCGGCCGGCAACAGCACCAGATCGTCGGCAAAGGCGCGATCAACCAGCTGGCCGTCGCGCACGCCGAGTTCGTCGGCGGCCGGTTCACCGAGCCGAAAGCCGACCCGCACCGGCGCTGCCGCGGTGTCCAGCAACGCCGCGGCCCGGCGGTCGTCCAGCCCGACCACCGCCACCCGGCCATCCAGCACCCGGGCCTTTGCCGCGGTGTAGTCGGCCATCGTGGAATGCCAGTCCAGATGGTCTTCGGCGATGTTGAGCACCACACCCGCCTCGGGCCACAGCGACGGCGCCCAGTGCAGCTGGAAGCTGGACAGCTCGACGGCCAGCAGGTCGGCGGGCTCGCCCAGCAGGTCCAGCACCGGGCTGCCGATGTTGCCGCACAGCAGGCTGCGCCGCCCTGCTGCCGTCAACATGGCCTGCAGCATCGACGTCGTCGTGGTCTTGCCGTTCGTGCCGGTCACGACCAGCCAGCGGCGCGGCGGGCCGTAGTGGCCCGTGGCGTCCAGCCGCCAGGCCAACTCCACGTCGCCCCAGATGGGCACTTGGCCCGCCGCGGCGGCGGCCAGCAGCGGCGTCGTCGGTGCGAAGCCCGGGCTGGTGACGATCAACGCGAAGTCGGAGATCTGCTGTGTGGCCGTCGATGTGGTCATGGTGGCCACCCCGCTCTCGGCGTACCCGCGGAGTGTGGCGGGGTCGTCGTCACACAGGGTTGCCGCCACACCAATGCGGCTCAAGGCGGCCAGCACGGCCTGGCCGGTGACGCCGCCGCCGGCCACCAGCACGGGTGCGCCCGGCACCAGGGGCCCCAGCTCGGACACGTCAGGCACCGACCGCGGCTAGCCACTCACCGTAGAAAAGGGCCACGCCCAGACCGCACGTGATCGCGGTGAGCAGCCAGAAGCGGATGATCACCGTGGTTTCGGCCCAACCGACCAACTCGAAATGGTGATGGAAAGGCGCCATCCGGAACACCCGGCGCCCGGTGGTGCGAAAGGCCAGGATCTGCAGCACGACCGAGGTGACCTCGGCGACGAACAGCGAACCCAGCACGACCGCGAGGATCTCGGTGCGGCTGGTGACCGATAGACCCGCGATGATGCCACCCAGCGCCAGCGACCCGGTGTCACCCATGAAGATCTTGGCCGGGGCGGCATTCCACCACAAAAAGCCGATGCACGCGCCCGCCGTGGCGGCTGCGATCAGCGCCAGGTCCAGCGGATCGCGCACGTTGTAGCAGCCCAGGCCGGGCGCGGTGACGCAGGCGTTGCGATATTGCCAGAAAGTGATCAACACGTAGGCCCCGGAGACCATCGCCATGGTGCCGGCGGCTAGCCCGTCCAGGCCGTCGGTGAAATTGACCGCGTTTGACCAGGCGCTGACGATGACCAAGCAGAACAGCACGAACAGTCCCGGAGCCAGAGTGACGGTAGCGATTTCGCGAACGTAGGACAGGTCCGGGCTGGCCGGTGTCAAGCCGTTGGCATTGCGGAACTGCAATACCAGCACCCCGAACAACACCGCGGCGGTGATCTGCCCGAGCGTCTTTGCCGTCTTGTTCAACCCGAGGTTGCGCGACCTGCGGATTTTGATCAGGTCGTCGACGAATCCGACGCCTCCCAGCACGGTGGCCAGCCCCAGCACCAGCAGACCCGACGCGGAGATGCCTTCGCCGTCGAACGCCAGCCCGGCAATGTGCGTGCCCAGGTAGCCGGCCCAGATGCCGGCCAGAATCGCCACCCCACCCATCGAAGGCGTGCCACGTTTCGTGTGGTGGCTGGGCGGCCCGTCGTCGCGGGTGTGGTGCCCGAATCCCTGCTTGGTGAAGAGCCGGATCAGCGCTGGAGTCAACAGGATTGACACAGTCAGCGCGACGGCGACGGCGATGAGGATCTGCCTCATTGGCGAGCCCCACCGGCCGTATCCTCAGCGGCCAGCGCGTCGGCCAGCCTGCCCAGCCCGGCTGCGTTCGACGCCTTGACCAGCACCACATCGCCGGGTTGCACTTCGGCCCGCAACAACGCCAAGGCGGCGTCGCCGTCGGCCACGTTCACCGCCCCTCTATCGGCCTCCGGATCAGTTTCTGAGCCCCACGAGCCCTCCATGACCGCTCCGTGGTGCATGGCGCTCATCGACCTCCCACTTCCCACCACAACGAGTCGAGACACATCTAAGCGCACCGCCAGCCGGCCGATGCGATCGTGCTCGGTTATCGCGTCCTCACCAAGCTCGGCCATTTCGCCCAGCACCGCCCAGCTGCGCCGGGGGCGGGCGCTCTGCTTTTCCCCGCCATGGGCGATCCAGACCAGCGCCTGCAGTCCGGCCCGCATCGAGTCGGGATTGGCGTTGTAAGCGTCGTCGATCACCGTCACCCCGTCGGGGCGGGTGGTCACCTGCATCCGGTGCCGAGACACCGGCCCGGCTCCCGCGAGCGCGGCGGCGATCTGCTCCACGCTGGCGCCGCACTGCAGCGCGACCGCGCTGGCGCATAACGCGTTGGTGACCTGATGATCCCCGTACACACCGAGCTGAATCTCGGCTTCAACAGCGCCTCGCGGGTCCATCGCGTGCAGGGTAAAACGCGGCCTGGCCAATTCGTCCAGCGACACGTTTTCAGCCCAGACATCACTGGTCCCTGAGTCGGTGTGGCTGGCCCGGCTTACCCGAACCACCCAGGCCGCGGTGACATGGGCCATCGCGGCCACAACCGGGTCGTCGACGTTGAGTATCACCGCTCCTGATTCTGGAACAGCTTGTGGCAGTTCGGCTTTGGTGTGTGCGATGGCCTCATGCGAGCCGAACTCACCCAGATGCGCGGTTCCGACGTTGAGGACCACTCCGATCGCGGGCGGGGCGATCTGCGCCAGCTCGGCGATATTGCCGGGATGGCGCGCCGACATCTCCAGAATCAAGTAGTCGGTGCGCCGCGTCGCGCGCAACACCGTCCAGGGATGACCCAGCTCGTTGTTGAACGATCCCGGCGGGGCCACCACCTCACCCAGCGGCTCGAGAACGGAGGCTACCAAGTCCTTCGTGGAGGTCTTTCCCGACGAGCCGGTGATCCCGATGATGGTCAGCCCGCCGGCCACCAGCTCCGCGGCCACCGCCTTGGCCAGCTTGGCCAACGCGGCCAAGACCGCAGCGCCCGACCCGTCGGCGTCATGCTCGAGCACCCCCGCCGGCCCGGTGTCGGTTCCGGCCGCCCGCGGCTCCGGAGTCACCACGATTGCGGGAACCCCGACCGGGCGGGCGGCCAGCACGGCAACGGCGCCGGCCGCGACCGCCGAGGCGGCGTGGTCATGCCCATCCGAGCGCGCCCCGGGCAGTGCCAGAAACAGCCCGCCGGGGCCGACGGCCCGCGAGTCGAATTCGACGGTCCCGGTGACGTGCAGTTCCGCTGCGGCCTCCGGTGATATGTCGGCCAGCGCCCCGCCGACGATCTCGGCGATCTGGGCAACGGTCAGGTCGATCATCCGCGCGCCCCCCAAGCCCCTCGATCCCCTCGAGGCCCTAAGACCTCCAAGGCCTGAGCCAGCTCCACCCGGTCGTCGAACGGGCGGGTCTGGCCTGCGCTGCGCTGCCCGGTTTCGTGGCCTTTGCCGCCGATCCCCACTACGCCACCGGTGTCCGCCCAAGCGACCGCGTGCCTGATCGCCGCCCGCCGGTCGGCGATCTCGACCACCTGCGCCACACCGCCACCTTCGGCCGCCCCGGCCATGATCTCGCGGCGGATTGCCGCGGGGTCTTCACCACGCGGGTTGTCGTCGGTGACGACGACCAAATCGGCCAGCTCGGCAGCGATTTCACCCATCGGCCTCCGCTTGCCCGGGTCTCGCTCGCCACCGGCACCGAACACCACCGCCAGCCGGCGATCCGGCTGCAGCAACGTGGTCAGCACTGCCCGCAACGCGCCCGGCTTGTGGGCGTAATCGACCAGCGCGAGAAAATCCTGGCCGCAGTCGATTTCTTCCAGTCGCCCGGGGACGCGGGTTTGCAGCAGTCCCCGCGACGCCTGCTCCACGGAGACCCCGACCGTGTCGAGAATGGCCAGCGCGACAAGACAATTGGCGACGTTGTAGCCCCCGGGTAGCCGGATGCCGACTCGGTGGTGCACGCCGGCGGGGTCTATGACGGTGAACTCCTGTCCCCCGGCGCCCATCGGCGCCACCTCCACGGCTCGCCAATCGGCGGGCCGGTCGGTGGCGCTGACGGTGATCGCATCACCGGCCCGGGCGGCCATCGCGCGCCCGGCGTGGTCGTCGATGCACACCACGGCACTGCGAGCCCGCAGCGCCGAGTCCGGGTCGAACAGCAATGCCTTGGCCTCGAAGTAGTCGGCCATGGTGGGGTGAAAGTCGAGGTGGTCACGAGACAGGTTGGTGAAACCGCCGACCGCGAATCCGGTGCCGTCCACCCGACCCAGCGCCAGCGCGTGACTGGACACCTCCATCACCACGGTGTCGACCCCGCGTTCGGCCATCGCGGCCAGCATTGCCTGCAGCGCGGGAGCTTCCGGCGTGGTCAGTGCGCTGGGGATGTCAGCGCCGTCGATGCGGATGCCGATGGTGCCGATAAGCCCGGGGGTTCGCCCGCCGGCCCGCAGACCGGACTCGACCATATAAGTCGTGGTGGTCTTACCGGACGTTCCGGTGATCCCGACGACCGTCATCTTCTCGGACGGGTTTCCGTACACGGTGGCGGCCAGGCCTCCGAGCACGCTGCGGGGTGCGGGGTGCACCAACGTCGGCACGGCCGGGAGATCGGACAAGCCGGCCATCTCGGCGACCCCGGCGGCGTCGGTGAGCACCGCGACGGCACCGCGTTCGATCGCTTCGCCGGCAAATCGGGTGCCGTGGGTGGACGAGCCGGCCAAGGCGGCGAACAAGTCACCGGGCTGGACGTCCTGGGCACGCAGCGTCACACCGGTTACCGGCACGTCCGGCACGGCCGCGTGGCGATCTGGGCTGCCGGCGACGACCGCGCCCACCTGGGCGGCCAGGGCGGGCAGCCGCACGCCCGCAGTGTCGCCGGGACGCAACCCAGTGGGCACCACCTGTGTCACCTCCCTCCGACGCGGCGTGATCCCCATGATCAGCCATGACACCCTACCTAGATGCACCCGGCAGTGAGGTGTTGTCGCGTTTGAGTGAGTGGTCAGCCCCTAGGTGGCCTGCAGTGTCAGCGGCGGCCCCGGGTCGGGCGACAGCGGGACGTTCTCGCGCTGCATCAGCCATCCGGCGATGTTGTGGAACAGCGGGGCCGCCGAGTGGCCCGGCGTGCCGTCCGCGTTGCGCTCCGGATTGTCCATCATGATGCCGATGACGTAGCGGGGGTTGTCGACGGTGGCCATTCCGGCGAAGGTGATCCAGTAGACGTCGTCGAAGTAGCAACCACAGCCGGGGTTGATCTGCTGGGCGGTACCCGTCTTGCCGGCCATCTGATAGCCGGGCACCCCGGCCGCCGGCCCGGTGCCCTGCTGGTAACCCATCGGGTCACGTTGCACGACGGCGCGCAGCATCTGCCGCACGGTCTGCGCCGTCTGCGGCGACACCACCCGAATCCCCTCGGGGCGTGGTTCTTCGGTGCGAGTGCCGTCGGGCGCGATGGTGGCCTTGATGATCCGCGGCGGTATCCGCACCCCGTCGTTGGCGATCGTCTGATACATGTCGGTCATCTGCAGCAGTGTCATCGAAAGGCCTTGGCCGATAGGCAAGTTCGAGAAGGTGCTGCCCGACCACTGGTCGATGGGCGGCACCAGTCCGGCGCTCTCACCGGGCAACCCGACGCCGGTGCGCTGACCCAGGCCGAACTTGCGGACCATGTCGTAGAAGCGTTCCGGGCCAACGCGCTGCGCCAGCATCAGGGTGCCGACGTTCGACGACTTTCCGAATATGCCGGTGGTGGTGTAGGGCATCACGCCGTGTTCCCAGGCGTCATGCACGGTGACACCGCCCATCTGGATCGAGCCGGGGACATGCAGCACTTCGTCGGGGTTGGACAGGCCGTATTCGATGACCGAGGACGCGGTGATCACCTTGTTCACCGAGCCCGGCTCAAACGGCGAGGACACCACCAGGTTGCCCAGCTGCTTGTCACCCTGACGCCCGATGTCTTGCGACGGGTCGAAGGTGTTGTCGTTGGCCATGGCCAGCACATCGCCGGTCTTGGCATCCAGGACGACAGCCGAGACGTTGTGCGCTCCAGACGCGTTCTTGGCCAGCTGGACCTGCTGCTGCACGTAGAACTGGACGTCGTCGTCGATGGTGAGCTGGACTGTCGAACCGTTGACCGCCCTGTGCCGGTTGCGGTAACTGCCGGGAATGACCACGCCGTCGGAGCCGCGGTCATAGGTGACCGAACCATCGGTTCCGGACAGCACGGCGTCCAGGGAGTCCTCGAGCCCCAGTAGTCCGTGACCGTCCCAGTCGATGCCGCCGACGATGTTGGCCGCCAGCGATCCGCCCGGGTACTGGCGCAGATCCTGCCGCTCGGAACCGACCTCCGGATACTTGTCGGAGATCGCACTGGCGACAGCCGGGTCGACGGCGCGCGCTAAATAGACGAAGTTGTCGTTGCTTTGCACCTTCTTCAGCACGGTCTGAAAGTCCGGCTTGTTGTTCAGCTGGGCCGCGACTTCCTTGGCAAGATCCCGCAGCCGCTGCTGCGGATCAGGGGCGGCCGAGTTCTTCTTTTTGGCTTCCTCTAATTGCTGGCGAATCCTCTTCGGCTGAAACGTCAGCGCGCGGGACTCGGTGGTGAATGCCAGCCGTTCGTTGTTGCGGTCGACAATGCTGCCGCGGATCGCCTTTTCGACGTCGGTGACCTTGAGCTGGCCGGCGGCCTGGGCCCGCAGGGTCGGGGCATTCGTCACCTGCAGGACGAACAACTGCACCGCTGCCACCAGCATCAACACCAAGATGACGGCATTGCCGGCTCGATGCCGGAAAACGAACGACGCGCCCCGCGTCCCGACTTCCACCAGCTGGCGGGTGCGCCGCTCCCGTGCGGAGCGACCCGGCGCCGCATCTGGCCGTCCGGCTGCGTGGGATTTCTCGGTTTCCTTGGCTTTCTTGGCTTTTTCGGGCTTGCGGGGCCGCCTGGGTTGCTTCACTTCCTTGGCTTCCCGTGAGCTACCGGGACCGCGGGTCGCTCGGGTCGCCTGCGAGCGGCGCGTCCGCCTGGACTCGCCGCGGCTCATCTGGGCGCACCCGGCGTGGTAAGGGTGGGAGGCCCGAACTGTTCACCGCTGGCCGGCGCGAGCGCCGGGACCCCGGGGACAACCGGCACCACAGCCTGGGGGGCTGAAGCCCCCGCCCCCGGTTGCACCGGAACCGGCACTTCCGCGGGTAGCGGCGCGGGCACCTGAATCGGTACCGGGACGGGCAATCCGCCCAACGGAATTGGCACCTCGGCGGGCACCGGAGCGGTCGCTGGACCTGTCGGAGCCGGCAGACCCGGCATCGGCATCGGCATCACACCTTGGATCTGCCCGGTGACCGGTCCGCCTGGCATACCTGGCAGCTGCGGAGCGGTCTGCGGCAGGTGCTGACCGCCAACCGTCGTCGAGCCGTCCGGCGCACGCAGCAACGCCTCCGGTCCGGACCTGGTCGGCGCGGGAGGAACACCGGGGCCGGGTTGCACCCGAACCGCGACCTCCGGGGGCAGCGCCGGCGGCTTCGGGGGTGGCGGCGGACCCGGTTCGGGAAGCTTGGTGTTCAGCGGCGGTGGCGGAACGCCGTCAGCCGGCTTGGGCGTGCCGACCACCACCCAGTTACCAGCCGGATCCTGGACCAGGTGGGCGGTGTCCCTGGTCGGGATCATGCCCTGCTTGCGGGCCGCCTCAGCCAGTGCGGGCGCGGACTCCGCCTCGCGCACATCGCGTTCCAGCGACTCCTTCTGCTGCTGCAGCAGCCGGTTCTTCACCCGGGCGTGGCTCAACTGGTAGGAGCGCTCCGCGGAGTCGGTGGATAACCACAGCGTCAGGCCCAGCCCGAGTCCGAGGGCACCGATGACCAGGACGACAAACGGAACCTTGCTCGCCAGTGTCCGGGGTCGCAGGTCAATCGATGCCAGCCGGGTGGCCAGACGCTCGGTCAGACGAGGCCGGACAACCTTGGGCGCCTTGGCTTTTCGCGCCTTGGCTCGTGCCTTGGCCTGGCTTGTGCTCTTGGGACGGGCCGACCGCTCGACCGGCCGGGCAATCGGGCTGGTCTGCGGACCGGATTTGGGTGCCCGCGCCT
>Ga0210393_10003996_pt1 | contig 11721 bp, 6 predicted proteins | sample IncBWC27OmetaG_FD_160068 | JGI IMG/M metagenome (GOLD analysis project Ga0210393, IMG submission 160068) | Forest soil microbial communities from Barre Woods Harvard Forest LTER site, Petersham, Massachusetts, United States - Inc-BW-C-27-O ... | reverse complement strand
CGGGCGGTGCCATTATCATGCTGGCGTGCGATCAACGTCTCCTCGCGAAGGGCAGGGCCCGCGTCGGGCTGACGGAGATCCGCGTGGGAGTCGAGTTTCCCACGTGGGCCCTCGAGATCGCGCGGTTTGCGACTCCCGCTGAGCACCTTTCCACACTAATTATGACGGGACGCACCTGGCTGCCGGAAGAATCGCTAGCGCGCGGCCTGGTCGACGAACTGGTCGATGCCGATCGTTTGATCGAACGAGCCTGCGAAGTCGCCGTCGAGCTTGCCGCAATTCCCGCCGCCACCTATGCCGCCAACAAACGGGCCTTGCGACGTCCGCTGGTCGAGACCGCTCGACATCTCACCGCAACCGAGGGCGCCGCGCTTGTGGAAAAGTGGTGCGCGCCGGAAACTCTGCAGGCCGTTGCCGATTTTGCCGCCCGCAATATCGGCCGAAAATCGTGATCGATTCGTACTTCGATTGAGGAACAGCATGTCTGACGTCAACTGGCTGGCGGCCTTAGCGGCGGCGATTTCCGGATTTGCGCTGGGAGCGGTGTGGTACTCGCCGGTCGGGTTTTTACATCTCTGGATGCAATCCGCACAAATTCAAAAGCCGCCGATTCCGACGCCCCAGATGTTTGTCCTGCTCTTCGTACTCCAGCTGGTGGCCGCTTCAGGGTTCGCTCTGCTCCTGGGACCAAGTCCGGCACTCGCATTTGCCATCCGGCAAGCTCTCATCGTCGGCATCTGCCTGGTCGCCGCGAGCTTTGCCGTCAACGATCAATTCGAGAACCGGCCCTGGCATCATTGGCTGATCGACTCCGGCTATCATGTCGTGCGTTTTTTGATCTTCGCATTGATCCTGGGCTTTTGGCACTGACAGTGGCGGCCTTCGCATTCATGAGCCGTGGAGCTTGAAAAAGCTCTCGAATTCGCTCGGCAGCGGCGATTCGAACCGCAGTCTCTGGTGAGTGCGGGGATGCTCGAACCCGAGAAGCGTTGCGTGCAGCGCCAGCCGCTTATATTTCCAGGCGGGGTGACGGGCCGTCTCGACGGCGTAGCGCTCGTCGCCAAGGACGGGGTGGCCCACCTCGGCGAAATGCACCCGGATCTGGTTTCGCTTCCCCGTTTCGAGCGTCACGCGGACATAGGTCGCATCGGTAAATCGGCGTGCCACCCGATAATGGGTGACAGCCCGCTCGCCAGCCGCGTCTCGATCCACGGAATAGCGTTGGAGGCTCTTCGTCGTCCGCAAGCGGTTGTCGAACGTGCCGGATTGGTGTTCGACACGGCCGGCGACGAGCGCCGCATACTCGCGATCGGCCTTGCGCACGCGAAACTGCGCTTGCAGCTCGCGCGCCACAGGGGGGTTCTTGCCGAACACCAGCAGTCCCGAGGTGCCCCGATCGAGCCGATGGACGACTGACACCCGGCCGCGATGTCCGCGGCGACCCAGCGAGCGGACGAGTGCGTCCAGCAGCGTGTTGGTTTCTCCGCGGTCGGTCGGAACCGTCAGAATCGCAGCCGCCTTATCGACCACGATCAGATCGCGGTCCTCGAAGACGAGCCGGTACGCCGACGATGTCGAATCCCTTTGCCGGGGCTTCAGGCGATAGTGGCTGTGCGGATCGTGCCGAACGACGACGAGGTCCGCCTCGGCCACGACGGTTCCACCGCTCGGGCAGACCTGACCGTTGAGGCGCACGCAGTCGTGATCAAATAACCCTTTGACGTCGCCGCGCGACCGACCCGTCAGCTCCTGGACAACCCGATCAATGCGTCCGATTTGACGGGCAGTAACGGTGCACTGCGACTCAATTATGGGCATCTCCCGATCGTAGTCGAAACTGGGGCATTCCGCTCGCGCGAGCCATCCTCCGCGCGCTACGGTTTGACGAACAAATGACGGAGCGCGCGTCGGCGCCGGTCCATTTGTTTCGTGCGATTGGGTCTTGATGCTGCCGAAGACTTTCCGAACTGTCGCGCGCATTCCTCGCACGCCGCTGGAGCGCGAAGTTTATGAAACAACGCTGGCTTCTGTTATGCCGCGATGTCGCAAGGAACCTCTCATTTTCAGCGTGCCAGCTGTCCCGCCTCTGTCAGAAGAGACGGGTGCGCCGCCGATACATGGAAAGCGACCGCTTCGACGGAATCCGAACACGCCATGCAAGGAGGATGCTGGCCGGTGCGCTGGGCTGTGCTTAGGACGGATTCCAACACGAAGGATTCAGGCAGATGCCGAAGCAGTCGGATCGTCGGGGAGATTGGCGAACGCTGATTCTGTGTGCGGTTGCGATCGCGGCGCTGGCCCGCCCCTTGCACGCGGACGAAGCGGTGGGCCCGGTCACGACCGGATTTCTCTCACGCGTCTATCGCGACGAGGCCGGCGAACACAAATACACCGTTTTTGTCCCGGCCGCATATCGCGCCGACCAGAAATGGCCCGTCCTCTTGTACCTGCATGGGGCCGGGGAGCGGGGCACCGACGGCAAGCTCCCCTTGATCGGCGGTATTGGACCGCAGATCGAAGCCCGAACCACGACCTTGCCGATGCTCGTCGTCTTCCCGCAGTGCGAAGAAGTAGAGGGTCGGGCCGCGATCGGCTGGCGCGCCGACGGTCCCGACGCCAAGCGAGCGCTCGCGATTCTTGACGAAGTCGAACGAGAATTCAGCGTCGACCGCAAGCGGGAGATTCTCTGTGGCGCATCGATGGGAGGGTTCGGAACCTGGAACATCGCCATTGCCACCCCGACGCGCTGGGCGGCGATCGTACCCGTGGCGGGCTCGGGCGATCTGTCGAAAGCCCGCAGCCTCAAGCACGTCCCCATCTGGGCCTTTCACGGCAGCAAAGACATCGAGGTCAAGCCCGACGACCACAAGCTGATGGTGGACGCCGTGCGCAACGCCGGCGGGCGAGCGTATTTCACCCTGCTTCCAGAGAAGCGACACAACGTCTTGAACGCCGTCTTCGGCGACGACGCGGTCTACGACTGGATGCTCAACCCGCAGACCGAGCCGCGGCCCGAGAGCATCGTTCGGGGGGCCAGAGTCCCGCTCAAGAAGTCGAAAATGCAGCACGACTTTCTGCAGACATTTGTGCCCGGGGTCGAGATTCCGCAAGCAATCTATGTGCATCTGGATCCCCAAACCATCGAGGCCCTTTGCTACGCGCTGCCCGAGATGGTTCCGGCCGATGCGCTATCCGCAAGCGCGGCCGACATTCACCAGAGCCAGCAAGGTCTGATGAGTCGGTTCCACATCACGCTCGCCGGCATCAACTATCGGGGGATGCTCGAGCGCGTTGTCGTCACGACTAAAGACGACGGGTGGATCACGATCAACTTGGGGCTGAGAAATCTGATTGCCGAGATCGGATCGACCACCATTCGCAGTCGGATGATCGCTGCGAACGCTGGACCGATGGACATCGTGATCGGGCAGTCTCAACCGGTCTGGCTCAAGTTCGACCTGCGCCCAACCGTCGCCGACAAGAAGATCAAGTTCGAGATCGGCGCGCGAGACTTTCAAATTCCGAACGACGCCTATTACGTGACGAACCCGCAAGTCGGCGTCGCCCGCGGCATCCCGCTCCTCCGCGGTCGGATTTCGAGCACGGTCTCTTCAAAACTTGTCGAGGGGGCCTACGGCCGCAAAACAGAGATCGAACAGAAGGTTATCGAGGCCGTTCCCGGCCTGGTCCAACGGCTGGAAATGGAGCTCGACAAGTCGTTGGCGCGCACGCGAGAGATCGGCGGCTGGCCGATGCCGGCGCTTCAGCCCCGCTATCGCCTGTGGGTCGATTCCATGCGCGTCGACCAAGCCGGGATCTCGATGATCTTGGGAGCCGTCTTCGCGCAGCCCGGATTCAACCCATCGGAACGTCCGGTTCGCCGCGTCGAGCGACAACTCATGAAGCTGGAGAACATGGCCGCGGGTAGCGGATTTACGCTCGGCTTTTCGGGCGCCCTTGTCGAGGGTCTGACCGGAACGATCGTCGACTCCGGCGCCGCGGTGATGAACGCCGATGACATGCCCATCAAAGAATTCGGCGCATTCGGCGAGGTTGGTTCCATCGCCAAGGCGGTTCCGGACATCCTGCGCTACGGCGACAACCTGCGGCTTCGCACGCGATTCCGGGCGGTCGAGCCCATTCTCTGCAATGCGGTCGAACCACCAACGTCAGGAAACAAGAATTCATCGGGCCGCACGTCGCCGGACGGCACCCCCAAGTGCGTCGTTCAGCTCGGGTTGCCTCACTTTATCGTAGCGGTCGAGATCAAATCATCGCCCGACCAAACGCAATGGCAGCCGTGTGCGGAATTCGATCTTCGCGCCGTACAGAAGTTCAACCTGGCGGTGCGCGAGCCGGCATTTTCTGAGCGCACGTTGCTGCTGAGGAAGAACTCGCCGGAAGAGATCGACGCGAAAGGCCGCTTCGCTGCCGGATATTCGCCTTCCAATCCGGCGCTGCATCCCGAAGCCCTCGCGGAGTTATTACGGACGGCGTGGAATGCGGCCGGGAAACTCGACCTGGTTGACGAAGTCGCGATGAAAGACCGGCTTATCGGAACGGCCAACCTGCGAGTGACCGAGATCGAAACGATTGGCCCCTTCATCTCGCTGCGGTACCAGCCGGCGCGGACTCGGATCACCAACGCGACCTCGGAGCCGATCGTGTACGAGGCTCGCGGACCGCAAAGCGGCTGGGGCGGCCCGTTCACGCTCAAGCCCAACGAATCGAGCGACTTTCCCGTGACGTATCCGGTCACGCTCCGGCGAACGGTTCTGAACCGCGAGGAGATCCAAACGCTGCCCATGGGCTCCCACTTCCTCTTCGGACGCGTCAACAAGCCAGAAGCCGACCCGACCAACGTGGCAACGGGGGTCGACGCGAAGGCTGCTCGCAACTGAGCAGAATCGGAACTCAGTGCGCGAAGCATTCGTCTCACGGAAGATAGGCCGACTGGAGGGTGTAACGGGATCCGTGAAAATCCCCGGTGAAATCGATCGCGCGGAATGAACGAATTGTTTTGAAAATGGTCTCTCGTCTCAGTTGAGCGCTAACGACAGTTTAGATGAACCGGTCGTCCCCGACCGATATGAACAACGCGGTGTCAAAAACGGCGATCCGGCCGATTCGGCCTAACCGGATCAACGGGGGGACCTCACGTTGACTGCTTTAGGACGCGAAGGACTCGATGGCGGCAGAACTCACGACGCGCCCGTATTTGGTTTTATTTTGATGGGCGGAGCACATGTCGGCGCGACCGTGCGCGACGTGCGGCTAGCCAACGAATTGGTCCGACTGGGGTATCGAGTCCACGCCTGGTGGGCGTTGGACAAGCCAGATCATTCGGGACTCGATCCGCGGATTTCAGAGAGGCTCCTCTTCCACGCCATGCGGTACCGCCTCGGCGGCCGACCATCACGCACTCTGGACGGACTCTTCCGGATCGTGAATGCCGTGTCGCCCTATGACTGGCGCTCGGCCTTTGGCCAATGGTTCACTTTCATGCGGCGTGGCGTGATGCATGGGCTCCTGCGACGGGTCTGTGACGGAGTCGCTCGGGATCGGGCGCTCATCACGACTTTTGCGCGGCAAATCGAGCGGGCTCAAATCACGCACTTTCTGCCTACACTGGAGATGTTCTGTCCGTTCGTGGAGGAAGCGCGGCAGCTTATCCAGCAGCCGGTGAAATACTGCGTGACCTTCCAAGGTTACGAGGTTTATGCCAACTACGCGCGCGAGATCGGCCTCGAGGACGCACTCTATGACAGAATTCGCCAATCGGTTGCGCAATCAGACTTTCAAGCGATCGTCGTCGGCAGCCAATACAACCGGCGCGTTCAACGCGAGCTCGGCCTACGCCCAGACCAACTCGTGACGATTCCGCCCTGCATTGAGGAACCCAAGCTGCTGCCCCAAGCGGAGGCGCAAGCCTTGGTTGCCCGACAGTTTCCCGGTTACCGACCGGAGGTCCCGTTGGTGTCCTATTTGGGGCGCCAAGACGCTGAAAAGGGGATCGACCTGCTGCTCTATGCAACAAAGCTCTGTCGGGAGCAGGGGATCGAGTTTCAACTTCTGGTGTGTGGGCCGACTGCCCATGGCAGTGCGTATCGCACCGCTTGCCGTCAGATCGCGGAACACTTGCGGATTGACGTGTTGTGGGGTGACTTCGTGTCCGACGAGGTCCGTTCAGCGATCTTTCAGCTTAGCGACGCGGTGACGTACGTCTCGATTCATGACGAGCCCTTTGGCATGGTGCCCGTCGAGGCTGTCTCCCACGGCGCGACTGTGATCATCGACGAAAAATCTGGAGCGCGAGACGTCCTTTCGAGGGTTCCGCATTCCGTCCTACTTTGCCGAGTGGGCGATACGAATGATCTAGCCCGTCAAATTGGCACAGCGCTCCGGCTGCGGTCGGCGATGCCGCGTCCCACCCTTCACGATCTTGAGGCATCGCCGCTCCATCTCGCACGGCGGATCCTGCTCCATATTGCAGACGTGCGCGAAACTGAATTGCGGAGGGCCGGCTAAGACGCGACGACGGGAATGCAGTTCGCGCGACGAGTGACTCGATTGCTCCTCAGCCGAGGCCCGCAAACACGTCCCGGGCGGCGGCAAGCGTTTGATCGATCTGCTCGGATGTGTGAGCGGCTGAGAGGAAGTTGGCCTCGAATTGGCTGCAGGGGAGATATACGCCGCGCTCCAGCATGCCCCAGAAGTAGCGGGCGAAGCGCTGTGTGTCCGAGCGGGCGGCGACCGTTTGGTTGACGACCTTCTCGGCGTTGAAGAACAGCGTAAACATGCTGCCCACTTGCGCGACCGTGTGAGGGACGCCGCCGGCCGCGGCTGCCGTAGCGAGCCCGTTTGCCAGGCTGGTCGTCTCGGACTCCAAGCGCGAATAAGGATTCGTTCGCTTGAGTAGCTTGAGCGTCGCGATGCCGCACGCCATGGCCAGCGGATTTCCCGAAAGCGTGCCGGCCTGGTAGACGGGACCGACCGGCGAAACGACGTCCATCACGTCGGCCCGACCGCCGTACGCACCGACGGGCATGCCGCCGCCGATGATCTTTCCAAACGTGGTCAGATCGGGGGTGATGCCGAACCTCGCCTGGGCTCCCCCGTACGTGAGACGAAAGCCCGTCATCACCTCGTCAAAGATCAGCAGACTGCCATTCGTCCGACAAAGTTGACGAACCGCTTCCAGATAGCCGGGCTCCGGCAGCACAACCCCCATGTTGCCAACGACCGGCTCGAGGATCACGCAGGCGATTTGGCTGCGAAACGTTGCGAAGACCGTTTCGAGCGCCGCGACGTCGTTGAATTCGACGACGAGCGTGTCATTCGTCGATCCGACCGGTACCCCTGGCGACGAGGGGTTGCCGTGCGTCATCGCGCCGCTGCCAGCCTGCACGAGCAGGCTGTCGACGTGGCCGTGATAGCAGCCGGCGAACTTCACGATGCGGTCACGCCGCGTGAAGCCGCGGGCCACCCGAATCGCGCTCATCGTAGCTTCGGTGCCCGAGCTCACCATTCGTACGCGCTCGACGGAAGGGACGGCTTCGATCACCATCTCGGCCAGTTCCGACTCGGCCTCCGTCGGTGCTCCGAAGCTTGCTCCTTTGTGCAGCGCCTGCTCGACCGCTGCCACGACTTCAGGATGGGCGTGACCCAGAATCAGCGGTCCCCAGGAACCGACGTAATCGAGGTACCGGTTTCCGTCGACGTCGTATAGATACGGCCCCTCACCGCGGTCGATAAAGGGCGGCTCGCCTCCGACCGCACCGAACGCGCGGGCCGGACTGTTGACCCCTCCCGGGATCGACCGGCGCGCACGCTCGAAGTCTGCTCGGCTTTTCTCGCGATTCATCGCTCGTTTGTTCATCGACCGACGGCGGCCTGCGGCTTCTTGAAGTCGCCCGCCGTGACAATGAACAGCCGCTTCGGATCGATGCGGCTCCGCATGGCGGTCATGACCTGCTCCGACGTCAGCTCGGCAATCCGCTTCTCGAGGTCGGCGTAATACTTCATCGAACGGTCGACCGTCAGATTTTCACAGAGCATCGCCACCAACGCACGATCCGACGCTCGCGCCAGCTCCTGCTGTTGCAGATAGCCCTGCTTGGCGGTCGCCAACTCATCCTGCGGGATGCCCTTGGACAGGAGCGATCCAATCTCCTCGGCGATCGCCGTCGTGACCTTGTTAATGTTGATTGGATTGCAGATCGCCTGCACCAAGAATGTCGTTCGCTGATCCCGAGCAGACGCTTCCAACCGCGAAACGACGCCGTAGGTCAGCCCTTCCTTCTGCCGCACGCGATTTCCCAACCGCGAGGTAAGCGTGTCTTCGCCCAGGATGTAATCACCCAAGGCGAGCGGAGCGAAATCGGGGTTATCGTCCCGCATCGGGAACACGTAGGCGGCGCCATAGACGGCGTTGGCCTTGTCGGGAGTTTCGATTCGACGCGTGCCGCCCTCCACTTCGTACGTCACGTCCTTCGAGATGTGGGCGTACGGCATTTCCGCTTTCCAATCGCCCAGCATGTCATTCAAGATCGGCACGATCTCGGCATCGAAATCGCCCACGACCGCCAACTCGCCGTGGCTGCCGCTGAGATAGTTGGCATAGACCTTCCGCACGTCGGCGGTGGTAACGGCCTTCAGCATCTCGATCGACTCGGGCAGTGTCGCGACGTAGCGGGGATCGCCTTTCTCATAGGGAGACAGGTGCCGACGGATGGCGATACCCGCCAGCGACCCCGGCTCAGACAGGACGCTGCGCAATTGCGCCAGCTCGGCTTGTCGAATCAGTTCGAGTTCTGATTCCGGCAGCGTCGCCTCGCGCAGGATCTGCTTCAACAGACGCAAGACGTCCGGGAGAGTTTCGCGGTGAGTTTGCAGGCTGAAGTTGACCGTGCCGGCTCCGCCGCTCGCGCGGAGCGTGGCCTTCAGCTTGTCGAGCGTGTCCTGAATCTGTTGCTTGGTGAGATTCTTGGTCCCAGTCAGCATCAACTCGGGCAGGATCCCACACGCGGTTTGCAAACCGTGCAGATTCTGAACGTCGCCGTAGCGCAATTCGAGCCGCAGATGAACGTCGTTACCGCGCGTCTTCTTTTCCAGAAACGCAGCCTTCACGCCTCCGGCCAACGTTACGACCTTGGTCCGGGCGTCGATGTTGGCCGGCGTCGGGTTGAACACCTCGCCGCTGGCGATCGCTTTGCGGCCCTGATAGTTACCGATTGCGGCAGCCAGATCGCCTGTCGGCGGGACGGTAGAGCGATCCGGCGACTTGGTGGGGATGAACAGTCCGACTGTGCTGTTATCGGGCTTGAGATACTTGGCAGCCACTTTGGAGACGTCGGCCGCGGTCAGCTTCTCGAGACGGTCGCGGTGCAGGAAGTAGAGCCGCCAATCGCCTTGAGCGGCCCATTCGCTGAGTTCCAAGCCCAGCCGTCCGCTGTTGGATGCCGTCTGCTCGCGCTGCTTCAGGAGTTGCTGCTTGATGCGGTCGACCTCGGCCTGAGTCACGCCTTTCTTGGCGACTTTCGCAATCGTGGCTTCCAGCGCCTTGAGGACATCTTCCGGATTCTTGCCCTGAGTAACGCGGGCCATAATGATCATTACGCTGGGGTCGTGATAGGCAAAGGTGATACCGAAGACCGCGGCGGCCTGCTTGGTTTCGACCAGCGATTTGTAGAGCCGACCGGAAGGATCGTCGGTGAGGATTGCCTCGAGCACTTCGACCGCCGCGAAGTCGGCTTGGCTGCCCGCGGGGATGTGATAGGTCGCACCAACCAGGGCCCCGTTCCCCACGCGTTGCAGCCGCACGAATCGCTGACCGTCCTGCGGCGGTTCCTCGGTGTATGTCGAGTCGTGCTTATTTTCCGAGCGCGGGATTGGGCCGAAGTATTTGACAATGTCTTCCAACGCCGTCTTCGGCGAAAACTTGCCGGCGATCGCCACGACCGTATTCTCCGGCTGATAGTGGCGATGATAGAACGCCTGCAACTTCTCGATCGGGACGCGTTCGATATCGGACTTGTTGCCGATCGTCGATTTGCCGTAGTTGTGCCAGTCGAAGGCGGCCGACATCATCCGCTGTAAGAGAATCCCTTCGGGGCTGTTTTCGCCCGCCTCGAATTCGTTTCGCACGACGGTCATCTCTGACTTCAGATCGGCCGCGTGGACGTAGCTGTTGATTAACCGATCGGCTTCGAGACGAATGGCAAATTCCAGGTTCGCGTCGTTGGCCGGGAGCGTCTCGTGGTAGTTGGTTCGATCGACGTCCGTCGAGGCGTTGTAGTCGGCCCCGCGTTTGTGCAGCGCGTCCGGGATTTCCTTGGGACCGGAAAAGTTCGGCGTGCCTTTGAACAGCATGTGTTCGAGCAAGTGGGCCATGCCCGCTTCGCCATAACCTTCCTGACGCGAGCCGACCAGCACGGTCATGTTGACGGTGACCGACGGTTTGGACGCGTCTGGGACGAGCAACACCTGCAGGCCGTTTTCGAGGCGATATTCGGTGATTCCCTCGATCGAGGTGATCCATTTCGCCCCCGGAACCTCGGGGTGACCGCCCGCTTGGGGCTCCGCGCCGCGGACGGCATTGCCGCCGAATGCGAACAGGCAGGTGGCAATCATCGCCGACCAACAGGCTGTTTTTCGCCAAACCATATTGTGCTCCACTTTATCTGGGTGTCCGGATCTGCAGTGTCCGGCAACGCGGATTGTGTTTGAGATTCGAGAAAGGTCTGCTGACGTTGGATTTCTTAACGCGACGCGACGGCGCGCCCGGCGAAGATGCGATCCATCCGCTGGGAAATGTCTCTGAGTTCCTCGGCCCCGCCGCCGGGGACTTCGGCCGATGCCCAGCCGTGATAGCCGATGGCATCAAGGGCTTGCAGCACCTTGGGCCAGTCGCAATCGTCACCCGGATCGCCGATCTTGAGATTGAATCCGGCGCCGGGCCCTTTGGTATTCATCAACTTGCGGCTGTAGGCCTTGATATCGATCTTCTTGATCCGCTTGCCGAGGGCCGCGATCCAGTGCTCGGGAAAGCCGAAGCGAACACTGTTGCCCACGTCATAATAGGAGCCGACCCAGGGACTGTTGATCTCGTCGATGTAGCGGGCCATCTCCAGCGGCGTGATCAGCATGTCATTCCAAACATTCTCGATGCAGATCACGATCCCCAGATCTTCGGCCACCGGAACCAGCTTGCGGACCTCGTCTTGCGACCGCTTGTAGGCGTCGGCGTAGAAGACCTGCTTGTTGACGCGGCCTGGGACCAGCAGTGCGGTGGTGCCGCCGTACGCCTTACAGTCGCGAAGCGAGCCGATAAAGCTGTCGCGGCCCGTCTTGCGGACCGATTCGCTCGGATCCGAAAGCGGCTTGCTCCAATGATCGTGACCGACCACGCCGTGCACGATCAGCCCACTCTTGTCTTTCGCGAGCACGACTTCGGCCGGGTCGACGTGGCTGTCGATGTCGATACCCTCGAACCCGCACTCCTTGACCATCTTGAAGGTATCGACCAGCGAGCCCGAGCGGCGGACCATCGAGAGCTTGAGGGCTTTGTGCAGGGGCGGAGGTGAGTGTTTGTTGTCGTCGGCAGCCGATGCAGCGGCGACGAGCGAAGCCGCGGCGGCCGTGGTCGCAGTCGCCGCAAGAAAATCGCGTCGCGAGAGCGGGGAATCGGTCAGCGGCTTGCTCATAAGGTTGCTCTCGAAA
>Ga0210393_10003995_pt1 | contig 11723 bp, 12 predicted proteins | sample IncBWC27OmetaG_FD_160068 | JGI IMG/M metagenome (GOLD analysis project Ga0210393, IMG submission 160068) | Forest soil microbial communities from Barre Woods Harvard Forest LTER site, Petersham, Massachusetts, United States - Inc-BW-C-27-O ... | reverse complement strand
GGACATATAAGCACCCAGGCGTCGTGCAGGGTGGGACGGGCCGTGGTGTCCACGAAGCGTCCGATACAAAGTTTTGAGACGCTCATAAGTCGTCTTTTTCGATACACCGGGCCGCGACGGTCAATGTGGAGTAGTCCCGATCTGAAAAGCCCCGAGCGCTCGCCGAGCTCGACATCTACTTCTGCGATCCGCGCTCGCCGTGGCGGCGCGGAACCAACGAGGACACCAACGGGCGGCTGCGCCAATACTTTGCTAATGGCACAGACCAGTCGATCTAGCCAGCCGACTACCTCGACTGCGACGCGATGCAACTCAACCGCAGACCGCGCAAACACTTGGCTGGAAACACCGGCTGAAGCCTTCGGCGCACTACCCTTAAACAAGTCCAAACCGCCCGCTGTTGCATCCACCGCTGAAACCGCCGGTTACGGAAGGACGACCTTGCCAGAAGAAACGCAGAGCCTGCGGCCACACTTCGAGGATGTGCAGGCCCACTACGACCTGTCTGATGACTTCTTCGCGTTGTTCTTGGACCCGACGCGCACGTACACCTGCGCTTACTTCGAGCGCGACGACATGACTCTGGAAGAGGCACAGATCGCCAAGACCGACCTGGCGCTGGGCAAACTTGGTCTGCAGCCGGGCATGATGCTGCTCGAGGTCGGCTGCGGTTGGGGGCCGGCGATGCTGCGAGCGTTGGAGAAGTACGACGTCAACGTCGTGGGCCTGACGCTGAGCAAGAACCAGGCTGCCTACGTCGAGCAGCTGCTCGCGGCATCGGATAGCCCGCGTTCCAAGCGGGTGCTACTCGCGGGCTGGGAGCAGTTTCACGAGCCGGTGGACCGGATCGTGGCGATCGGCCCTCTCGAGCATTTCGGCTTCGACCGCTACGCCGCTTTCTTCAAGAGGGCTTATGACCTGTTGCCGGTCGATGGCACGATGCTGCTGCACACGATCGTGCTGTTGAGCAGGCAGGAGCTCAAAGAGCGCAATCTGCCGATCACGATGCGGCATGTGCGTTTCTTCAAATTCATCCTGGACGAGATCTTCCCCGGCGGCCGGGTGCCGACGGTGGCACGGGTCGAGGAGCACGCCACGAAGGTCGGGTTCACGGTGAGCCGGATCCAGCGGCTGCAGCTGCACTACGCGAGGACGCTCGACATGTGGGCGGCGGCGCTGGAGGCTCATAAGGACGAGGCGATCGCGATCCAGTCGGAGGAGGTCTACGACCGGTACATGAAGTACCTGACCGGCTGTGCCGAGTTGTTCCGCGACGGCTACACCGATTTGTGCCAGTTCACGCTGGATAAGGGATAGTCCCGCCTGCGGCGTTCACGGTGATCCGATACAGAGTTTTGAGAGCCTCATCCTATCTGACCCATCAACCAACAGGTGGCCGCGCTGGCAGCGGCGTCAGGCGAGTACGAGGGCCTGGTGCTGACGCTGTCGTACTGCGGCTTGCGCTGGGGCGAGGTCGTCGGTCTGCGGGTCCGCGATCTGGACATGCTGCGTCGCCGGGCCACCATCTCCGAGAATGCCGTCCAGTCGGGGAAGCAGATATACATCGGCGCCCCCAAGGCCCACAAGCAGCGCACTGTGCCGCTCCCCGAGTTCCTGCTGCGCTATCTGGCCCGCCAGTGCGAGGGGAAGAGCCGAGACGACCTACTGTGGTCCGGTGACGACGGCGGGCACCTGAAGCGGCCCCACCCCACGTCGGGGTGGTTCGCCAAAGCCGCCGCCGAGTCGGGTATTCCGCGTGCCACGCCGCACGATCTTCGTCACACCGCGGCCAGCCTTGCGGTGTCGGCCGGAGCGAACGTCAAAGCGGTGCAGAAAATGCTCGGGCATGCCAGCGCGGCGATGACGCTCGACATCTACGCCGACCTGTTCGACGACGATCTGGAAGCGGTGGCGACCGCGTTGGATCAGGCCCGCTCGCGCGATTGTGTCCAAAATGTGTCCACGGGGCGCTCTCACGGCGGTCCAGCCGACCGACTGACAGGCCGCAGTCCGATGAACCTGACCCACAATTAGGCCGCTGACCTGCGGCGTTAGAAGTCCCAGTCCTCGTCCTCGGTGACGACGGCCTTGCCGATTACGTACGACGAGCCGGAGCCGGAGAAGAAGTCGTGGTTCTCGTCGGCGTTGGGCGACAACGCGGAAAGGATCGCCGGGTTCACGTCGGTCTCATCGCGGGGGAACAGCGCCTCATAGCCGAGGTTCATCAACGCCTTATTGGCGTTGTAGCGCAAGAACTTCTTGACATCTTCGGTCAGCCCGACTTCGTCGTAGAGATCCTGGGTGTATTCCACCTCGTTGTCGTAGAGCTCGAAGAGCAGTTCGTAGGTGTAGTCCTTCAGTTCGGCGCGCTTGACGTCGTCGACGAGCGCCAGGCCACGCTGGAACTTGTAGCCGATGTAGTAGCCGTGCACGGCTTCGTCGCGGATGATCAGCCGGATCATGTCTGCGGTGTTGGTCAGCTTGGCCCGGCTCGACCAGTACATCGGCAGATAGAACCCGGAGTAAAAGAGGAAGCTTTCCAGCAGTGTGGAGGCCACCTTGCGCTTGAGCGCCTCGTCGCCCTTGTAGTACTGCATGACGATCTCGGCCTTGCGCTGCAGGTTGGGGTTCTCCTCCGACCAGCGGAACGCGTCGTCGATCTCAGCGGTCGAACACAGCGTCGAGAAGATATTGCTGTAGCTGCGCGCGTGCACCGACTCCATGAACGCGATGTTGGTGTACACCGCCTCCTCGTGCGGGGTCAGCGCGTCCGGAATCAGGCTGACCGCCCCAACCGTGCCCTGGATGGTGTCCAGCAGCGTCAGGCCGGTGAAGACCCGCATCGTCATCTGTTTTTCGTGAGCCGTGAGGGTGCCCCAGGACGGGATGTCATTGGATACCGGCACCTTTTCCGGCAGCCAGAAATTGCCGGTCAGCCGATCCCAGACCTCGGCGTCTTTTTCGTCTTGCAGCCGGTTCCAGTTGATCGCCGAGACGCGGTCAATCAGCTTTATCTTGTCGCTCACCAGAACCCCACTTCACCAGACGGTTTGCCTGCGGTACTCAGGCCTCAGACACTACCCCTGGGGTACGACAAGGCGCTGCAACACAACAACTAGTGTTCGTCGTGTCGTGCACCGGGCCGCCCAGTTCGCCGGCGCCGCCGTCAGTCCAGGCCGGCGTGCCGCAAGGTGTGGGTGAGACCGTCTTCGAGGGCGCTCAGCGCGACGTCGGTGAGGCGACTCAGTTCGTCTTGTTGTTGGTCCGGGTCGTGCTCGCCTTTGCTCATCCAGGCTTCCAGCGCGGCGAACACCGCGGTAGCCAGGCTGTGTGCCGCGATGTCGGCGATCATCGCCCCATCGGCGGTGGTGTCGGATCGTTGATGAATGAAGCGCTGGATCTCGTCGGCCAGCTGATCCCGGAGCCGCCGAATGTGGCTGCTGATGATGTCCTGGTCCAGGTCGCGCGAGCGGATGGTGGCGGCTTCGCGGACCATCCGGAAATCAAATGGGAAGGCGTCCACGGCCTTACGTACCGACTGCGTGATGGGCTCGCCGTGCGGGCGCATTGCCAGCGCGCGCGCGAACCACTCAAAGCCGATGTCGTAGTCGGCGAAGATCACCGCGTGTTTCGACGGGAAGTGCCGGTAAAAAGTTCGCTCGGTGACCCCGACATCGGCGGCGATGTCGGCGACGCTCGTCTGATGCACGCCGTCGGCGACAAAGCGCTTCATCGCCGCCTGTAGCAGCGCCTGGCGCGTGCGTGCGCTGCGGCTCAGGGCGAGCATGCGATCACGGTAGTCGGCCATTCGGACTTCACTACGTCAGCACACACCAAATGTCACCATTGACGCAAATATGTCAGATGTGACATTGTGCGGTCGAGGCGAAGGATCACCACCGGATCGGGAGGCAGGTCAGCATGGCGGACTACGACGCGATCATCATCGGGGCGGGCCACAACGGTCTGGTCGCCGCCAATGTGCTGGCCAAGAACGGCGCGAAAGTCCTTGTCCTGGAACGGGCGCACTTCCTCGGCGGGATGGCCGCCACTCGGGAACTCTTCGACGGATACAAGCACAGTGTCGGCGCGTGGGCGGTTTTGATCTGGCGACAGGAGATGACCGACCGCTTGGAGCTGACCAAGTGGGGCTTCGAGCTGATGGATCAGTGGACATCAACGTGCACGTTCGGAGATCGCGAGGACACCCCGTTCGTGATGTACAACGACCTCGAACGCATGGCGCGTCACCTGCTCGACGATCACGGAGCCGACGTCGCGGCGGCCCTGGGCGGTTTGTTCGCCCACATCGGCCGGTTCGCACCGTATTTCGTCGACTCGGCGTTCGGTCCCCCGCCGGACATCATCGAGGTGATCGCCGCGCAACCCACACCCGAGGACCGCCACGATTTCGCCCAGATGTGGTACGGCAGCACGATGGACACGGTCCGCCGTTTCTTGGCGCCCGACCAAGGCCGCTGTATCCAAGGCTCGCTGGCGGCCATGTCCATCGACGCTTTCGACGGCGGCCCCTGGACCCCGGGCTCGAACGCGTCGACGCTGTACCACTACCTGATCGGCGGGGGCAATGTCGAATACATCATGCCGCGCGGTGGCATTGGCTCGCTGAGCACGGCGTTATGCCGCCGCGCCGAAGCGTTGGGCGCCGAGGTACAGATGAAGGCACACGTCAAGCAGATCCTGGTCACCGATGGACATGCCACCGGAGTCGAACTGCGCGACGGCACAACGATTTCGGCCGACGCCGTGCTCTCGTCGCTTGACCCGTACACCACATTCGTGAATCTGGCCGGCGCGCAGAATTTTCCGCCCGATTACATCCGCAAGGTCAAGGAAATCAACTTCAACCTGGGATACATCCAGGCGCATCTGACCATTGACCAAGCCCCGCAATGGATCGAGCGGCTGCAGCCGTACATGCACGACAATGGGCAATGGTGTCCCACCGTCGCCTACGCGCCCTCACCGGAGTACATCAGCGACGCCTGGGAGCAATACCGAAAGGGCCAGCTTCCCGACGCCCCGCCGACCTACCTGTACATCCCCAGCATGGTCGACTCGTCGCTGGCGCCCGAAGGCAAGCACAGCGCAACTATTTTCACGCCGTACTTCCCGACCGGACTCGACGCCGACGAAAACCGAAGCTGGAAAGAGCAATACGCCGACACCTGCGTGAGAATCTTCGACAAGTTCGCGCCCGGGTTCGCCGACTCCGTCACCAACCGGGTTGTGTTCTCCAACCGGTACTTCGGCAGCACCTTCAGCGCACACGCCGGCGACTACTCACATGGCTTGCTGCAGCCCAACCAGCTGTGGACCGGTCGCGTCGTCGAGGGAGCCGACAAGTTCGCCACGCCACTCGACGGGCTCTTCCTATGCGGCCAGTGCACCCACCCCGGTCCGGGAGTGACCGGCATCCCCGGGTGGAACGGCGCCGAGGCGGCCCTCAAGCACCTCAACGCGCGCGTCGGGTGAGGGCGTAGGCAATACCCAACACACCATGTACCATTTGGTACATGTTTAACGAAGACAGTGTCGAGATCGATGCGCCGCCGCAACTGGTATGGGATGTCTTCAGCGATGTCGAGCGCTGGCCCGAGTGGACCGCCTCGGTGACGTCCCTGGTCGGGCGGGACGGACCCGCCCTCGCCGTCGGCAGACGGTTCGCGATCAAGCAGCCAGGCATGCAGAAGCTGGTCTGGAAGGTCACCGAGATCGACCCAGGCTCGTCCTGGACGTGGGTGCAACGCTCTCCCGGCGTGCTGGTCATCGCTCGCCACGACGTCAGTGCCCAACCCGGCGGCCGTACCCTGGTGCGCCAGCAACTCGACCAGCGCGGTGTACTCGGTGCGCTTGTCGGGCGGTTGATGGTCAAGAAGACCAAGCGCTTCCTCGAACTGGAGGCCCAAGGCCTCAAGGCCCGGTCTGAGCAGCTCAGCCGCGCCAGTGGTCCGCACTCCTGACTTGGAGCGGCGCCGGCAACTACTCGACGCGCTCGTTGAAGAGTTCGCCGCCGGCGGCGTCGGCGACCGATCGCTGCGCGACGTGGCCGACGCGGTCGGCACAAGCCATCGAATGCTGCTGCACCACTTCGGATCTCGAGAAGGTCTGCTGATTGCGATCGTCGAGGAGGCCGAGCGCCGCCAGATGGCTCTCGTCCCTGATTTGCCGATGAATCCGGCCGAAGGCTTTGCCGCAATGTGGGCTAACCTTCGTCGCCCCGAACTGCGCCAGTTGGAACGCCTCTTCTTCGAGTGCTACGCGCGCGCGGCCCAAGGCGAAAAGCCGTTCACGCGTATCATTCCCGGTGCCGTCGACGGCTGGCTGCGCGAGGTCGAGGCTAACGCCGACGCGCCATACGATCGTGCGATGGCAAGGCTCGGGCTGGCCGTCACCCGTGGCCTGCTGCTGGATCTGGTGGCCACCAACGATGATGCCGGCGTCGACGCGGCGGCGAAAGCCTTCGCCGATCTGCTCAGGGTGGCGTTACGCGATTGACGCGCGAGCCGCAGTAGGCGGGACTATGCGGGAGACTACTTCGCTTTTGGCAACAGCGAGATGATCGTGTCGATGAGCTCCTCGGCGTTGGTGTGCCACTTATCCAAATCCAGGTGGCCGCTCAGATCCAAGCCCGTGATGCCGTGGGCGCTGGTCAAAAGGAGCGCTCCATAGCGTCTCGCCCGCCGCGGACCGGTGATACGACCCACGATGTCGAGAAACAGGTCCTGCGCGCGTTCGGCTGCCCGGACCGCGGCCGTCGGGTCACCCGTCGGCGTAGTGAACATCAGGCGGTACAGGTGGGGCCGGGTGCGGCCGATGGTGACCAGCGAAAGCAGAGCGGATCGCAAGGACTCCTCGGGCGAGTCGTCGCTGGTCGCCAACACCTCGAGCACATCACCCAATTCGCTCAACGCGTTTGTGGCCAGGACGGTGAGCAGAGATTCCTTGTCGGCGAAGTGGCGATACGCCGCCGAGCGCGACACGCCGCTGCGAGCACCCACCTCGCGCAGCGTCACTGCCTCGACTCCACCGAGGTCGAGTAAGACCCCCGCCGCCTCGAGCAGCGAACGGCGTGTGGCCGCGGCACTCTCCGATCGTGTCGTCACCCGCAGAGCATAAGCCGGTTCTTGAGTTGACAATGTCAACTCAACTGCTAGTTTGAGATGACAGCGTCAACTCAAATACCCAACCCACTCGATGGAGACTGCCATGAATTCCTCGAATCGCGCCGACCGTAATGATCTGATTGTCGTGACCGGTGCTTCGACAGGTATTGGCGCAGCCTGCGCTCGAGAACTGGCCCACAAGGGTTTTCACGTGCTTGCCGGTGTGCGCCGCGAGGTGGACGCTGAAGCGCTGCGTGGCTTCGGCATCGAGGGCATCGAGCCGTGCATCCTCGACATCACCGTCGAATCGGACGTGGCCGCGATCGCCGACCGTGTCGCGCGCGATCCGCTGCATCGTCCCCTGCGCGCGCTGGTCAACAACGCCGGGATAGCGGTCAATGCGCCAGTCGAAACGCTGCCGGTGGCCGAGTGGCGCCGGCAGTTCGAGGTCAATCTGTTCGGTCACATCGCGATCACCCAGGCGCTGTTGCCGGCCCTACTGAGTAGCTCGGGCACCGTGGTGAACATCAGTTCCGTCGGTGGGAAGGTGGTCTTGCCGACTTATGGCGCGTACGCCGGTTCGAAGTTCGCCCTCGAGGCCGCCAGTGACGCCTTGCGACGTGAGGTCGCGGAGCTGGGCATCAAGGTCGTCGTCATCGAACCCGGCGCAGTCAAGACCGAGATGGCGGAGCGCGGAATCGCCACCGCGGAGGGGCTACAGGTGAACATGACCGCTGCCCAACTCGCACGCTACGGCGATCTCACCGCAGCCGTTGCGGCACAAGCCAGATCGTTCAACGACATCGGCGTTTCGGCCGAACACGCCGCACAAGTGATCGCCAAGGCCGCGACCGCGTCTCGTCCCCGGACTCGCTACACCATCGGACGCGACGCTGCGATCCTCGTGCGGATCAGCCGCGTCGTATCCGACCGGGTCCTGGACCGCATAGTGCGCCTGAACCTTCGGTCCTTTGTCAGAGACTCGCAGTCAAGCGCACGACACGACGCGCAGGCGATTTCGCTCGGCGCCTAGACGATCAGCCTTGAGCGGCCACCGCCGAGCGCCTGGCGCGTGAGCCCTTGCCCACCCCAAAGAACTGGCTTTAGGAGGAATTGTTCTCGGGGCGCAAGACCATCACGGGGATGGGCCGCTGAGTCCGTTGCTGATACGCCGCGTACCCGGAGTACCCGGCGTTGGCCGCCTTCCAGGCCCGTTCGCGCTCCTCGCCTTCGGCCTCGTGAGCTACGCACGAAACCTCGCCACGGTGCGGAACAAGCAGAGCGCACCGTGGGTGTGCCTTTAGATTGTGATACCAGGCCGGGTTGCGTTCCTGGCCGCCCGCCGACGCGATCAAAACCCAACCGCCGTCATGTTCAAACGCGAACACCGGAACATCACGGGCCTTCCCGCTCTGGGCGCCAGTGCAACGCAGCAGCATCGAGTTATCCGCATAGCCAGTGCCGACGGTCATATTCAGCGAGCCGTTCGACCACCGCATTAATCGCTTGTCGATGCGCTGGATCACATGAAGGGTGGTCCAGACACCGAGGGGGGAGCGAATGAACCTATCGATCAGGCGTTGGTAGAGGCCCATGGTCGGAGCATATGTTGTGTCTTCGTTGCGCGGGTCAATTCGCGCATGTATCTCGCCTCGGCGTGGCTGATGCGGCCTGTGCGGCCCATTTTAGGGAGCCTGAACTGGGGTTATGCCTGCCCGGCGGGGCTCAGGTCTGTCTGGCCATGTGTACGGAGTACTCCGAAGAACTGGTACTCCTCGGGCTGGACCGATCGGGTTGCCCGCCAGTACTCCCAGGTGTAGCCGCCCCACAGCACCGTGTTCTTGCCGTGCTCGTCGAGGTACCAACTGCTGCAGCCGCCGGTGTTCCACACGGAATCGGCGAGTCGGCTTTGCAGCGCATCGTTGAAGCGGTCCTGCGCGGCCCGCGTCGGAGCCAGCGCCTGGGCACCCAACTTGTCGCAGGTCTTGATCGCGTCGGCGACGTAGCGGATCTGGGATTCGATCATGAACACCACCGAGTTGTGCCCCAACCCGGTGTTGGGTCCCAGCAGGAAGAACAGGTTAGGCACGTCGGCGACGGTGATCCCGCGGTGGGCACCGATGCCTTCCCGGTTCCAGCGGTCCACCAGGTCCTCACCGTGCAGTCCCTTGATTTGGACGTAGGTGTAGGAGTCGGTGACGTGGAAGCCGGTGCCGTACACGATCACGTCGGCCTGGCGTTCGGCGCCGTCGGCGGTGACGATCCCCTCGCTGGTGATGCGGGCGATGTGGTCGGTGATCAGTTCTGTCTTCGGGTCGGCGACCGCGCCATAGTAGGTGGAGGAGTTCAGGATTCGCTTGCAACCGATGCGATACCGCGGGGTCAGCTTGCGACGCAGCTCACGGTCCTTCACCGAGCGGCGGATGTTGTATTTGGCGTAGCCCTGGATGAACCTCAGCATGTTCGGCCGCTTGGTCATGCCGAACGCCAGCGCCTCCTGCGACCAGTAGATGCCGGCGCGCACCATTGCACGCAGCCCCGGTACATTCTCCATGGCCCGACGCAGCGCTGCGGGGAGCTCGGGGTTGGAGCGCGGCACCACCCACGGCGGAGTCCGTTGGTAGAGCGGAAGTTCGGCGACCTGCCCGACGATCTCCGGCACGATCTGGATCGCGCTGGCGCCGGTTCCGATCACCGCCACGCGCTTGCCGGTGAGGTCGACGCTGTGATCCCACTCCGCGGAATGGAAAGCGGGGCCGCGGAATTCATCGCGACCTTCGAAATCGGGGATGGACGGGATATGCAACGCCCCGGCGCCCGAGATCAGGAACTGTCCGACGTATTCCGTTCCGTCGCTGGTGAATACGTGCCAACGGTGTTCGTCTTCGTCCCAGTGGCCGCGATCGACCAGCGAGTTGAACTCTATGTAGCGGCGCAGCCCATATTTCTCGGTGACCCCTTTGAGGTAGTCCCAGATCTCGGGCTGATAGGAGAACGGGTTCTTCCAGTCCGGCTTGGGCTCGAAGGAAAACGAGTACAGATGTGACGGGATGTCGCAGGCGCAGCCGGGGTAGCTGTTGTCCCGCCAGGTGCCGCCGACGTCGTCGGCCTTCTCCAGGATGACGAAATCCACACCCTGCTGCTGCAGCGCGATGGCCATACCCAAACCGGAGAATCCGGTCCCGATGATGATGGCGCGGGTGTGTACCGGCTCCGGGGCCTCAGGCCCCGGGATCGGGTCAGTCTCGGCTTGTGTCATGGCATCGGTCACGGTGGATCGGTCTTCCTATTGAGGCCTGGGCACCTAACCTCAAAATACCCAGCAAATACCCAGTACCCAGGGTATCGGATAGCACGAGTGTTATCGATGGCCGCAGCGATGTCAATGCGGCGCTCGCTCAGCTCGCGGCAGGATTGCTGGGCACCACATTGTGAATCGGCTGGTCAGGGTCCACCGTGATGCCGAGCACCTCGGCGGTGCCGACGATGACCCCCATCATGATGGTGGTCAGATGGGCGACGAATTGCTCACGCGGCATGCGCCGCGGGCTGTCCGGGTCGGGGCCCAGCCACCATTCGGTGGCCGACGCGGCCGATCCGAAGGCCGCGTGTGCGGCGAGTTCGAGCGCCGCGTGGTCCAACTCCATTTCCCGCAGCTCGTTGTCGAACATGTCGGCCATGGCCAACGTGATCTCCCGGCCTTCGTTGAGAGTCCGAATCGTCGACTCGGAGGTACCTCCCGAGGGAGCCTGAATGAAGACCCGCAGCACATTGGGATGTTTGTCGACCAGGGTGACGTACTCCTCGACACTGCGCCGGATGACCACGCGCGCCGAGTCGGTGGCCAAGTTGATCGACGGGAAGATCGCCGCCCACAGCATGTCGCGCAACCGCTCCCCGATCGCCTGGAACAGATCGGACTTGTCGTGGAAATGCCGGTAGATCTTCGGTTTGGCGGTGCCCGCCTCTTCGGCGATTTCCCGCACGCTCAGCTCGGGTCCCAGGCGGTCGATGGCGCGGAACGCCGCCTCGACTATTTCGCCGCGTACCTTCTTGCGGTGTTCGCGCCAACGTTCGCTGCGCGCGTCGACCTTTGCCCCGGGCTTCACGCTGGGGTGGGGCCGAGGAATTCTCACCACATCAAGCACCATACCGCGTTGCAGCCGCTGACCTGCGCAGACTGCGTATCCCGAGACGCTCGCTAGCCCAGCGCGGCGTCACAGCATGCAGGACACGCAACCCTCGACCTCGGTGCCTTCCAGCGCCAACTGCCGTAGCCGGATGTAGTAGAGCGTCTTGATTCCCTTGCGCCAGGCGTAGATTTGCGCCTTGTTCACATCGCGGGTGGTAGCGGTGTCCTTGAAGAACAACGTCAGCGAGAGCCCTTGGTCCACGTGCTGGGTGGCCGCGGCGTAGGTGTCGATGATCTTCTCGTAGCCGATCTCGTAGGCGTCCTGGTAGTACTCCAGGTTGTCGTTGGTCATGTAGGGCGCCGGGTAGTAGACGCGCCCGATCTTGCCTTCCTTGCGGATCTCGACCTTGGACACGATGGGGTGGATCGACGATGTCGAGTGGTTGATGTAGGAGATCGACCCG
>Ga0210393_10003994_pt1 | contig 11723 bp, 7 predicted proteins | sample IncBWC27OmetaG_FD_160068 | JGI IMG/M metagenome (GOLD analysis project Ga0210393, IMG submission 160068) | Forest soil microbial communities from Barre Woods Harvard Forest LTER site, Petersham, Massachusetts, United States - Inc-BW-C-27-O ... | reverse complement strand
AATGGCTACATCTCGCTCGACCGGAATCGCAGTTACTGGTACGACTTCTCGAAAGTGGCTGGTGGAAACAGCACCATCATCGGCGACGCCAAGAACTGGCCGGCGTTTGACGGACGCAGTTTGTCAGGGTATCAAAGCAAACGAGTCTGGCTCAACGATGGCGCCGGCAAGTTTGTCGATGTTGCCCAGGCCGTGGGCGCGACCGATATCTACGACGGACGTTCCGTTGCGCTGGTCGATTTGTGGAATCGCGGAGTGCTCGACGTTGTGGTCGCCAACCAGAACGGACCGTTGCTCCTATACAAGAACACAGTCGCAGCCCAAAACGAGTGGATCGAATTCGAGTTGGAAGGAACCAGCAGCAACCGCAGCGCGATCGGCGCCCAAGTCACATTATTTTGGAACGATCAAAAGCAGGTGCAGGAAGTTTCCGGCGGCAGTGGTTTCGCCTCCGAGAATGACCGGCGTCTGCACTTCGGCCTGGGCCGAAACCCACAGATCGACAAGGCCCTGATTCGCTGGCCCTCCGGCAAACTTCAGACCATCGACAAGCCCGCAGCGAATCAGCTGCACAAGATGAAGGAGCCCGCATGAGCCAACCGACCAGCGTGCCCGTCATTCCTGTTCAATCGCCAGGCGAGCCGCCCAGCCAGCGGAAACCCATCTTCATCCTCGATAACCGGTACATCGCTCCCGCTTTCATCACCTGCATTCTGCTGGCCGGGCACTTGTCGTTCGGCATTCTCGAGAGCTATCAGAAAACGCTGCTGGCGATCGTCACCAGCATTGTGCTCGAACTCGTGCTGGGGCGCATTTTCTTTCACAAGTGGCTGCATCCCGCCAGCGCTTACATCACGGGCATCAGCGTTGGAATTCTGGTTCGTTCACCGGCGTTCTGGCCCTACGCGCTGTGCAGCGCCATCTCGATCACATCCAAATATGTGTTGCGGGTTAAGGGCCGCCATATCTGGAATCCCTCCAACTTCGGGATCTCCGTAATGCTGTTTCTGGCTGCCGAAACCGTGGCCACGCTGAGCATTCAGTGGGGCAACTATCTCTTGCCCATGCTGGTGATCTGGGCGCTTGGTTCAGTCATCATTTGGCGCTTGCGGCGCTTTCACATCACGGGCATTTATGTCGCATCGTTTGTCGCGTTCGCATTGATCCGAAGCTGGATGACCGGAAGTCCCTGGCAATCGGAGATCGCCCCAATCACCGGGCCCATGTATCAACTGTTTATCTTCTTCATGATTACCGATCCAAAAACCACGGTCCGGTCGCGACGGGGCCAATGCCTGGTGGTGTTCCTGGTGGCGCTGTTTGAGATGGTGCTGCGCTTATACCAGGTTGTCTACGCCCCTTTTTATGCGCTCTTTATAGTTGGCCCGACCGCCATGCTGATCGAGATTGGGCTGGATTCGCGCCACGCAAACGCCGCAAAGCGGACGGTGGCGCAGTGATCCTTCGCGAAAGAGATCGTCAATCTTCGATGCCCAGATGCCGAGTCGTTTGCTGTCTGCTGGCCGCTCTCCTGGCGTCGTCGGGCTGTCAACAAAAGCAACCCGGTGAACCCAAACCTGCGCCGGTGGCACCATTGCCTGCCGCCGCAGCAACCAATTCTCAGCCGGTACCGCCGCCGCTGGCAGCGAGCGCGAATCTGCCGCGCCCTTCCGGCCCTATTGAATTCACGGATGTAACCGCTCAGTCGGGCATTCACTTCAAACACAACAGCGGGGCCTTTGGAAAGAAATATCTTCCGGAAACCATGGGCAGCGGCGTTTGCTTTCTCGATTACGACAACGACGGCTGGCAGGATATTTTCCTGGTTAATTCAATGGATTGGCCGGGGCACACGTCCGGCAAGTCCCTCCCTGCGCTCTATCACAACAATCGAGACGGAACCTTTACCGACGTCACGCGGCAGTCCGGCCTCGCGGTTGAAATGTACGGACTTGGCTGCGCGGTTGGCGACTTTGATAATGACGGCAACGTCGATATCTACATCACTACCGTCGGCTCCAACCATCTGTTTCGCAATTTGGGGGATGGCAAGTTTGCCGACGTTACCGCCAAGGCGGGAGTGGCCGATCCCGGATTCTCCGCAAGCGCCGTATGGTTCGACTATGACAACGACGGCAAGCTCGATCTTTTCGTTGCCCACTACATCGACTGGTCCATAGAAACCGATCAATACTGTTCGCTCGACAACAAAAACAAGTCTTACTGCACTCCGCAGAGATACAAAGGCCAAAGCTCCACGCTGTTTCACAACAAGGGCGACGGAACGTTCGAGAACGTGACCCGGCGCGCCGGTCTCTACGATCCCACGAGCAAATCCCTGGGTGTCGCACTGTTGGATTATGACAACGATGGCTGGCTCGATCTCTTCGTTTCCAACGACACCGAACCCAACAAGCTCTACCACAACAATCACGACGGAACCTTCACGGATGTCGCTGTGGCCGCCGGTGTGGCCTATAGCGAAGCCGGTACGGTGCGCGCGGGAATGGGCACCGATGCGGCGGATTACGACGGCTCCGGATGGCAGAGCCTGGTGATCGGCAACTTCACCAACGAGGGGATGGCGCTTTACCGCAACGATGGTTCGGGCTTGTTTACCGACGATGCTCCCGCCACGGGCCTCAAGAGGATATCCACAAAATCCCTCACGTTCGGCACTTTCTTTTTTGATTACGATCTCGATGGGCTTCCCGATATTCTCGCCGTCAACGGCCACGTTTCCGACGACATCAGCGTGGTGCAGCCCAATGTCAAGTATGCGCAACCGCCTCACCTTTTCCGGAACCTGGGCAAGAATAACTTTGACGAGGTCACCACGACACTCGGCCCCGCGCTGCAACGAGCGATCGTGGGTCGGGGCGCGGCTTACGCAGACTTCGACAACGACGGCGATCTGGATTTATTGATCACCGCCAACAACGGACCCGCACGTCTGCTGCGCAACGACAACGGAAACCAGAATGACATGCTGCGGGTGAAAACCGTCGGCACGCGATCGAACCGCGACGGCATAGGAGCGAAGATCACGGTCATAACCAAGCAGGGAGAGCGCCGGTTGGGAATGGTGAAGACGGGTTCAAGCTACCTATCTCAAAGCGAGCTGCCATTCACTTTTGGCCTCGGCAAGCCGGAAACTGGCAAGGCCGTGAGCCTGGAGATTGTCTGGCCCAGCGGCCAGAAAGATAGCATTCCAGACGTCAAGCCGAATCAGTTCATCACGGTGAAAGAAGGCAAAGGAATCATTTCATCCCGGCCTATTGTCTTTGCCAGGCCCGGACGCATTCAGTCTTCAACGCCGTCCTCTCCGCAGAAATAAAGGATGACTGGTTCTTAGGTAAGCGGATCATTTGCTGAGTCTGGCGAGAATCTCTTTCTGATTCTCAACGATCGTCTTGAGCGCACCCTGGTTCCTGAGAATTCCTGCCTGATTCTTCAGAATGCTTGCCTGATTCTTCTTGATTGCGGCCTGATTGGCGATGATGGTCTTCTGATTCTTGATAATCGTCTGCTGATTTGCGATCACTTTGCTTTCTGACATTGTGTAAGTGCCTCCGGCCGCGCGGTTTCTAGCTTCCGCCAACGACCGCCGATTATAAATCGGCGAAACGCTCAGTTCATAATGCGAAGGGAGTATCAGCCGTTGCGATCACACAGTGTGGAAACAGATACACGCAGAGCACACAGCAATAGACAAAGAGGCGCTCTACTCAACCAGAAACGCTCCGCCCCCAATCCAAAATTCCGCCAGCGACTTAAGATTCTTCTTGTAAGTACGCGTCACGGTATATTCCCTTCCGCCTTTTACCCGCAGACCGTATTCTCCCGTCTCATACGGTTTGATCTCTTCGACGAACGAGACATTCACCAGCACCGAGCGATGGATCCGAATAAACCCGTAGGGCCTGAGTTTTTCTGCCACCACGGTGATCGACTCGCGGAGTAGATACGATCCCGACTCCCGCCGCAGCAGCACATAGTTGCCCTCAGCCTGAACGGCGACCACATCGCCGGGATTGATGAAGAGAATCCGGCCCTTCGCTTTAATCGCAATCCTCGAATACTGCGGGCGAGCCAATTTCTGCAACTGGGGCAAGGCTTCAATCAATCTCGCGGCGCGCTCCCCCTGGGCCCTTCGTACAGCCCGATCGAGCGCTTCCCCGATTCGTTCGTTCGAGAACGGTTTTAGCACGTAGTCGACGGCGTGTTTTTCAAAAGCCGCAATCGCATATTCATCGTGCGCGGTCACAAACACAATGGACGGAAGCGGCGGGTTTCTTCCCTTAAGCTGATCTGCGAGATCCGTGCCAGACAGCTCCGGCATGTTGATATCGAGCAGCAAAACGTCATAGGACTCAGCTGCCAGCTTCTCCAGCGCCTCGATCGCATCGTTGGCTGAATCAAAATGCTCGACGTCCGTTCGTGCCGCCAGGATATTTGACAAGGCGGTTTGAGCCAGCGGCTCATCATCCACGATCAGCACGCGCATGGGTTCCCTCTTCCATTTCCGTTTCCACCGGATCGCAGCCTAAAGCCGGCAACCGAAGCGTCGCGGTCGCCGTGTGATCGCCCTGTTCGGCAAAAGTAAAAGTCGCCTCGTCGGAATACAAATATCGCAGCCGCGCGTCCGTATTTCTCAAGCCAACTCCCAGGCCGGGCGTGCGTTTGCCTCCCATGCTGTTGCGAATGCCAAGCTCAAGCACTCCGGCGCGCTTTTTGGATGTAATCTCCACCCAGCCGCCGTCCCGCGAACAGGCGAGTCCGTGCCGAACCGCATTTTCCACCAGCGGCTGCAGGATCAATTGGGGAACCAACACCGGCCCCGTATCGGCATCGATCGACCACTCCACGTTCAGACGAGTTCCGAGGCGCGTCGCTTCGAGATCGAGATACTCTCGCACGAACTTCAGTTCTTCGCTCAATGGAATCAGATCTGAACTGCTGTGCTCGAGCGTGCCCCGCAACAGGCTGGAAAGCTTCACCACCATTTCCTTGGCGCCGGCCTGGTCGGTGTCAATCAAAGTCGAGATTCCGTGCAACGTATTGAAAAGAAAATGCGGATGTAGCTGCATCTTCAGCGCCTGGAGTTCGCTGGCGGCCAGAGCCCTCTGAAATTCGATGTTTTCCATCTCCTGCTTACGCAGCTTTTCGAAGTACCAGTAAGCATGGGCGGCCGCCACGATGGCGATGTACATGGTGATTTGATCGGCAAATCCCGAGTGAATCAGCTCCAGCGGACCGTGATTCGTTCTCGGGACATATTGCTGCAGCGCTGCATCCCATGGCGGCAAAATGGTCCACCGAATACATGCATAAAGCAGCATGAAGGGCCCTACTCCGAGGCAATAGACCAACAAATATCGAAATCGGTTTCGCGCCCCGCCGATCGAGCGACGCGCCAGATAAAAGATCGGCGGCGTCAGCAGGGCAAAGGAAAAGCCCCGTGACTCTGCCAGCAGCAGCATGTCGAGCAGAGACGAATTTATGTTCATCGCCTTGTCGAAGACGCGATACTGCACACCAGTCAATAACGAAAGCCCGCACCAGACGGCAATCGACAGGCCGTAGGCGCGAACCACTGGCCGAAAGTCTTTCAGCTTCATCCACTGCATCTTATTCCCCTCGCCGCGTCCCCTGACGATAGAGGTACAGGTCTACAAGAAAACACTTCGAGCATACTTGCACGAGGTTCGGCAGCAGGCAAATGCATCCTGCGGCGAGCTCGTTCGGCAATCGCCCTGTGGTCTGGCACGTTGAGATTTGAGCAAAGACCGAAGTCTCGTCCGGCTGATCGCTCGGCTCCGTCTTTTCGTAGACATCAATGCCACAAATTCCTTTTCTGGTAGATACGTCGCGAATATCTACAAACAGACCGATCTCATTGCTCCGACCGCGAATCTTAATCCCGTCTGCCCAATATTCAGACTTGTAGGACCGCACCTTCCTTTTGTTTAGCTGTAACTCAGACCGCAGAACTCGCCGCAGGTGGTCCTGCGACTGCACTAGACACCGCTAGTCAGTGGATTTCACAAGCGGAGATCAACAATGCGATTTAACACATCGATCAAGCTATTTGTTTTGGCGGTCGTGTTGGCCCTTGTGCTACCGGGCGCGCTGCTATCGCAAAGTGCAACCGAGGGAGCCATCAGCGGAACGGTTACCGATGCATCGAACGCGGTTCTCGCCAACACCACCGTGACGTTGAAGAACTTGGACAAAGGCTATTCACGCCAAACCACCACCAACGCGCAGGGCGTTTTCCAGTTCACGCTCGCGGACCCGGGCAACTACGAGGTTGTCATCAGGGCCAGTGGCTTTAAGCAGTTTGGGGTCAAAGCAGCGGTGAACGTCGGTCAGGTCACCGTGGTCAATGCCAAGCTCGAAGTGGGTGCGGCCGGAACCACGGTTGAGGTCTCCGCCGCTGCCCCTTTGCTCGATACCGAAGCCGCCGACCTGTCCACCTCGTTCGATCACAACTTGGTCGAGAATCTGCCCAACGGCGGCAATGACTTGACCGCCGTGGCCTACACGGCGCCTGGAGTCATCATGAACACGGGCGGCGGGATGGGCAACTTTAACGTGAACGGCTTGCCCGCCACCTCGAACGTGTTCACGGTGGATGGCGAGAATCAGATGGACCCGTTCCTCAATCTGAACAACTCCGGTCCCACCAATTTGATGCTGGGCAAGAACAGCATTGACGAAGCTACGGTCGTTACCAACGCCTATTCAGGGCAGTACGGGCAACAGGCAGGAGCGCAAGTAAACCTGGTGAGCCGGGGAGGAACAAACGATTTCCACGGCAACGTCGAGTACCAGTGGACCGGACGGGTGCTGGATGCGAACGATTGGTTCAACACATTCTTTCAGCCGGCGCAGCCTCGTCCGTTCGCAAACAATAACCAGTGGGCAGCGTCTTTCGGCGGACCGATCAAGAAGGACAAGACCTTCTTTTTTATCGACACGGAGGGAATTCGTTACATCGTGCCCTCAACGACGACCGCGTACACGCCTACAACGGCCTTTCTGAATGACACGATCAACATCGGCCTGCCGGCCGCAGGGGCATCCCCCAACACGGTCGCCACCTACAAGCAGGCCGCCTCGGTTTGGGAGGCTGCGCCTGGCTTCAGCCACGGCGCCGTCAGTCCGGCCAGCGTGAGTTGCGTGGATCCCCTTACCGGGGTACAGATCGACAACGGCCCGACTGCAACCGCAACCGCCGGGTGCTTTCAGTCGTACAGTGCAAGCCCTGCCCTACCTGCGAAAGAGTGGCTGCTGGTCGGGAGGTTCGACCAGAACTTCGGAACTAAGGACCGCACATTCTTCCGTTTCGATATCGACACCGGGACGCAGGCTACATACGCGGACCCGATCGATCCTTCCAAGTTTTCCGCCGCCAGCTACCAACCGGCATATAACAACAGCCTGAACTGGTCGCACGCCTTCAGTGGCACGGCCACCAACCAGTTTGTGGCGGCGATCAGCTACTACCGCGCAATTTTCGTGGAGAATACGAACGGGGCTAACTCGCCGTTCCCGTATTCCATGTTCGTGGGGACCCCGGTCGGGTTGCCCAGTCCGTTTGGACTGCCGGCTGCCACCGGCTTGAACGCACAGAACTTTGCTTTCCCGGAGGGCCGGAACGTAACCCAGTGGCAATTGGTGGATGATTTTGCCAAGACCCTCGGGCGGCACAGCTTCAAACTTGGCGTCAACTTCCGCCGTTACGATATCACCAACTACGACGCTTCTATTTTCGCCACCCCGCTTATCTACGCCGGGTTGGGTGATTTCTTCAATGGTAGTTCTTCGATATATCAGCAGGCCAACCCGCTGCACCCCTCAGCGCCCATGAATACGGGTGGTTTCGGCGTCTATGCGCAGGACGAGTGGTCGGTGTTGCCGAGGTTGAAGCTGACGCTTGCCCTACGCGCAGAACACAACTTTAATCCAACCTGCAACATCAACTGCTTCACGTTGCCCAATGCGCCGTTCGCCCAAATCAAGACGCAGGGCGTAGACGCCCCTTACGACCAGGCGCTGCTGACCGGGCGCAAGGATGCGTTTGGTTCCGTGGACGCCATTAATCTCGCTCCGCGCTTTGGTTTCACCTGGTCGCCGCGTTCCGACAGTAAGACCGTGGTGAGCGGCGGCTTCGGTCTGTTCTATGATGCCTTCCCGGCGTTTATCACCGACTCGTTCGTCAACGTCCCCTACCTGATCACGGTAGATTTATTCGGCCCAGACGTGGGAGGGACAACGAACATTGCATGGGGCGATAAGAACGGCGCCCTGGCGACGGTTAACAATACCGCGAATACCATTCGCAACGGAAACTCCGCGCTGGGAATTCCGTCACTTGCCAACGGCTTGACGTACAAGCAGCTGCTTGCAGCAGGAGGAGCGCCGCCGAGCATCACCGGTTTCCCAACTCAGCTGCACACTCCGGACTACCAGGAATGGAACTTCCAGGTGCAAGAGGCAATTGACAGCAAGAGCAGGATTACTGTCGCCTACGTGGGCAACCATGGCTACCACGAGCCGTACCCGAATGGCACTCTGAACGCATCGGCCAATATAACCGGGTTTGCAAGCACCACACCCGATCCACGGTTCGGGTCCTGGACCGACTGGAATTCAGGGGCCGTTTCCAACAACCACGAAATGACCGCGACCTATACTCGCCGCATGACGGCTGGATTTGTGCTCAATGCCAACTACACTTGGGCGCATACCATCGACGAAATTTCCAACGGAGGGCTTGAGAACGCCACCACGAGCGGCTCTGGCCTCCTGGGGCAATGGAATCCGCTGAGCCTGCGCGCGAACAATTACGGCAATGCGGATTACGATATCCGGCACAGCTTTAACGCGAACTATGTCTGGACTGAGCCGTACCGCTTCGAAAACCGCTTCGCAAACGGCATACTCGGGGGCTGGATCTTCTCGCAGAATTTCATCACCCGAACTGGCCTGCCCTTCACCGTGACCGACGGGAGCGCCTCGATTAACAATGGAGGGACAGGCGTAGCCGTGCCAGCACAACTGGTCAGCCTGCAGGCACAACAAAACTGCCAGAACGGATACAGCGTATGCTTCAACTCCGCAGACTTTGTGAAGGCTACCGGACTGGGACTCTACCCGACGCAAATACGCAACCAGTACAGGGGTCCGGGATTCTTCACCTCCGACTTCACGTTTGGGAAGGGTTTCCGCGCTACGGAGCGGGTAAAGCTTACGATCGGGGCGAACATCTACAACATCTTCAATCACCCGAACTTCCAAAACCCGAACCGGAACTGGACGCCGGGTTGTTCCACGATCGCTACCGGATCCCAGCAATCCAGTTGCGGAAACATCTCAACCCAAGCCGCACCGCCGACCGGGGCGTATGGCTCGTTCTTCCAGGGTCTGCCCGCCGGCCGCGAGGGCCAGCTTCAGGCTAAAATCGTTTTCTGAGTGAGTGCGAAAATCGAAATTGCAAGAAATGAGTACAGGGCCCAGTCGCAAATCACGGGGGAAGTCGCGGAGCGCATTCGCGGCTTCCCTATTCCTATTTCTGTCGCTCGGCTTCGCGATCCCGACGCTCGCTCAAACGGATTCGAAGACGATCGACCTGAAGGTGCATCTCGCGCCCGATTTCGGGGCCGACGGCACATGGCTTGACCAGGGCGCACCCACGCCACACCACATCTCCGGCTACCACGGCCGCGTTCTGCTCATCGACTTCTGGGAGTACACCTGCATCAACTGCATCCGCGACTTCGGCGCGGTCAAGCGCTGGTACAGCAAATACCACCAGTACGGTCTCGACGTCGTTGGAGTGCACTACGGCGAATTCGCGATCGGGTTCAATATCGACAACGTCCGCGCCGCGGCACAGCGCTTCCGCCTGCCCTGGCCCGTGGTCGCCGATCAGAAAGGTTCCACCTGGAAGGCTTTCGCATCCGACGGATGGCCCAACCGCTATCTCGTGGACCCGCAGGGCAACATCGTGATGAAAGTGTTCGGCGAGTTCGGCAACCGCGAACTCGAATCGAAGATCCGCGACCTGCTCGTGGCAGCGCATCCTGAAATGGCGCAGGAAATCACCAAGATCGCGCTCGATCCCGATGAGAACGCCTTCAAACCGGAATGCGGAGCCACAACTCAGGAAACTTTCGTCGGCGAAATCTACGGACGCAGTGCGGTCGAGGACATGGCCGGCCACCACGCCGGCGACGAAGCCGATTTCCAGCCTCCGCATTCCCCGCCCGACGGCGGAGTGATGCTGGTCGGCCGCTGGCGTGTCGAACGCGATGGCGTGTTTTCCGACGGTCACGGCGCCGCCGCCGAACTCCGCTACCACGCCCGCTCGCTCTACGCGGTCCTAAGCCTGAAAAACGAGAAGCCGATTCGCGTCAACCTGTTCGAGGATGGCAGCCCCTTGCCGAAAGACGGCGCCGGAGCCGACGTGAAATTCGACGCCAACCGAGCCTACATCGACGTCACCGGCTCCCGCATGTACTACCTTGTGCGCAGTCCCGCCTTCAGCGCCCACCTGATCTCGATGCAACCCGAAACCCCCGGCCTGGGCCTGAACTCCTTCACCTTCGGCAATAACTGCCAACTCGCAGACATCCCGTAGCACCCGCGCCCACGCGAACTTAGACGCCCTCAGATAAATGGGTTTAAGGAAGTTCGACAAGAGCGCGGAGGGTTCCGGGAAGGGCACGGCTTCACCCATGCCGTGCAGTCACCCAGCGATTCTGGCTTTAGCCTCTGAGGCTTTGGGTGCCGTCGAGCCACCGAAGTTTTATAGGACTGAACCTAGTCGTAATACTCCAGCCCCAGATGCGTGATCAACTCCTCGCCCTTCAAATGCCGCAGCGTGTTCTTCAACTTCATCAACTGAATAAACAAATCGTGCTCCGGATAGAGCCCCGGCGCGGTCATGGGAGACTTAAAGTAAAAGCTTAACCATTCCTGAATTCCAATTCCCTTCAACTCCGAACAGCGTTGCGCCAAGTCGACAAACAAAACCAGGTCCAGCACGATCGGCGCCGCCAAAATTGAATCGCGGCACAGAAAATCAACCTTAATCTGCATCGGATATCCCAGCCATCCGAAGATATCAATGTTGTCCCAACCCTCTTTATTATCACCGCGCGGCGGATAATAGTTAATCCGAACCTTGTGAAAAATATTCCCGTATAGATCAGGATAAAGAGCCGGCTGCAGGATGTGCTCCAGCACCCCCAGCTTCGACTCTTCCTTGGTCTTGAACGATCCCGGATCGTCCAGCACTTCCCCATCGCGGTTGCCCAGAATATTGGTTGAGTACCATCCACTCAACCCCAGCAGCCGGGCTTTGAACGCGGGAGCAAGAACCGTTTTCATCAAAGTCTGCCCGGTCTTGAAATCCTTCCCGCAAATCGGCGCGTTATTCTTCCGCGAAAGCTCCAGCATCACCGGCAGATCAACCGTCAAATTCGGCGCGCCATTCGCGAACGGAACGCCTTCCATCAGCGACGCGTAGGCATAAATCATCGAAGGCGCAATCATGTCGTCGCTCTCATGCAGCGCCTTCTCAAATGCCTTCACCGACTGGTGCGCCGCCGTCGCCTCGATATACGATTCCGTCGACCCGCACCACATCGTCACCAGCCGGCTCGCCCCGCTCGTCTTCCGGAAGTCGCGGATATCGGCGCGCAACTGCTCCG
>Ga0210393_10003988_pt1 | contig 11734 bp, 9 predicted proteins | sample IncBWC27OmetaG_FD_160068 | JGI IMG/M metagenome (GOLD analysis project Ga0210393, IMG submission 160068) | Forest soil microbial communities from Barre Woods Harvard Forest LTER site, Petersham, Massachusetts, United States - Inc-BW-C-27-O ... | reverse complement strand
CGTTCCCTACCCTGTACTACCTCACCTGCCCGCGGGCCTGTGCAGCGATCAGCCGGCTGGAGGCAGCCGGCCTCATGCGGGACATGACCGTCCGCCTCCAGTCAGATCCTGACCTGCGTGAGCGCTACCAGGCCGCGCACGCCGACTACGTGCGCCGCCGGGATGCCGCTGCAGTGGCGGCCGGCCTGGCGCCGCTGCCAGCCGGCACGCAGAGCGCCGGCGGCATGCCGGATCGGGTGAAGTGCCTGCACGCGCTGGCCGCGCACGCGCTGGCCGTGCCTGGCGTCAACCCGCTCGGCGAGGAGGCGGTCCGGGCAGCGGGTCAGTGGTGGCAGGCTGGAGCGTGTGTGGCACGGGACAGCTAGGCCAGGCGGGCGGGAGGCGGACAGATGACCAAGCGGGTGGCCGCGATCGATTGCGGGACGAACTCGCTCCGGTTGCTGATCGCCGACGCCGACCCGGCTAGCCATCGGCTGACCGACGTGGCGCGGCGGATGGAGATCGTCAGGCTCGGCCAGGGTGTGGATGCCACGGGCATGCTCGCGCCCGAGGCCCTCGAGCGAACGCTTCGCGTACTGGCTGAGTATGCCAGCGAGATCCGCGGCGCTGGTGCCGAGGCCGTCCGCATGGTCGCTACCAGCGCGACGAGGGATGCGAGCAACGCCGCCGACTTCGTCCACGGCGTCCGGGCGACGCTGGGTGTCGCACCCGAGGTCATCAGCGGCCGCGAGGAGGCCACGCTGTCGTTCGCAGGGGCCACCGCGGAGTTCGCTGCCACCGGCCGTGCGGGGGCGGGTGCCGCCGCGGCCTCGCCGCCGGAGCCGCCTTACCTCGTCGTGGATATCGGCGGCGGGTCCACCGAGTTCGTGCTCGGCGGCGATCCGGCTGGCGACCTTGCTTCGGGGACGGGTGAGCTGGCAGGCATCTCGGTCGACATTGGCTGCGTCCGCCTGACCGAACGCCACCTGCATTCCGACCCGCCGACCGAAGCCGAGGTCAAGGGCGCGACTGCCGACATCGACCGGGCACTGGACGAGGTCGCGACGGCCATTCCCTGGCCGACCGCGCGCACGCTCGTCGGCCTGGCCGGATCGGTAACGACCGTCGCGGCGATCGCGCTCGGGCTGCCGGCCTATGACCCTAGCCGCACGCATCATGCCCGGATCTCGGCCGCGCAGGTGCGTGCGGTCACCCAGCACCTGCTGTCGGCGACCAGACAGGAACGGGCAGCGATCGGGTCGATGCATCCCGGCCGGGTCGACATCATCGGCGCCGGCGCCCTGGTGCTTGACTGCGTGCTCCAGCGGTTCGGGTTCGCCGAGCTTGTCGCCAGTGAGCACGACATTCTCGACGGCATCGCCTGGTCGATCGCCAGTGCCTGACGCTGGGGGCCGGACCGTCTTCGTGCCGCCTGGCAGCGGCTGGCCGGAAGATCCCGCTACGCCCGGCACACCAGTGGCCCGGACCGCCGCCGACGTCCAGATGCTCGCCACCGCGGCCGGGTCACTGGCTGAACTCGCTGCGCGCGAGTCGGTCTGCCGGGCCTGCGAGCGCCTCGTCCAATGGCGCGAGCAGGTAGCCGTCACCAAGCGGCGGTCGTTTCAGGACGACACGTACTGGGGCCGGCCGGTGCCGAGCTGGGGTGATGACGAGGCGTCGATACTGATCCTTGGGCTGGCACCGGCCGCGCACGGCGGGAACAGGACGGGCCGAATCTTCACCGGCGACCGCAGCGGCGACGTGCTGTTCGCCTCCCTGTGGCGATGCGGGCTGGCCGTGCAGCCGACGTCCACAGCGGCCGGGGACGGGCAGCGGCTCGTATCGGCCAGGATGGCCGCCGCCGTCCACTGCGCACCGCCCGGCAATAAGCCAGAGCCTGCCGAGCGGGACGCGTGCGCGCCGTGGCTCGAGGCCGAACTGAACCTGCTACGGCCGCGTCTGCGCGTCGTCGTGTGCCTTGGTCATTTCGCGTGGCAGGCACTGTGGCCGCAGCTCGCCAGGCTGGGTTATGCGGTGCCGCGGCCGCGGCCGGCGTTCGGTCACGGCGCCGAGGTCCTGCTGTCGTCTCCTGCGCGCATCGCCGTACTGGGCTGCTATCACCCCAGCCAGCAGAACACGTTCACTGGCCGGGTGACCGACTCGATGCTCGACGCTGTCTTCTGCCGCGCCCGCGAGCTGTCCGGCGCCCTGAGCTGACCGCTCGCCCCGCATGAGCGGCTGCGGCGCCGCCACCTGCCCGGCGGGCTGCATCACCGAGGGTAATAACAATGGCGCATTGGTCACGGCGAGTATCAGGTGCGAAAGATCGCAAGGATAAGAAAGGCGACATTGGCAGGGAAACGGTCCGCAGTAATTGGATATCTGGAGTATGCAGATGGGCGCGGGGTATCATCGCAATGCCCCCGTAGCCCAAGGGAAGAGGCCGGCCCCCTAAAAGGGTCCCCAGTGTCGGTTCGACTCCGACCGGGGGTACAGATGACCTGCTAGGACGCGCTACGGGCCGGGTTGGCGATGGAGCCGGCGCAGCCTGGCAATCGATGCCGCCATTGACGCGCGATTCAGTGAGTTCACCGCGAGATTGTGGGTTCACCCGGTGATAATGAGCCCGCACGCAGATAAACGCCCGGTATCGCACTCCTGAATCGTCGGTTCAGGCCGCGAGCGGACGACCGGTTAGACCCATTCGGGCGATATTCGCGGCTGCCGACGTGCGCGCAGAAACGGCTACGTAACGATGGCCTCCTGCGTTTCATCAACTCACCCGCTCACATCCGGCCCGGCCCGGTCAATGGTGATTCTGATGATGAGCCGCTGATCTCTGTGCATCGCCTCGCGGTAGTCCGCCCAGTTAGGGTGCTCGCCGGAGATCCGCCGGTAGTAGTCCTCCAGGATCGGCAGGGCCTCGGGCAGGTGGATGATCTCGACGTCGCCTTCGGCCTGGACCCATTCGCCGAAGAAGCCGTCACTGATGCCGCATAGTGCGGCCCGCGGGTACCTGGCGAGGTTCCTGGCCTTGAAGGCGGTCTCCCTGGTACTGACGAGCACGCGACCGTCGTCGTCCACGGCGACGACGACAGGCGACAGCTGCGGACCGCCGTCGGCCCTCGTGGTCGCGAGTATCGCCCGCGGATGGGTGGACAGGAAACTGGCAGCGCGACCGATGTCCACCGCGGTAAAGGTCAGGCGCCGTTAAGCCTGCTGCGCCGCTGCAGCTCGTACTCATGCACGATCGCGCTGGCATAGCCGTGCGACAGGCCGTGCTCGTCGGATAGCCAGTAGGCGCGCTCGTTGCATCTCAGGAAGGCTGGACCCGATTCAAGGCGGGTGAACCACTCTCGGAGTTGGAGTCCGGTGACGGACGGGATGCGTGCGATCAGGTTCTTGTGCATCTCCGGAGAGTGGGTCAGGGACAAGTGGCACCTCCAGCTCGAGGGGTAAGTCCTCTTGGAGTCGAGAGTGCACCACGTATGGCCACATGACAACCCCCGACGGCCACCCTTCCGTAATGCCCTGTTTGATCAGCGCGGGCGTTCCGGGCAAAGCAGTCCATCACGGAGTAGCCGCCTGCAGGGTCAGCCCAGCCGCTCGAAGATCATCGCCATGCCCTGGCCACCGCCGACGCACATAGTCTCCAGGCCTATCGACTTGTCGTGGAACTGGAGGCTGTTCAATAGCGTCGACGTGATGCGCGCGCCCGTCATGCCGAACGGGTGGCCAACGGCGATCGCGCCGCCATTGACGTTGAGCTTGTCGATGTCGATGCCGAGGTCGCGGTAGGACGGGATCACCTGTGCGGCGAACGCCTCGTTGATCTCGACTAGGTCGACATCGTCGATCGTCATGCCAGCCCGGCCGAGCGCCTGCTGCGAAGCCCCGACCGGGCCGAGGCCCATGATCTCTGGCGACAGGGCGGTCAGTCCGGTGGAGACGATCCGGGCCAGGGGGGTGATGCCCAGCTCAGCCGCCTTAGTGTCGCTCATCACGATCACAGCCGCGGCGCCGTCGTTCAGCGGGCAGCAGTTGCCTGCCGTCACTGTGCCGTCCGGCCGGAAGACAGGCTGGAGCTGGGATACCTTCTCGAGCGACGTGCCGGGGCGCGGCCCGTCGTCTGCCGACACCACGGTCCCGTCAGGCAGGGTGACCGGCGTGATGTCGCGCTGCCAGAAGCCGTCGGCCAGCGCCTTCTCGGCCAGGTTCTGCGAGCGGACGCCAAACTCGTCCTGCTCGGCTCGGCTAACCCCGCGCTGCTGGGCGACGTTCTCGGCGGTCTGGCCCATGGCGATATAGATGTCCGGGATCTGGCCATCCTCGCGCGGGTCGCGCCAGGTGAAGCCGCCCTTCCCCATCTCGCCTGCCCTGGCTTCGGCGTCGGCGAAGACAGGGTTCTTGGTATCCGGCATCCCGTCACTGCTGCCCTTGGCGAACCGGCTGACGGTCTCGACGCCGGCCGAGATGTAGATGTCGCCCTCGCCGGCCTTGATCGCGTGGTAGGCCATCCGGGTGCTCTGCAGCGAGGACGAGCAGTACCTGGTGATTGTGGTACCAGGGAGCGAGTCGTAGCCCAGCATGACCGCGACGACCCTGGCCATGTTGTAGCCCTGCTCACCGCCAGGCAGGCCGCAGCCGAGGATCAGGTCGCTAATTCCGGCGGGGTCTACCTGCGGCACTTTGGCCAGCGCCGCGGCGACCATCTGCACCGTGAGGTCGTCGGGACGGATACTGGTGAGTGAGCCCTTGAAAGCGCGGCCAATGGGCGAGCGGGCGGTGGCGACGACGACTGCCTCGGGCATGACGGCTCCCTGCGAAGATCTGGTAGTAAACCCGACAGTAGCTTACGGGAGGTCAGCAGCCCAGCCGGCCGGCTGTCGCAGGTTCCAGCGTCCATTGATGCACAGCGCGACGAGAGCGCCCGCTGCCACGAGCATCACCAGAGGGGTCACGTGCACACCCAGCTGCGTCTGGATTGCGTAGAGAGCATGGCCGAGCTCCCTGTTGGGCCCCCGGCCGAACCCTAGTCCCGGCATGTCGCTGATCGTCAGTACCGTGAACCACAGGACGACCAGCCAGTCGAGGCGGGACGCCGGGTAGAAGACGAGCACGCAGAAGATCATGACGCTGTACCAGGCGAACTGGTGCGGCCAGAGCATCAGCCAGACCACGGCGAGCAGCAGGGCCATCCGGATAGCTGGACGGTCGGCGTAACCCTCGGGCATCCGGGTGAACATGAGATAGCCCACGACGATCATCAAGACCACCGCGATCGGCACGGACAAGCTCAGGCTGAGTCCCAGACGGTGGAGGAAAAAGCCATAGAAGCCGTACCCGGTGCCGCCGAGGGCGCGACTCGCCAGTGCCTTGACGGCAGGCAGTCCGGCGACAAGGTAGCCCGGCACAAGCACTGCCGCGGCCCCCGCCGCCATAGCGGCGAGCTGGCCAGGCCGCCGTCGTAGCACCCACGCAATGGCCAGCACGAACAACAGGTAATCCGCCTTGATCGCGGACGCGGCACCGACACATACCCCAGCTACGGCGGCGTACGCCAGTGACGGCGAGCGAGCAGCCCACCGGTCGGCCACGAGAAGCCCGAGCAGGCCGATGCCTGCGGCCAGCAGGTCCAGGTGGCCCGCCGCGATCAGGTTCCAGAGCAGCAAGGGGTTCGCGGTCCACAGCAGATGCGTCCGAGCCCGGGCGGCGCGGTCCGCGCGCGTGGCCCGGTCGGCAGCCACCGCCACCATGGCGAACGCCACGGCGTTCGCCAGCTTGAGCCAGAACGTGGCCGCCGCGAGCGATGCGCCGCCCAGCCGAGATGCCAGCACCTCTTCGGCAGTGGCGAGCGGGCCGTACACGCTGGGATTGCGAATCCAGTCCAGCGGGACGCCGCTTTTCACGTGGAACATCGCCCGGTACTGAAATGGCGTCATCACGTAAGGGCTGCGGCCGGTTTCGGCGATGTGGCCGTAGACGGCGTAGTCCAGCGGATCGGTGGAGCCCGTCGGCGGGACGATGACGAGCACGACCAGCGCTATCAGGGCCGCCACCATGATCAGCCGCATCGGCACCGGCTGGCCCCGTCGCAGGGCCGCGAGTCCTGCTGCGATGCCTGCGCCCGCTATCAGAGCAGCCACCCAGATGGCGATCAGGATGATCCTCGGCGGCACATGGACAGCGAGCTCGTACGGGGGGCTGAAGCTCGGCAGCTGCAGCTTCGGCGGCATCCAGCTGCTACGCAGCAGCCCGGCCCCAGCAAAGACCACGAGGCTCGTGATGATCGCCGCAGCCGACCAGTTGCCGAGCGCTCTGCCCACCGGCTGGGTGGTCGCCGCGCCGGCGGCTGCTGGCACCGCAGGTCTGGTATCGGAGCTACTCATGTGATCTCAAGGTGTCGGTTGCCGCTCGCAGCGTAGCGGCTCCGCCGATGCGATCATGGGGTGATGACGCCATCATGAAGGTGCCCAGCAACAGTATTCCTACTATGAAGGTAGACTACACCGATTCGGCTGGACAACTGCCCAGGCTGGGCGTTTGTCGCAGCCCAGGCTTATAGACCGTGGCGCGGGCCCGATTGCTGGCGAAGCGCACAGATACCACTATACCGGGCCAGTCGCTCACGTGACGGGTCATCGCAGTCTGTCGCGTAGTGGGATAGCGTCAGTGGACTCGCTCACCGTGAGTTGCGGCCACTTTAGCGACTACGAGTCGGCCGGGCTAGGCGACACTCGAGGCGGCGACAGATGCACGTGCACGACTCTCTCATCGATCTGGTCGGGAACACCCCGCTGCTCCGGCTGCGCAAGGTCACGCGCAGCCCGCTAGACGCTGGCGCCGGCCCGACGGTGCTGGCCAAGGTCGAGTACTTCAATCCCGGCGGCTCAGTAAAGGACCGGATCGCCCTGCGGATGGTCGAGGCCGCCGAGAAGTCAGGTGCGCTCCAGCCGGGCGGCACCATCGTGGAGCCGACGTCGGGCAACACCGGCGTGGGGCTGGCCATCGTGGCTCAGGAGAAGGGCTACCGGTGCCTGTTCGTCTGCCCCGACAAGGTCGGCCAGGACAAGATCAGCGTGCTGCGCGCGTATGGCGCCGAAGTCGTTGTCTGCCCGACGACCGTGTCCCCGGACCACCCGGACTCGTACTACTCGGTCTCGGACCGCCTCGCCAGGGAGACGCCGGGCGGCTGGAAGCCGAACCAGTACGCCAACATGGAAAATCCCCATTCGCACTACCTGTCGACCGGGCCAGAGATCTGGACGCAGACCGAGGGCACGATCACGCACTTCGTCGCCGGCATCGGCACCGGCGGTACCATCTCGGGCACGGGGCGCTACCTCAAGGAAGTCTCGGACGGTCGCGTCCAGATCATCGGTGCGGACCCGGAAGGATCGGTCTACTCCGGCGGGACGGGTCGCCCCTACCTCGTCGAGGGTGTCGGCGAGGACATCTGGCCAGAGACCTATGACAAGAGCATCTGCGACCAGATCATCGCGGTCAGTGACGCCGACTCGTTCCTGATGACGCGACGCCTGGCCCGCGAGGAAGCGCTGCTGACCGGCGGTTCCTGCGGCATGGCCGTCGTCGCCGCCCTCCAGGTCGCCAAGGCCGCTGGGCCGGACGATGTCATCGTCGTGCTGCTGCCCGACGGAGGCCGTGGCTACCTCGGCAAGATCTTCAACGACGAGTGGATGGCCGACTATGGCTTCCTCACCGCCGAGACAGCAGAGCCGCGAGTCGGCGACGTCCTGGAGCGCAAGGCTGGCTCGTCCCTGCCGCAGTTCGTCCACGCCCATCCGACCGACACAGTCCGGAACGTTATCGCGAGCCTGCGCGAATTCGACGTCTCGCAGCTGCCCGTGCTCAGCGCCGAGCCGCCCGTCATGGCAGCCGAGGTCGTGGGCTCCATCGTCGAGCACGATCTGCTCGAGGCGCTGGTCACCGGCAAGGCAGCGCCCGACGACGTGGTCGCCGGCCTGATGTCGCCGCCGCTTCCGTCGGTCGGATCCGGCGAGCCGGTCAGCGCTGCGGCCAGGGCCCTTGCGGCAGCGGGCGCGGCGGTCGTGCTGGTCGATGGCAAGCCGGCCGGCGTGATCACCCGCCAGGACGTGCTCACGTTCCTGTCAAGCCAGCCCGGATAGCCTGGACCGATGCAGATACCGCACCGCGACGGGTTCGAGACCCTCGCGATCCACGCTGGCCAGCAGCCCGACCCGGTGACCGGCGCGGTGGTGCCCCCGATCTACCAGGTCTCGACCTACAAGCAGGATGGTGTCGGCGGGCTGCGCGGGAAGGAACTCGGCGAGGCAGCGCGCTGGATCGAGGGCTACGAGTACTCGCGGACCGACAACCCCACCAGGGGCGCGCTCGAGGAGTGCCTGGTCGCGCTCGAGTCCGGCGTGCGCGGTCTGGTGTTCGCGTCGGGGATGGCCGCGTCGGACTGCCTGCTGCGAGCCGTCTGCAAGCCTGGCGACCACGTCCTCATCCCGAACGACGCCTATGGCGGTACCTTCCGCCTGTTCGACAAGGTCCTGGCGGGCTGGGGTGTCACATATCAGCCGGTGGCGATGGCGGACACGTCGGCCGTCCGGGCCGCGCTCGCTGCCCGTCCAGCGCGAGTCATCTGGGTGGAGACACCGACTAATCCGCTACTCGGGATCGCCGACATCGCCGCGCTGGGCCAGCTCGCCAGCGACGCGGGGGCGTTGCTGGTCGTGGACAACACGTTTGCCTCGCCCTATCTCCAGCAGCCGCTCGCGCTCGGCGCGGACGCGGTCGTCCACTCGACGACGAAGTACATCGGCGGCCACTCCGACGTCGTCGGCGGAGCCGTCGTCGTGAGCGACAGCGCGCTCGGCGAGCAGCTATTTTTCCTCCGGAACGCGGTCGGCTCGGCGCCGGGCCCGTTCGATGCGTGGCTGACGCTGCGGGGCGCCAAGACTCTCGCGGTCCGGATGGACCGGCATTGCCAGAACGCCCAGCGGATCGCCGACATGCTGGTCAGCCACCCGGCCGTGAGCGCGGTGTACTATCCCGGCCTGGCTACTCATCCCGGCCACGAGATAGCCGCGAAGCAGATGCGCGGGTTCGGCGGCATGGTGTCGTTCCGGGCCCGGGCCGGCGCGGGCGAAGCTGTCGAGATCTGCGGCCGCACGCGGCTGTTCACCCTGGGTGAGTCGCTCGGCGGGGTGGAGTCGCTGATCGAGCACCCGGCCAGGATGACCCATGCCTCGGTGGCCGGCTCAGCGCTTGAGGTGCCCGCCGATCTAGTGCGTCTGTCTGTCGGCATCGAGTCCGCAGAGGATCTGATCGAGGATCTCAACGCCGCACTCGGCTAGGGGCCCGTGCTGGCTAGGAGCCTGTGCTGGCTAGGAGCCTGTGCTGGCTAGGAGCCTGTGCTGGCTAGCAGCCTGTGCTGGCTCGCGGCCGATGGCTGCTAGTGGACGGGGCCAGGCGGCGGGCGCCAGCGCTGCCAGCCGCGGTGCACGGCGAAGAGCCGTGACGGCGCAGGCGGCGCGGCCGCCAGCTGCTGTCGCGGCTGGAGCACCAGGCCGGACGGGACGGGCTCCCACCACGACTCGCGGCCGAACAGGCGGCTGAACAGCTCCACCTGCGGGCCGCGCCGGGCCGGCCCGGTCGGCCCGGTCGGCCCGAGCACCAGCTCTGCCGGAGCAGGCTGGTCCGCCGGCTGCCAGCGGACGTCGGTGGAAATACGCAGCCTGCTGGCGTGGTTCGGCAGCGCGGCATGCGAGGTGAGGCAGTGGAAGAGCAGCACGTCGCCAGGCTGATAATCGGTCGTCGCCCAGCGCGGCTCGTCGGCGCGCAGCAGCCGTGGCCGCAGTGGCGGGCCGAGGTGACTTCCCGGCAGCACCGCGAGGCCGCCGAGCTGCACCGGGATATCCATGAGCGGCAGCCACGTCGTCAGCATGTCCTGCACACCGGAGACGACAAAGTCCTGATGAACGTAGCGGCCCTTGGTGACCCGGAACGGGGGCTCGGGATACACAGTGCGCAGCACCTTGGCTGGGTACGAGAAGGCGGCCGGGCCGAGCAGCAGACGGACCAGGCGCCGCAGGGGCGGCAAGTAGGGCAGCCGGTTGAGGCCGCGGCTGGCTAGCGCAGCCCGGAACGACGGGTCAGTCAGCGCATCGCGGATGTCCACCGCACGCTGCGGGCCGGCCGGGTGGCCGTCGCGGTCGGTCCAGCCGCCGAGCGTCAGCTCTGCGCGCACGCTGTCGTAGGCGGCCGTCACGTCCGCAGGCCGCAGCAGGCCGCGGAAGAACAGGTAACCCTCCGCTGCCAGCCGGCGCCGCAGCGCCGCCTGATCATCCCGGAACGCCAGCGAGTCGGCCAGTTCGCGCACGGCATCTACGGTAACGCCGCCTGGTACGTCTCTCGGTCCACTGACAGCGCCGGCGCTGACCACGCCGCCGACGGTGTGGCTGGGTAGCCGCCGCATTACGACCGTCCCCGGACCGGCCGGTCGAGCCGGAGTCTGAGTCCGGCACGCGGCGAACCGCGAGCACGAGGATCATGGAGAGGTGAGCGAATCCGGCACCGCAGGGTTGTTCGGCGGCCTGTTCGGGCGCGGCGCGGCCGGCGTCGGCGACCGGGACTGGCTACAGGCGATGCTCGATACCGAGGCGGCGCTTGCTCGCGCGCTGGAGCGAGCCGGGCTCGCGGACGCAGGCGCCGGAGCCGCGGTTACCGCGGCCGCGCGAGCGGACAGGTTCGACGCGGCCGCGATCGGACGGCAGGCGACGCTGACAGGCAACCCGGTGCCGGCTCTCGTCCGGGCGCTCAGCGACGGCCTGCCGGCCGCGGCGCGCGAGGCCGTGCATCGCGGCGCCACCAGTCAGGACATCATGGACACCGCCCTGATGCTGCTCGCCAGGCGAGCCCTCGAGGTGATCGACGCCGACCTCGCGGCAGCCGCCGAGCAGGCAGCGATGCTGACTGACGCCCACGCGGGCACGGTTATGGCCGGCCGGACGCTGCTCCAGCAGGCGGTACCGGTCACGTTCGGGCTGGTCGCCGCCGGGTGGCTCACTGCGCTTGACGCTGCGCGGCACGAGCTGGGCCGAGTCCGCGCGACGCGACTGGCCATCCAGTTCGGCGGGGCGGCCGGCACGCTGGCCTCGCTCGGCGCCGCCGGGACCCTGGTGTCGGGCCTGCTGGCGCAGGAGCTCGGCCTGCGCGAGCCGGCGCTGCCCTGGCACACCGACAGGCTGCGCATCCTCCAGCTGGCCGCGTCGCTCGCGGGGGTATGCGCCGCGCTCGGCAAGATAGCCAGAGACGTCACGCTGCTCGCGCAGACCGAAGTCGCCGAAGTAGCCGAGGGGAGCGACGACCCGCGCCAGGGCGGGTCGTCGGCGATGCCGCACAAACGCAACCCGGTGCGGTCGGTGCTCGTTCTCGGCTGCGCCCGGCGCGCGCCTGGCCTGCTCGCCACGCTTGCTGCCGCAACCGAGCACGAGCTTCAGCGCGCGGCCGGGGCGTGGCACGCCGAGTGGGAGCCGCTCGCTGATCTGCTGCGGCTGACCGGATCGGCCGCGTCATGGTCCGTGCCGCTGCTGACCGGTCTGAGGGTCGATGCCGGCCGGATGCGCGTCAATCTGGACAGGACCGGCGGGCTGCCGCTGGCAGAGCACGTGGCTGCCCAGCTAACACCAGCGGTCGGCAGGCTGGCCGCGCAGGACCTTGTCGCGGCGGCGGCTGCACGTACCGCCGAGCTGGCCGTGAGCCTGCC
>Ga0210393_10003984_pt1 | contig 11739 bp, 9 predicted proteins | sample IncBWC27OmetaG_FD_160068 | JGI IMG/M metagenome (GOLD analysis project Ga0210393, IMG submission 160068) | Forest soil microbial communities from Barre Woods Harvard Forest LTER site, Petersham, Massachusetts, United States - Inc-BW-C-27-O ... | reverse complement strand
GATCAGATACAGGACGGAAAAAACAGATATTCGCTTGCGTCCTGAACATGTTCGTTCAGGAGGTCACTCACATATTGAGCTGTCGCATTTGTAGCGTCCGGCAGAAAAACGCTATCTCCCGCAATATGTTTGAGCGATGGAAAACCGCCTGGCCGCGGCTGATACTGATGCCCGCTTGCGTAAGAGTCCTGAATCGCACGTATTGCTGTAAAAGGATCATCCGTATTGTTGACGAAATTACGCGTCGAGTCGTACGCATCGCTGCAGCTTTGTTTTCTGCCAGCCATGGCATGCCGACTGGTGTCACCCACTGAAGTCCCCTCGTCCCTATGTCTTCGGCGCATACAGCGATCCCAGCAGCAGCACCACCTTGAGGTACGCCTGCCTTCGCAAACGCAGCTTGGGTTTCCACGTAGTGAATTAGGCAATTAGACGTGCCTAGCGGATCTTTGAAAATAAGGGGATTGTTCGTTGCGTAAGAGTACTTGTTCATTACCCAATCGGATCCTCACTTATAAACCGCCCAAAGGTAGGGCTGTAGTATCTGGCCCGATAACACTCCCATCGACCAATGTACAAAGTTGGAGAGACGGCGTGCCCTGAGGCGTCACTTCATATATTCCATCAATCTAAGGCATCCCGAATGTTTATTGATCCATAGTGCAGGTCCACCTCCTTTCGCCGGTATCTCCTTCGGCCTATCCCTTGCAAGAGCACCACCTGAAGCACCAACGAGGCATGAAACTGCGGATTCTAAGTTGAAAGAAGAAACGGCTGATCGGCCGTATTGCGTCACCGCTTCCGCCGAGGAAGGGACTCAAATGCCGTCCCTTCCTCCGACTCCATCCCGGCTTCGCCGTGCCGCCGGCGTTTCTGCCAATGGTACCCGAGTACTCGAGTGCCGCCACACGCAGTCGCTCTGGGTAGTCGTCGGCTGCACGGTTGCGGATGGCTGGGGTGCACTCGTGCTTTCCATTCGGAAAGGCCCGCTCGATTGTCGTCACTGAGCCAATCCAACTCCGGTCCGATTTCACGCGTTTACTCGACCTCCCACCAAACATACTGACGAACTCTTACTACTTCCGACATTACAACAAACATGCCCAGACAAAACCAAATTCTCTGGGTCACAGGTTCAGCGGTACAGCCTTCGGCTGGTCTTCCTTTCTCACATTCGTTTCACGGCGAAGTCTTCAGCTCCGGTCGGCTCCTACTGTCAATCCCGCTTGTGCAGCTCTGCGCGGCGCATACCCCAAAAACGCGCCGTGCTCGCTTCCGCGCCCTTAGGCTCCGCTCCGCTTCGGAGATTGACAGCGCCTCCCTGCGCTCCTTCCCTCGCCATTTATGAAACGAATGTTTTTTATTGGCCTGCAAAGGCCCAATTTCAGCCACGGAAGGCACAGCCAAAACGGCCGGGTACCCAGGATGAAAGTGAACCTAATGGTGGGCCAGGATGGACTCGAACCAGACTGAAAAGAGGGCTGATCGGCTGTACGTGAGGCATTAACGCGGGCAAGGGTTGATGGACGCAATGGCCGCGAAGGGTCCAGCGAATCAAATGGCGTCAATCGGCACCAATATCGACCGCAGTCCTGACCAGGGGCGTGGTAAGGTGTCGACGGCGAACTCCGGCAATCCGCCGAAAGGAGATTTTGAGCGGATGGCGCGCCGGAGGTTTCAGAACCCCGAGCCGACGCGGCGCGGGCAGTGGTGGACACTTCGGGTTTGGAAGACCACCTTTACCAATGGCCAATTAAAGCGGACGCGCGAGCGCATAAGGCTGGCTCCAGCCACCATGGGCGCACGTGAAGTCCAGAAGCTAGCAGCTGAATATTTACGCCCGCTGAATCAAGGGCTGGAAACCATTGGCTCAGCGACCAACTTTCAACACTACGTCGAGACGACCTATATCCCAGTTGTGATGCCCAGCATGGCAAAGAGCACGCAGGATCGGTACAAAGGCGTGATTAAGAATTATCTGATCCCGGCCTATGGCGAGCTGTCTTTGCGTGATTTATCGCGGCTCACGATTCAGCGCTACTTTTCAGAGATGGCGAATTCTCCGCTAGCTCACGAGTCGAAAGACAAGATCAAAGATGTTCTTTCGAGCATTCTCGGGTCGGCGGTGGAGTTCGAACTCTTGGCGAAGAACCACGTCGCGAGTATTCGTCTGCCGGCGCAAAGAACCGGCCGCAAACGAACCAAGCCGTACATCACTCCCAAACAGTTCGACGAGCTAGTGGCGCGCATCCCGGAGCCATATGCATCGATGATCTACGTCGCTGTATACACCGGACTGCGGGTCAGCGAACTGGCCGGACTGAAATGGAATGACGTAATCGCGATCGAGCAGGTGAGCGAACAAGGCGAAGTGGAAGTTCGCTATGCTATCTCGATCGACGAGCGGTTCTGCCGCGGCGACTGGGGAGCACCGAAAAGCGATGCCAGTAACGCGACCATCGGCATTAATGAATGCGTGTACCTACGCGTTCAACGACTAAAACTGCTGACAGTCAACGTTCGAGCAGGCACCGCAATCCGCCGATACAAGGTCGTCAAGGCGGACGGCCCCGAGGATCTGGTGTTCCAGTCCGTAAGCAAGGGAGCACCGATGCGGGACAACAACATCCTGAGCCGGCACATCAAGCCTGCGGCCAGGAAGATGGGACTGGGTTTTGTGAACTGGCGGTGCCTCCGCACTTCGCATGCGACCTGGCTGAAGATGGCGGGAGCGGATGTGAAGGACGCCCAGGCACAGATGCGGCACTCGCGATCAAGCACCACGCTGGATATCTACCAGCAGTTCGTCCCTGAGTCGCAGCAAAGAGCGGTCGAAAAGCTCAGCAGCCTATCAAAACGCGTGCAGTAAACGGACGGAATTGGACCCATAACGGACCCAAGTGCGGGAGGGCGAGGGGGTAAGTGATTGAAAACATGGTGGCCAGGGACGGAGTTGAACCGCCGACGCCAGCCTTTTCAGGGCTGCGCTCTACCACCTGAGCTACCTGGCCACGTTTCGAGATCCAGTTATTTCCTCTGCGGAGCACGAGGATTGTTCGCTTTACGCCGATTGTCGAGGGATTGCCAACCGGAGAACAGCTCAACGCCGAATGCACGAAACGTTGTTGATTATAGCAAAGGTGGGCGTCGGCTCAAGGTCAACCAAACAGCTGACGACGTCGCGTCGGCAGAATTGAACCAAGCTGCTGAGAGCGGGCCAACTCAGGTTGAGCCGCTGCGTTGTTATGAATTACCGGTGATGAATGCCGCCTTCGTCTATTGCCCTCCCGCGGAAGAGCCATGCTGTCCCAGCCATGATGCGAGTTGGGTTTCCTGTTGCGACTTCAGATCGACACAGTTGTTGATGCGTTCGATGGACTGCCGGTAGGTCCGTTCCGCCGCTTCGATCTTGTGAGCGGCGAAGAAGTCGGCGACCTGATCGCGCATGCGGGCATCGCAGAACGAACTGGTGGCGCCAACAATTTCAGCGCTGGCAAAAGGTCCACCGACTTTTTGCACCGCATTCCAGTGCGTCAGAATAAAATCCCAAGCTAATTTTTCTCCCGCCGGATTTTGCATGACGTTGCTGACCAATCGAAGCGCATCCTGCGAACGAACGTCTGGAGAAATGGCATAGTCCAAGGTCCGCTCCAGCAGTTTCGGATCGCCGAATTGGGGCAGAGCGAACAAAACCATGTAGTATTCCTCGGGCGATTTCGCATTCTTCAACGTAGCCAGCAGTTTGTCATAAAATGCCTGATCGCCCGTCAAAGCAGCCAACCTAAACGCACTGTCCGCCAGTTCCCGATCCACGGATTCGGGACTATCCAAAGCTTTGTCCGCGAGTGTGCGGGCCTTGGCCAGCACTTCGGAATCACGGGCATCGTAACCCAAGGCGTTGAACACACGAGCCCGCAGTGTTCTCTGCTCGTCACTTTCGCCCGCTTTCGGTTCCCAGCCAACATCCTGCATGATGGGCGACAGATACTGCCGCAGCCAAATGCGAAAGGATTCCCGGTCGCTGTCCGTCACCAAGTATTGGCCAATGTAGTCGAGCCGAACCAGAACATCTTCCAGCACGGCGCGATTACGATCGCCCACCAGACCTTGAGCCAAGGCGAGGTAATCGCCTACCGGTTCCCGTCCCACCCGGACCGAGGCCCAGATGTCCGACTGCAACGCGATGCGTTCTGCGGGAGAAAGCTTGGTTTCACCATCAGTCGCGAGGGCGCGCACCGCGTCGGGTTGATAGCCGACTCGGTAATAGCCCGTCGCTCCCGCGTTCGCCAAAACCCAATTTGAACATCCCGGCAGCGTGAAGGTCTCTTGCCGCTTGCTGAAAAGTTTGCACTGCGGCGCGCCCTTCCCTGCTTCTCCCTCCATGCAAAGTGGGACTTCCCAGAGCTGTTCGTTCGGTGCCTGGAACTTTTCGCGATCGTAATAGTAGCGGCGCTGGTCCAGCGTCACCGTCGTTGAATCGCCGGAGCACTGCGACTTCACGTTGATGATCGGAACGCCGGCTTGCTTCACAAAAGTAGGCATGATCTGGTCGACAGGTTTCTTCGAGGTTTTAGCCTGCGCTTCCCAGAAATCATCGGCGGTGGCGTTTGCATATTGATGCTGCTGAATATATGCATTAACGCCGGCGCGGAAAGTCTCTTCCCCCAGGTAGGATTCCAGCATTCTTAGAACCGCCGCAGCCTTGCCGTAGGCGATTCCGTCGAACAATTCCATGATCTGCGCTGGAGTATCGGCCGCTTGATGGATTGGACGGGTGTTCGCCAGCGAATCCGTGTTGAGAGTGCCGCCGGTCTCGCTCACATCATCGAGTTTGAAATTCCATTCCGGCTTCCATGCCTGAACCGGCTTGCTCGACATCCATGTGGCGAAGCCCTCATTGAGCCAAATATCGTCCCACCACTTCATGGTGACCAGGTCGCCGAACCACTGGTGAGCCATCTCATGAGCGATCACCGATGCGATCTCCTTTTTCATATCGACGGAGCCCTGCTTGTCGTCGATCAGGAGAATGACTTCGCGAAACGTGATACAGCCGGTATTTTCCATCGCGCCCGCGGAAAAATCCGGCAGGCCGATCAGATCGAGTTTCCCGTAGGGATACTTGACGCTGAAATATTTGTCGTAGTAACCGAGAATGTGCTCCGCCGATTCCAACGCGAACTTCCCCATCTCCTTTTTTCCGGGCGTGCTGTAGACCCGGATCGGTATACCGTCCGCCTCGCCTTCGATGTACTCGAAGTTGCCCACGACCAGGGCCGCCAAGTACGACGACATTTTGGCTGTGGTGGCAAAGCGCACCGTGTGCTTATCGCCCGGTCCAGGCGTATCGGAAACAATCTTTTGGTTCGAGATTGCGACTTCCCCTTGGTTGGCAACAGCGGTGATGTCGAACGTGGCCTTGTACGCGGGTTCGTCGAATGACGGAAACGCGCGGCGTGCATCTGTAGACTCGAATTGCGTGGCGGCGTACTTGCGTCCTTGATCATCTTTCCCCAGGTAGAAGCCTCGCATCTCGTCGTTGAGGACGCCGGTGTAGGTGATGTGGATGGTCGCAGGTCCGGCAGGCAGCGGCTTCTCAACCATAAGAACCGCCATTTCTTTATCTTTCTCGGCCGTGACCTTGGCTTTCTGCGTGCTTCCCCCACTGGTGATGGCGACGTCGCCAAAGTTGATATCAACGGCGTTGAGGGTAATCTCCGAGGTCGGCTTCAATATCCGGAGGGAAATGGTCTCGTCGCCTTCGAATGTGGCGCTCTCAAGGTTGGGCGTGAAGGTGAGTTTGTAGTTTTCTGGAATGGCCACCTCGGGCACGCGCTGCCCCACCGCCAGGGAAAATGCCGCCGACACAAAAATAAGAACCGCAACAATTCGCTTCATAGATTCCTCGGGGATTACTCGCTTGAAAACATTTTGCAACCGAACCCGTTCGTCAAAAGTCCGGGAATTAAGATCGCGCCTCCATAAGACGCAAGTGTTGCTGACCGATATACGGAAGGATCGCCGCAGAAGTTCTCTACGGATAGGCTACCATTCCGTTCGAAACTGTCGTTTCACAGCGGTTGGTTCCGAACCAGTAGGGAATCTCGCGGTAATCATTAACTGCGAATACGGCCAGGTCAGCATCTTTCCCCGGTTCGATTGAGCCTTTCCGGTCGGCCAATCGCAATGCCCATGCCCCGTTAATCGTAGCTGCCGCTACGGCTTCCGCCGGAGACATTTTCATATGCGTGCAGGCCAGCGACATTGCCATGGGTATGCTTAGCGTGGGCGATGTGCCGGGATTGTAATCCGTCGCCAGCGCCACTGGTACGCCGGCGTCGATCAGCTTGCGCGCCTGCGGATATTGCTTCAGCCCCAGAAAATAGTTTGCTCCCGGCACCAGAGTGGCCACGGTATCGTGCTTGGCTAACTCAAGAATATCGTCGTCGTTCACGTGGTCCATGTGATCGAAGGACGCTGGATTGAATCGCAAGAATGGGCGCAGAACCGTTTCCGCGAGCTGGCCCATGTGGGACCGGACATTGAGACCGTGCTGTTTCGCGGCTTCAAAAATCTGTTCCGTCTCTTCGGCGGTAAACGCCCCCCGGTCGCAAAAAACATCTACGAACTGCGCGAGCTTCCGCCTGGCGGCTTGCGGGATCATCTCCTTACAGACGAGCTCAACGTACTTTGGTGAGCGACCCTGAAATTCTCCTGGGACCACGTGCGCGCCTAACAGAGTCGAGATGACGGTCCCCGGCCAGCGCGCGGCCGCGTCGCGAATCGCTTCCAGAGACTTCAGCTCCGATTCAATTGTAAGTCCGTAGCCCGACTTGGCTTCAACCGTGGTCGTACCGTGAGCGACCATGTCGTTGAGTACGGCCAGAATTCTTTCCGCTAAAACGCCTTTCCTTGCCTTGCGTACGTCTTCCAGGCTCGATCGAATTCCACCGCCGGCTGTGGCGATCTCTTCATAAGAAGCACCTTCAATGCGTTTCTCGAAATCCACCAGGCGCGGGCTGCGAAAAACGGGATGGGTATGCGAATCCACGAAACCGGGGACGACCACTTTATGAGCGCAGTCGATTTCGAGAACTTTCTTGCGGTTCTTCTTTAGCCAGGGATGGTGCAAAGCGTCTTTCATCGTACCGGCGGAAATGATCTTGCCGGCCAGGCAGAGCACAGCGCCGCCTTCGACGATGCCGAGTTCCTTGAGGTCGGGACCGCGGCGCGGACCGGGTTTGGTGGAATAGGACCGGAGCGTGAGAAGCTGACCGATGCTGGCCAGAAACACTGGAGACTGGATTTTCAGATCTCGTTTTCGGGATAAAGTCACGCTAAACCAGTTTAGCAGCCGTCGCGATACAGGGGTTCAAGGAAGATGGAATCCTCATTCGCTGGGCTATGGTCAGCCCCCGCGGATCGATACCGTCCCGAGCGCAAGGCCGAATTCCTGTTAACCAACGCTATCGACGCCGCGGACTACCGCAGGCCCGGAAAGAGATTCGCAAGCTAGGGCTTGATCCGGATTCGACTCCCCATCTGCGACAAAATAATGGTTCTTCAGCGGCCACCGGCCGGGACCCAGGGCTTCTTCAGATCTGGACTATAGGACAGCGTGAGAACATCGCGTTATGCACCTTCCGCTACGCGTTGGAGCAAGCGAGGATCAACCTCGGCGACCAAGATCAGAGGACGTGGCTCACCAGGCTGTCGCGGTCGCTTCACCTGTTTGAAGCCGGACAAACCCTCCTTCCTTCTGAAATTTGCCGGCCCGAGAAAGATTTGCCAATCCTCCTCGCGACCAATGAAGTTCGCGCCACCCTGATGGGATGTACTTATGACATCTAGCCGGTCTGCCCAATTGTCTATACCTTTTTGGCTCTGTGCGACTTCCCAGGTCTAAAACTCGTCGGCTGCCCGCGACTATCCTTCTTTTTTTCGCGTTGACACTGCTGGCATTGCTGCCAATAAAAATGCGAGCGGCCACGCACGAACTGAGTATCTCTCCTAGTCAGCTGCGTTACGGCTACGTCGAGGTAGGACATACGCGAACTATTCACGTCACCCTGACCAACAACGGTCATACGAGCGTAAAGATTTCTGGCATAGATTTGAGCAACCGCAAGTTCGAACTTTCGAAATTGAGGCTGCCGAAGATCCTGGCCGCCGGAGCCAGGCTCACGGTGTCTGTGACTTTCGCCCCTACTGCGAAAGGCTGGGAGAATGGGCATATCACAGTTATCAGTAATGCCTCGGACCGGACCCTTACGGTAGAAACGGCAGGTACGGGTGTGATCGGGGGCGAGGTCATCGCGAGTCCGGCAAGCTTGTCATTCGGTAAGGTCGGCGTAGGAGAGAGTTCGACGTTGCCGGTCGCGCTGATAAATACCCACCCCTGGCGCGTTACCTTAAAGAGCGTGCAAATTACGGGCAGAGCGTTCTCGGTGAGCGGGGCAAAGTTTCCTTTAACCCTGGCCGCCGGGCAAAGAGTAAGGTTGAACGCCGCATTCAAACCCGAAGTGGACGGTTTGAGCGATGGAAGCTTGTCGATCTCCGGTGCGGCCCTGCGCGTACCACTTACAGGCACGGGCACCAGCGCGAGCAGGCCACATCTGGCGATGATCCCGGGGACACTCAGCTTTGGCAACGTGAGTGTGGGCACTACCGAGACACTGACGCTTGGGCTGCGCGCCAGCGGTGGAAGGGTCACCATCTCGTCATTATCCAGCAGCAGTTCACAGTTTGCGGTACCCGGCGTTGCGTTCCCCTTGACCATCCCGGAGGGGGAGGAATTGTCGCTCAACGTTAAGTTCACTCCGCAGAGCGACGGGAACAAGTCCGCTAAGCTATTGTTGGCGAGCAATGCCGCGAATTCCCCAGGGTCGGAGCCGTTGACAGGAACGGGTACCGCGCCCTATGTCACTCTTTCCTGGATCGCGAGCACTTCGGAGGTGACGGGTTACAACGTTTACCGGAGCACTTCGCGGACGGGTCGCTACAACAAGATCAATGCGAGCCTTGATCCAGACACCACCTATCGGGACGTCACTATAGTCGGCGGTAGTACTTACTTTTATGCAACCACTGCGGTGAACTCGAGTGGGAAAGAGAGTGCTTATTCAAATCGAGTCGAGGTGGTGGTGCCGTAAAAGATTGTCGCGTCCCGGGTCGCGCGCGGTCACCGTAGAAATCTGAAATCTAACATCAAATTCAACCCAAGCAGCCGATGTCGCGATTTCGATTGCCTGGAGCGAAGACTCGACGAACGAAAATGCGGGCTCACCGGCTCACCAGACATCGACTCCGTCGGAGAGTTGGCGCCTCTCGCTCGGCAGGCGACGAAGCGATGGAGCGAAGCCGCGACGCCTGGCTTTCCGGTTCAGCCTAGAACGTTCAGCCCAAAACGAGGTCTGGCAGCGCGGCGAGCGTAGCGATCTCCGCGTCCGGCGTCTCGGGTATTCCCTCCGGGCATTGACCTGAACGGTTGCACCACAGGACGCGAAAGCCAAAGGACTTGGCGGAGTAAGCATCCCAGCCATTCGAGGACACAAAGCAAACTTTCCCCGTTGCAACTTTGAGGCGCTCGCACGCTAACCGGTAGACGGAAGGATGGGGCTTGTAAACTTTCACTTCCTCCACAGACAACACCGCATCGAGCAAGTCGGCGATGCCGGCATTCGCGGCTGCAGCCGCGAGCATAGCGGGGGTTCCATTCGAGAGAACAGCGACTTTCATCTCCGCAGTTTTCAGCCTCATCAAAACATCAGGAACTTCCGGGTAGGCGCTCAGAACCAGGTACAGATTCATAAGCTGGGAGCGCAGTGCGGAGTCTTCGACATGCATCGTCGACATCGCGAAGTCGAGGGCATCGCCCGTCACTTGCCAGAAATCTTTGTGATGCCCCGTCAGACCTCGCAGCCAGGTGTACTGCAGTTGCTTCGCGCGCCACAACTCGGCGAGCGGCTGCCATCTGTCTCCGAGCGAATTTTGAGCGGTGCGGGCGGCGCTGTTAACGTCAAACAAGGTACCGTACGCGTCGAACACGCAGGCTTCAACGCCAGCAAGTCTTGGAGTATTCATAGGAAACTTTACATTCGAGGTATCTGCAGGAGTCTAGCTTAACGCTTCGCGGTTGGCCCTTCACGGGCCCCGAATTCCTGATTGGCTCAACTTGAGAAACTGCTTGATGCGGTTTGTTCCTGACTTGAACTCAACTCAGGTTTCTGCTAAAAAGAGTTTAAGGGTCGTTGAGCGATTGCTCAAAACAGCCGCGCACAGTTCCCGCTCGTGAGCGCCAGCTTCTGGTAACTGTGTCGGTCTTATTCGAGTTTTGCAAAACCGGGGCGTCTCCCGATTGCGAAAGCGGGAGAGCAGGAAGTGTTTTTGATTTGTCCGGCGCCTTGAGATTCGTAGCTGAAAGTCTCTTGGCGTAAACATGGAACCTCCTTATTGCACGCTGTAGGAGTTTCTTGGTGGTTTTGCGGCGCAGCTTCCGATGTAATCACCCACGCACTTTAAGTGTGCGCCCTTCTTCCGTTTCTTCACCCTCTGCTTCTTATTCGACTTCTGCCGCAGCGTGGCAGTTCACTTCCGAACCTTTCTCAAAAGATTCAAAACACCGCATATGCCGGAGGAAAGATAATGGCAACTAATCTCGTGCAAATCGACAATGATCAAGAAATCAAGCAGCGGTTGGAGGCTGAACGCAGCAGGCTGCGCAAGATCGCTGGTCTGGACCAGCCCACACATTTCCATCGTCCGGTTGAGCGGGCGTTTACCGCCGAAGAGCGGGATCGTGTCACGATCTTGTTTGGCGGCTTCACCTGGAAGCACGAGGATCTGATCCGTGCTGTGTTCCAGGGCTGTGGGTATCGATGCGAGAAGTTACCCGTACCCAATGTGGCGGCCTTCCAAACCGGCAAGGAATTTGGAAATAATGGGCAATGTAATCCGACCTATTTCACGGTTGGCAATCTGGTGCAGTACTTACAATTTCTTGAGAAGGAGGGGCTGTCGCGGGACAAGATTCTCAACAATTTTGTTTTTTTTACCGCCGGCTCCTGCGGTCCTTGCCGCTTCGGGATGTACGAAGCCGAATATCGTTTCGCATTGAAAAATGCCGGCTTCGACGGCTTCCGCGTTCTGCTGTTCAAAGATAGCGACGGAATTAAAGCCGCTTCCGGCGAGCCCGGACTCAAATTCACGGTCGACTTCGGATTTGGGATGCTGAACGCGATGCATCTGGGCGACGTAATCAATGACTTGATCTATCAGATCCGGCCCTTCGAAGCCAATAAGGGCGAGACCGATCGTGTGTTCCGCGAAATGGTCGACGGGCTTTGCGAAGATCTCAGGAATCGTGACTCGTTTGAAATTGAGCAGTGCGCACCAAATTGGCTCAAGCCGAAATTCAAGAGCAACAAGATTTTGAGAAACACGGCGAACGTTTTTGGCAAGATGCACGAGCACCTGTGGGGCAAGGATTATCTGAATGCTCTACACACCGCTCGCGAGCGAATGGACCGCATCGAAGTAGACCGCACCAAAGTCAAACCGGTCGTGAAGATCACAGGCGAGTTTTGGGCGCAGATCACCGAGGGCGATGGCAATTTCCACATGTTCGATTTTCTCGAACGCGAAGGAGCTCAGGTGATCGTGGAACCGATTGCAACCTGGGTGGCGTATCTGATGTATCAGGCCAAGGCGCACGCCATAGCGAAGTGGCCAGTGAACCGT
>Ga0210393_10003980_pt1 | contig 11748 bp, 7 predicted proteins | sample IncBWC27OmetaG_FD_160068 | JGI IMG/M metagenome (GOLD analysis project Ga0210393, IMG submission 160068) | Forest soil microbial communities from Barre Woods Harvard Forest LTER site, Petersham, Massachusetts, United States - Inc-BW-C-27-O ... | reverse complement strand
ATGTCGGCCGACGAGAGGCGATCGATCAAAGTTTCTGTGGGCCGGCGGACTTGCGCCACAGGAGGAGCGTGCTCGCCAAGCACCAAGAGATGCACCGACGATCGCGGTTCGCTCGGACCGTTGCCCACCAGGCGAAAGTGGAGCGAAACGGCCCCCTCATCGGAGGGGAGCGGAATCTCGATACGCACTCCGTCCTGAGCGTCATGGACCGCGGCAGACTTCTTTCCAAGCGGCAGCGATCCTAGCTTCAGCGTTTCACCGTTACGAGTGGCGCACAGACTCCACTTGAGCTTGGCACCTTGAGCGAGTCGGGTGGCAGCCAGCACGTCTGGAATCAGTCTGGCCTTGAATGTCTCTCCAGGATGGTAAATCAAGTTGGGGTGATCGACGACGACTCGCAAGGCGTCGCCCGGAGCGCGTCGCACCGACAACTGCAAGCCATTGTTTTTTGCCGAAAGACTCTTGCTTTCGCCCTCCAGATCGGAGAGCAGGCATTCAAATCGTTGTCGCACTCCGCCGGCCACCGCTGCCTGCAAAGTAAACGAAAGGTGGGCCGCCGGCGGCGCGATCACCGAGACTTCGAAGCCGTCTCGGTCACGAGGTTTGCGACGCCCGAGCCACAGAGACTTGCCGTCAGCTAGCAGCGTGCCGGCTTCGTTCTCGTCAACGCCTAGAGACGCAGGCTCGGCAATCGTGCCTTGCGACGTTTCCAGCACGCCGGCCCAGCATTCCGCTTTGTCGCACTTCCATTCGAAGCGTAGACGCACAACTCGGTGCGCTTCATTGGGGGCGGCGGACAGAAAAAGAGCGCCGGTCGCAAAGAGCAGGGTCTTCAAGACCAGCCCGGGAGCGGCGCCAATTGGACCAATGCCGAACCACCGGCCGGTAGGAACGCGGCCGATGGACGAACGGGAAAACCCCATTGCGTCACCGTGAAGAAAGCGGAATTTGGAGAGCGCGAGAAATGTCTAAACGCAGACCAACGCGATGAGCCGCACTGCAATGAGTCGCACTGCGAGGAGTTAAGCCGAATCAATCGCACCGAGGCGAACTGACCGGAGAAGAATCGGACAGAGAGGATCGCGCTGGAGTGAGAGGAGGGCGGGATTATAGTTCGGCCCGATGTCCGACCAAGGTCAGTTTGGTTAGTCGATCGAATGCTCAGCGCGCGAAGTGCGAAAAAGGGTCGAATTACGTCAGTTTGCGGCCGTACGACCGGGCTTGACGCAATCGGAATGATTTGAGAAAAGACGCCCCTCTCATCTCTCATCCCCTCCCTCCCGACTCCCTTCCCACCCCAAAAACTTCCGCTTGCCCGACATCGATCGGCCAGGACGAGTGTCATGGTTCGCATTCCGCACACCGTGCTTTACGGAACGGTTCTCGCCTGCGCCGTCGTGGGCTGCGCGAACCTCGCCGAAATGGGCGCGCTCGATCACTTCACCGCCGCGATCGAGAAAAACGATCTGAATCAGCTCAAGGCGAGCGCTTCAGAAACGTTCGATGAAAAGGCGTTGCGTCGGAAAGATTCGATCGACGCGCTGAAAATTGCCTATCAACATCCCGAGGAAAAACTCACGATCCTCAAGGTCAAGAGTGTCTCGGACAAAGAAAAGAAGGTCGAAGTCACCACCGAAAAAACCCATCGCAAGATGGAATTCAAGCTGGTGCGCGACGCCAAGACGGGCAAATGGGTCGTCGACGACATCGTGATCAAGCAAAAGAAAGGTGACGTCACCGCGGTCAAGAGCGTGACCGAACAGATGGACTTGCTTCTGGTGGTACAGGACTTCCTGGTCGCGTGGCACAAAGGCAAGCGCGAAGAAGTCCAAGCGGTCACCACCGCGAGCTTCGGCAAGCTCCTGGGCGAACTGCCCACAACCCATCTTGAACGGCTCACCAAGCGTGTCGCCGGTGAACGCATCAAGTCGGAAGAATTTCGTCCCGAGGCCACCATCGACGGCCAGGACGCTATCGTCAAACTCCAGCGCGCTCGCGGCATCCTGATCTTGTCGATGCGGCTGACCAATAAGGGTTGGAAAGTCTCGGACGTACAGGTCGAATCTCGGAAGGACAAAGACCAGCTCGCGTCGGCGAAGCGCACGGCCACTGTCATTCGCACCGTGGTCGATTTCTTGAAGGCTTATAAAGCAGCCGACTCGCAGGAATTGAAGAAGTTGTCGGCCGAGACGTTCTACGAGAAGTGCCTGGTGCTGGCGGATCCGAAGTTGGTGCCGCTGCCCGCGCCAGATGTCCTGGGTGAAAAGGACGTCGTCACAACCGAAGCCAAGACGGGCGAATACCTGCTCAAGCGCGGCGATGACACGGTCAAGATCTCGCTGAAGTCGACGTCCACTGACCCCGACAGTCCAAAATTCGTAATCGACGAAGTGACAATCTTCGATGCCAAGTCACAGAAGCGTCTGGCCGCGCTCTTCACGGCCCAGGCAAAAATGCAGCTCTTTGTGCAAGCGATGCTTAAGGGGAACCTCGCCCTGGTCCGCGCGAACTCCAGCAAGGACTTCGATCTCAAGGTCTGGAATCGGCTCAAGACTTTGCCGCTGACGGAAATCCTCCCGCCGGAAATTGAAATGGCGGCGGCCGTCAACACCGACCCGACTGATTTTCGGGGCCCGGTCATTCGGATTCCCGTGCGACAAGGCAACCGTGAACTGACGTACGTGATGCGCGACTGGAACGGCGACGTTGCTGTCGACGACGTGTTGATGCCTGTCCTCGATCGGCCGCAATCGCTTAAGGATACGCTGCAAGTCCTGCTGCCGATCCGCCTCTTGACCGCTGCCCTTCGCGACTCTTCCTTGGCTACCGAAGGCCAGGATCCGCAACTCGAATCGCTTCGGACCATCAGCTCGCGCAATTTCAACCGGCTCGTTTGGAGCCAGATCACTCAAATTCCCGAAGCGGCCTACGCAGTGCTGCCGCATCTCGACATGCCGCTGTCGAGTATTACCGAGTCATCGACCGGACAGGTTGTGCAATTGGGTGACGAGCGGTTTGGGGCGAAGATCGAGCTGGTTCGCGAAGGCGAGCTGCTGATGATCGATCGAATCTGGCTGCAGGCCGGACAATCAGACCCGCCCGAGTTGAGGCATTCACTGCAACTGCAATTGGCCAAGCGTGGCCCGCGCGGTTTCGCCGCCGATCCGCTCAGTGCGCATCCGATCTCGACGGATCCGTCACGGACTGCTTCGACGACGTCGGCCGAGACGGCACCGCTCGAAATGCCCGAAGCCGATGCGACGCCTCGCGGCCGAGCCTCCTCGTCGGTGATCTTGCCGACGGTCGCCGAACCTGCCAAACGGGCAACGTTGGCTCAACCGCTCGACCTTCGCTAGCATCCTCTTGGATGGCGAATGACCGGGTCGGTCGAGCCTGGCCGGGCGGCTCAAGTTGTGAGCCGCGACTGGCAGGCGCTGGGGCGATGTAGCCACGGGACCGCATCGGCGCCGCGAGTTCTCTACCGAGGAAGTCGCGCGCCCCGGGCGAATCGAGCGCCGCGGCAGACGATCGATGATTTTGCTTTCGCTCCAGGAAGTCGTGCGGCAATTCGATGCCGCTCCCGTCTTGCAGGGAGTGAGTCTCGAGATTCGTCCGGGAGAGCACGTCGGATTCGTCGGTCCGAATGGTGCGGGTAAGACCACCCTGATGCGAATTCTCGCGGGCCTCGATCAACCCGATCGGGGCGAAGTGACGCGGCACCGCTCGGCGGATGTCGCCCTCTTAGAGCAGGAAGCCGATTATTCGAGCGAGCGCACGGTGTTGGACGAAGCCCGAGAGGGCTTGGCCGCTCTGTATGCGCTGCAGCGCGAGTCGGCCGAGCTTGCGGCGGCGATCGCAGGCGAGACCGAATCGGCTCAGGTCGCCCGTCTGCAAAAGCGGTTCGATGTGGTGCAATCGGAACTGGATCGCTTGGACGCCCACACGGTCGATCATCGCGTGGACGAGGTTCTGCACGGGCTCGGATTTTCCACGAGCGAATTTTCGCAGCCACTCTCCGAGCTGAGCGGCGGCCAACGCAACCGAGCGCTCTTGGCGCGGATGCTGCTCCGCGCGCCGGATGTCATGTTGCTCGACGAGCCGACCAACCACTTGGACATCGCCGCCACGGAATGGCTCGAGAATTGGCTGGCCCACGCGCCCCAGGCGATGATTATCGTCAGCCACGATCGCTACTTTCTCGACCGGGTCACCAACCGGATTCTCGAACTGTGGGCCGGGCGGCTCAACGACTACACCGGCAATTTTTCGGCGTACTGGAAACAACGGCACGAACGTGCCGAGCTGCTGCAAAAAACTTATGAACGGCAGCAGGAGTACATCGCCCGGACCGAAGACTACATTCGCAAAAACAAGATGGGCCAAAACAGTGCCCAGGCCAAAGATCGCGAAAAGAAGTTGGCACGCGTCGAAGTGGTCGAGCGGCCGCCCGAGATTTCCGAGCTGGCCATGCAGTTTCCCTCACAGGGGCGGCCCGGCGATTGGGTGCTCGACGCGCGGGACGTGTCCAAGAATCTTGGCCGGCCTCTCTTCTCCGATTTCTCACTGCGCGTCGAGCGGGGTGACTCACTCGGGATTTTTGGACCCAACGGTTGCGGCAAGACGACGTTGCTCCGCGTCCTGTTGGGCGAGTTGCCGCCGGATGCCGGAGTCGCCCGGATTGGGACGGGCGTCAAGCTCGGGTATTTCGATCAGCGGCTCACGAGCGTCGATCCCGACTGCGACGCGATCGAAGCCATTCGAGCCCCCGATCGCCCCGATCTCACACCGCGCGTTCTGCGCGGGCTGTTGGCGCGGTTCGGCGTTCGCGGCGACCTGGCGTTGCAAAAGGTCGGACTGATGAGCGGCGGAGAAAAGAGTAAGGTGGCCCTCGCGCGGCTCAATGCCCAGAACGTCAATGTGCTGGTGCTCGACGAGCCGACCAATCACCTCGATCTTTGGGCGCGCGACTCGCTCGAGGAAGCCTTGCGGGCCTACGAGGGGACGCTCGTTTTCGTCAGCCACGATCGGTATTTCCTGGATCGGTTGGCACGACGGGTCGTCGTCTGCGGGAGTGAAGGCTGGAAGTGCTACCAGGGAAACTACAGCGATTACGTGCATTTTGCGCAGCAGCGGTTGCTTGAACTGAACGCATCGCGGCAGTCGGCCCAGTCGACGCGCACGGGCAATTCTCGACAGAATGACGCGGCGGGCACGAGTGACAGCACCAAGCCGACCAAGCGGAAACGCCGTTTCCCCTATCGCAAAATCGAAGAGATCGAACGCGAGATCGCGGAGAAGGAAGAAACCGTGCGGCAGCTCGAGGCGGAAATGGCCGATCCCCAGATCCATCGCATACCCGACCGCATCCGCGAGGTGACGCGCCTGCACGACGCGCTCAAGGTCGAGTTGGCCGTCCTCTATGAACACTGGGAGGAGGCGGCCGAGCTGAATTGACGCCGGTCGTTAAAGCCAATCGGTAGGGCAGGCTGTGCCTGCCGCCGCGAAGCGGTTCACAATCATCGGCAGGCAGAGCTTGCCCTACAACTAGAGTGACGACGTGAGCGACGACCGGAAAGTGAGGCGTTGGTTTTCCGGAGTGCTATGGATGGCCGCGGCTCTGTCAGTCGCGATCTACATCGGTGCCTACTACGCAACTATCGTCCCTTATGGGCGTCACGCCGAGGGCACCGGGCCGTGGCACTCGTATCAGGTGGGGGACGTAAGCCTTCCTTACGAGGCCCACGCCTTCTTCAGTCCGGCGCATTGGATCGACCGAAAACTGCGCCCCCGCACTTGGTGGATACGTGACGAGTTCCCGGAGGTCAGGCTGATTATCGAATCTCCTGAGGCCGCGGCCCTAAACGCCGATGCCAAGACCGCGATGCTCGATAGGCAGGACGGGCTTCTGCTCCTCGCAGATTTCTTTGACGACGTTGCTCGGTTCACTGCCAGCCGACTGATGTTTCCCCTGGTTGTGTTGATGATTGGAGCTATCTGGATTGTCAGCGGTTGCTACGGCTTGGTCCGTCCCGACAAGATGGTTTACATCAGCAGACGTATGCGTTGGTTTGTTTCCGCATCACCCAAGGTCAACAAGGCGCTGAGTTGCGTCACACTTGTGGCGGGGTGTATGGCGCTCGCCGTAAGCATCCATTTCTTCATCCATCGGCTGTGAGGCCGTCCGGGAATTCAGATCGTGTGCCACTGCTGAGACCTTTCGGTTCAGCAGTGCGGAAGGTAATAACGTCGAGACAAATCCCGAGTTCGCCCAAAATGCCGATCCGCTACAGGCATTGAAGACACTGCTGAGCGGCGACCGCTCAGCAGTGGCACACAAACCTAAATCACAAGCCCCGAATTCCTGGACATCCTCATCGGCTGTGCCAGCGAACGCGGCGGATGTAGTCAGGTGCGAAGCCCTTGTCTTCGCAGAGGGCCACTCTCTGTTTGTTTCGGGCGGGCAGGCCGAACTGCCCGCGGGCACATTAGTCAAAAAAGGGGACCGCGAATGAAAAACTTCTGGTGGGTTGCGGCTGGCTTTGCGGTGTGTGTGATGGCCCTATGGTGCTCACGGACAACGTACGGTCAACCGCCCCGCGCGTCCGATGGCCGCAAAATGATTGCGGTCGACGATGCGATCGTGGACGCCAACGAGATTCTCTTCGTTCATGAAACTCAGACCGATATCAGCATCGGCTTCCGGGGACTGCCCACCCAGGGCAACGGCGCCTTCTCGGTGCTATACGTTAAGAAAACAGCGGAGAACTGGCGGGTCCTGGCTGCGGCAATCGGAGTCGCCGTACCCCCGAGAGCGACTACGACTCCCTAAATTCCAGCCATCAGGCTGTGAACGGGCAGCTTCGGACCCCAACAAATCCCTTCTCGAATTTCGGCGCAAAAAAAGCCCACCAGCGAAGGCTGGTGGGCTCGGGAATCTTGAACGAACCGCGATTGAGTGCAGCTCTTAGATTTCTAAGGCCGTACGGAGATCGACCAGGGCCGCCTTGGCTCTTTTGGCATTCTCCGCCAGGCGAGATCGCTCGCGGCCGCGGCATTGCGAGATGAACTCGTAGACGCGCTTGTAGTGCTCGTACACGTTCACGATTTCAGGTCGCAGTTGGTCGATCGGCGCACCTCCGGTGACCGCATCGCTGAACCGCTGACAATGCTGCACGAACGCCTGCGTCGTGCGGAGCACGTCGTTCGCGAAGTCTGGCCGCTCGTGTTCCAGCCAGATTTGTGTGTCGCGGTTGATGTTGTCCGCGGCGGCCGACAAAGCGTAGGCCAACTCGCTGATCCGGCGTCCGTCGAGCTGTTGATCGAACACCTGTAACGCCTGGGCGAGCGAACCCATGCTCTCTTCAATGCGATTCAGGACTCGTCGCGCCGGTTCACTGTTCATCGGCCGGAACGTGTGATTGAACGAGCGCCACGACTGCGAGACATTGCGAAACGACTCGGCGAGTTCGGCTGGCGGCGCATTGTTGTTTGCGTCCTGTGCCAGTTGCTCGCACAGTCCGTAGAATTCGCCGGCCGTGGTGAGGGCCGTAGGTGCGTCGGGCAGATCCATCACCAGCCGCAGTGGTGCGCGGGTAAAGTATTCCTCAACGTCCCGCTTCATCGAATCCATGATGTAGCCGACGTTGCCCGTGTCGGTCTGAGCGGGCATCCGTAGCGATTCCGAGATCTCCCGGTTGGACTGGCTGATGCGGAAGACGGTCCGTTCGAGCGCGTGGTTGGCATCGACCTGGCGAATTTGCCGGGCCAGCGGGTGCCACAGAGCCAGGTATTCCTTGAACTCGCCGGCCACGGCCGCCGGATCGTTCTCCGAGTCGACCAGGTCGGCCACCATTTGGGCTTCCGATTGGGTCCGGCGAGCCATTCCGGTCAACGATCGGCGCAACTCGGGGTCGACCATCTCGACGCCGATATCTTCGGCCAACCGCTGCAGCTTGTCGGTGAGGGCCGCCGTGGCGCGTAACAGCTCGCGCTGATCGAAGTGCGGCTTGATCTTGAAGACGTCGTTGAGGGCGTGGTCGATCTTGTCGATGTTGTCGACGCGCTGGATGGCCGCGCTCTGGGCCAGCTCGGGAATCCGACGCAGCTTGTAAGAAATCGCCTGCCAGTCCCGATCGAAGGCCTCGAAATCGCCGCACAGCTCGCTGACGCGATTGGCGCGTCGGCAAGTTTCGGCCAACACCTGAGCCCGAGCGCTAAACTGGATCACATCGTGCAATACGCTACGGACACCTCGCATCAGATCGACGTCGTTGTTAAGCGCAACCTGCAAGGCGTCGGCATCCTGCGCCATGCGGTCGAAGATGCGACGCACGCGTTCGAGCGTCTCAGGCGAATTGACGATCGCGGGAGCATCGATGCCGATCGGGCGCCGATCCGGTCCGCGGTCGAAATCGTTCTTGCCAAAATCGCTGAAGTCTTTCTTCAGGTCGCGGTACAGTTTCGTGCGGCGCTCCAGGGCGGCAGGATCGGGCCGACGCTCAGAATTGTACTCGCGATCGTCCAATCGCCGTTCGCGATCGAGATCTCGATCGACGACGCGACGTTCGCGTTCGGCATTGCGACGACGCAACTCGATCAAGTCGCGTGCGTCGTCCTGAGAGCGGACGAGGTTTCCGGCCGCAAGCAGCGCAGCGGCCGCCAGGCCGAAGAGGGCGAGTCCGCGCGCCATCCGCCGCAGGCGGAAAACGGATGAGAAATCCTTTCGACCCAAGCCATGCGTCACGTCCAGACTCCTTTCGTGTGAATTAGGGCTCATAATCTCGCGCTCTGGCGCCGCATCGCGATGCGAATTGCAGCGCTCGTTCTGGGTCAGACCGGTCATGCCCGCGCCTTCCGTCAACAGCGGCGGAGGCACTGGAACTGTTCACGCGGAGCGGACTCGCGATCGTCGCGCGGTTGCCGTCCGCGTAATTTTTACCCGCGTACTGGCTTACGGCTGCGTCTGCGGGGCCGCTTTATAGTGAACGCTTTGCAAACGGTCGAGACGAAGGCCGGGTCGTGGCCAAAGAATTGTCGCGTCGCCGAGCGCTGAGGTTCGTAGCGACGGTCAGTTGCTTTCTGTGGGCCGAGGCGCGACGAGGCTCCCGCTTCGAGGAATATGCTTAAAGTCCCAGCTACAAAGCGATTGGAGCCAAGCCCTCTTGCCGCGTTTTCGGGATTCGGCTACCGTGCCCGCCGCTTCGACCAGGGAGGGCAAAGCATGGGCATTTTGAACCGCGCGGCGACCGGTCTCTTCTCGTTGTCTTTGGTGAGTGCCCTGATCGTCGGGGGTCATTGGATCGCCGGCCGCAAGAAGCACCACGCTCTGGCCGCGCCGGTCAAGCACGTGACCACCAGCGTCACGGCCATTAGTACGATGCCCGACTGCAAGATGCCTGAGTCTCCGCCTGCGAGCGGTCCGCTTAGGTGCAGCCAAGCCGCGGGGATGGCTCAGACCAACGCTGCGCAGGATTGCGACGCCCCATTTTCCTCCGGCAGGGCCCTGGCTCAAACCGTAGTCCATGCGGCTTCCGGACGCGAAACGGATTCCAAACGTCCGGGATCGGCGATTGCCGGACCGCGGGTGGCCGACGCGAGTGAATCGTCCGCACCCTACTATCCGCAGCCGATGCCTTTGCCCGCTCGCACCGACGCCGTTCCCATTCGTCCCGATGGTCCAGAAGTTCCGATACTTGGCGAGCCGCCGGGGTCGGCGCCGCTGGCTCCTCCACCCGGTCTGAATCCTCTGGGGCGCAAAATCATCGAACGCGCGCTCCCCAATTCGAGTGACGAAGAGCGAGATGCGTGGCACGACACGTTGAAGGACCTTGCGCCAAAGGATGTACGCGAGCTGATGCGCCTGCGTCAAGAACTCGGTCGCATGCCGCCGTCCGTGTTCGAGAGCCGCCCGCCCGTGGGACAATTTCCGATCGGACAACTCCCGGGAGCCCAACCCCTGTGGTCGCAAACCGCGCCAGGTCCAATCGCCAGCGAGCCGCTCGCTCCGCCGACGGAGTCGCTCCAGCCTCGATTGGACGCAGAACGCGAGGTCGCGCGGACGATAGCGACAAGCCTCCACACGATCAACCAAGCCCAACAGACTCTCTTGAACAGCATCGCGAACGATCTGCACGAGTTGGAGCGCCTGCGACGTCAGGCTCACGCGCTGGAACTTGCGGCGCAGAGCCTCTTGTCGAATTCGCTTGACCCGCTCGCCCCCGTCAGCAACACCAACGCGATTCCCAGCCACTTCGCCGGCGTGCCCGAACGCGATCGCCACTGATTGCAGTGAACGGCGTCCTGCCGCATCGGCCGACCCCGGCTTTGCAATCGGGGGAACGCGCCACCTAGAATGTTGCGATGGTGATTCCTTGGGAGCCGCTGCGCGATGTCTTGATGTCAAACCAGCGGTTTGTACTATCGAGCCACGTACGCCCCGACGCGGACGCCATCGGTTCCGAACTGGGGTTAGCCGCCATTCTGGAGGCGCTGGGCAAGGAAGTCCGCATCGTCAACCCGTCTGCCATCCCGCAGACGCTGAATTTTCTGGACCCCGAGGGGCGGGTCTTCAAAATTGGCGACGGCATTAAGCCCGAGGACCTGCTCGACACCGACGTCCATATCGTGGTCGATACCAGCTCTTGGAACCAACTCCAAGAGGTCGGCCACATGATGCGGAAGAGTTCGGCGCGCCGCGTGGTGATCGATCACCACGCCAGCAGTGATGATCTGGGCGCCCTCGAATTCAAGGACACGCAGGCCGAGGCGACGGGCGTGCTGATTCTTGAGATGGCCGACGCCCTCGACCTGACGATCCCGTCCAAAGTGGCCACGCCCTTGTTCTGTGCGATTGCCACGGACACGGGCTGGTTCCGTTTTTCGTCCGTCCGCGAATCGACGCTCCGAGCGGCCGCGCGGCTGATGGGAATGGGGGCGCAGCCGGACGTCATTTATCGACAGCTTTACGAACAATTTTCAGTCGGCCGCATTCGGTTGGCGGGTTGCGTACTCACTCGTGTCACGGTCGACTGCGAGGGGAAACTGGCCTACACCTGGGTCGAAAGCGGCGATTTTGACCGCTGCGGAGCCCGGCCGGTCGACACCGAGGACCTCGTCAACGACTGTCTGAAAATCGGCGGCACTCAGTGTGCTTTTATCGCGGTCGAACAGTTGAACAAGAGCGTCAAATTCAGTTTCCGCAGTCGGGCCGGCGTCGACGTCGCGGCGCTCGCGGAACAATTTGGAGGAGGCGGCCACCGGCAGGCCTCCGGTGCGACCCTGACCGGCTCGCTTCCCGAGGCGCTGAAGCGCGTGTTGACGGCGACTCGCGAGGCGCTTGCGACACAGCCTCCGCCGCCGCCCCAAACCTGATCCCGCTGAAACAGGACCCGCCCCACTCCCGCCTCCGTTGACCGCACTGACCTGGCGTATTTTTTCGATTTGCATCGCCTCGTTTGCACACCTGATTCCGAACTTGGACTGCTGCTATGGCCCCAGACCTTCCCGCAGATTCGTCGGCATCGCGAAAAAAAACCACGAGTTCCCCAGCGGAATCACGATCGCTGGTCGAAGCACCTCCCGCAGGCGGACCGCGGCGAAACTTTCTCGCGAAGGCGCTCGCGTTAATCACGGGTGGAGCGCTCATCGCCTTGCCGACGGCCGCGGGCCTGGCGTTTTTTCTCGATCCGCTGCTACGAAAACGCGGTTCGAAGGGGGGCGCCGAGGGGCGCCGCGACGCGGAGGGGTTTT
>Ga0210393_10003979_pt1 | contig 11748 bp, 7 predicted proteins | sample IncBWC27OmetaG_FD_160068 | JGI IMG/M metagenome (GOLD analysis project Ga0210393, IMG submission 160068) | Forest soil microbial communities from Barre Woods Harvard Forest LTER site, Petersham, Massachusetts, United States - Inc-BW-C-27-O ... | reverse complement strand
CTCGCCGCGCCAGGACTGAGGCATACCGGAACGCGAGCGCGGGAGACGAAAGAGTCCGCGGCGCTGGCGGTTCGCGATCGGGCTATGCTGGAAGTCCTCTATGCCGGGGCCCTGCGTGTTTCGGAAATCGTTGATGCCAAGCTCGAAGACCTCAAGCTGGAAGCCGGTTATATGCTGGTGCGCGGCAAGGGCGATAAGGAGCGCGTGGTTCCTCTGGGGAGATCAGCGCAGGATGCGCTGACGGAATATCTTGCAGAAGCGCGCCCGGTGCTGGCAGGAGCGAAGCGAGGCTCCACAGTGTCGACGCTGTTTAAAGGTTCGCCGCTGCTGTTCCTCGCGCGAGGGGCTCACCAGCTGACGCGCCAGCGCGTCTGGCAGATGGTGCGGGTTGCTTCGGCCGCTTCGGGACGCATGGCGTCGCCGCACATGCTGCGGCACTCCTGCGCCACGCACATGGTGGAGAACGGCGCGGACCTGCGGACGGTGCAGACCATCCTAGGCCACGCCGATATTTCGACGACTCAGGTCTACACCCATCTGGCGCTCGATCGCCTGCGAACCGTGTATCGGAAACATCATCCGAGGGCCAAGGCCAGAGGAAGAAATTGCTGATTGTTGATTGCTGATTGTTGATGGAAGAAACGAAGAAACACGGGGAATCGGCCGCGACGCCGTTTTTCAATCAGAAATCAGAAATCAACAATCAGCAATTCGAGTTTCAGAAATGACCAAAGACCAGACCATCGTCGCCAAAGCCGTCGCCGATTTCCTCCGCCATCTGCGCGAGAGCAACGCTTCGCCACACACCAGCAAAGCCTACAGCGGCGACCTGGCCAATTTCGCTTCTTACGCCGGTTCGCGCCCATGGAAAGAGATCGACCACATCGTCATCCGCGGCTTTCTGTCTCAACGTTACGAAAAAGGCCTGGGCAAGACTTCGGTGGCGCGTTCGCTGGCCGCTGTGCGCTCGCTTTATCGCTGGCTGGCGAGGGAAGGAGTGGTGGAACAGAATCCAGCGAAGCTGGTAGCCACGCCGAAGCTTTCCAAGAAACTTCCCCGCGTACCGACGATTGAAGAGATGAACTCGGTGCTCGACGGAGAAATGCCCGATGTGGCAGCCTTCCCCGAGCGCGACCGGCTCATGCTCGAGCTGCTTTACGGATGCGGTATTCGTAACTCAGAGCTCATTGGAATTAATCTTGAAGATATTCGCCTGAGTTCCGAAGTGATCCTTATTCGCGGCAAAGGCAAGAAGGAACGCTATGTTCCGTTCGGCGGTTCGGTCACGAACGCGCTTGCTTTCTATCTCCCGGTGCGCCGGCAAGTTATGGCGGAGAAACACAAGAACGCTTCCGCGCTGCTGATCAATAGGCGCGGCGGACGCCTCACTACGCGCAGCGTCGGCCGCATCATCAAGAAGATCGCCGTCGCCAAAGGTCTCTCTCCCGATGTTCATCCGCATACGCTACGCCACGCCTTCGGCACGCACATGCTGGAGGAAGGCGCCGACCTGCGTGCCATCCAGGAGTTGCTCGGCCACGAGCGCCTCGCCACTACCCAACGTTATACCCAGCTTTCCATGAAGCACGTGCTACAGGTCTACGACCAGACGCATCCACGGGCGAAGTAAGGAACCAGTGCCTCACCGTCGGATGTGTTCCCCTCGCAGACCTTCCCACATCTCCACCACCCGGGACCTGAGGTCCGCGGTTAGCTTTTCATATGCAGCCTCCGAAGCTACGCTCTCTGGCGGCGGAATGATCGGATCGCCAAACACGATGCTCAGCGGTGCGAACCCCTGAAACGGCCTGTTCCTTGGCCACACCTGATAGAAGCCATCAATCGCCACCGGCACGATCGGCGCCTGCATGTGAATCGACAATATGGCCGCGCCCTTTTTGAAAACTCGCGGAGTGCCGTCAATCGAGCGTTCGCCCTCGGGATACAGGATGAGAGCTCGTCCCTGGCGCAACCCAAAGGCGCCGGCGCGCATGGCGGGAATCAGATTCGCGTCTGGATCTACTACCACAACCCGCAGCGAACGCGCCAGCCGCAGCATCAATCCCTGTCCGAAAATGTCGCTGGTTCCTACGGCAAACACTTTGTCGAACACGTGCGACGGCAACACACTCGCCAGGACCGCGGCATCAAGATAGCTCTGGTGATTCGACGAGAGAATATATGGGCCGCGCTTAGGCAGCTTTTCGATTCCACGCACCTGCAGGCTGAAACGATCGCGGGCAACGATCTGCACGAGCCGCGAAACCAGGTGCCAGAACGCATTGCTCAGGGGCTGGAGCCGGGCCAGCGCCGCCACGTCGTTGAGGCTCGGTTCTTCCGCGAGAATGGCTTTCCATCCGGCAAAAACCGGGCGAGTTCCGGGACCGCCCGCGCCGCTGGCCGCGCTTTGCAACACGGCTTCAAGCAAATCATGCACGGTATAGATTTCGGCAAGCTGCGACTCGTCGACGTCGCCGCCAAGCGCTTCTTCCAGTTGGCTGAGCAACTCGATGCGCTGCATGGAGTCAAGTCCAAGGTCAAGATCGAGGTTGAGGTCAGGCCGCATTTGCGGGGGCTTGGCGCGCGCCGCTGCGCGCACGATCTCCAGAGCGCGCTCTACGCTTGGCTGCTCCAACCAAGCAGTTTGTTCCGAAGTTAAAGGTTTTTCCGCTGCTAGCCCGGAATCGTCTTCTTTGGCCTTCCGCGCCAGATTGGCCTTGACGCGCTTCTCTACCTCGAAACGCTTGATTTTGCGTGTGGTGGTGCGGGGCAGGTCTTCTTGCCAGATCTCGTAGCTGCCAATGCGCTTGGTGGAAGCAATCTTCTGAGACAGACCTTCAATGTCAAAGCGGATCGCCTCTTTGACGTTGACGATTTTGCGCTGCCGCAGCACGTCGAAATTCGGCACGATGACGGCATAGAGCCGGTCGCCGCCCTCGCCGGGCTTGCCTTCCAACCCCATCACGGCAATCTCTTTAATGAGCGGCGACTTCAGATAGTGCGCTTCGATCTCTTCCGGATACACATTCTTTCCATTGCTGAGAACGATCACTTCTTTCTTGCGCCCGGTGAGAAAAAGATTGTGGTGAGCATCGAAGTAGCCAAGATCGCCGGTCAGAAACCATCCGTCGCGCATCACGGCTGCCGTGGCATCGGGGCGGTTCCAATATCCCTTCATCACCACCGCGCCGCGCAATGCAACCTCGCCCACCGCCGGACCCTCTTCCTGCGGCTGCGGATCGACAATTTTTGCCTCCACGCCTTTCAACGCCTGGCCCACCGAGCCGATCACATTGTTCGTCGGCGAATTGGCAAACACAGCTGCGGTGGTTTCCGTGAGCCCGTAAGCCTGCAAGACGTCAATGCCCAAGTCATGAAAGTCATTTCCAATTTCCGGATCGAAGCGTGATCCACCCGTCGCCAGATAGCGCATCTTCTTGCCCAGCGTCTCGTGCACTTTGCTGAATAAGACTGGCCCTGCATTCATCCCGAACTTACGCAAAGTGCGATTGAGGCTCATCAAACCCTGGAACACCTTTTGTGTGATCGCGCCCCGCTTCGCAGCTTCCTGAAAAATGCGCTCATGAATCAGGTAGAAAAACTGAGGTACCACGGCGAAAACCGTGATGTCGCGCTCTCGCAGAGCGCGCAGCAATTCCGTGGTGTTCAGCGTTTCCAGATACACCACGCGCGCTCCTTTCACTAGCGGCAGCAGAAGATTCGCCATCTGCGCCAGCACATGAAACATGGGCAGCACGCCGAGCAGCGCGTCGCTGGGTGAAATTTCGACCCAGTGGAAGACCGCCTCCACTTCACCCAGCATATTCGCGTGCGTCAGCATCACGCCCTTAGGATCGGCGGTGGTTCCTGACGTATAGAGCAGGGAAGCGAGCTCATCCAGCTTTGCGTCGACCGCTTTGAACTTACCCGGCCCGCTATCGAAGATCGCGGGAAGATTCCCCAACCACCTTGCGTGGATCGAAACCTGCGCCATGCGTTCGGGATCCATGAGCACGAGCCCAACAGGAATCTCGTTCGCTGCAGGCCGAGCCACCGGAACGTGCTTCGCATCGCAGAAGAGAACGGAACTGCCGCTGTCTTTGAGCAGCTTCGTGACCTGATCGGCGTGCAATGCCGTGTCCAGGGGCACTGCCGCGCACCCCGAAGCGATAATCCCTAGATATGCTGCCACCCATCGCGGATGGTTATCCGCTAGAATCGCCAGACGCGATCCGCGGGCGAATCCGTTCTCGGAAAGCCATCGCCCCACCGATTCCGCCATCCGCCGCAGTTCGGTGTAAGAGCAGCTCTCGAGGTGGTCGTGGCGCTGAATCTGCAGCGCAATATTCTCAGGCCAGCGCTCGGAACACTCGACAAAACGTTCGTAGAAAGATGGCATGGGGCAGTCTTGGTATAGGTAGTCTTGAAACAGAAATCGATGTTGCGGAATCTATACGAAAAGCAGTTCACGCCCGAGTTCGTATCCCGGTTCTGCGCTTCCACTCAGTCCGCAGAACATGCCGCAACGGGGGCGTTCCCAATGTTTCAAGAATATTAATTCACGGTTTTTTCTGCTGTTGCTTCTCGGACTCCGCGATGGCCTTGCGGAACTGCTCCACCGCGGTTACTTCCGGCGCACGCAGGCAATCCTTGGCTACGTACCGCCATATCGCCGAGGACTCAACGCTTCTCAAGTGCACCTCGAAGGCGTCATCCGGCGAACCCGACTCCTTGCCGATGCGCGGCCCGTTGTCTTGGGGGCCCGGCGCGGTGGGGTCGCTGTTTGGAGGGTGCCCTTGCTGCCCGCCGATTCGAATACCGCCATCAATCGGCTGCACGACCCCGGGCCGCTGATCGATCGGCCCGCCCTTTACCGTCGGCGCTCCGCGGCTACCGCTCCGCACCGAGATCACAAGGTCGGCCTCCTGACTGTCCATCACCAGTCGCAGCCTGCCCCACTGCATCAGCGCTTTTTCGACATTGTCACGGGCGGTGGCGTTCGCCGTAGGATGGTCGAGCGGTTCCCCTGCGTCGGGGTCGATCACCACGAACGCCGTCTCTGCTCGCAGCACAATTTCCGGTAACACCGCTTTGGATTTGTCTTTTGCACCAGCCGTCGCCGCCAGCGAAACAGTGAAAAGCAGTAACCAGGATACGCGTGTCGGCACAGGAGCCTCCGAGCTAAACGGACAACCGCAATTATAATGGAGCTTACAGTCCGCAAGTGCCTCGCGGCCTGTCCTCGCATCTAAATATGCTAGGCTTTTAGAGATCGAGATTGTTTGGGCGGCGCTACCCGCTGAAGGATTCCCGGATTGATTAACACGCTGCTAGGCAAGGTTTTCGGAACGAAGAACGAGCGAGTCGTCAAGGCCTTGATGCCGCAAGTCGCGGCCATCAACGCGCTTGAGCCCCAGACCCAGAAGCTCACTGACGCCGAACTGCGCGCCAAAACGGACGAATTCCGGCAGCGCATCCAGGAGCGGTTGGCTCGCTTCACCGACGCTCGTGCCGCGGAAGTTGCTACCAACGCCGGGAATGAAGATGAAGCCGACGCCGAGCCCGATGTGGACCGGCAGAAGCGGCTCGAAAAAGAGAAATACGACGCCCTGCAGGAAGTGTTGAACGAGATTCTGGTGGAAGCTTTCGCGGTGGTCCGCGAAGCTGGGCGCCGCGTGCTCAACATGCGCCACTTCGATGTGCAGTTGATCGGTGGCATGGTTCTGCATCAGGGCATAATTTCTGAAATGAAGACTGGCGAAGGTAAAACGCTGGTCGCCACGCTTCCGGTTTATCTAAACGCCCTCAGTGGACGCGGCGTGCACGTGGTCACGGTCAACGACTACCTGGCCAAGCGCGACTCCGAATGGATGGGCAAGCTCTACCGTTTTCTTGGCCTTACGGTCGGCGTGATTGTCCACGATCTCGACGACGAAGAGCGCCGCGCGGCCTACGCCGCCGACGTGACTTACGGCACGAACAATGAATTTGGCTTCGACTACCTGCGCGACAACATGAAGTTCGACCTGAAGGATTGCGTGCAGCGCGGCCACAACTATGCGATCGTCGACGAAGTTGATTCCATCCTGATCGACGAGGCCCGCACCCCCCTGATTATTTCCGGCGCCAGCGAGGAATCCACCGACAAGTATTATCGTGTGAACCGCATCATTTCCAAACTCGAAAAAGGTGAAGAACTCGACGTCGCCCCCGGCGAACCCGCGCAACTCACTGGCGACTACGTGGTAGACGAGAAGCACCGCAACATCACCGTCACCGACGATGGCTGGTTAAAAGTTGAAGGGCTGCTCGGCATCGGCAACATCGCCGACCCCGAGAACTGGCCGCTCAAGCATCACGTCGATACCGCCATCAAGGCGCACGCGCTTTATCGCCGCGATGTGGAATACGTCATCAAAGACGGCGAAGTCATCATCGTTGACGAGTTCACCGGCCGCATGATGCCCGGCCGCCGCTGGTCTGACGGCCTGCATCAAGCCATCGAAGCCAAGGAAGGCGTCAAGATCGAGCGCGAGAACCAGACGCTCGCCACCATCACCTTCCAGAATTATTTCCGCATGTTCAAGAAGCTGGCGGGCATGACCGGCACCGCGGAAACGGAAGCCACCGAGTTCGACAAGATCTACAAGCTGGATGTGGTCGTCATCCCGACCAACAAGCAGATGTTGCGCCTCGAACATCCGGACGTCGTTTTCCGCACGGAAAAAGAAAAATACTTCGCAGCCGCCGATGAGATTCAGCAGCTCAACGCCAAGGGCCAGCCCGTTCTGGTCGGGACCACGTCGATTGAAAAGTCGGAACGTCTCTCCGAACTGCTCAAGAAAAAAGGCGTCAAGCACTGGGTGTTGAACGCCAAGCAGCACGAGCGCGAAGCCGAAATCGTTGCCCAGGCCGGGCGCAAAGGCCAGGTCACCATCGCCACCAACATGGCCGGCCGCGGTACCGACATTCTGCTCGGCGGCAATGCCGAATTCATGGCCAAGCAGGAAATGGTGAAGAAGGGAATCGCCCAGCAATTGCGCGTGGCGCAGGGCAAAATCGAAGGTCCTCAGGAAGATGGCGAGACTTCCGTTTTCTACTACAACGGAAACGAATACACCGTCCCCACCGATAAATGGACGGAAGCTTTCAACCGCTACAAGAAAGAGACGGACAGGGAACACGACGAAGTGACTGCGGTCGGCGGTCTCCACATTCTCGGCACCGAACGCCACGAGTCCCGCCGCATCGACAACCAACTTCGCGGACGCGCCGGGCGCCAGGGCGATCCCGGCTCCTCGCGCTTCTATCTCGCGCTCGAAGATGACCTGATGCGCATCTTCGCCAAAGAATGGGTTTCGAATCTGCTGCAGCGCCTCGGCATGGAAGAAGGCGTCCCCATCGAATCGAAGATGATTACCCGCCGTATCGAGACGGCGCAGAAAACCGTGGAAGCGCAGCATTTCGAATCGCGCAAACATCTTCTCGAATACGACGACGTGATGAACAAGCAGCGCGAGGCCGTCTATGGTCTGCGCCGCCGCCTGCTCGAAGGCATGGATCAGAAAGACTTGATCCTCGAAGATTACGTCTCCGCGATTCTGGGCGAGCAGATGGACGAGTTCTGCCCGCCCAAGGCCCACGTCGACGACTGGAATGTCAAGGGGCTGAAGGACGCGATCTTCACCCGCTTCGGCGTGGACTTTCTCGCGGAAGGCGTGAAGCCTGACACGCTCAACCGCCAGGATCTCGGCGACGCCATTTTTGCCAAATTGAAAGAGCGCTACGACGCGAAAGAAAAACTGATCGGCCCCGACGCCATGCGCCATCACGAGCGCATGATCATGCTCAGCGTGATTGACCAGCAGTGGAAGGATCACCTCCTCGGCATGGACCACCTCAAGGAGGGCATCGGCCTGCGCGGCTATGGCCAGCACGATCCGCTGGTCGAGTACAAAAAAGAATCGTTCGACATGTTCGAGGCCATGCTGCAGCGCTTCCAGGAAGACACCGTCCGTTATCTCTACCTGATGCAGATTCTGGAGCGCCCGCCCGACCAGGGCCCGCGAGGCCCGCAGCCTGGCGGCCCTGAAGGCCAGGGAGAAGGACCAGCACCAGACTCAGGAGTTCCGGCGCAGCATGGCGGCGACGGCAACGGGCGCCGTCCTCCGCGCATGGTATCCACTTCCGCCGACGAATTGGAAGAGGCCTTCATGCGCCGCAAGCGCCGCGAGCTGGAACAAGCCCGCATGGCCGGCGCGGGGGACACGCAGCAAGTGCAGCAGGTCGTGAGATCGCAGGAAAAAGTAGGCCGCAACGATCCCTGCCCCTGCGGCTCCGGCAAGAAATACAAAAAATGCCACGGTGCGTAAAGCGCCACAGGCCATGTGGGGACGGGCGCCTCGCCCGTCCAGCCACGCGCAGCGAGGTGGTGTTTCTCTCAGACGCCCTGAGCTATGAGCGTTTGCGTCCGACCTTCACCGCCCCAAATGTCATCTCCTCGGCTCGGCTCCCCATTTCCTGCTTCCAATCCAAGAACAAAGTTGCATAGTTCTTCGTAATGTAATCCGCCGGCGTCACGCCCAACTTCTTCGCGGTAGCATCAATCCATCGCGACGGCCCCTCGATCTCGCAAAAATCCCCAATCGGAGTCTCGTCGACCACAACCTTACCCTTCCCATCCGCCCACTCCGCGCGAAACTTCTCATAGCGGAACGACGGCGCATATCCCAACCCGCGCAGGATCGCATCCATCATCTTGCCGTCGCTCACTCCGGTCTCCAACTCCAGCCGGCTGCTGTGCCGTCCCTTCTCCCCCTGGCTCTTGTGCGTGATCGTCCACTCCGAACCATACTTCCGAATCCGCAGCAACTCTTTGCGCGCGCGCAGTGCTTGTCCCGGCAAGTCATACAGAGTATTCATCTCATGCGTACGCGGCGTCACCACATGAAATCCCGCCGCGCGCAGCTTTCGGCCGAGCGCCCACACATCAGTCACACGAAATTTGATTTCGATTTCCCGCTTCATAAAGAACAAAAGAAAAAGTGTATTACCGTGAGAGCGTGTCCGCGGCGGCAGACGTCACGAGCCCTGTCCTAGCGTGCTTTCCCCAATCGCACTGCTCCACCGGACCCACCACCCAGCCCCAACTCACAGCGCCCAGCCATGCGAAGCTCGCGGTGATAAAGAACGCCCAGCGGAAACTACCCGTCTTATCCACAAGAATTCCCGTCAATGCAGGCGCCACCCAACCCGCAAGATTTCCGACAAAGTTCTGCAACCCTGTCCAACGACCAGCGGCCAGCGGACCGGCAAGGGTCTGGGTAATCGCCCAGCTATTGCAAACGCTGATACCCAGAAATATCCCCGTCAACGCCAGCATTGCGATGAACACTGCCCCCTGCGTGAAGGCCGTTGCCGCCAGAGAAATGCCGATTCCAATGTGCCCCAGAACCATAGAAGACTTGCGCACCGAGGTCAGCGAGGCGCCCGTATTCATCCAGCGGTCGCAGAGCTTGCCCCACGCTGTGGCCGACACTGCGGACAGAAAAAACACCAGGCTGCCGGCCTTTGCCATGTCATTCGCCGAAAAATTCCGCCCCCGCACCAGATAGGACGGCAGCCACATCACCAGGAAATACAGATAGTAGTTGATGCAGAATTGGCCCAGGCACGTGCCCCAAGCGGACCGCTCCCGAAGAATTCGCAGGAAGCCCATCCGTTGGGAAAGCACGGGCTGGCTCGAGCGTCGCGGCATCCACGCCAGCCACGGGACCAGCCAAAGCAGACTGGCCAAGCCGAGCGTCACGAAAAATGGCCGCCATCCGAAGCGGGCTACCACCACTCCGCCCAGCAAAATTCCCAGTGCTGGCCCCAGAGACAGGCCGGCCATCAAAATCGCGTTGGGAAATCCGCGACGTTTCTCCACGAAGTGGCTGCCCAGAATTTTGGAACAGGAAGGAAATACGATTGACTCTCCCACACCCAAGATCACGCGAATCACGATCAAGGCGACGAACCCATGTAAAGTTCCAGTCACTGCCGTGGCCGCAGACCACACAAAGAAGCCTGCCCCAAATACCCACTTCACATCGAAGCGGTCCACCAACCACCCTGCCGGAATCTGCATCAGCCCGTAGGTCCAGAAGAATGCCGAAAATAAAATGCCGAGCTGAGAATAGGAAATCCCGAGCTCGTGCTGCACCAGCGGCGCTGCGATGGCAAGATTGCTGCGATCGATGTAATTGATGAAAACGGAAAGGCTTAACAGAAAAAGAACACGGTTCATGCCCGCGGTCTTATCCAGTGCGGGCAGCCCCGGCAGCGCAGCCGGCGGAAACATGCGATTCTCGTGGCTGGCGGTGTCGTTCATGGCAGCAAAGCGCCACAATGTTACACCCCGCCGAGCAGCTACTCACCACTAACTAAACGTCGGCAGCTTCACCAGATCATTCTGCGGCACCGACTCCAGTGGTTCCCCCGCCTTTCGCCAGGCCGCAAGCCCACCGACGATCACAAACGTGTTGAATCCTTTTTCCCGCAGCAGGTGCGCCACCCGGGCGCTGGTCGCTTCGCGCGCTCAAGTACAGTAGAGATAAATGTCCTTGTCCTTCGACAAGTTCTTGATCTCTTCGTCGAGATTATTGGGCTCGATGCGGATCGAGTTCTTGATTCGTGCGGACCCCGAGTCGTAGTAGCCATGGCTCCGGACGTCGACGATTAACACGCGGCCACCGTCTTCCGAAGCCAGCCGCCGCGCCAACTCTTCTACCTGCACCCGCGGCACCACCCGATACATCTTGTTCTTGCGGTATTGCACCACGCGGTAAATCGAGTACGCCACCAGAGCCGTCACCACCACCGCTTCCATCGTTTCTCCGGCCGCATGAAAGCCGCGCAAAATCGCCGCCAGAAAATCACGCGCCAAATATCCCACCGTAAGGTAAGTCGTCGCATAGAGCGATGCTCCGGCAAAATCCAGGCGCAGAAACTGCCAGAACCGCATCTTCATGCTGCCAGCCAGCGGCGCCGCCATGGTGTTGACGCCGGGAATAAACTTCGCAATCACCAGCGTGGCTTTGCCGCGCTTGTAGAACGACTCCGCCGACCGCAGGATGCAGGTTTCCGGATTGATCGACACCCGGCACAGGAATCCCAGCAGCAGCCATCCCATGTAACGCCCCAACCAGAACTGGACCGTGTCGCCCATCAGCAAGGCCGTCACTGCAACCAGCAAAACCGATGGTCCCCACAACACGTGGGACGCAACGGCCGCGCCCGCCGCCACTAGCGCGATTGCAGCCGGGAAGGGAAGCCCGATCGCCTCGGCGAACAATAACGAAAAAGTCAGGACATATCCATGCCCCGCCATCAGCTTTACCATGTCGGTCATAAGTAGTGTTGGATAGAGAAGAACCGCGAAAAGGTTCAGTATAACAATGCCGGAACGCGTGTCCGAGGAACCGGCATCCCGAAATTGTGCCGCGGCGCTTTCTCAGACTCTCCCGGGAAGCCTTGCCGACGGCTGATGACTAAGAGCTGACATCTCCGGCTGAGAGCTACTTCTCCCGCGCCACCACAAACTCCGGCGCCCACAGCAGCGCCCGCTTGATCTCGGAGTCCGGAAAAGTGCAGATCGCCTTACGTGCCGATTCCGCATACCGTGCCGCCCGATCATGCGCCGCCTCCAGTGATCCGTACTTCTGCAGGATCTCAAGAATCTGTGCGTGCGTCACGCCGTTGAAGGCA
>Ga0210393_10003978_pt1 | contig 11749 bp, 6 predicted proteins | sample IncBWC27OmetaG_FD_160068 | JGI IMG/M metagenome (GOLD analysis project Ga0210393, IMG submission 160068) | Forest soil microbial communities from Barre Woods Harvard Forest LTER site, Petersham, Massachusetts, United States - Inc-BW-C-27-O ... | reverse complement strand
TTCCGCCTGCCTAATTGCATTCTCTGAGAACCGATCGCGTATGGCTGCGAGTTCCCTGGCGAGGTCTCGCGTAGAGACGTAGCGATTCTCGGGCTCCTTCGCCAGGCATCTTTCGATAACCCAACACAGCGGAGCAGGAGCGTCGCGGTTTTGCCTTGCGATCGGTTCGGCCGGCTCGCGGAGAACGGCCACAAGTGTCTCCGCTGCGGTGCTTCTCTGAAAGGCACGCTTTCCGGTTACCATCTCGTAGAGCACCAATCCGAGCGAGAACTGGTCTGACCGGAAATCCAGTCCATCCCCGCTGACCTGCTCCGGTGACAGGTATCCCACCGTCCCTAGAACCAGACCTGCTGGAGTCTGCGAGGTGGACAAGTTGTATTTATCCGACCGGCCTCCGCCGGATGATGCGAGTTTAGCGAGGCCAAAGTCGAGAATTTTAACGAAGCCGTCCTGCGAGATCATTAGATTCTCGGGCTTCAAGTCTCGGTGAATGATGCCCGCTTCATGAGCCTTGGTCAGCCCTTCAGCAATCTGGGCCGCGATTTCAATTGCCTTTCGCATCGGCAGCAAACTGGAGCCGAGTAGCTCGCGCAGTGTCTTGCCCTCCACTAGTTCCATCGCGATGTAGTGACAGGAACGGTCTTGTCCGAGTTCGTAGATGGTAACTATATTGGGGTGGTTGAGGACAGATGCCGAGCGTGCTTCTCGCTCGAAGCGGTGCAGCCGCTCATGGTCTGCGGAGAACGCGGTGGGTAGAATCTTGATCGCAACAATGCGGTCCAAGCGTGCGTCTCGCGCCCGATATACCTCGCCCATCCCGCCAGTACCCAGCAACTCGATAAGCTCATACGGTCCGAGCTTAGTACCAGAAGGAAGGGCGCGCGGCGGGGTCAGCTGTAGAACTTCCGACGCGTCTGCACCTAGGAATCCGCTTCCGGCCTCTTCGTAAGAAGCGATCAAGGATTCCAGTTCGCGGCGCAGGTCGGCATCTGCCCCACACGCTGCGCCAAGGTAGGCTTGCCGCTCCTGTGACGCAAGACGCAGAGCTTGCTCCAGAATTTCTTTGGTCCGTTCCCATCGCTCCGAACTCATGCTCGGGGGCTCCGGGATATCTCCCTATGCAGCCAGGCTCGGGCCGCAGTCCAGTCGCGTTGCACAGTCGCGGTCGCGATCCCCATCACCTCGGAGGTTTCCTCCAACGAAAGGCCCGCAAAAAAACGCAACTCCACTACACGGCTCTGCCGCGGATCGACCTCAGCAAGGACATTGAGGGCATCATCGAGCGCAACGACATCGACGTTTTTGCGCTGGGGTAAAGTTACGGCATCGTCCAGCGCGAGCATGCAGACGCCGCTGCCACGTTTGGAGGCTCGATGGCGGCGAGCGTAGTCCACCAGGATCTGGCGCATGAGTTGCGCTGCGATTGCGAAGAAATGCGCGCGGCTTTCCCACTTCGGTAGATTCTGCCCAACCAGCCGAAGATAAGCCTCATTGACTAGCGCTGTGCTCTGCAGAGTGTGGTGCGGACGTTCATTCCTCAGGTGGTGGTGGGCCAGACGGCGCAGTTCGTCGTAGACCAAGGGCAGCAACGCGTCCGAGGCGCCGCGTTCGCCAGCGCGCCAGCCCCGCAACAGTTTTGTGACCTGACTCGAAGCCTCATGCGCCACCAGATTCGCCCCTAGCGCGTGGGGAGCGCTGGCTGTGTAGCCTATCCCTTCCCGTTTCGCCTGTCAACGCTGAGGTGAACCGGCATTCTGAAAAATGATTTCTTTTCAATGATCAAATCTGCCAGCGTTTTCCGCCGTTACATACAGGGGGATTATGAAACTCGATACCAGAAGCCGGTCGAGATGATTCCCCCAAAGAGAATCACGACGTTACGAAGACAAACACTAACCCGCGCGGAGGATCACATGAAACTCAAACGTAGCTCAAAGCCAGAAGGCTCTCTATCAACCACAACACTCTCATCCGTCAACGTAACCAGAAAGGATCAAATGAAAATCAAGACGAAGTTCGGTTTGCTCGCCGGCTGTTTGATATTTGCGAGCGCGGCGTACTCGATGGCGCAAGGAAATTCAACCCACAATTCCGAGAACGGGCAGGCCGTTCACGAAGAAACTGCGCCGAGTACGCTCGTTCAACAGGTGCGCGCTGGCACGAGAAAGTACATTAACGTTAACAATGCCACTAAAGCCGGCTACGGACCATTTCTTGGTTGCGTTGCCGGTACCGACCACGGGGCGATGGGCGTGCACTACGTCAACCCCACCCTGCTCGGCAATCTCACCCTCGACCCCTCGAAACCGCAGGCCCTCATCTACGAGCCCTCCAATGGCAAGATGACCCTCGTAGGCGTCGAGTTCATCCTGGACTCGGCGGCCTGGCTCGCCGCCAATAACAACACTCCTCCGGTACTCGACGGGCAGGTCTTCAACTTCGTCGATGCCCCGAATCGCTTTAATATCCCTGCATTCTTCGAGCTCCACGTCTGGGCCTGGCGGGACAACCCGCAAGGTGCGTTTGTGGACTGGAACAACCACGTGACCTGCGCCGGTGAATAGACAAACAGGAAACGTCTGCTCATGACCCTGAGCGGTTACAGATAGAGTGTTAGTGTGACGCTCGTTGGACACTTGTTCGTAGTAGTCGCTCGGGGTGTGGGGATGTGGTTCAACTACCGGTTCTGTCGATGACGGGAGTATCAATTATCGTGTGGTTCGGTTGCGCCTTCGGGTGCTGGTATGCCGTGCTGAGGTGGCGTGGTGAAAATCAAGCTTCCTAAGGGAGGTCTCGAACAACCAAAGTGGAACGAGTACTTGGTCCGATTCATGTTCTAACCCAGTGAACACAAAGCTACCGGAAAATCCTTCAAGACCCGGGAAACAGAAAGATGTGCGCCGCCATTGGATTTCAGATTCGTCGATTCTCCTGTAAATGCGTTCCAATACTTTTCAGGAGTCGATGGGAGCAGAACATGAGTATCTCCCCAAATTCGGGGGCCGATCGGTACGACGTCCATGTCTTGAAGCAAGCCCGCGACCAGGCGCGGCACGACAACGAGCATGCTTGAGGATCCGGACTTTCTAACGAACGCGACAACGTGATCGGCTTTCTCGCCTTCGACGGCCAGCGGCAGATATTCGCCGTTCCGAAACAGATCTGCTTGCTGTTGGCGCAAGCACAGAGTTCTCCAGATCAAATACAATTTGATTTGACCGTCCGCGGGATTTTCAAGCAGTTTGCCTACGCTCAATTCGCCAGGCTCGCGTCCCAACTCGCGGATACTCTCAAACATTTGGCTGTGGCGGAGATAGTCTACCGGGCGCCGGTTGTCTGGGTCGACCAAACTGAAATCCCACATTTCATTTCCCTGGTAGATGTCGGGCACGCCCGGACACGTCAGTTTAAGCAGCGTCTGCGCCAGGCCATTCCACAAGCCAACGCGCGCAACACGGCGTTGGAAGGGCAAAAAGTCGTTGAGGAAGCGGTTCTGTACGCCCTGTGCGAGTAATGCTCTGACGAACGACAAAGCTGCGTTTTCGTATTCGGCATTGCGATTGATCCAGCTAGTATTCTGCTTGGCCTCGCGGATTGCCTTCAACATATAGTTTTCCATCCGCTCTCCAAACATCTTCCAGCTGTCTGGATTGTCCAAGGGCGACGATGGCCAGGCTCCGACCAACGTCTGATAGAGCAAGTACTCGTCATTCGGTGTCGGAGCAGGTCTGCCGTTAACGAGGTGCTTATGGTTGCGATTAAATCGCCTCCACTCCCGCATGCGAAGCCTCCACAGACCCGGAATTTCCGAGAGCACATTGATCCGGGCCCTCACATCCTCAGAACGCTTTGAGTCATGCGTGCTGCTGGCTAACATGGTGTGAGGCCAACTGCGGAGGCGCTCCTGATTCGCGAGATGGAAGTCCGCGATTGTGGTCCCGAACTGGTGAAGGTCGCTTCCGACATCGTTCAATGAGACCAGGCGGTTGTAACGGTAAAAGGCCGTATCTTCCAGGCCCTTGGCCATCACAGGGCCGGTGAACTGCTGGAACTTCATGGCGAAGGTTGTCACTGTATTCCGGTAAGCCGTATCTTGCCCTTCGGCGATGGTGGTCAGAAGAACATTGCTTATGAAGTCAAAGATACTGGTATCAGCGGCGGGACTTCTCCATTTTGCCGAGGCAATGGCACTGCGGATATAGCGTACGTCCTTGTCGGAAACGCCCGAGGAGCTGACGTAGGTGCGGTATACCGGGAAGCAGGCGACCACTTCTGCAAGCGCATCGCGCAGACTGTTGAGGGTGAAGTCGCAGGTGCGCCGTTTAGAAAGTGCAATACGGCTGAGATGACTTGAAAGCACGCTGAGTTCGCTGGCCAAGGCAAACTGCATGACCAGTATGCGGCAGCCGTATGCGAGATCATCAAGATCGATTTCGTCATCGATGAAGTTCCGGTAAACGCGATCCAAACTGATGGCAGCCGCTGGGTCTACGAAAATTCCGTTAACGAGGTTGGCGAAGTCGTAGCCTGTAGTGCCGCATACCGGCCACTCGGCAGGTAGCCTCTCGGCGCCAGAAAGGATTTTCTCGATGACCACATAGCGTGCTCCGCTCTCAGCGTTCTTTGTGGCCTCGGCGATGCTGCTGTTGAGTCGCTCAAAATATTGAGCCGGATTGTAGAGTCCGTCGGGATGATCGATGCGAAAGCCATCCACCTTGCCCTCTGCCATCAGTCCGAGGACCAGCCGGTGGGTCGCTTGAAAGACTGCCTCGTTCTCGACGCAAATGCCGGCCAGATCGTTGGTATCGAAAAAGCGCCGATAGTTGACGTCGTCAGAAGCTACCCTCCAATTAGCCAACCGGAACGCTTGCGCTTTTATGAGTTCGTGGAGCTCTTCGAAGCTTGCGGGATCAGCGGCTGCCCCATTTATCAATCCAATGGCTCGCTGGATGCAGCCGACAATTTCGGGCGATCGTGAGCACAACGCCGCTAGCCGGTGCTTGTGAATTTCCTTGTCACGATTGCGCTCGGCGATGCGATCCGCGCTCACCTCGTATCTCGCCGGCAAATGGCTGAAAGCGGTAATCAGGCTCTGAAACTCCAATAAGTCCGGATTCTGCTCGCCGAGGTCCGCCGTGACTGTGTCCGTGCAATGTTTCAGAATCCGAGGATACTCGCGGGGATCCACGGGAAAGCGATGGCCACGGTAGGACACATCGAACTCGCCGCGGTCGGCGCGATAGATGAGCTTTAGTTCACCGCTTTCCAGAACCACACCGTAGTGATCGTGCAGCACGGGGATTAGCACTTTTCCGTGGAGCTCGGCTTTGATCGGATGCCAGTCAATATCGAAAAAGTTCGCGTAGACAGAGGATTCGCCGTTCTCAAGAACGTCGAGCCACCAGGCGTTGTCATTACCCATGACGCCCATGTGGTTGGGCACGATGTCAAGGATCAATCCCATCCCATGCTCGTGAAGAGTTGCGACAAAGCGGCCGAACTCTTCCGGGCTCCCGATTTCAGGGTTGAGCGAGTTGTGGTCGACGATGTCGTACCCGTGCATACTGCCCGCACGAGCCTTCAAGATCGGCGAAACATAGCAGTGACTGATGCCGAGGATGGCGAGGTACGGAACGATTGCCGTCGCCTGGGCAAAAGTGAAGTCGCGATTGAGTTGCAGGCGGTAAGTCGCGAGCGGAATGGAGGGGCGCGATTTCATGTTCGCAGAAACCACATCACGGACCAAGGCGGCAGTGTCCCCGCATTCAGAGTACTGGCGACCACGTCCTCGCTAGCATAGATAACCTGCGATACGGGAGGAGTCGGGCCTGACAGTGGATCGAGACCGAGATTCGCCATCAAAATGAGTTCTGAGTCGTCAGGAAACTTCCAGCACACGCGGAGACCTCGACGTCCTTTGCCTTCATAGTTCGCATTTACCGCGCATGTCATGGAAAGCCGCGGGACGACGTGCTGACGCCGCAGCTTCAATAAGGCGCGATAGAAGCGCAGCCACTCTTCGTGGCGCGGTTCCGTAATCATGCTCCAGTTGAGCCGCGAGGCCTCAAACGTTGCTGCGGCGTTTGGGTCGGGAATCCGCTCGCGTTTAGCTGGGTCCGCGAACCTCGCAAAATGAGAGAACTCGTTTCGCCGACCGTCGGTGACTGCCGTGGCCAAATCCTTTTCGAAATCGCAGAAAAAGAGGAACGGTGTTTTAGCGCCGAATTCTTCACCCATGAAGAGAAGTGGAGGCGAGGGCGCGAGCAAGAGGATCGCGGTCGCCGCGCGTACGGCGCGACAATCCGCAATGTTAATGATTCGGTCTCCGAACGCGCGGTTTCCGATCTGGTCGTGATTCTGAAGGAATGAGACAAAGGCGGTGAGCGGCAAGCCCTCGGTGGATTCACCGCGCGGTTTGCCATTCCGGTACGCGGAAACCTCACCTTGATACGCGAATCCGTCTACAAGGCAACGGCCCAATTGATCGAGGGAGCGCTCCCAATAGTCTGAATAATAACCGTCCCGTTCGTCCGTGATCAGCGTATGTAAGGCGTGATGAATGTCGTCATTCCACTGAGCGGTGTACCACTTGGGCTGGCACTGCTGTTCGCGTTTGAGATAGCGCGCCTGATTGAGGTCGTTTTCCAGAATGAGATGGACTTGGCGATCGGGGTCGATGGAACTCCGGACCGCATCGGCCAATTCCGTGAGGATGTGTGGGGTCGAGTCGTCAATAATCGCGTTCACCGCATCGAGACGGAGGCCGTCGAAATGATATTCGGTCAGCCAGTAGAGCACATTGTGGATGAAGAAGTCTCGGACCGCCCGACTGTCGGGACCGTCAAAATTAATGCCATCTCCCCATGGAGTACGGTGTCGATCAGTAAAGAATTGTGGCGCGTAAGACCTAAGATAATTACCTTCCGGGCCCAAGTGGTTGTACACGACGTCGAGCAAAACCATGATTCCATGCTCATGGGCGCTTTGAACCAGTTCTTTGAGATCTTCGGGTCGGCCGTAAATACTATCGGGAGCGAATGGGAAGACGCCGTCGTAGCCCCAATTGCGCTTGCCGGGGAAGTCAGCAACGGGCATCAACTCCACGGCAGTGATTCCCAAATCCACGAGATAGTCGAGTCGCTCCCCCATCGCGGAAAACGTCCCGGCTGGCGTGAAAGCTCCGACATGCAGTTCATAGATGACCGCCTCTTCCCATGGGCGCCCACGCCAGGCTAGATCGCGCCAATCGAAGGCAAGCGGATCGATCACTTCGCTCGGCCCATGAACATCCCGAGGTTGAAACCGGGAGGCTGGGTCGGGGACTTCACGCTCACTATCAATCCGAAAATAATATTGACTCCCTGACTTAGCCGCGTCGGTAATGAGTTCGAACCAACCCCCGTCGCAATGGTCCATTGCGAACCGCACTGATCCGTGTGGGCCGGCGACGCAAACATCAACCTGGCGCGCAGCTGGGGCCCACAATCGAAAGCGCACGCTCCCATCGTCGCGATACTCGGAGCCGAACGGCATATTATAGCGTCGCTTCACTCGACTCTTCCTTCTTACCGTTTCCGCGCCGTTCCAGCAACACGACCATCGATCGCGCCTGCAGCGGGTAAGGTGTGCCCGCGTCATAGGTCTCGACGGATCGCAAACCAGCTTCTCGAGAAGTATCCATCCATGCGGTCCAGCGCATACCGGCACGGAATGCCGGCAAAGTAAATCCAACATCTTCGTGGTGGGCGTTCAGAAGAACGAGAAAGTTTTCGTCGCCGAGTTTACGGCCGCGTTCATCGGTCTCATCCAGCCCCTGGCCGGAGAGAAACATTCCCAGACAGTGAAGCGAAGGATCGCGCCACTCCTCCTCACTCATCTCGTTGCCGCTGGGATTGAGCCACAGCAGATCCTTTACATTTGCCCCCTTGATCGGACGGCCCTGGAAAAAACGGCGCCGGCGAAATACGGGATGCCTCTTCCGCAGGTTGATCATGCGCTGTACAAACGTCAACAAGTCGCGATCTTGCGGCTGCAAATTCCAATTCAGCCAGCTGATTTGATTGTCCTGGCAGTAGGCGTTGTTATTTCCCATCTGCGTGTGCGCGATTTCATCTCCCGCGTACAGCATCGGGACGCCTTGAGAAAGTAGGAGCGTCGCGAGCAGGTTTCGCTTCTGCTTGGCGCGCAATACCTGAATATTGGGATCTTCGGAGGGACCCTCTACTCCGCAATTCCAGCTGCGATTGTCGTTGTTGCCATCGCGGTTGTCTTCGCCGTTGGCTTCGTTGTGCTTTTGGTCGTAGCTGACGAGATCCTGCAAAGTGAAGCCGTCATGGGCAGTAATGAAGTTAATGCTGGCATAGGGACGCCGGCCACTGTGGGCGTACAGATCGCTCGAACCGGTAATGCGATAAGCCAGGTCACCCAGGAGTCCTCCGTCACCCTTCCAGTAACTACGCACCGTATCTCGATAGCGATCGTTCCATTCGGCCCAACCCACGGGGAAGTTTCCGACCTGATATCCTCCTTCGCCAAGATCCCAGGGCTCGGCGATCAACTTGACCTGGGAGAGCACAGGATCCTGATGGATGATGTCGAGGAAAGCGCCCAGGCGATCAACCTCATGAAGTTCGCGGGCGAGAGTGGCGGCGAGGTCGAAGCGGAAGCCGTCCACGTGCATCTCAAGAACCCAGTAGCGCAGACTATCCATGATCAGCTGCAGTACACGCGGATGCCGCATGTTCAAGGTGTTTCCGGTGCCTGTGTAATCCCTGTAATAGCGCGGATTATCAGGCATAAGGCGGTAGTAAGTGCTATTGTCGATGCCCTTCAGCGAAAGCGTGGGCCCCAGATGGTTGCCCTCGGCGGTGTGGTTATAGACAACGTCGAGAATCACTTCCAGTCCCGCCGAATGCAGGGTCTTAACCATGGTCTTGAATTCGCGGATTGAGTTGGTCGCCAGGTAGCGAGGCTCGACCGCAAGAAATCCGATGGAGTTATATCCCCAGTAATTGCGCAGACCGCGCTCCACCAGTCGGCGATCGTCCACGAAGCTGTGTACCGGCATGAGTTCAACCGAGGTCACTCCGAGGCGGGTGAGGTATTCGATCACGGGTGCTGTAGCCAGTCCCGCATACGTCCCGCGCAACTGGGCGGGAACGTCGGGGTGGCACATGGTGAATCCTTTTACATGCAGTTCGTAGATCAGAGTCTCGTGCCAGGGAATCCTGGGAGGTGCGTCAGTTCCCCACGTGAATGCGGAGTCGATCACCCGGTTCTTCGGCATTCCAGCGGCGTCGTCGCGCCGGTCGAAAGACAGGTCCTCGAGCTTGTGTCCCACTCGGTAGCCAAATTGGGAGTCGCTCCACCGAATCGTCCCCTGAATCTGTTTGCCATAAGGATCCAGTAAAAGTTTGTGATGATTAAAGCGATTGCCTTGTTCCGGAGTGTAGGGACCGAACACTCTATATCCGTACAATTGACCGGGCCGCACTTCTGGGAGGTAGCCGTGCCAGACCATGTCGGTTTGCTCGGGAAGCAGGACACGAAGGATCTCGCGTTTTCCCGAAATATCGAACAGGCAAAGTTCCACTTTCTCCGCATGCTCCGAGTAGAGCGCGAAGTTGACGCCCTCTCCGTCCCAGGTCGACCCTAAGGGATAAGGACGGCCGGGCCAGACAATGGGCTGAGATTGCTGGGGCATTTATCGTGAATTCCTCCGGGGTGGTCGAAGACTACCTCTCCCAATTTGTAAGGCTCTTTTAGTGAAAGCCAAGCAGGATCTCCCGCGCTGCACGGCGTCCACTTGCAATCGCGCCATGGACAGTTCCGTTGTGTCCAGTCGTATCCGTGGCTTCACCGGCGAAGAACAAAGTATTCTCTACCGGAGTCGCCAAACTCTGCTGCGCACCATCCGAGCCGACCGCACCATAACTATAAGCCCCGCGAGCAAACGGATCGCTCTGCCAATCATGGAAGTAGGCGGCATCCAGCAATTGCGCAAGTTGCTCTGATCCAATATGGAGCAGCGTGGCGAGCGTCCGCAAACATTGGTCGATAACGAAAGTGCGACTGTTGCCGGATAGCCGCTCGGCACAGCGGAAAGGTGCCCACCCGGTAATAATCGGCAGTTTGTTGGGCATGGTCGTCCACCACGTGGGAAACCACTCATCTTCGGAGAACAGAAAGCCCATTTCGGAGAGTGTCTTGCGTCCGTTGCCGGGTGCGGAAATTGTGTCCCAGAAGCGCTGACGAAAGCGAAGAGTCATCCGCATTACCTTGCCCATTTCCAACTTCTTGAGTGCTTCCAGCTTTTCGCGGGGTAATTCCGGAGTGAACCGAACCGCACCCTTGGCTTCGACAGCGGTCTGCAACACAGCCAGGGGCAGCGTCACGAGCACGCGCCCAGTTGAAAGCTTGTGAGATTGGCTGGCTCTGTGGGACGTTATCTCAACGCGTCCTTGGGTCCACTCCACCGAGTCGACGACAGTTTCGGTTTGGATGTGGACATCGGTCTGGGCCAATTCCTGGCGGAAGATCTGGAGCAAATCTTCGTAGCCGTTTGCTGAGCGGAAAGCCCGATCCCCTTCGATTTTCGCCTCCGCTCGCATCCCCTGAACTAGCCAATGCACACCAACTCGCTCCGGATCCGCAGCATTGAAACCAGTGACGTAGGCTAAAGCGCGCTGCTCTGCCCTCCGGTGCTCTGGATTGTCTTTGGACTCCTTACAGCAGCGTTTCAAGAAGCTCAGAAAGGATTCATCGGGGGAACTCGCATCCATCTGCTTGAGAATGTCATCGACTTGAGAGAAAAGCCCGCAAGTGGACAACCGGCCCTCGTGGAAGCACCACGGTTCACCCGTGACTTCTGCCACCATTATATTTCGAGCCTGGAGAGGCTCCCATATCTCAAGCGGCAAGCCCTGAATAAACTCGGCCCCAAGCTCGATTGGGGCTTGAGAAACCGGATCGCGCAGCGTAAACATACGGCCGCCGATGCGGTCGCGCGCTTCGAAAATTGTGATGGATAGACCGGCACGTCTCAGGTCACTAGCGGCTGCGAGTCCCGCCGCGCCAGCGCCGATCACGATAACGTCGGGGATCTTCGACATGACAGTTAGTCTAAACGGCCAAGATCACGATGCGACATCACACTGCCGATGATTTCCTGCTCCTTTCTCCGAGCCTCTTGGTTGGTTTTGGCACCACCAAAGTTTACTCGGGCTTGGAGCCGACATTGTCATGGAATCAATTACCCTCATTTGAGAGTGCTCCTCTGCCCTCGCTGTAGCAAAAACTGCAGTCGTTCTATGTTCATAACCGACCAGACTAGATTAGAACGAAGCAACTCAAGCGCTGCTAGGTGGTTGAAGAATCAATTAGGTAGAGAATTTTCATGACGGTTCAGAACCCGCCTGTGAACTTGAACACTGACATACTCGAAGGGGCATCTGAGGTTGTTCGGCATAGCATTTCTACTCGCCATGGCGGTCAGCATATTCTTTGTTCCGGGTCGCGAATGCACGGTCTCGGCTTCGCATCTTGTTGGGAGCAATCATTCTGACATATTGGGCCCAGCTCAAGGGCGGAAAAGCGGGAGGATAAGACTTGACCTCAGACTTTCCCCATTGCAAATCTCCCTGCTACCTTTCCCGCACTCCAGAGCCGGGTGCCCCATTTCTCGCGTTGTTTGCGAGAAGTGGGGCTTTGCGCCGACATCCTACCAACCCTCAGCCAGCGCTCCGCCGAT
>Ga0210393_10003977_pt1 | contig 11751 bp, 9 predicted proteins | sample IncBWC27OmetaG_FD_160068 | JGI IMG/M metagenome (GOLD analysis project Ga0210393, IMG submission 160068) | Forest soil microbial communities from Barre Woods Harvard Forest LTER site, Petersham, Massachusetts, United States - Inc-BW-C-27-O ... | reverse complement strand
CCGTAACCTGATCGGCGAGGTTTATCGTCGTTTTGAACAAGTGGGTTTGAAAGTGGTCGCAGCCCGCATGATGCGCCTATCCCAAGCCGAGGCAGAGGGTTTCTATGCGGTGCATCGCGAGCGGCCGTTCTTCAAGGACCTGGTTCGCTTCATGACCTCCGGTCCCGTGATGGTGCAAGTGCTCGAAGGCGAAAACGCGATTGCGAAGAATCGCGAAGTGATGGGAGCTACGGATCCGAAGAAGGCCGACAAGGGAACCATTCGCGCGGATCTTGCCACCAGCATCGATGAGAACATGGTTCACGGCTCCGATGCCGCCGATACCGCGGCGCGCGAGATCAGCTACTTCTTTCGCGAAATTGAGATCTGCCCGCGTACGCGCTAGCGTAGCGGCGGCAAGAAGGGGGATTAGGTGTCGAGCGAACGCGTGAATCTGCTGGGACTGCCCCGCGCGCAGCTCGAGGCGTTCGTTGCGGCGCGTCTCGGCGCGAAGCCGTTTCGCGCGCGGCAACTCATGAAATGGATCTACCGGCGCGGCGCGGCGGATTTTTCCAGCATGACCGATTTGGCGCAGGAGTTTCGCGCGCAGCTTCAAGATATTGCGGAAATCACCGTCCCGCAGATCGTGACCGAGCAGCGCTCCAAGGACGGCACCCGCAAGTGGATGCTGCGCATGGATCAGGTTCAAGGGATCGAGACCGTTTATATTCCGGAACCCGATCGAGGCACGTTGTGCATTTCGAGTCAGGTGGGTTGCGCGATGGACTGCACCTTTTGCGCGACGGCACAGCAGGGTTTCAACCGCAATTTGAGCGCGGCGGAAATCGTCGGCCAGGTTTGGCTCGCGCAGCGCGAACTGGCGCTGGCAAGCGGCACGGCGGTGGGCGAGGGCGATCGCAAGATCACCAATGTTGTATTCATGGGCATGGGTGAGCCGCTCGCGAATTACCGCAATGTGCTCCCGGCCATGCGGATCTTTCTGGATGATTTGGGCTACGATTTGTCGAGGCGCCGAGTGACCCTGAGCACCTCAGGGCTGGTGCCGCAGATTTACAAACTCGCCGAAGAATGCAATGTTGCGCTGGCGGTTTCCTTGCACGCCCCTAACGATGAATTGCGCGACGAACTCGTGCCGATCAACCGCAAGCACAAAATCGCCGAACTACTCGAAGCGTGCTGGCACTATATCGATCAGCAAAACGGGCGCAGCATCACCTTCGAGTACGTGATGCTCGACGGCGTCAATGACCACCCGGCGCACGCGCGGCAGCTCGCCGGTTTGATGCGCGGCCGCCCGGCAAAGCTCAATCTGATTCCTTTCAACGTATTTCCTGGCACGCGCTACCGCCGCTCCACCCCGGCGGCGATCTTGAAATTCCGCGACATCCTGAATGATCACGGCGTGATCGCGACGGTTCGCAAGACTCGCGGCGATGATATCGACGCCGCATGCGGGCAATTGGCGGGCAAGGTCCAGGATCGCACGCTGGTGCGGCTCGGGACCAAGCTCGGAGCAGCGCCGCGCACGCCGGCGGAGATTCAATGATGGTGTATCCAAAACTACTTCGTTTAAGTGCCGTGCTGTCGCTGACGGCGGCGTTCATTTTGACCGCCTGCAGCCACAACCCGCCGGCTTATGAGCGGCCTGTGAGGACCTACAAAAAGGAGCCCGCCAAGGCCGCGGTCGCCAATATGCAGCTGGCCATCGAGTACATGAAGCTCGGCCAAATGTCGAACTCACGCGAATGCATCGAAAAGGCGCTCAGCGAAGATGCCTCGAATCCGGATGTGCAGATGACGGCCGGATTGGTATACGAGCGCATCAATGAAATGGCCAAGGCGGAGCGCGCCTACGAAGCGGCCAACCGTTTGGGAAAGGGAGACCCGAACATAGCAAATACCTACGCCGTGTTTCTTTGCCGCACGGGCAAGACTGCGGCCGGAGAAAAATTATTCCTCGACGTTGCGGTCAATCCCTTGTACCAGACGCCGTGGGTGGCATTGGGCAACGCCGGCTCGTGTGCGCGCAGTTCAGGTGACCTGGTGAATGCCGAAAAGTATTTCAATCGCGCGCTCGCGATACGTCCGGCCTATACCGAGGCTTTGCTGCAGTTGGGCAATGTCGCCTTCGACCGCGGCGACTCGGCGCAGGCGCGGGATATCGTGCAGCGCTATCTGGCGGTCAATCCCCCCACGCCGGAAATCCTGTGGCTGGGCTTTCGCGCGCAACGAAAACTGGGCGATGCGGTGGCTGCCGCTGTCTATGCGCGGCGCGTGCAGACCGAATTTCCAGACTCACAGCAAGCGCAAAATATGCGCAACGGCGTCGATCGATGACCGAACCTGCGGCACTTCCCGGAACGCGGCTCAAGGCCGAACGCGAGCGCCGTGGTTTGAGCGCCCAAAAGGCCGCCGATGAAATGCACCTGGATCGATGGGTGATCGATGCGCTCGAGGCCGATGATTATCCGCGCATCGGCCCGACGGTTTACGCCAAGGGCCATCTGAAAAAATACGCGGCGCTGCTGGGCCTGCCGGCAACCGAGATCCTGGCGGGTTTCGAATCGCGCGCCCCCTCGCGCGCCGACTCCCCGGCCGCCGGTCCGAGCATGCTGCTGAGAACGCGCGATGATGCGCCGTCAGCGGGTCGCTTGTCGCTCATTCAGATCGGCGGATTCATTGCCGTCGCATTGGTGCTGGGCGTGTTGTGGTGGCGGCCCTGGCATGCGCGCGCCAAGACGCCGAGCGCGCCGCCGGCTGCAACGGTGCAAGCGCCGCCGGCCGACAAGCCCGTTGAATCGAGCATCGTCCCATCCGCGGTCGCTGCGTCCGTCGCGGCCGAGGCGGCCGCAACGACTGCCCCTGATCCGGGCGTTGCGGCCGGCACGGATGCGCCCACCGCGCCGGTGCCGGGCGCCGGCCGCGCGCGACTGCGATTGAGCTTCTCGGCGGATTCGTGGGTGGATATCCATGACGCGACCGGCAAGCGCACGTTTGCCGGAAACGGCCTGGCCAATAGCGTGAAGACCCTCTCCGGCGTGGCGCCGCTACACGTGTACCTGGGTTTCGGCAGCGGCGTGCAGTTGGAAATCAACGATCGCGCGGTCGCGATTGGGCCGCAGTTTTTTGCCGGGGACGTGGCGCGCTTCGAGGCCGGTGCCGATGGTGTCCTGCGGCGCGATTCGCATCCCGATCAAACGCACGGTGCGCCGCCGCGCAGCCCGCGTCCGCCCGGCTGAGAGGACTCTTGAGCACGATTATCGAGCCCCTGCGTGGTGTGCATGACGTATTGCCCGCGCAAATCGCAGCCTGGCAGCACTTGGAGCGCATCACGCGCCAGGTTTTTGCGAGCTATGGCTACGAGGAGTTCCGCGTCCCCGTAATTGAACAGACTCAGTTGTTCAAACGCTCGATCGGCGATTTTACGGACATCGTCGAAAAAGAAATGTTCAGCTTCGTCGATCAGGGCGAGGATCACATAACGCTTCGGCCCGAAGCGACCGCCGGCATCGTGCGCGCGGTCATTTCCAATGGGCTGCTGCGCGAGGGGCGGCTGCGGGTGTGGTGCATGGGACCGATGTTTCGGCGCGAGCGGCCGCAGGCAGGCCGTTTTCGGCAATTCCATCAAATCGATGCCGAAGCGTTCGGATTCGAGGGACCGGACGTCGATGCGGAGATGATTCTTCTGTCCGCCAGGCTCTTGCGGCTTTTGGGCTTGCGTGACGTGAAGTTGCTGGTGAACTCGCTGGGGACGCCGGCCTCGCGCGCGGCCTATCGCGACCAGCTCACCGCCTATTTCGGCGGGCACGCCGCATCCTTGGACGAGGACAGCAAGCGCCGCTTGACGGGCAACCCGTTGCGAATTCTCGACAGTAAGAATCCGCAGATGCAGCGAATCATCGCAGGCGCGCCGCTGTTGCTGGAATCGCTCGACGCGGAGTCCCGGCAGCACTTCGAATCCTTATGCGCTCAGTTGCGAAGCGCGGGCATCGAGTATCATGTCGAGCCGCATCTGGTGCGCGGCCTGGACTACTACACACGCACGGTGTTCGAATGGACCACCGAGGCGTTGGGCTCGCAAAGCACGGTCTGCGCCGGCGGCCGCTATGATGGCCTGGTGGCCCAGTTGGGCGGCGCGGACACGCCCGGGGTCGGTTGGGCCATGGGCCAGGAACGCATCGTCATGCTCCTGCAGAAGCAGAACTTGGCGCTCCCGAAAGACCGCCCGCAGATCTATCTGGTGCTGGCCGGGGAACACGCCGAGATCCCCGGTTTCAAACTGGCCGAGCGATTGCGCGACGCGTGGCCCGATCTGGCCGTGCAGATCAATGTGGGCGGGGGAAGCTTTAAAACGCAGTTCAAGCGCGCGGACAAGAGCGGCGCAGAGTTTGCGTTGGTGTTGGGGGATGATGAAATTGCCCGCGGGGTCGTGGCCGTCAAGGCGCTGCGGCGCGACCTGCCGCAGGAAGAGACCCCCGTGGAGCGAATCAGTGAACGGATCGGCATCTTATTGGGTCTTACAGGCGGGAGTGGACGTAGCCATGGCTGAAGAATATCTAACCGACGACGAACAACTGGAGGCCGTGAAGCGCGCTTTTAGTGAATATGCCCCCTGGATATTGGGCGGGGTCGTCATCGGCGTGGGCGGTTGGTTCGGCATTCAGTACTATCGCTCGCACCAAAATGCCCTGGCGATGCGCGCCGCGGATCAATTCACGCAAATGACCACCGCGCTGCAAATGAACGATGCGCCGAAATCCCTGCAGATTGCCGACGGGCTCATCAAGAGCTTTCCGAGTTCGCCTTATGCCGACCAGGCGCAGCTGACCATTGCACGTATCGACGTCGAAACCGGCAAGCCGGCCGATGCCATCGCCGCACTGACCCAGGTCATGAACAACTCCAAAGATGCGGAGCTGAAGCAAATTGCCCGCCTGCGTCTTGCGCGTGTTTTGATCGATCAAGGCAAGCCGGACGATGCCATCAAGACTTTGGCCGAAGGCACGCCGGGAAGCTTCGCCGGCCGCTACCACGAAATACACGGCGATGCCTTGTATGCCAAGAAGGATATTCCCGGCGCCGTGGCCGAGTACAACCAAGCGTTGGCGAGCAGCGACGGCGGCGCCGATGGCGCGTTGCTGCAATTGAAGCTCGCCGACCTCGCGTCGAACGAGAAGGCCAAACCCGCGATCGAGAAGGTCAACCCAGCGACGGAAAAGGCCAGCCCGCCGCCCGAAAAGGCCAACCCACCGAACACAAAGGCTAACCCCTGATGCGCTTATTGCTCCCATTGAGTTTCGCGGCGCTGCTCATCGCCGCCGGCTGCAGCAAGGATAAGGATGTCGAGCCGCCGGCCACGCTGGTGGATTTTCCGCAAACCTTGCCGGTCAAAAGACTGGGGGACGAGGGCGTGGGCGGCGGCAAGAAGCAAACCAAGCTTCGGCTGGGGCTAGGGCCCGCCATCGATAATGGCATGGTTTTCGCCGCCAATCACAAGGGCGAGATGCTGGCGGTGTCTCTCCAGACCGGTCGCGACGTTTGGGTCAAGAAACTCAAGGTGCCGATTTCGGCGGGACCTGCGGCAGGCTCCGGCATTGTGGTGGCCGGCACCAGCAAGGGTGCGGTGATCGCGCTGGATGGCGCAACCGGGCGGCAGCTGTGGCGCTCGCAAATCAATTCTGAGCTGCTCTCCTCGCCGGCGATCAGCGATAAGGTCGTCGTGATGCGATCGGTCGACGGCCGCCTGCACGGCCTCGATACCCACACCGGCAAGCTGCTGTGGTCGGTTGAGCAACAAGTGCCGCGTCTCAGCTTGCGTGGCACGGCAACACCCATCGTCGCCAAGGAAATCGCGATCAGCGGCTTCGACAATGGCAAGGTGATGGCGGTGTCGCTTACCACCGGCGATACGATTTGGGATACGGCCTTGGCATCGCCTCATGGGCGCACCGAACTCGATCGGCTGGTCGACATCGATTCGGCAGTGCGGGTGGTCGGCGACAATGTCTTCGCCGCCGGCTTCCAAGGCCGCACTGCCATGCTCGCGCTCGACTCGGGGCAGCTGTGGTGGTCGCACGATATGTCGAGCTATCGAGGCTTGTCGGTCGATGAGGACAATTTATATGTCACCGAATCCGACGGCACGGTGGTGGCCATGCGTCAGCGCGACGGCGCGGAAGTCTGGCGCAACGACAAGCTCAAGCGCCGCGGCTTGAGCACGCCGGTCGTGACCAGCACGGCGATCGCGGTCGCGGATTTTCAAGGCTATCTGCATTGGTTGGACAAGAACACCGGCGAACTCGTGGCCAGACAGCGCATCGCGAAGAAGCAGCGTGTGTCCAATCCGCCGGCTGGATCGGGCGATACGGTGGTGGTGTTGACCGACGCAGGCACGCTGGCGGCCTATCGAGCGACTCCGAGAGTACGCCCGCAGCCCGCGGCGGCGCCGATCACGGCGCCGGCGGTAACCCCAGCGGCGACCGAAACCCCTGCGGGCAGCGCGCCCGCGGCGCCGGCCGCAACCCCGCCGGCGACGGAGAACCCTACCGGCGGCGCGCCCACGGTGCCGGCTACAACCCCGCCGCCTGCGGAAAACCCTGCGCCGCCACCCGCGGCCACGCCACCCGCAACCCCGCCGCCCGCCGCACCTCCGCCTTAAAGACCTGAAGGCAATGTTGCCGGTAGTCGCATTGATCGGCCGCCCGAATGTGGGCAAGTCGACCTTGTTCAATGCCATGACGGGTACCCGTGATGCGCTGGTGGCCGATCTCCCGGGGTTGACCCGCGACCGCCAATACGGATTCGCCCGGCGCACCGATGTGCCGTGCATCGTGGTCGATACCGGGGGACTGGTCGAGAACGCCGATGTGATCGAGAGCTTGATGATTGCGCAGACCGAACGCGCAATCAGCGAAGCGGATCGTCTGATCGTGATGGTGGACGGCCGCGCGGGCGTCACGCCACAGGATCAGTTCGTGGCGCAGCTGGCGCGCCGCAGCGGCAAGCCGGTGTTCCTCGCGGTGAACAAGACCGAAGGCTTCGACAGCGACATGGCGGTCGCGGATTTTTTTCAGCTGGGCTTGGGCGAACCCCTGCCCATTTCCGCCGCGCACGACCAGGGAGTGATTTCCCTGTTGGAGACCGCCCTCGCGGGACTGCTGCCCGATCCGCAAGATGGCCCCGAGATGCAGGGCATCAAAGTCGCGGTGATCGGCCGGCCGAATGTGGGCAAGAGCACGCTGATCAATCGGCTGCTGGGCGAAGATCGCATGGTGGCGTTCGACCAGCCCGGAACCACGCGTGATGCCGTGCTGGTGCCGTTCGAACGGGATGGCGAGCGCTATACCTTGATCGACACGGCCGGCGTGCGGCGCCGCTCGCGGGTGGAGGAAGCGGTCGAGAAATTCAGCGTCATCAAAACGCTGCAGGCTATTGAAACCGCGCACGTGGTGGTCGTCGTCATGGACGCGCACGATACGGTTGCCGAGCAAGACGCGAGCCTGTTGGGCACGGTCATCGAACAGGGCCGGGCTCTGGTTCTCGCGGTCAACAAATGGGACAACATTCCGACCGAGCAGCGCGACCTGATTCGGCAACAAATCGAGCAACGTCTGCAATTCGCCGATTTCGCGCCGCTGCATTTCATCTCGGCGCGCCACGGCAGCGGCGTCGGCGAGTTGTTCGCCTCGGTGCGCAAGGTCTATGCGGCCGCAATGCGCGACATGAGCACCCCGGAGCTGACGCGGGTGCTGGAGGCGGCGATTGAAAGCCATCAGCCGCCCGTGGTCAGCGGGCGCCGCATCAAGCTGCGGTATGCGCATCAGGGGGGCCGAAACCCGCCCATCGTCGTCATCCACGGCAATCAGACCGATCATGTTCCCGACGCCTATCGGCGCTATCTGGTCAATGTCTATCGCAAGGCCTTTGACTTGATGGGCACGCCGGTCCGAGTGGCGTTTCGCGGCGATGAGAACCCTTTCGCCGGCAAGCGCAACCCCCTGACGCCCCGGCAGGTCCGCAAACGCAAACGGTTGATTCAACGCAATAAGCGGTAATATCGGCTGCGGCACCAGCGGGGGATGGGTCCTTGCGGCACTTCATCAAAACAAAGACTTTCCGAATCGCAGCGGTCATTGCACTTCTGCTCGGCCTATATGCACTGGCGGGATTCGTATGGGCGCCGAGGCTGGTGCGCAACGCCCTCATGACCGACATTCCGAAAACGCTGGTGGGTGTCACGCCGAGCGTCGGCGATATTCATATCAACCCATTCCTGCTTCAGGTACAGGTCAAGGATTTCTACCTGAGCGGATCCCAGGGTACGAAGCTGGTGGGCTTTTCGCGGTTGTTCGTTGATTTCAAAGTGTCTTCGCTCTGGCACCGGGCCTATACCTTCGGCAATATCGACATCGACTCGCCGTTCGCCAACGCCGTGATCTTCAAGGACGGCCGTTTGAATCTTGCACAGCTGAGCCCTCCCCCCAGCGACAAGCCTGCTCCCAAAAGCAATGAACCCATTCCGGCATTGCGCATCGGTTCATTCAAGGTGACTGGAGGGTTTCTCGCGTTTGATGACCAGCGGCGACCTTCCGATTTCGCGACTCGTTTGGAACCGATCAATTTCGAATTGCAAAATTTCACAACCGGGGTTGACGGCGGCCGCTTCACTTTCACCGGTGTCTCTAAGCTCGGCGAGCGGGTCGAGTGGCACGGGCACCTCGCCGTTCAACCGATCGAGTCCGACGGCGAATTCCAGATCGCGGGACTGCAGGCGCACACGATTTGGGCGTACCTAGAAGATCAGCTGAATTTTCAGGTCAATTCCGGAAAAATCGATGTGGATGCGACCTATAAATTTTCGCTGAAGGACGATGTCGATCTGAAGGTCGATGTCTCGAAGGTCGCGCTCACCGATCTTGCGGTGCGGCCGAAGAACTCGGATGTGGATTGGATCACCGTGCCGCAGCTGACCTTGAACGGCACGATTTTGGATTTGAAGCCGCGGCACGCGCACAGCGAGTCTCTCAGCATCACCGGCGTGAAACTCGTGACTTGGTTGGAGCCGGACGGATCGATTAATTTGCTGAAACTTGCCGCTACGCCGGCCGCCACGGCGCCGGTGCCGAACGCGCCCGCGGCGCCGGGCCCGGCCGCGGCGCCTGCGCCAACCGCAGCCTCAGCTCCGCGCGCAGCGTCAGCCCCATCCGCAGCGCCGGCTCCACCCGCAACGACACCTGCTGTTGCATCGGCCAAAGACGCGGGGCCGGCCTGGCAATTTGAACTGGGCGAATTTGCGCTTCGGGATGCCAGCATTTCCGCCGAGGATCGGCGCACCAAGCCGGTCGCGAAAGTACTGATTGCGCCGCTGTCCATCAAAGTGACCGGTGCCAGTCTCGACCTCGCCAAGCCCGTGAGCGTGGCGCTCGATACAAAAATCAACGAGAGCGGCACACTAAGCGTGTCGGGCGACATTACCCCGCAACCCGTGGCGGCCAATTTGAGTCTCAAACTGGACGGCATCGAGCTCGCCGCCATCCAGCCCTACCTCGCGCAGTACACCTCGATGACTTTGCTGGCGGGTAAGTTGGGCGGTGACGCGAAGGTACGCTACGGCGCCCAGAAGCCCGCGCTGCAATTCAGCGGAAATTTGAGTGTCGCCGGTCTGCACACCGTCGACAACGCTCTGCATCAGGACTTCATCAACTGGGACCGCCTGGAGATTCAAGGCTTGAATTTCCAGCACGATCCCGATCGGCTGGACATCGAACTAGTCAGCGCGCAAAAGCTCTATGCGCGCGTCATTATCGAGCCCGACGAATCGATCAATGTGAAGCGCATCTTGGCGGCGCCCGGCGCCACGGTCGTGGTGCCGAGCGGAGATACACGGCCTGCGGTCTCAGCGACAGCCGCGCCTGCACCGGCGCCCCCACTGGCGCGCAAGGGCCGCAAGCCTTCGGTGGCGCCTGCGACCGCCGCTGCGCCGGCGGCCGGACCGGCCATGCCCATGTCGATCAAGAAGATTACCTTGCAAGCCAGCCAGGCCAATTTCGCCGACTTGTCAGTCATGCCCAACTTCGCCACGGGCATTCAGAAGCTCGAGGGAACTGTGCTCGGGCTATCCTCGAAGGCGAATTCCCGCGCCAAGATCGATATTCATGGGTCGGTGGATGCCTTTTCGCCGGTGAGCATCACCGGCGAGGTCAATGTGTTGGGTCCGACGCTGTACACCGATTTGGCCATGAGCTTTCGCAACATAGAACTCAGTACCTTCAATCCCTATTCAGGAAAGTTTGCCGGCTACAACATCAGCAAGGGAAAGTTGACCACCGAATTGCACTACAAGGTCGACGGGCGAAAACTCGACGCACAGCATCACATCATCGTCGAGCAACTCGAGTTCGGCGAAAAAACCGAGAGCAAGGATGCGGTCTCGCTGCCCATCAAGCTGGCGGTCGCACTGCTAAAAGATCGCGATGGCGTCATCGATCTCACTCTTCCGGTTACCGGATCGCTCGACGATCCGAAATTTAAGTTAGGCCCGATCATTTGGAAAGTTTTCGTGAATATCCTGGAGAAGGCCGTGACGGCGCCATTCGCGCTCTTGGGGTCTTTGTTCGGCGGCGGACCTGATTTACAGTTCGTCGACTTTGAGCCGGGTGCCGCCGGGTTGGATCCGGTCGGCGTCGCAAAAGCCCAAAGCATCGTCAAGGCGTTGGACGCGCGGCCGCAGCTGAAGATCGAGATTCCAATCGCCGTGGTCAGCGAGCTCGATCGTCCGAGTCTCATCGAGGCAAAGTACCAGGCGCAGCTCCAGGAGGCGCTGGCCGCAACGGCAGCTCATAAAAAGTCGTCCGCTGCCGCAACCACATTCGACCAATTGGACGCCGCCGCGCAGCTTGATTTGCTGACGCGGCTGTATGTCAACGATTTCGGCGCGGAACCTAAATTTCCCGACACGGTTGAGGCCATCAAGACCAAACCCGAAAAGACGGCGGCGAGAAGCGATTTTCTCGTTCACGAGATTCATCAGCACATCGCCGTGACAGAGTCCGACCTGACCGCATTGGGTCAGCAACGGGCTATGAACTTGCAGCAAGCGTTGCTCACCGGCACGCAAATCGCTCCTGAACGGGTGTTTTTGGTGGCCAACGACAAGGCGAAGGGGCAGGACGGCCGCGTTCGATTGGAGTTGTCGCTTCGTTGAGGGACGGGCCGCTGGCGCACCGCAATGAGACGTAGCGGTCCGGTCCCTGCCCTTTATTGGTGCATTAGTGCCGGGTCTTGCGGGCCGCCGCGCCCTTAAGCTGCTGATCGCATTCGATACTTCGTTCCTGGCACAAGGGGTGCTTTCCGCCACGCAGCAGTCGCTGTCCGAAGGATCTTTTTGGGATGAAGCTCATCACCGCGATCATCAAACCGTTCAAGCTCGACGAGGTTCGGGGGGCGGTCAGCGACGTCGGGGTTCGGGGGCTGACCGTCACGGAAGTTCGGGGCTTTGGCAGGCAGCGCGGGCACACCGAGATTTATCGCGGCGCCGAATATGTGGTTGAGTTCGTGCCGAAGACGAAAATCGAGATCGCGGTCGATGATGCGCTCGTCGATCTTGTGATCGAAGCGATCATGAAATCGGCCAAAACCGGCAAGGTTGGGGACGGAAAGATATTTGTTTTTGATCTCGAGCAAGTCGTGCGCATTCGAACCGGTGAACGCGACTCCAGCGCCATCTAATCACAGGGGATATATGAAAAAACT
>Ga0210393_10003976_pt1 | contig 11752 bp, 4 predicted proteins | sample IncBWC27OmetaG_FD_160068 | JGI IMG/M metagenome (GOLD analysis project Ga0210393, IMG submission 160068) | Forest soil microbial communities from Barre Woods Harvard Forest LTER site, Petersham, Massachusetts, United States - Inc-BW-C-27-O ... | reverse complement strand
TCGCCCGCACCGAAGATGCGGCCCATTTGCTCGCGCTCGACCCGGCAAACGGAAAAATTCGGTGGTCGCAGAGCCTGGCAGGCTTCTCGGGGTTCGAGGCCGACTCGGTTTCGTGGTCGGGTCCCTCCTGCATGCCGATCGAATGCGAAGGATTGCTGTTGTGCCCGACGCCCGACGGTCTCGTGATTGCCGTCGATCTCGTCACGCGCTCGGTGCGTTGGGCCTACCGCGTCGAACAAGTGGAAGAGCCGGCCCGTTTGCCGGCTCGTTGGGGCCGAGCCTTCGCCGGTGTGGAAGCCCGCTGGCTTTCGACCTGGCGGGAGACCTTGATCCGGGCCGACGCCCAGCGCTGCTACTTCATTTCCCCGCGATCGCCGCAGGTCCATGCGCTCGATCTCAAGACGGGTGAGGTTGTCTGGTCGAGGCCGATCCCTGGTGGATTGTTCCTCGGACCATTGCAGCCAGGCAGCCTGATCACGGTCGGCAAATATCACTGCAACGCCTGGGAAGCGGCCACCGGCAAACCGCTGTGGAGTGCCGCGGTGGGTCTGCCCAGTGGCCGCGGCCTGGTCATCGACACGCACTACTACCTGCCCTGCACGAATGGGACCGCAATCGACGTCGATCTGCATAACGGCCAGGTGAAACCGATCGCCACGTCGGGAAACGTCACGCTGGGAAATCTTGTCGCTGCGCCGAACTCCGCGACAATCGCCGCTGTCGCCCAATCGCACGAGCAGTTGGTCGTTCTGCCGACGTTCGAAGTTCAGCGACTCAGTCTGACTGCGAGATTGAAGGATCAGCCGGACAACGTGGAACTGCGGAACCGCTTCGCCCTTTTGGATCGCGAAGCGGGCGACTTCGAGAGCGCAGAACGGCGTTTGGAATCGATCATCGCGGCATTGGCTCGCAAGACGAACAACGCAGGAAAGAAAGAGACCGAAGCGCCGCCGGCCCGTTTTCGGCACGAACTGCTGGAGACACTCCTGGCCGACTTGGACGCGTCGCCCTTGCGCTGCGGTGCCTTGGCGGAACGCATCGCACATAGTGCCGATTCGCAACAGTGGGCTCGGTCGTTGCGTGCCTTGGGTCTGGCTCGCCGCCGCGCGGGACAGACGCTGGAGGCGTTCGACGCACTGTTGGTGCTGGCGAAGTCCGAGCTTCCGCCGACGCTTGAAGTCGATCGTGGCCCGGCTCGCGTGGTTGCGTTCGACCGCCAACTCCGTGCCGATCTGATGGATCTCCTTGCCGAGTCCTCGCTTCCCCTTTTCCGAGAGGCGCGAGCGCGAATGCTGAAGGTCGTGCAAGCCGCGCTCGCGGACGGCGATATCGAAACTCTGCGACGAGTTTCCGAGCGCTTGGGCTTCGCGGAGTGGGACCCTGATCTGCGGCAAAAAATCGAAACCGCCCTGCGTCCCGAGCCGGGCTACCTCAAGGAACAACTGTCGCTCTGGGAAGAAGCCGCTCATCGGGATCGCAAAGTGGGTGCCGCCGCCCTGCGCAAGCTCGCTGAAACCTACCTTTCGCACGATGACCGAAAGCTGGCTGCCGTGTGCTACCGGCGCCTGCGAGACGATTTCGCCGAGGTGCGATTCGCGGATGGCAAGGGGCCGGGCGACCTGGTGCGGCGTGCGCAAAAGGATCGTCGGCTGACGGCCGAGATCGAGATGACGTCGACCGATGCGTGGCCCGCCGAGCGACCGCAGGTCCATACCGACAACATCGCCGGCACGGGAGCGAATTTCGCCCCGCTCCCAATTGACTCCAAGGCCGGCAGCGTTTTTGAGCGGATGGACGTTGCCCTCGATCGCGAGGGGAAGACTCTGCGGTTTCAGGGAGAACCGCGGGCCACACCTTGGGACCTCCCTTTGCCCATCGAGGCGCCTTCGTTTCGCGGGTTTCAGACGCTGCACCGGGGCTGGGGCATCGGCCAGCTCTTGGTCGTTCAGGATGGCGGGGATTTGTTCGGCGTCACTCCGCTCGACGACGGGGGAGAGGCCAATCCTCGATTTTTGTGGCACATCGATCTCCTGCCGGCGGAAGAGGCCGCGTCGACTGATATTTCGATGCCTGGCGGCCGAGGAATCGCGGGACTGTTTACCGACCGCACCTCGATGGTCGATCATCTGGGCCGCGCGGTGGCCAAGGTGATCGCCGTTTTGCCTGGGGCGATCTGCTGTCTCGATCGCGGCAGCCTCACCGCCTACGACCCGCTCACCGGCCGCCTGTTGTGGCGACGAACGGACGCCGCGGCGGCCGACTCCGGTTCGGGCGACGAATCGATGATCGTTCTGCTCGACCGTCGAACCAAACGAGTCGAATTCCTGCGCACGCTGGATGGAAAGCAAGTCGCCGAACGCCACCTCGCAGCCAAGAGTTCCGATCTGAAATGGCTCGAAGGGCGCGACGCTTTGATCCAGTCGGTCGACCCGCGCGGCATGCGGGCCACGCGGATCGATCTCTTGGCCAACGAAATCAAATGGACCCGACTCTTCGCGGCCGCCAGCCTGCTCGTTCGGCTCGACTCGCAGCGGTACGCAGTCGCCGAGCCCGATGGCGCGTGCCATCTCATCAACGCGGCGAACGGGGAACTCGTCACCACGGAAAAAATCCCCGGCATCGAACACTGCCTGCAGCTCTACGCCACCAGCGACGAGCGGCGCTTTTACGTTGCGTTCTCAAAACCGTTCGCCGACTCGGAGAACTTTCGTGTCAACAGCCGGGGCGATGATTCCCGCAATCCGTTGGTGAACGGAATGCTGTGCGCGTTCGATCGATCGTCCGGCCGCCTCCTGTGGAGCCGGCGCTTCGATGACGGAGTCTTCGAGCTGGATCAGTCGCGAGTCGCGCCCGCCTTGATCTTTTCCTACCGCCGCGCCGACAAGTCAGACGACGAGGGAGGCCTCCCTTGGCCCTATCTGCACGCGATCGACAAACGCACGGGACAGGATCTGCACCTGGCACGGCTGTCGAACCTGCAGCCGGCGTCTCATCCCTGGGCCGAGGCCGACACCGCCCGACGTGAGTTCCAGGTCCGCGTCCCCGAAGCGGTGATTCACTTCCAATACGGGAAGTGAAGGCAATCTGGAAAATGACGGCGAGCCGCGGGTGTCAGCCCGCGGGTTCTTCGATTCCAGAGTGGACTTCGCGAGTCGAGCCCGCCCAAAGTCGGTACGGTACATTCTCCCTTATTCAATTTTTGTTGTACCGACCCAACTTGGTTTGAAGCCAAAGACGGTGGGAAAAGTCTGCTTCCTTGTTTCAGAAAGTCCTTTCCCACCTCGCCGGGAAAGAGTTCGTTTTCCCGGCGGGAAAGAATTGCCCACCGGAAAGTAGGCGGCTGGCTTGGTCCTTCCCTGAGCGCAATCCGGATCCCGATCGCTCCGGATGCCTCGCCCCCACGCTTTATTCTCCGGCAGTGGGGAAGAACGTTCGAGAGCGCGTTTCTACGCGCGTAGAAAGTACGCGAGAGAATCTCTCAGGCACGTCTGGATGGCATTGGTCTTCCGGGTGGCACTGGCGGCGTTGTCCGCCAGTGGCATTTTCTGACCCACCTAGAAGACACTGGCGGACAAGCCGCCAGTGCCACCCATCGGTCGCGGCCAAAAAAACACGGCTGAGCAAGCTCAGCCGTGGCACCCGTTTTCAAAAACTAATCCACTCGCGGGGCAACCCTAGTTGCTCTTGGCGTCCCACCACCAGCGGCCTTCGGGAAGTTGCGGGGCTCGGCCCTTCGATTTCTGGGCGGTCAGAGCGCTCGCTTCGCGGAACACCTTACGATCTTCCAGCACGTTACGCATCCGTCCGTCGACGCCGCCGGCCACCTGCACGACAATGTCTTTGCCGTTGTAGACCCGGTGGTTGACGACCGACTGGATGGTTTTGGCCGGCTGGAAGGTGGCAGGTTGATACGCGCCACCCGCCGCGAACACGCCGAGGTCCCAACCGAGCCGGTCGGGCACCCGGTTATCGGAGAGCAACGCGGCCACGAGCGACAGATCGAACACGTTCTGCAAGTCGGCGAACACCGGATCGCCGGTGGCCAGTTCGGAATAGTGATCCGTAAAGCTCTCGGCAAACATGTGGTTCGCCGCTTCGGACTGGCCGGTGTGAATCCGCTGGCCTTTCGCGGAAATCTTCTCATTCTCGGACTGGCACAGGACGGCCGAACCCTCGATCTGGAAAACGTTGCGGTCGGGGCTGTGCGTGACAGAGTCGTACTTCATCGACAGCCACCATCGCAGAGCATCCATCTTTTGCGACTTCACCTCGCCCGTCTTCGGCAGAATGTCGAAGTAGCTGGCGATGCCGTGGCCGGCGTGCAGCTTGCCAATGCCGATCATCTTCAGCCGGTAGTCGGCCTCGAAGATTACTTGTGCGATGCGAGACTCGACCGGCACGCCGTTGATTTCGACGTCTTGCAGTCCGAGTTCCTGCTGCAGTCGTTTGGTCCATGTGCTGAGTTGCGCGGAGTCGATCGGACCGCGGGCACTCGATTCCTGAACGAACTGTTGAATGCGGCGGAGCCCTTCTTCACGCGGCAGAATCTGGCAATTGAAGTAGCCGGCTCCGCGCGGCGAGAACGTTCGCAGCACCGTCACCAGGTCGTCCAAGAACAGGCTCGGACGGCCGCTTTCACGGGCCACGGCACGGCCGCTCGCGTCGTACTTCCAACCTTCAGCCGGGCCACCGATCACGACCTCTTGCTGTTCGGGATAAACGAACACATAGCGAACCTGCGAAAGTCCGGCCAAGTGCTGCATCGTCTCAGGAACGCTGCGCCCCTCGGACAGCTTCTTCGCGAGTTCTTTTTCCAGGCGCGTCAGCGAGACCAGTCGCAACGAACTCTTGGCTCGCATGTCGGTGTTGATGTCGGCTTCGCGAGCGCGATGACCCAGGCCCGAAAGCGTCTGTCCCTTTTCCTCGTGCGTCAAACCGCGAAGCAGCCCGTTCGGATCGACCTCGATGCCGGGGGGCCAGTAGATGGGAGTCTTCTTGGCTTCGTCGGTATCTTCCCAGTCCTGCTCGGTTCCGGTGACCGTCTTGATCAGGCTGACCAACTGGGCAGCGCTGGCCGCACCACCGGCCGCCGATTGACGAGCCGCCGCGTTATCGGCGCCCGCCCGTTCACGCGACTCGGGAATGGGAATTCGGCTGATGACTCGGTCGGCTGCTACAAAGTCGCCGCTCTTCGCTTGGGCGGCGGCGATCGTCTTCAAGAGTCCGCTGCGCTCGGCCGCGTCGTCCGCTGATTTCGCAGTCTCCAACGCCGGGCCAAACTCGCCGGCGGCGAGCTGCGCTTCGACTCGCTTGAGTCGGTCGGCGGCCGTCGTTGCGGGTTCGGTAGAAGCGGGCTTAGCCGCCGTCAGAATTCGGACGTCGTTCGACGGATGCGGTGCACTATGCGTCGCCGGGCTCTTTGCGGTCGGCGCTGCGACATGCGGCGCGGCTGAGGGCGATGCTTCGGGGTGGCCGTTCGTGCTTGCGACCTGGATCGGTGCTGCCGATGTGGCCGACTGCACCGATTGAACGGGCCGCATGGCCAGATAACCGATCAGTCCGAAAATGGCGGCCGCACTCAGCACAGAGGCGACAATCGGGCCGACCTTGGACGACCGACGAGACGTGCGCCGGTTAAGAGAACTTTTGGGCGAACGACGTGACATCCCCATCTCCAATTTGTCTGGTCGGTGTTTTCTGGGACAATCGTGTCTGGGACGTTGGCGGCCCAGCCAATCGTCATCGCGCGAAAACGCCTTCCGGCGCGTAACTGCCTAAGTACTAGCATCCTCTGCGACTGGTGCTCCGTCAAGCATATTTCCCCGTTTATCTCCTTTGCCCTGTCTGCCTTTGGCGAGGCCAGCGAAAGGAGAAACCTCACCGCCTCGATTCCTTACTTAAACGCTGAAAACTCGGAGGGAAAACAGGGATTTCACCGAAATCGCAGCCCGATCCGCACGATTTGAAATTTCGCGGCAAAGAACCACAATAACCGAAGATGCCAGAGCTCCCCGAAGTGGAAACGATGGTCCGCGGAATCCGGCCGTTTGTCGAAGGCCGGACCGTCAAGGCCGTGCTGCGCTGTCGCTGTTCCTGCAAGCCCATATCGATCCGTCCCCGACTCGAACTTCTTGCCAAACGCCTGGTCGGCCGCCGCATTGAGTCAGTTCGTCGCTTGGGGAAGAGGGTTGTACTCGGCGTCTCGGACGGCTCGGCCGTCGTGATCGAGCCGAGGATGACCGGTTTGATGCTGCTGTCGGATCCACCGGACCGACTCCATCTGCGGATCGAGTGGAAGTTTGCTGGACGGGCGAAATACAACTCGATCTGGTTTTGGGACCGTCGCGGGCTCGGCACTGTCCGGCTGTTTGCTCCCGGCGAACTGGAGCGGACCCTGCCCGCCAACGTCTTGGGACCAGACGCCTTGCTGATGGATGCGGAGACGTGGCGGGAGCGTTGCCGCAAGACCTCGCAGCCGATCAAGGTCCTGCTGCTGGATCAACGGAAGGTCGCCGGTATCGGAAACCTCTACGCCAGCGAAATCTTGCACGTCGCAAAGATCCATCCTGCCAAGGCTGCCGGACGGCTCAAGGCGGACGAGATTCGGCGGCTGTCCGAGGCGACTCGGGAAGTCTTGGAAGAGGCCATTCGCGACGAAGGTTCGACCCTTGGCGACGCAACGTACCGCACGGCTCTGAATCGCAACGGCCGCTATCAAAACAAGCACCGCGTTTATGGCCGAGGCGACGAAACGTGTCCCACTTGTTCGGAGGCGCCCATCCGGCGATTCGTCCAGGCCCAACGATCGACCTTTTTTTGTCCGGTCTGTCAGCACCGCTGACGCTACCTGTCGCGGGGATTTGACCTTACGCAAACCGGCCGGAAATGGTGTAGTTACCGTTGCCGGCTGAAACAGTCGAGCGATTTCCGAGGCGCCGTGTTCGCACGCTATGTCTTATCGAACTGTCAAACGTCTGTTGGGAGAGACAAGCCTCGAGCGGAAGAGCCGCTATTTGTTCGGCGGCAGCCTGCTGTTGTTGATCACCGCCAGCTTCTACGTCTATGCCCGGCTGACGTCGGACCTGGTGAACGACCAAAACCCCAAGCAGGCGCGCAGGCTGATCTATCCCATCATGCTCGAGAAGCACATCAAGGAACTCGAGCCCGCGCAGACGGCGCAATCGATCCAGCTGATCATCGACGACATGCGCCCCGAGGAACTCGAGTACAAGGCTCGCTTCTTCAAGCCAGACGTCTTTCGGCGAAATGCCGTCGTCACTGAGCCCGAATTTCGCCCGAGCGATGCCGAGGATTCCGACGCGGTCGAAGCCATTGTGAAAGACCCGACTGCCGAATACCCCCGCATCGACAAGGACTCGGGCGAATACCAGTTTTTTGCAGGCATCAAGGCGCTGAAAACATGCGTGCAATGTCACCGTGAGTCGGTTCCCAGCGATGCCAAGATCAAAGCGGGCGAGCTGATGCGCGTGATCAAGATCACGCTGCCGCTGAAGGCGACACGTGAAGCCGTCGCGCGAAACAACGCCATCCTGCTGGCGACGGCGATCGGCACCGCGTTCTTGGCCATGTTGGCGGCTTACGCCATCGTGCGGTACGTGATCGTTAAACCCGTACTGCACCTCAAGGACGTCAGCGATCAAGTGGCGCGGGGCAACCTCGAGCAGCGGGCCGACATCCGCACCGGAGACGAGTTCGAGGAATTGAGCCACGCCTTCAACCGCATGCTGCGTCACCTGGTCGCCGTGCAGGATGAGCTGCGCGCTGTGAACACCGACCTCGACGGCAAGGTCGACCAACTTGCCCAGGTCAACCTGCGGCTGTACGAGATGAACAAGCTCAAGGACGATTTTCTGGCGACGATGAGCCACGAGCTGCGCACGCCGCTCAACAGTATCCTCGGCTTTAGCGATCTCTTGGGCCGCTCCGACAATATCACCGACCGGCAGAAGCGATTTGTGCAAAACATTCAGACATCGGGCCACAACTTGATGGCCATGATCAACGACCTTCTGGACCTCGCCAAAATCGAAAGCGGCCGGATGGAGATCCAGATCGTCGAGTGCTCGTTGGTTGACCTGGTGGAACGGCAAGTCAACTCGCTCAATCCGCTCGCGGAAAAGAAGAACATCGGCCTGTCCTTCGAGGTCGATCCGCAAATCCCCCTCTTGGTGCAAGACTCGGTCAAGATCCAGCAGATCCTCGACAACCTGCTCTCGAACGCGATCAAGTTCACCCCCGAGGGGGGTCGCGTGCGCCTCCGCGCTGTGCGCGTTGACGACGTGTTTTTTGAGATCGTCGTCGAAGACACGGGCATCGGCATCCCGCTCAATGAGCAGGCGATGATCTTCGAGAAGTTTCGACAGGGTCACACTGTCCCCGGTCAGAGCGACGTCATCACTCGGGAGTACGGCGGAACCGGGCTGGGACTGTCGATCGTCAAGGAGTTGTCGAAACTGCTGGGGGGAGAAGTCTCGGTCGTCAGCGAATTCGGCAAGGGCAGCACCTTTACCGTGCGTCTGCCGATGCGGCTCGACGAGCGACCGCTGGCCGCGAGCGATCCCTTGGCATCGCCCAACGTCGGTCTCAACCGACTGACGAGCAAATTACTCGATAGCCCGAGCGGTCCTGCGAGTGCAGCCGCTGGCGATGCGCCTACCACGCAGGATGCAGAGGCTGCTACGCCCACTCCGGCTCACGCCGACGCTTGAGCCTTCGCCCCGGACACGGGTGGCACTGGCGGCTTGCCCGCCAATGCCTTGATTGCGCCAGTGTCTTGATCCCGCACGGAAAACCACTGGCGGACAAGCCGCCAGTGCCACCCGAAGCATAAGGCGCGCGGGAATCGCTTACGTCGCGGCCACCGTGGCCTTCGAGAGTTCGCGAGCCTGGGCCGCCGATGTATCGAGCGCGAGCGAAAGCTCGACCTGGAAGCGGCCCTCTGGTCCGGCCAGGAAATCCCAGTGCGGCACCACAGTGCTGGACTGATGGACCAACTCGAAGCCGCCTTCGGACTGGCTCACCGTCTGAACGGGAAACGTCCAGATGTCGCAGGCCACCGACGATTCCAGCCCCGCATCGATTCCCAGCCATTCGTCGACAAGGCCGATCCGTTCAGCTTGTTTCAGATTGAGGATCGATTCGAGCGGCCCAAGTTGTCGGCCCGTGCCGTCGTAGTAGTAGCGGTCGGACGCACCGGCGGCCAAACCGGCAAAGTTGAATTCCACCGCGAAGTGGAACCGCTCCCCCGGTGGCAGATTCGACAATTCGTAGCGGATTTCGAGCCGGTTTCCGGACGCGGCCTCGAGCGAAATCGACTTCTCGAGCCGGATGCGATGCGCGCCGACGAGACCGTCGCGGGCCAACACCGCTTCGACGCGTCCGGCGGAGCGTCGCAGCTTGCTTTCATAAACGCCGAGCACAAAGTCGCCGAGTTCCCCTTCGCCGTTTCGGAATACGGCCGGGTCGATATTCGGCGGCAAAAAGTGGTCGACCAGGCTCTTGCGCGGCCAATTGTCGTAGACCAGCATGCGGTCCAGATCGGGCTGCTTGAAGCGAACCGCGTCGTGGATGCTCGCAACGGAGCTTCCGTCGTGCTGCGCATGAGCCGCATGTCGGACCACATCGTGATAGGCCTCGGGCCGACGGTTGAGCGTGCCGAGCAAATTGAGCCGCACGCCCCGCACGTCGAGTTCGTAGAGATGGCCGCCCCGACTCGGTGTCAGGAAGGCCACGAGTCGGTCACCCGCGATGCGAATTTCCTTGCGGGCATCGAGATTGTAATCGTCGGCGTCGATTTGCACCCAACGCGCCGGCCGGCCGGTTGCCGACTCGAGCAACGAGTCGGCGGCGATCAAGTGGTTGTAGACCGCGTGCCGCAAATGGGGCAGATAGAGTCCGCCAAACGCACCATGCCAGTAGGAGCAATTGCACTGAGCGCGGTAGAGTTCCGTCCGCGCCTGATTGATGAAGTGAGGCCGTTCGACGTCCTCCTCATCGGACGTGATTTGCTGTAATCGCTGACTGACTTGCAGCATCCGCGTGTACATTTCGTTGGCTTCGGGGTACTTCACGCGGAAGTTTCGCCAGGTCCCGCCGCGAATGTACGGCCTCACCGCGTGCCATTCGGGGTCGTGCTGTTTCTGCTTGGAAAGTTGCTCGAATTCCGCCAGACGGTCAGCCGGAAGGGCCCACTCGGTCATTTCTCGATAGCTGCAATCGGGCAAGTAGATCATGCCGATCGGCGGCACGTTGTCGACGGCTTCACTCAACGTGCAGAGCTTGAGCCAGTCGCTGTTTTCCAGCAGGGCATTGAGAAACCGCGTCAACCAGCCGTTTTCGTAAACGTGCTGCTTCGTGCCGGGCCAAGTCCCGAACTTCTCGCCATCATCGCCAAAGCACACGACCGGGTTGGCGTGTCGCTCGGCGATCTCGCGGAGGTAGCGAATCGTTTCCTGCGGCTCCTGAAAAGGAATCGTGTAGCGCAGCTTTTCGCTGCCCGGGAAAATCTTGAGCAACCGGCCCTCGTCCTCGGACAGGTAGTAGCCGTAAAGCTGCTCGTCCCGCAGGCCGGCACTCTTGAAGTGATGATCGTCGAGCACCGTGTACTCGATCCCGGCCCGCGTCATGTCGCCGGTGAAATTCTGTTCCCAGACGCGTTCCGGCATCCACATGCCGCGGACTTTGGCGCCAAAGAGTTGTTCGAGATAGCGCGAATAAGCAGCAATCTGGCCGATGCGGTCGTGCGAGGGAATGCCCGCCAGAATGGCCTCGTAAAACGGGCCGCCGATCACCTCCACCTGGCTGCGTTCGGTCAGTTCACGAACGCCGTCGATGTATTCCGGATGGGCTTCGACCAGCCATTCGATCAAGCTTCCCGAAATGTGCAGGCTGACGGGAATTTGCGGGTGTTGTCGAAGAACTTCCAAAAACGGCGCGTAGCTATCGCGGTAGGCGTCTTCGAAGACCCCGTCAAAATTGCCGATGGGCTGATGAATATGAATGGCCAGCGCCAGACGCAGACATCCAGTCATTCCGACGATCCCTCCTGGTTGGGCCACCGAATTGCGGCCCCCACGTCCCATCAAATCGCGCTGACTGCGGACTGAAAAGGCTCCCGCCTCCGGCTCGTGCGAAAACCGCGCCGGGCGCTCCTGTGGTACCGATCAGGCAGACGTTGCCGCCGCAACCGCCGGCTTGCGGATCGCCACCTCGTCCTCGGCGTCCCGCAAGAAAGAGGCGGCTTCCTCGGGCATGACCGGGTTGATGTAAAACCCGCTCCCCCACTCAAAGCCGGCCACCCGGGTCAAACGGGGGAAAATCTCGATGTGCCAATGGTAATGGGGCAGTTCTTTAGCGTCGAATGGGGCCGTGTGGAAGACGTAATTGTACGGGGGGTCGTCCAGGGCAAACTCGAGTTTGCGCAGCACCGACCGCAGCACGACTCCCAGGTCTTCGATCCCCTGCCGCGGAATGTTTTCGTATTGGCTGGAATGCTGCTTGGGAATGATCCAAGTCTCGAACGGGAAGCGGCTGGCGAACGGGGCCAGGACCACAAAACTTCGTGTGTCGAGCACGACGCGACTGCCGGCGGCCAACTCTTGTTGGATCATGTCGCAATAAATGCAGCGGCCCCGGTAGTTGAAGAATTCGAGCGATCCGGTCATCTCCTCCCAGACCGAAATCGGCACGACGGGCGTCACGATCAGCTGGGAGTGCGAATGTTCGAGCGACG
>Ga0210393_10003975_pt1 | contig 11755 bp, 11 predicted proteins | sample IncBWC27OmetaG_FD_160068 | JGI IMG/M metagenome (GOLD analysis project Ga0210393, IMG submission 160068) | Forest soil microbial communities from Barre Woods Harvard Forest LTER site, Petersham, Massachusetts, United States - Inc-BW-C-27-O ... | reverse complement strand
TCCGATTGAGTCATCTCCCCCGGCCGCGTCTGCATCTATAATGAGTTCCGGTCCGTTCGGCTGGACCGCTGGACTCGCGTGGCGCAGACCGTTCCAACTCGACCTCCCAAGGCTTCCAAGCGCAAGCGGGTCATTATCCTGCTGACGATTTCGGTTTTTTTCTTGTTCGCTATCCTGGCTTCACAAACCGCGTTTAACCAAACCATACTGCGTCCCGATACCAATCAACAGGCCGTGGTGTTCACCGCTCTCCTACTGCTGATATCTCTTCTGTTCGGTGCCCTTTTTTTCGTGTTGGCGCGGAACCTGCTCAAGCTGTTTGCCGAGCGGCGTCTCGGAGTGCTGGGGTCGAAGTTCCGCACCCGCATGGTAGCGGGAGCCCTATTGCTTTCATTCGTCCCGGTCATGGTGATGTATTGGTTTGCCTACGGATTAATGAACCGCTCGATCAACATATGGTTTTCCACTCCGGTCGAGGAAGTGCGCGCGGACACTGACGCCATGGCTTCTCTGCTGGCGAACTATGCCTCGCAGAATGCGCGCGCGGAGGCGGTTTCGATTGCTTCCTCGCCGGAGGTGCAGCGATCCTTCGACGGCCATGGATTCTCGTCGGCAGTCGAGGAATTTCGGAGCTACGAGCCCGCGTTGCAAGGCGGATTTGTTCTTGCCATCGAAAACGGAGTTTCCGAGGCCAGCCTCGGAGTCCCAGCTCCCTGGCCGGTATTGAAAGAGAAGCTGCCGCTCGCGCAGGCCGCGGCCGGCCAGCCGGCCCGTTTCAGCTGGGAGCAAACTGAGTACACGCTCGGCAGTTCCTCGGTGGGGAAGGATGGCCTGATCCTTGTAGCTTTGCCCTTGCCGGCCGAGTTCTCGAAGACGGTCAGGCAAATCGAGGCGAGCCAGCAGCGCTATCTTCAACTCAGCCGCGAGCGCAAGTACCTGCGTCAGACCTATATGGGCCTGCTGCTCTTGCTCACGATGATGGTGTTGTTCGTGAGCACGTGGCTGGCGCTATTTCTCTCGAAGCTGGTGACTCGGCCGCTGGCTGCGCTGGCCGAGGCGACGCAGGAAATCTCCCGCGGGCGTCTTGATTACCGCATCGACGTAAGAGCTGCCGATGAGATTGGGGATTTGGTCCGCTCCTTCAACCGCATGGCGGGGGAGTTGGAAACCAGCCGGCGGCAGATCGAGGCTTCCAGCCGCGATGCCAGCGCTGCCAATGCCGAACTCGACCAGCGCCGCCGCCAGATGGAGACCATCCTCGAAAGCATTCCGACTGGCGTGCTGTCTCTTGATGCCGTGCACCGCGTTACTCACGCCAACCACGCCCTGCTGCGCATGTTTCACCCGGAGGGATATACGGACGCAGAGCGCCTGCTTCGCGGGGCGCACCTGGCGAACGTATTTCCACCGGAGGTGCTCGAAGATCTGGAACCGCTGCTGCGCCGCGCCGATCGCATGGGCATGACCACCAGCCAGATGGAGATGCCGCTGCAGCGCGCGTCTCTCAATGTGGCAGTAACAGTGGCGAGCCTGCATCATCAGGACGAGCGCTCGGGATACGTGATCGTGTTCGAAGATCTCTCTGATCTTCTAAAGGCTCAAAAGCAGGCCGCCTGGCGCGAGGTGGCACGCCGGGTAGCGCACGAGATCAAGAATCCGTTAACGCCAATCGCACTTTCTGCAGAACGCATTCAGCGTCATCTAGAGCGCGGGTCTCCTCCCGACAAAGCATCGTTGGACATCGTTCGTTCCTGCGCCGAAACCATCGCAAGTGCGGTCGAAACCGTTCGCCGCCTGGTGGACGACTTCTCCGCGCTAGCTCGCTTCCCGGCGTCAAATCCGCATCCGGCCGACATCAACGAAGTCATCGAGAGCGCGCTTGCCATGTTCAACGGAAGACTGGACGGCATTGGGCTCCGCAAGTCGCTCGCGGCAGAGCTGCCCAAAGTGATGGCTGACGCAGAGGCGATTAAGCGGGCTGTCGCCAACCTCGTCGACAACGCTGCCGAGGCCATGCAGGATTCACTTGTACGGGAGATCCAGATTTCAACTTCGCTGGTAGCCAGCCGCGATGCGGTCGAAATCACGGTCGCAGACACTGGCCATGGCGTAACCCGCGAACTGAAGGAAAAACTTTTTCTGCCGTACTTTTCCACCCGAAAGCGCGGGACCGGCCTGGGCCTGGCCATCGTGAGCCGGGTCATCGAGGAACATCACGGATCCATTCGCGTGGAGGAGAACCAGCCGGTTGGAGCGCGCTTCATCGTGGAGCTGCCGGTCGTTCCCGAGCCCGCGCTGGCCGCCGCTACGGCGCAGCATGCATAAAATTCTCATTGTTGACGACGAAACCGGCATTCGCGAATCGCTGCAGGGAGTGCTGGCGGACGAGAGCTATGAAACCACAGCGCTCGAAAGCGGTGAAGAATGTCTCAAGCTGCTGCGCCGCGACCACAGCTTTGACGTGGTGCTGCTGGACATCTGGCTGCCCGGCATCGATGGACTGGAAACGCTGGAAAGAATCCGTGAGATCGACAACCCTCCCGAAGTAATAATGATCTCCGGCCATGGCACCATCGAGACCGCCGTGCGCGCAACCAAACTGGGCGCGTACGACTTCCTGGAAAAGCCGCTCTCCATCGACAAAACGCTGATCCTGGTCAAGAACGCGATCGAAGCGAAGAAATTACGGCACGAGAATGTCGACCTCAAGAAGCAGCTTCACGCCAAGAGCGTGATCGTGGGCGACAGCATTCCGATGAAAGCTCTGCGCCAGCAGATTACGCTCATGGCGCCCACCAACGGCCGGGTTCTGATCTACGGCGAATCAGGCACGGGAAAGGAACTGGTGGCCCACGCTATCCATGCGCAGAGCCTGCGCAAGGACGAGACTTTTGTCGAGGTTAACTGCGCGGCCATTCCTGAAGACCTGATCGAAAGCGAACTGTTCGGCCACTACAAAGGGTCGTTTCCCGGGGCAGCCGTCGACAAGGAAGGCAAATTTCAAAAAGCGAGCGGAGGAACGCTGTTTCTCGATGAAGTGGGCGACATGAGCCTGAAGACGCAATCGAAGGTTCTGCGCACCCTCGAAGAGCAGCGTGTCGCTCCGCTCGGTGGCGACGAAACCATCGTGGTGGATGCGCGCATCATCGCCTCCACCAACAAAGATCTGGAAGAAGAAATCTCGAAGGGAAATTTTCGCGAAGACCTGTTTTACCGGCTGAACGTGATCCCTTTTTTCGTGCCTCCGCTGCGCGAGCGGAAGGAGGACATTCCGTTATTTGCGCGGCATTTCCTGAAAGATCTGGCCGCGACTTACGGGCGGCGTCCGCGAGAAATAACCGACGATGCCATCGAGGCCCTGATGCGCTATTCCTGGCCCGGCAACGTGCGCGAGTTGCGCAATGTGATCGAGCGCATTGTAATCATGAATCCGCTGACCATCCGATTCGACCGCAAGCAACTGCCTCCGCTGGTTTACCGGGACGGCCATCGCCGCGCGGCACGGCGTGAGTTCTCTACACTGCACCAGGCCCGCGACGCTTACGAGCGCGATTTTATTCTGAAGAAGCTCGACGAGAACCACGGCAATGTTACCCGCGCGGCCGAGGTGCTTGGCCTGGAGCGCAGCCATCTTTACCGCAAGATGAAAACGCTGGGTATTACGGTGAAGGAATAAACCAGAAGGGGGCGGGGCGGGTCCGCGTTACCGTTTCACCATGCGAATTTCAGTGCCGTTCTTTCTGAACTCCACTTCGTCCATCAGTTGGTTGATGAGAAAAATCCCGCGCCCGTGATTCGAATAAACGTTTTCCCCGACTGTGCACGTCGGAATGGCTTCAGGCAAGAAGCCAGGGCCTGGATCGCGCACCACGATCAGCACGCCACGATCGTCGTCGCTGCTAACCAGGCACTCCACCGTCTTGGTGGGGTCTTCTTTGGCGCCGTGAATCACGGCATTGGCCAGCGCTTCCTGCACTGATAACTCGATCGCGTCTTCCTTGCCGTCCACGCCTTTCATCTGTCGGACCACGCCCATGACTTCCTGCACGACCGGATCGACGGCCCGGCGGTCGGCGGAAAGGGTTACCCGCAAAAGCAAATGCAACTGATCAGGGTCAAAATCTTTTTCGGGAAGAGGTTCCTCGGAAGAATCCGACAGTGGCATGTTTTGGCTCGTTTACGATTCTGCGCTGCTATCGGCTTATTCTAGCTGTGCAAGGCTCAATCCGACAAACCCAGAGGTATCAGTAAAGATCGCAGCCTTAAGCTGCGACACGGGCACGGAGCACAAGTCCGCTATGTCGTCGCGTTTGTCGCTCCTCGTTTCCTGGGCCCGTTTTCACGTCTGGGCAGCGGTTTTGGCAGTTCAACCCTCCCGTCGGTCAGATGCTCCAACTGCCTTCTCCAGTCGAGTTCTTCCACAAAGCCACGCGATTCGCGCCAGTTGGGCTGCACTTTGACGTAGAGCTCCAGAAAGATTTTCATACCCATCATGCGCTCGAGTTGCAGGCGTGCCGAAGTACCAATCCGTTTCAGCATCTGTCCCTTCTTGCCGATCAGAATGCCTTTTTGACCTTCGCGCTCGCAGTAGATCGTCGCCGCAATACGCGTGAGCCTGGCGCCCTCCTCGAAAGAGTCGACGATCACCGTGGTTGCGTAGGGCAGCTCTTCCTCGGTCTCGACCAGTACGCGTTCGCGGATGATTTCCGCGGCCATGAAGCGCGCCGGCTGGTCGGTGACCTGGTCGGGCGGGAAGTAAGGTGGCCCAGCCGGTAACGCGGCCGTCACCAGCTTCAGCAGTACATCGAGTCCATCGCGTTTCAACGCAGAAATTGGGATGATTTCCTGGAATTGATGCAGCTTCTTGTACTGCTCGATTAAGGGCAGCAGCTTGCCCTTGCCGCCTCGCAGCAGGTCCACTTTGTTAAGGACGAGGCAAACTTTCGTCGATGAGTGCTTCAGCATTTGTATGGCGAATTCATCGCGCCGATCCAGCTTCCGCGTGGCATCCATGATCAGCAAAACAAGGTCGCAGCCTTCCAGCGCCTCCCGCACTTCGACCATCATCTTGCGGCCGAGGGAACTGTCCGGCTTGTGTACACCCGGAGTGTCGATCAAGACGATCTGAGCAGCGTCCCGGCCTTTGGCCTTGGGAAGATTGACGATGCCCTGGATGCGATTGCGCGTGGTTTGCGGCTTGGGCGAAATGATAGCGAGCTTTTCGCCCACAAGAGCATTGAGCAACGTGGACTTGCCAGCGTTAGGACGACCGAGGATGCAGACAAAACCGGAGCGGAAAGGCATAAGGAAAGCTGCTAGCGAGGCAGAGTTCATCCTCACCTACAGTATTTCACGAAAGACGAAAGTGAGAACGCGTCACTGGAAAAGTGAGCCAGCAGCTAGAAACTACCGTCATATCAGCTTCAGCTGCCGGGGCTGCATCGCAGTGATTCTGACGCGCTCCACTTTGCGGTCGGTCGACTCCAGAACTTCGAAGCGGAGGCCTTCATCATCCACTGTTTCTCCGCGCTGCGGGATGTGTCCCGCGAGTTCGCTGACCAGGCCCGCGACCGTGGCTGATTCCCTTCCTTCCGGCTTTGTCCCGAACAGTTCGGCGAGCCGGTCTACATCCATTCCTCCGGGAACGACGTAGGACTGATCATTCTCTCGGACGATCTCGGGCTTCTCGTGCTCGTCGCGAATTTCTCCTACGATCTCTTCCACGAGATCTTCAATCGTGACGAGCCCGGCGACGCCGCCGTATTCATCGACCACGATGGCCATGCGTATGTTGTTTTTCTGCATCTCGCGCAGAAGGTCGCTGCCGAGTTTGCTCTCAGGCACGAAATATACGTCGCGTCGCATGAGCGTATCGAGAGTGCGTTTGGAAGCTTCGCTGTCTGTCACTTGCAACACATCCTGGGCGTAGACGATGCCTCGGATGTTATGAATGCTTTCCGCGTACACGGGAACCCGCGAGTAATGCTTGGTACGGAGCATCTCGATGAAGCGCTCGACCGTGGTATCCACGGGCACGGCAAAGATCTCGGGACGCGGCTTCATGGCCTCGCGCACCGTTTTGCCGCTGAATTCCACCACGGACTGAATCAGATCGCGGTCCCCTTCTTGAATAATGCCTTCCTCCTGGCCCGCTTCGATCAAGGCATCCACAGCCTCGGCTGCGCTTTCCGGCTCCTCGCGCGTGTTTTGGCGAATGAGGGATGCCACCGATTGCAGGAATCCGAGAACGATGGTCACGGGCAGCACCAGGTAAATCAGCACGGTCAGGAGCCACGTCCAACGGATGAGCCATGCGCCGTTGGTGCGCGAGAAGAAAACAAACGGCAGGAATTGGTTGAACACAATGATGATCAGAATCAAGCTGATCGCGGCCTGCAGGATTTCATAGATGCTCCAACGCTGGTCGCCGAAAACTGCGAAGCCGACCAGCAAGGCGATAGTGGCCGTGGTCACTTGCTTGAGCACTGCCATGGAGAGCGATGCGCGGGCGCGGCTGACGTGCAGTTTGGGCTCGACCTTCTGCTCGAAGACGTCGATATTGTCCTGAAATTCGCGCGAGAGGAATTTGCCAATCTCCTGGTAAACGCGGTCCACGTAGGAAGCCAGGGCTAGGAGGCCGAGCAGCGGGATCAGCGCGAGTGCGACAGCCCAGTTCATGCGGTTCTCCGCTTTGTGACGCGTGAACGACCGCTGGCCTGCGTCCTCTCGATCAGACTACCCTCCAGCTTCAGTTTCCGACGCAACTGGCTCTCCTTGCGGGCCATCTCGCCATTATCGCGCTCGTGATCGAAGCCCGCCAGATGCAGGATGCCGTGCAGCACCAGAATTTTCACCTCGTCCGCCACAGAATGCCCCAGGCGCCCGGCGTTTTGCCGCGCGATGTCCGCGGAAATCGCCACTTCCCCGGCAACACGTTTGGCCTGTCGCTCCGTCGGCGGCGCCGCCGGAAACGACAGTACGTCCGTGGACTTGTTCGCTCCCCGGAATCGCTGGTTGAAAGAGCGTAACTCGGCGCTGCTGGTGACCAAGACGTTCACCGGGCTACGCAACCGGACCGCGCGCCTCACCCGCAAAACAAACCGTTCGAGCGTCGACGAACTCAGCCCCACGATTCTTTTTCGGAGGATAACCACCTTGTTGCTCCAGCCCGCTTAGTAATGCAAAGAGTGCAAAATAAACAGGAGGGCCCGGTCTCAGCCCTCCCTCCGTGTTGCGACTTTATTCTGCCGAGGCTTCTCGGGATCGGTCGTCCGCTTTCGCCGTCTCCCGGTTCTTCACGTCAACACCCTTCATGTCAACACTCTTTGCCTCGCCGTTTCTTCCGGCCGCCGGCAACAGCATCTGCTGCTCGGCGACATGCGTTTTGTGCTCGTCGTAGGCCCGGATGATCCGCTGCACCAGATGATGCCGCACCACGTCGGATTCGTCGAAATGAACGAACGTCAAGCCTTCGACGCGTTTCAGAATGTCAATCGCTTCCAGCAATCCACTGCGGCGCGCGTTGGGCAAGTCAATCTGCGTGATGTCCCCGGTAATCACGGCCTTGGAGTTGAACCCGAGCCGGGTGACGAACATCTTCATCTGCTCCGAAGTCGTGTTCTGCGCCTCATCGAGAATCACGAACGAGTCGTTTAGCGTGCGCCCACGCATGAATGCGATCGGAGCAATCTCGATTACGTTCTTCTCCAGATAGCGATCGACTTTTTCCGGATCGAGCATGTCATACAGCGCGTCGTACAAAGGGCGCAGGTAAGGATCAATCTTGTCCTGCAATGTGCCCGGCAAGAATCCTAGCCGCTCGCCGGCTTCCACCGCCGGACGCGCCAGGATAATGCGGTTCACGCGCTTGGCCAGCAGCGCGGAAATCGCCATGGCCACCGCGAGATAAGTCTTACCCGTGCCTGCCGGACCAACGCCGAACACCATGTCGTGCTTCTCGATGGCCTCGACATAGCGGCGCTGATTCACGCTCTTCGGCTGCACCATGCGCCGTCCGAGCGAACGCTGGCGGCCGGCATCGGCCAAGCCTCGCAGGGTCGCGCTGGAATCCGCCGTCAGCACGCGCAGCATGCTGTTCAGATCGCCGTTGTTGAAGCTGTATCCGGATTTCTGCAAGCTCTCGTAGTCCGCAAACACCTGCTCGGCGCGGGCCACGTCGCGGGCCGCGCCCTCCAATTCAATTGCGTTTGATCGCAAGTCAATCGTGACGTTCAGGCCATCTTCCAGCACGCGCACATTCTCGTCGCGCGTGCCAAACAGTGTCTCGATGTTGGGACTAATCCCGATGCTTTTCTTCATTCAATCTCTTGGATATGCCAGGAAAATGACAAAACAGGATTATGCTTCGAGACGGGACCAGCCGGGATGCTCATGCCCAGAAGGCAAGTCACTACCATTAAGTAAAGCGTACCCCGCGGCGGGGTGGGAGTCAATGGCGAGCCAACCGTTTGACCAGCCGAGACTTAGTCCCGTAGAATAGCCTATTCGGTACTCACCGGAATATCTCGCAGTACACACAAAGGGCAACGAAGCACTATGGCTAACCATTTTTCTGCGCTAAAGCGCGCCCGTCAGACCACGAAACGCACCGCCACGAATCGCGCCAACACCTCCCGCCTGCGCACCGCACTGCGCACTCTGCGCGAGACCATCGAGAAGGGCGACAAGGCAGCTGCCGAGAAGACCTATCGCGAGACTGTCTCCGCGCTGGACAAGGCGATTCAGAAGGGTACGCTGCATGGGAATACGGCAGCGCGCTACAAGTCGCGACTGGGCGCCCGCGTCACCGCGATGAAGTAGCTGCTTCTCACACCGGCAACTGTTCCTGCATCCATCCCGGCGTTTCGAGTCTAGCCTCGGCAGTCAAATCCATCACCAGACGTTCCAGCACCATCCGTTTGCTCACGGGATTCGACCGCAGGGCGAGATCAGCTTTTGCCACCAGGCGGATCGCGCGCGTCAGATCGCGGCGGGATTTGTAGCGGCGGGCCTGCTTGATAATGTCGTCGGCGGCGAATGGAGGCACGCGAAAGCCCTGCCACAACGCCGCCCAGAGCATGCGCTGGTCGCGCACGTTGCGTTCGAGGATTACCAGCATCTGGCGAAAGGTTTTCGCCAGCATGTAGATGTGTCCGATGGAGGCTTCCTCGCCATCGCCAGAAGACAGGATCGCATCCAGCACTTCCAGCGCACGAACCCGGTCCTTAGAAGAAATGGCGTCGGTCAACTCATATAAAGACCGCTGCTTGGCGGCGAGGACCATGGTCTCCACGTCGCCAAGCGTGATACGGTTGCGGGCGCCGACGTAGAGCATCAACTTTTCCAGTTCGTTCGAGATCATCATCATGTCGCCGCCGAGAGCGTCTACCAGTTCCCGAGCGCCGTCGGGATCGATCTTCACTGGCACGGCGCGGCTGGTGCAGTAATCGGAGATCCAGCGTACGGCCTCACCTTCTTCCACCCGCGCCAGTTCGACGATGCCGCAGTACTGGCCCATGGTCTCGCGGATGCGCTGGTAACGGTCTTTGTCCTGCATCTCCATGCGACGAACGTCAGCGGGGATGCTGATGTGGTCGGCAACGAAAACCACCATCGCGTCAGGATTCGGATTCTTGCAATACTCTTCGATCGCGGCGAGCTTCTCTTCATTCGAGCCGCGGCCGAAAAGATTCTTCACCCCCCGGACGAAAAACACTTGGAACGGCGCCATCAGTGAAGGCGTGCGGGCTCGGTCGAGAACTTCAGCCAGGTCGTTCTCCGCAAGATCGAACTCGAATACGCTGAAATCGCGCAGATCGGCCGGAACCAGGTGCTCGAGAATCGCGTCCCGAAAGCGCTTGCGAAAGAATGCTTCGTCGCCCACGAACACATAGGCGGGACGCAGCTTGCGCGACTCGAGTTCGCTGACAAACCGATCCGCCTGGGCGAAAGCCCGCATCAGAAGCCCTCCGCAGTGAGACTAACGACCTTTCGCAACTCTACCATCTAGAAGCCCTCCAGGATGTTAGAGACGAGGGTACGGGCAAAATCCTGCGACAGCCGCCGCAGGGCGGGCGAGTCTTCCTCGAAAAAGCTGGTGAGGTCCTGCGAGACCTCGTACTGCTCGCGGAACAGATACGAGGGATTCTGGTAGAGCACCTTGCCCGTGCGATCGGTGAGCGACACTCTCACGCTCACCACCACCAGGACGCTGGCGGCTTGTCCGGTGGCGGTGTTGTAGGTAAGCGGCGAAGAAGAAGCCGAGAGAACAGTACCGCGCAGCGTGGCGTCGGCCGCTTCGCCTGGATCATTCAGAATGTGATAGTGCGTGCGCGTGGTGAACTCGCGCATTACTGACGAGGTAAGCAGCTGTTCGATGCGGTAAGTCGTGGTCTCGTTTACAAAAGCAGGAACGGCAATGGTCTTGACGTTTTCCGGGAGCTGCACCGCGTGGCCGGCCGTGTGATATCCGCAACCGGTGCTGGTTGCGAGCAAGAGCAGCCAGGCAGCCCGCCGAACCTTCATTGGATTTTTCCCAGCGGGCGAGTTGCAATCATGCTCTCGGCACACTCGACCGCGGTCATGGCCGCGATGCGCAGGTTGTCGGCGGCTGCCCACAGCCAGATTCCATTCGGCCGAGCCGCTTCCCTCTTGAGCGAAACCAGGATGTTGGCTTGACCTGCTGTATTCACGTTGCTCGGTTGCGAGTCGTCTTCCGCTCCCGCCAAGGTCACATGATCTCCGGCCAGGGCTTGCGACAATCGTTCCTGATCAACGGGTTGCTCCATCTCGAGGAAGATGGCGAGCGTATGCCCGTGAAACACGGGCGGTTGCAACAGCAGCATTGCGGGGTGCGGCGCGTCCGCTCCGGCGATCTCCCGGTAATGGTGCCGCACGCGCGCTTCCAACGACTCCAGCGACAGTTGCGAGTTCTGCCCGTAGCGCGCCACCATGTTGAATGCCACCTGCACGTCGAAAATATCCTTCGGCAGGGGCTGGAACGACAACAGATTGACGGTTTGCTGATGCAACTCGTCCATGCCTTTCTGTCCCTGCTCAGACGCGGGTTCAAGAACCGTGGCCGCCACGCTCCGAATCGCGCCAGCCTTGTGCGCCCGCAGCAGCAGCAAAGCCAGAGTCACAGCGGCAGGATGAGCCACAATACACGGCGCCGGCTGCAGTTCGGGCTGCCACATCTCGCCTCGTTCGCGTTCGATCCAGAGAGAGCGCACGTTCGCGCCAGGTTCCTCTTCCAAGGCGCCGGAAAGATCAATGATCGCACTGCCGGCATCGCGGGCGCGTTTCCAGTTCTGCCGCGTGCACTCGGCGTCCGCGGCAAAGAAGGTAAAGTCCACGTGGGTAAACTGCTCCGAGCGCACGCTCTGGATGAAGTTGATTTCGTCGCCGGTTGCCTCGAGCTGGCCAATCGACTCATCGTCGTCGAGCAGGCGAATATCCACCGCCGGGAAGTTCCGCTCGTTAAGCATCTCGGCGACTTCCTTGCCTTTGAGCGTAGCCGCGCCCACGATGGCAGCGCGAAACAACGGCCCGCGCGCAGATGCAGACGGAGACGATGACACGATTTTAGACGGCGTACTCATGAAGTCTGCGAAGCCTCCTTGTAGGGAGGTGGCGGAGGCTGATTCCGGCGGCGGAAAATCCACTGCAATCGCCAGAACACTCCAGAGAATGTATAGAGCAGCGCAACGCCGAACAGCGCCGGTTTGGAGAAGAACCAGATGCCGGCAAACAGAGC
>Ga0210393_10003974_pt1 | contig 11757 bp, 10 predicted proteins | sample IncBWC27OmetaG_FD_160068 | JGI IMG/M metagenome (GOLD analysis project Ga0210393, IMG submission 160068) | Forest soil microbial communities from Barre Woods Harvard Forest LTER site, Petersham, Massachusetts, United States - Inc-BW-C-27-O ... | reverse complement strand
GGCGGATGCGGTGCTCTCCCGAGAGCAGTCGTATCAACCGCGTTGCCGACAACGACGCACAATGCTGCGCACCCGTGGAGCTCGCACAGATTCAGAGTCGGCTGTTCTCGTAGTGCTGCGGGGCGGGCGAATTCGCTTTGCTTAGCCGAGTTCGAGCTATTTGGATTTTCGATGATTTGCTAGGATCATTAGAGAGGTGGAGAGCAGGAGCAGCGGTATGAAACGCAAAATTGTTATCTGGGCGATTGCTGGCTTTCTAGTTGCAAGCCTCTGGGCGATTTATGCCGCCGCGATGTTCCCAAGTAACTTGATTTCAGACCAGCCGATTGCTTGGACTCTCATCAACATGACTTGCCCAGTCGTGTTTGCCGGCTTTCATTTTCATTTCGGCATTAAACTCTACTGGGTTCTTCTTGCCAATGCCGCTACGTATGGGCTATTCGGTCTCGCAGTGGAGAGTCTGCGGCAACAGTTGAACCACGCCAAATAATTCAAAGTCGCCCAGTGCCCAGTGGTTCTGCACATGTGGGCATCAGTGGAACACTTCGATACCGAAGGAGTGTGCCCCGATTGGCTTCACCAATGGACTTCAACCCAGTGCCCCAAGCGTGGCGGCTGGTCGCCGCATTCAGACTGGTATGCGGAATGACCGCCCACGGGGAGTCTTGGGATTTTCTACTTGCGAGACTTCACATCCTGAGTTGGCCGAAACCTTAGAGCCGACCAAACTTCGTCAATGGCGATTTGGGAAACGGGACGCCAGCCCGTTCCCTCCATCGCCGCCCAGACCTCCTCGCGACTGAGATCGCTTTCCAGGCCTGAAGTCTTCTTCGGGTAGGTAATCCAAACGAGCGCACCCGGAGCCGCAGACTGAAGCAGCTTCTTCGCAGATTTTGTGATCGCTGATTTCTTTGTGGCAAAAAACTGAACAAATTCATGGGCGCTCCCCAGGCTCTTGGAAACTTCAACGCTGTCCGGCAAGGGAGCAAGCGAATTCATGTAGCCGGAAGGCGCACCAAGCATGAGGGCTCGCATCCCCGGTTTCAATCCAAGTTTCTTCACAGTCGAAGCCATACTCTACCTCCGGTTGACATCTTGCGCTATTTGCTCGAAAAGACGAATTCATTTCCATCTGGGTCTCTGAATTTCGCCATCGTTCCCCAGATTTCCTTCTTGGGTTCGGCAGCGAGCTTCACTCCGCGTGATTTCAACGCCTCGGCTGTTGCATATACATCGTCACAACGGAACGTCACTAGCTGGAAGCCTCCGATTCGATTCTCAAAACCTTCAGGAGTGAAAAGGGCAATCCGACTCTCGGCACCGGGAATGAGCAGTTCGATCCAGCGTTGTTTCCCATCGCCGAACTCCTGATTTGTGGCAATCTTGAACCCCAACTTTTCCGTGTAGAACTTCAGTGCTGTGTCCTGGTCACGCACTGGAATAGTGACGATATCGATTGCACGAATCATCGTGATAGCCCTCCGAAGCGAACAATCGCAACATAGCGCCACATTCGCGATTGTGCAATGTGTGAGGCATTGCTATATTAACAGTCGGTATAGCATGGTGAAACTTGATGAATACGTTCTCGATAGCCTAATGCGCGATCTGGTCGGGCATGACCGCAGACCAGTGTGCTACCTCGTGTATTTGTGGCTCGCTGCTGAAGAGCAACGGCAGAAGAAACCCGTGAGTATCAGCTATAGCGACCTCGCTCAATCTGTGGGTGTCTCGAAAAGCTCCGCTCAGGGTGCGGTCGCTTGGTTGATCCACCGCAAGCTGATTTCATCAACAAAGGCGAACGTCACCGCAACTCCGAACTACACCGTGCAGACTCCATGGAAAGCCAACTCGCGGAGGATAGATTAGAACATTTTCGCGGTTGCCCGGAACACCTTCGACACGGGAGGCGTGTGCCAAGTTTGCCTTCATCGATGGACTGAGACCCAATGCCTCTCTTGCAGCCGATGGTGGCGGCATTCGGATTGGTACATTAGCGGATCTGGAATTCTAATGAAGCAATCGCAGAAGCTCATTGACGTTATCGCTCACATAACGATGAGCAGTATCGAATGACAATGTGTTTACACTCCCCAGGTTCGTATTCCCGAGAAGCGATTTCTTGCCAAGTCGGCAGTCTCAATTCCTTGATATCGGCGCTCCTCGTTTCTACCTGGTTTCGATGCTGCGCAGGATCAGGGCATGTGACCTCGACTTCAATGGCTTTAGCCCGCGCCCGATCCGCGACACTTCTCCAAGTATCGCGTGTGAGTCGAAGTGGATTGACTGAGTCCGCCACCACAGTCTTGCCGAGACGGAGGTTGTCCTCGGCGACCGCGAAACCGACCCGATAGCCCGCACCATCAAGAGACTTGCTGGCGACACCGCAGTCGCGGATGCCTGCTCCATCGAATCGATGCGCAAATACACTGCGCCAAGCTCGCGAGCTAGAATCGGCCTTCCTCAAACGATCGAGTCGGATAGATGTCCTGCGGTGTCGGCACGAGGTTGTAGTCACCGGCCAACACCACGGGGCGCCGCTCGCCATGAGTTCGGCGGCATGGGCAATGAGGCGCTCAAGCCAGGCTAACTTGTAGTTAAATTTAGGATATTCAAGGGAAAGGCTCCTGCTCCGCCTTGAGCTCTTGGAGACTAACCACGTCCGGCTTGGCTTTGGCTAGCCAAGCCAAGAGCTTATCCAGCCGGCTTATTGATGTTGTTAGCGTTGAAGGTCGCGACTCTCATCATGGAATCTGCAATCACGGTCAAGGGCCAGGCGACGATCCCGAAGGCTATTCGCGAACATCTGGGGTTGAGACCGGGAGATCGAGTCAAGTTCTTCGTGCATCCTGATGGCAGTGTGGTCTCGCTCGGCACGAGAGCGGGTTGTTCCTGCACCTCGACATTCGACCAGAAGGCGATGCGGCTTTCGGGTTTTGAGTCTCCTTGAGTCGCTTGCGCAGAATCTGCCGGCCAACACGATTAGGATTCGCTCGCTCCGAGATGCTTTGAAACGCCAAGAGTCACTGGTCCGAGGAGTGGTGTTGCACAGCGACAAATCACGTCCGCTTGACGCTGACGATATTGCGCTGCCTTGGGGATGGATGGTTCCTGAACCGCGATGACCTGTGCTCTGTTGCGGCTTGCCAGTTTGGGCTGGTAAGTTCTCAGCATGAGTTCGGTCTTCGTGGTTCCCGTCCTAACTCCACATGGCCACCTCATCTTGAGCGAAGATCGCGACGCATCGGCTCTTGAGCCCGAGCTTGCGCGACGTCTGCAGAATGCCTTTGCGCGCGGATCGGGCCATGGTCTTCTCCAGCTCGGAGCAAGCGAACTCGGAGTCGCACTCCCCTCCGCCTTCTCCTATTGGCGAGAATTCGGGGCGCGCTACGTGACAGCCCTCTGCACTCGGCCCGACACTGAAGCCCGCTCCACAACAACCCATAATCCATCGCCGCCCAATGATGCGGAACTGGCTTGGCTGTCTCTCGCGGCGCCCCCGATGACCGGGGCGGAGTACCTGACTGCAAGTGTTCTCCAGTCTCTCTGGCAAGAACTGCATATCGCTTTTGGGCTGGAGTTATCCGAATCAAAGTGCGGCGTCCAGGAGTTTTTGAAACGCCGCAACGGCGCGTGGAATCTTGTCGGTCGCGTGCACTTCAACCTCGCCGAGAACCGCAAGGACAACGCAGCCCCATTTGCTTTTCTCGCGACGTATACCACCCGACTGTCGGCCCACGCCAAGGCGCAACATCTTCCGCTAGGGCAAGCTCTCGGCGAATATGCAGGCGAGGCCAACAAGGATCGCCTGCTATCGCTGCTTCTCCCCGTTCAGAGAGCCTCGGAAAGCTGCTCGTGGCTGAAAGCCATGGTCGATGCAGGCGAGATCTTTCACCCCTTGCGGTGGAGGCCGTCCGAGGCCATGCAGCTCCTGCGAGATGTCCCGCAACTGGAGACTGCGGGCGTAGTGGTGCGAATGCCAGCGACCTGGCAGGCCAACCGACCTCCGCGCCCGCAGGTAACGGCTAAGGTTGGGGGTAGGTTGCTGTCGGGTGTGGGCCAGGATGCGCTGCTCGATTTTCGGATGGACGTCACGCTCGACGGCGAAACATTGACCCCTGCCGAGGTCCGTGAGTTGTTGGCTAAGTCGGATGGGCTCGCGCTGGTTCGAGGGCGTTGGGTGGAAGTTGACAGGGAGCGGTTGAGCCGAATGATGGAATATTTCGGCGAGGCCGAGCGCGTTGCTGGGGAAAGTGGTCTCACTCTTCGTGACGCGCTGCGCATGATCGCTGGGGCCGATGTGGATGCGGACGACGACTCTGCTGCGAGCGAAGCGGACTGGGGGAAGGTCGTCGCGGGTCCGTGGCTCGCGGAGACCCTGAAGGGATTGCGCAGTCCGGAGGGATTGGCTGGCATCGATCCCGGCTCGGCTCTGAAGGGCACTCTGCGTCCCTATCAGCAGGTGGGAGTGCGCTGGCTTTACCTGCTTGCCAAGCTCGGGCTCGGAGCCTGCCTCGCCGACGATATGGGGTTGGGCAAGACTATTCAAATACTCTCCTTGTTGCTCGTGCTGAGAAATCAAAATCGCGAGCAACGGCAACCAAGTCTTCTAGTTGCGCCCGCTTCGCTTCTGGCCAATTGGGCATCAGAACTGGAGCGGTTTGCACCGAGTTTGAATGCGCTCATCGCCCATCCGTCGGCGCTGCCTGCCGCCGATCTTATGACACTCGCGCCTGGGCGTTTGCAGGATGTGGATCTGGTGATTACCAGTTACGGCTCGTTGCTACGTGTTCCATGGATTGCGGGTGCCTCCTGGCGCTTGGTTGTGATCGACGAAGCGCAAGCCATCAAGAATCCGGACGCCAAGCAAACCCGGATCGCCAAGAAGTTGAAGGCGCAGGCGAAGTTTGCGCTTACTGGCACGCCAGTCGAGAACCGGATTGGCGACCTCTGGTCCATCTTTGATTTTATGAATCCAGGACTGCTCGGAACGTCGAAGGAGTTCTCAAACTTCGTAAAGCGCCTGGAGGGTCGGACTCATAATCCGTACGCTCCACTGCGCGAACTGGTGCGCCCCTACATTCTACGGCGACTGAAAACCGACAAGACGGTGATCGCAGACTTGCCGGACAAGACCGAGGTGAAGGCGTTCTGCCAACTCAGCCGCAAGCAAGCTGCGCTCTACAAACAGGCAGTGGAAGAACTAGCGGAGGCGCTCGATGGAGCCGATGGCATCGGCCGCAAAGGTCTAGTACTGTCATTCCTGATGCGGTTCAAGCAGATTTGCAACCATCCGTCGCAGTGGCTGGGTGATGGCGTTTGGAGTGAAGAGGATAGTGGGAAATGGGCGCGCTTGCGCGACATCGTCGAAGTTATGGCCGCCAAACAAGAGAAGGTTCTCGTCTTCACTCAGTTTCGGGAGATGACGGTTCCGCTCGCGGCGTTTCTGGGATCGATTTTCGGGCGCTCCGGGCTGGTTCTTCACGGGGGAACCGAAGTCAAGAAGCGCAGGGATCTGGTCCGCCGGTTTCAAGAAGAGGAAGCTGTGCCTTTCTTCGTGCTTTCTCTCAAAGCGGGCGGCGCGGGCCTGAATCTCACTGCGGCATCCCATGTGGTTCACTTCGACCGCTGGTGGAACCCCGCGGTTGAGAACCAAGCCACGGATCGCGCTTTCCGCATTGGACAGAGCAAGAACGTGCTGGTGCACAAGTTCGTCTGCCGGGGAACCGTCGAGGAAAAAATCGACCAGATGATCGAATCAAAACGGCAGCTTTCGAAGGATTTGATCGAGGGCGGGGCCGAGCTGCTGCTCACTGAGTTGCAAGACGAAGACCTGCTAAAGTTGGTGGCGCTGGATCTCAATGCAGCGCTTAAGGAGGCGTGATTCGTGTATGACGGTTGGGGATGGCGACCTTATGTGTCAGCGGCGGAGCGACGGCTGCATGCCTTGCGCGAAATTGACAAACGCAGAAAGAAAGGACACGTCGTTTCGCCGGTGACGGTTGAAGGTCGGACGATCGTCAAGACCTTCTGGGGCAAGTCGTGGTGCGATAACCTCGAGCGCTATAGTGACTTTGCCAACCGCTTGCCGCGCGGGCGGACTTACGTGCGCAATGGTTCGGTCATTGATCTTCAGATTTCGCCCGGCGAGATCAAGGCGTTGGTCAGCGGTTCGGAGATTTATGAGGTAGCGGTGAAAGTCGCCCCGGTCAAGAAGGCGCGCTGGCGGTCCATGTGTAAGGACTGCGCTGGCGCGATTGATTCGTTGATCGAGCTTCTGCAAGGGCGCCTGTCCACTGGTGTCATGGAACGTATCTGCCTACCGAATAGCGGCCTGTTCCCATCACCGAAAGAGATTAAGCTCTCGTGTAGTTGCCCGGACTGGGCCGAAATGTGCAAGCATGTTGCGGCGGTGCTTTACGGTATTGGGGCCCGTCTGGACCAACAACCTGAACTCCTTTTCAGGCTCCATGGCGTCGACGAAAAAGAGCTGATCGCCCACGCCGATGTGGCATTTCCGCTGGCTATGAAGGGACCGGCAGCAAAGGTCCTCGTCGGAGAAGACCTTTCCGAACTTTTTGGATTGGATATGGGTGCGAGCCCTGCCGCCAAAACCCGGCGTTCCGCCCCCATACCGACCGAGGCAAAGCGCGCAACGAAAAGAAGCCGAAGCAGCAAAACAACGGCGCCTGCCAAGATGGCACATTCGCGAGTGAGGGATGGGAATTAGTTTGGCGCGATTCGTTGGCCAATTGCCTTTGAGGTAGTCTGCTATATGCTCGGTCCAGGAACTGGCGAACGACCTTCGCAAGCTCGCATCAGGACCGGCGATACTGCTATGCTGCACGCGTTGGTGCGCGCGGTTGGAGAAGTTGCCGGCGGTCCCGATGCCATCCATCTTGCCGTCAAATCGGCGCTGACTCCTGACGGTACTCTTATGATGTACGCCAGTTGCCCGCGCTAATACGGCGAGGTGGGCCGTGGCAACCTAACACCGGAGCATTGCCAACCAATCGCTAGCTACGAATGCCCCTGCAAGGAATCGGCGGCAAGCCGAAAAGCCTTACCGCAGAGAACGCAGAGGAAGTTCATTCCCGCCGCGATTCGTATAAATTAAATGAGGAAGAACACGTGATGAAGTCCTCGAAGACTCTTGCCGTCGTCGTCCTCGCTGCAATCTGCAGCTGCCTGCAGGCCCAAAATCCAGCGCAATTCGTCCAGCGCTCCATGACAAAGCTAACTCTTGCCGGAGCCCCCTATCGCTACAGCGGCCCGAACATCGAGTGGCTTGGCCTCGAAGGCTACGGCCCGCACGACCCGCAAGGCCCGCACTATCCCAGCCATTTCGAGGTGGATGACGCTTTCGCGACTGCCGCCGAGATGGGTGCGCGCGTGGTTCGATCTCAAACCATGGGCGACACCGTCGGATGTCCGCTTTGCGTCGAGCCCACCGAAGGTAAGTTTAACGATGCTGCTTTCGCAGCCACGGACTATGCGTTGCTCGCCGCTCGCCAGCACGACATGAGGGTTATCGTCACGCTGCTAGGCGATTGCGCAACCTGCACACTCGGCGGCATAGGCCAATTTCTCGCATGGGAAAAGAAACAGAACCCCATGGATTTTTTCTCCGATCCAGGACTGATCTCTGCCTTTGAGCATCACATCGACGCCGTCCTGAACCACGTGAACAGCCTGACGGGAGTGCCTTATAAGGACGATCCCACGATTCTCGCCTGGGAAGACTGCAACATGTGCGGCCTCATCACCTTGTTCATGGGAGGGCGTCGTGAGATCCTCAAGCAGGTTTCCGACTGGGTCGAAACCATCGGCACCCATATCAAGAGCGTCGACCCGCGCCATCTCTATCTCGACACATCGGGCATATTTCGCTCCTATCCAGCCGTGCTCGACAACAAAACGCCCGACCTCGTGACTTTCGAATACTACCCGCATTGGGATACGCTCCTGGGCACAAACCTCCACACTACCGCGGCGACCTTCACTGAGGACGCCACCACCGTCGCGGGGCACGGCAAGGTTTACATCGTCAACGAATTCGGCTGGGATCGCACCGACTGGAAATCGCAGGCCGACCTGCAGCAGGTTCTGGATACGCTGGTGAAAGATCCGAACGTTTCGGGCGACGACTTCTGGGCCCTGCAGGCGCACCTGGACAATTTCGGATTCCAGCCTATCCCGGCGAACGTCTCGAACGTAGCTTACGCGGAAACTGGGGAGAGCGGCCAGTGGTGGGCGCTCTACTATCCGGGTGTGACGACGTTAGCAAACACCGCCCAAGATATGGCGCAACGCTCGCAGCAACTGCGCGCCCATGCGTACGCCATGGCGGGAGTGTCGGTTCCCCATCACATGATCCCGCCGCGTCCGGTGATCACATCGATCGTAATCGGCGGACTCATCGCGTGGCGTGGTTCTGCAGGCGCCGTTCGTTATTCGATCGAGCGTAAAGACGCAGGTTCAGCCAATTGGAAAATCCTCTGCGATCACTGCGCCAGCGACGCAGACGATCCCTGGCCCGATCCCCACCCGATTTTCTTGGGGGCTCAATATCGAGTCACCGCCTGGAATGCAGATGGCGAGCCCAGTGAGCCATCTGAGCCGCGCTAGCGATAGCTCTACGCGCGAGCAACGAAAATTTAGTAGTCGCGAGCAAAAAAGCATAAGAAACATAAGTAAAGAACGTCGTTTCCGGCGAAGCATTCCCGGAGAACGGTTCGATTTCTGACTGCCAGGCAGGCGCACAGTCTAGGGTAACCGCACGTAAAGTGGGGAATACGCCGCACCTTCGTGTTTCTTTCAGCGTAGCATCGCCCGCCATTCGCTTTTCTTCGAGTCTGGAAACCGGACTAGGCTTGCCCCTTTCCCAAGCATTGATCCGATTCTCCGAATGCAAGTGGTTGACGCAGTATCCCGTGCAAGTCGCGCACGTAAGCCGAGGCTAGCTGGGTACGTCGATTCCGGGTGTCGTCGGCGAACAGCAGCTATGCGATTGTTGTCGCAATACCACCTTCACTCCACGCCCTGGTCGCTTGGGTTCATGAATGCCGCCCAGCCCACACTGCGGAAGTGAGATCTGGAAGGCATCGGATCGGGAGACCGGTGAGCTCAGGGAGAATTGTGGAAAAGTAATCGCGCACTGGGAGTTGTAGCCGACGCCAGCTCTCGACGACCGAGAGAATCGCCAGGTTGGACCGGACACGCGAGCCTCATGAACAAGTCGGACTCCTGGTGCGCCTAAGGAGGTTTCTCTCCGACTCACTGCGGCCTCCATGAATTTGGCGAAGGCCTATTCGATAAAGTGTGTTTGAGGCGCTATCTACTCGCCCGGATGATACATCCGCTCTGTGTGCCCGTTTAGCTGCTCCGGATAGAAGTAAACCTCACGCAGATTGCCCGCGGTATATCGCCCCGCCTCGTCATCGAAGTGCTTCGAATCCGGATGTCCGCTCTCGCCACCGGCTGTCACGGCCCTCGCGCGGACCTTCTCCCCGAATTCCACGACGGCAACAAAGCTGTTGCCGCCCGTCCCATACCATCTCTTTGTCTCCGGATACTGCCGTGCCCCAAAGGAGGCCAGAGATCCCCAAAGAGATGAGGTAAAAGGCACTGGGACGCTCGGTCCGGCGTCGTTGAAGGGTTGCACGATATCTCCCGTAAGCCGCTGAAACCGATTGATCTGCCCCCAAGGCGTCCGCCATGTGCCGAAATCCGCCGCCAGCTTGTCCGAAGCTGTCGCCAGCGCTGTTAGCAGAGCGTCCGCCGACAACCTGGTTGCCACCCATTCCTCGCTCGGCACCAATGCTTCGTGCGCTGGCCGGCCCACTTTCTTCATCAATTCTGTTCCCCAGTACACCGCTACCGAGGTTGCAATTGAATCCGTTCCCCAGCGATTGTCCCATCCACGCAAGAGCAAGATCTGGCCATTCAAACGCGTTTTTAGGGGCGCATCCGGCGGCAGTGCGTCGTATGCGGCGACCAGCACCGGCACCGTCTTGGCAAACCACGGCAGGTACGAATCATATGCCGCCTCCATCAGTCGATCGAGCGAGAAATCCCGACGCGGCGTCCCACCCGGAGCCAGCACACTCATCGCATGTAACCCTCGGGCTGTCTCGATTCCTTGCTCCACATAGACGGGGTAGTCCGCCTTTCGTAGCGAATATGCACCCGCACCGTTCCAGGGCGAATCGTTCACGTTGAACAGGTATCCGCTTTTCGGATTCAGCAAGTGCGGCACCTGGTCAACGGTCATCAGTCCCTTCCAATTCGTCGCGGGATTGCTGCCGTCGACGGGTTTCGTGTAATCGAAGCGCGTATCGCGATTAGGAATGAAGTTCCCGTGCCAGTACGCGATGTCGCCATCGCCATCTACAAAGATCGTGTTATTCGAGGAGTTCGCGTGCAGTTCCATCGTCTTCTTGTATTCGGCGTAGTTCCGCGCCTTGGTGCGCAGATAGCTTTGCTTGAGCGCCGCAACCGGAATATTCATCAGCTGGATGGTAATGAAGTTATCGCCGTCGCGACGAATTACAGGCCCATGTAGGGTGTACATTGCCGTAAAAGTCCGTGAAGAAATGCCCTCCGGTGTTTTGTAGTTAAGGGTGATCTGCTTCGTGGTGAAAGCCCGGCTCGCCCCACCATACAGATAGCTCAGCTTGTCGCCAACTCGGATCACTTTCTCCAGATACTCATCCACCGCATCCGCGTTGCTCGACGTATGCATCCATCCCACGCGGTCATTGAATCCTTGGTAGACGAAAAACTGTCCCCATGTCACTGCCCCATAAGCGTCTAGCCCTTCATCGCTCGTCATCTGCAACTCGCTGCGAAAGAAAAACGATGTATGCGGATTGATCAGTAACAGGGCATGGTGATCAATCGTGTTACCGGGCGCAATCGCGAACCCATTCGACCCGCTCGGCTCCGGTTCACAGCAGTCCGCCTCACCCTTCGGCGGCTCGACTTGGCTCATCCGACTGCCACCAACTACAGGTATGCTGCCTGAGTCATAGAGCGCTTGCAGCTGCTTCGAGTCGACTTGCTCGATATCCCCGTCGATGCTCCCCTCGGTAAACGAAAGGGCCATCCAAGGCTCGAATTGTGCCAGTACCTTCGGCTTAGTCGTCGGGTGCTGCGCAAGATAGAAGTTGATTCCATCTGCCCACGCATCCATCAACCGTCTGAGCCACTCCGGGCTGGAGGCATAGTCGCGTTTGAGCTCTTCGGGATCCAGAAACAGCCGCTGCCGCAGATCCTGCCAGATGGTAGCCTCGCCCTCCGCCTCCGCCCTCCGCCCAACAGAGGTCAGGTAATTCATCTCAATCCGGTTGAAGTCATCTTCGCATTGCGCGAAGATCATCCCGAACACAGCATCCGCATCGCTCGGTCCACGCACATGCGCAATGCCCCAGTCGTCGCGCACAATTGTCACCCGGGCCGCTTCGGCTTTCCATCGGACCTGATCCGCCGCTGTCGGTCCTTGTGCCATAAGCGGCCCAGCACCGCATATCCATACACTCGTGAGCAACAGTACTATACGCAATCGTTTCCTCCATTCGATCGTGCCTATGAGGCGATTACGAAACTCCGGAATCATCGATACTGAATTGCACGGCGCACTCTTAATTAGATATCGCCGCTTTTCGTGAGCGACGTGTTCAGGTCAGAGACACCGGCGGTATTCGCATCGCCCTTGACCATAGCGTCGGTCGCTGCCTGGCAACATGAACCTTGTTT
>Ga0210393_10003973_pt1 | contig 11760 bp, 11 predicted proteins | sample IncBWC27OmetaG_FD_160068 | JGI IMG/M metagenome (GOLD analysis project Ga0210393, IMG submission 160068) | Forest soil microbial communities from Barre Woods Harvard Forest LTER site, Petersham, Massachusetts, United States - Inc-BW-C-27-O ... | reverse complement strand
GAGTTACAGATCGTCCCTCCCACCGTCGCAACTCGCGACGAACTGGCAACCGCCCAGGCGGCCGCGGTCTACAAACAGCTTGGAGTCCTCTCGAATCGCACCATCGCCGCGAAAGCCGGCGAGGACTACGAGACCGAACGGAAGCACATCCGCGAAGACGGGGACGTGGATGTGCGGCAAAAAAATCAAAGCGTGGGTTCACCGCCAAGGCACGAAGACACAAAGGACTCAGAAGTGCGACTGCAGACTCCTTCTCCCAACTCCTCTCCCCTCTCCCCTCGCGGGAGAGGGGCTGGGGGTGAGGGGGCCACCGCGCCGTAGTCCCACGTCCCCGAGTCCACTTTGTGACTTCGTGTCTTTGTGGTGAAAACTCCGCTCCCCTCGAATGAAAACGGATACGCATGCTAAACAACGTCATCTCAGACCCCCTGCTCGGACGGTTCACGGTCCGAGGCTGGTATTCCATCGGCACCGTGAGCGGTGCCGTCGCGGGAAGCGTCGTAGCGAATGGCCAACTCTTTTCGATGCTGTGGGGCGACAGCACGTATTCCGCGCTGATCACACGCGTCACCGTGGCCGCGAAGTGCGAGGCATTCAGCTCCGGGATTGGGGCCGACTTCCAGGCGATCATCGGACGTAACGCGACTATCGCTGCCTCCGGCGGAACAGCCATCGTCCCCGGCAACTCGACCGACTGTCAGGCTCTTTCGAGTCAGGACTATCCGGCGTCGCTTTTCAATTCCGAGGGCGACCTGCGGATTGCGTCGACCGGCGCGCTGACGGCCGGAACGCTGACTCTCGACACGACAGGCATCGGTTACGCGGCCGTCGCGGGAAACGCCGTCGGCGTCGGTGGCACCTATGACCTCTACCGCTGGGGCGTGCATCCCGCTCGGCCGCTCGTGCTTGCGAACAACGAAGCCCTCATCGTTCGCACTCCCGGCGGGTGGGGCTCGTCGAACACCTGGCGGGTCGGCATCACAGTCGAATGGGCCGAGGTGAAAGCCGGCGGTTGAGCACGAACGTGCGACGTCCGAAAGAGCCGCGCACGCAGTAAGCGGTTCTTCCCCTAAGACGCGCCCAAAGAAAAACCACTCGAATCGAAACGCCAAGACACCGCTTACTGCGTGCGCGGCTCCTTAATTCAAGCACCGAAGACGTAATCAGATGCTGCACGACACGACAAAATCAGTCCTGCTCGAAGAGCGCGTCACCATCGGCAAAGCTCCCGCCGGCGGACGAGTCGATCGCAAATCAAAACTCATCCGCGGCGTGAAAATTCTCGGTTTTCACTCGCGGAACCCGGGCTCGGTCCTGGGAAAAGACTTCGCCGACATGGCCGGCTACGACTACGACCCGACTGCGATCAAGCAGGCTCTGCCGCTCTACGAAGGGGCGCCGGTCAACCTCGACCACCTCGAATCAAAGCGCGATGGCAACGGCATGCGAGTGCCAGACGGCTCGCGGCACGTGAAACAGCGGTTTGGCAAATTGCAGAACGTGCGGGTCGAATCAGACGGAGCCTATGCCGACATTCGTTATCTCGACAATCACCCGCTGACGCCGATGGTGCTCGAAGCGGCCGAAGAAATGCCCGACGTCTTCACCATGTCGCACCACGCGCACGGCGAAGTCGACAAGGGGACCGACAGTCGGGGCAAGGTCTCGAAAATCAATCAGGTCCATTCGGTCGACCTGATCGCCGAACGACCGGGAACCACCACTTCATTATTCGAGAGCAGCCCGATGGATGACGACAGCGCGACGGTGAACAGTGCCCCCGCGAGCAAAACCGCCGAGACCACAAGAAACGCTGGCGACCCACGCGAGGCGTTTTGTCAGGACCTGCAGACCGCCTGCAACGAGGACGAACTCGACTTAGCCGGCACGGTGTTCCGCGTGCTGCAGGCGATCGTGAAGGTCGCCCACTGCTCGACGGCGGACAATTCGAATACTGGTGATGTGGCCGTCGCGGAAGACGACGCCGAAACGGAAGAGTCTGCCGATAATGGCGACGACGCGTCGATGCAAGAATCGCTCCGACGAACGCCGCGGATTGCCGGATTACAGAAGCGAATCCGGCTACTCGAATCGCGGGAACGCGCCTGCATCCTGCTCTCGGAGCGCGGGTTGACGCTGACGCCCGAAATGATCACGGCCGTCGCGGCCCAACGAGACCATCAATCCCAGCAGGCGCTGATCGAATCGCTCGCCTCGGCACGACCCGAGATCGGATCGACGCGATCGGGAGCGAAGCCTCCTGTCAGTCGGCCACGCAGCGCATCCCCCTTCTCCGCCTTGTCCGCCAAGTCGGGCCGCTTCGGTCCGAGCGACGCGACGCAAGATCTTCTCCTCTCCCTCGGACGAGCCCGGTTGCAGTAGCTCAATAGCAGACCTTATACGGACGCCCGATCGAGCGGGCGGCTGGGGTCGAATCGCCTCGATTCGCCCCCAGAGAATTCCCGACGCAAATCACTGGGGGCTCGCTTCGCTCAACCCCAGCCACCCGGCACTTAGTCTCAACATTCCCGCACTTCCCGCTTTCACAAAGGCATAAGTCAGTGGCAAAAACTCCGAACGTTCCGCTGCACGCTCCGTTCCTCGTCAACAGCTACGGCTTCTTTGACGACTTCACCGAATTCTGGTCGACTGCGACGACCGGCCGGTGGACGTCGACCAGCACCGGCGCCTCCAACGCCATCCAGACGTCGGGCAACGTTGCCGGCGGCGTGCTGGGACTTGTGCCGTCAGGCGTCTCGCCGGCCGCCAACGATGCCGCGTACATCAACGGCACCAACGGCGTGTTTCAACTCGTGGCCGACTGCCCGATCTTCTACGAGGCGATGATTCAATACGCCGAGGCGAACACCAACAACGCCAACGTCTGCGCGGGACTCTTCTCCGGAACGGTGACGAACGCTCTGCAATCGTCGAGCGGTGGGCCGGGCAGCAACTTCTACGGGGCGATGATCTACAAGCAAGGACACGCCAGCGGCTCGCCGGTCTGGTCGACGGTGTCGAGCCTGGGAACATCGCAAACGCTCAACACGTCGAAGAACGCGGCCGGCGGGTCGAGCTTCGTGAAGCTGGGGATTCTGATCGAGCCGGTAATCGGCGGCACGGCTCAATCGGCCGCGCAGACGCTCACGGTCAGCTACTTCCTCAACGATCAGCCGCTGTTGCAAAACGTGTCAGCCGGCTCGGGCTTCTACCCGATCAAGGACACGGTCAGCTTCACGTCGCCTGTGACGACCTATCTGTATCCGATCGTCGGCGTGAAGAACGGTGCGACGGTCAGCGGTGGGATGGAAAACGTCTACATCGATTACGTGCAGGTCTGGCAAAAACGCGCACCGAACCTCAGCAACCCGGACTAGCCATTTCTTCCCCCCTCTCCCAGTCCGCTGGGAGAGGGCCGGGGTGAGGGCCCGGTCTTCAAAACAGCGCTTCACACACGGTCCAACTGGGTGGCTGGGGTCGAGCGAAGCGAGCCCCCAGAACATTCGCTCGAGAACTGGGGGCGAATCGAAGCGATTCGACCCCAGCCACCCGGAATCTCGTCTCATCTCTCAGCATTCCCAGCTTTCTCAAAGGCAAAGACAGTGGCATACAACGAACGTTTCCACCGCGACTTGCGGAAAGAACTCGAAGACCGTCGCACCCGGGGCAAAGAAGACGACTTCTGGACCGGACTGAAAGGGGCCATCGAGTCCAAACAGATCTCGCCGCACGAATTCTCCATCCGCGGCCTGTTCGAGAATTTCGTCGAGACTCGAGCCAATGGCCAACGCGTCGGACCCGAGCTGGTGAATAGCTTCAATCCGTCGCGCGGCGGCGGTCGCACGCTGTTGGAAGAGGCCGGCAACGCCATCAGCACGGCCAACTTTTCCAACATCACCGGGCAGATCATGTATTCGACGCTGCTCGATCGATACAAGGACCGCACCTTCATCGGCGACAAGCTGGTGACGACCGTCCCGACCGAGTTCAACGGCGAAAAGATTCCCGGCATCAACCGCATCGGCGACGAGGCCGAGTCGATCGGGGAAGGCAAAGCCTACCCGACCGCGTCCTTCAGCGAGTCGTGGATCCAGACGCCGCAAACGACCAAGCGGGGCATGATTGTGCAGGTCACGCTCGAAACGGTCTTCTTCGACCGCACGGGCCTCGTGCTCGAGAACGCCGGCGAAGTCGGGTACTGGATGGGCGTCAACAAAGAGAAGCGTATTCTCGACCACGTCCTGGGCGTGACCAATTCGTACAACTTCTTGGGCACGGCCTACAACACGTATCAATCGTCGACGCCCTGGGTGAACGTGCAGCCGACGAATCAGCTCATCGACTTCGTGAGCATCAACTCGGCCCTGCTGCTGTTCGACAAAATGACCGACCCGTTCACTGGCGAACCGATCGCAGTGATGGCCGACACGATGGTTGTCCCCTCGGCTCTGCATCCGACGGCGATGGCCCTGCAGAGAGCGACCGAGGTCTGGGCGGCCCCGGGCGTCACGACCGACACGCCGACGACGGCGGGCGGCACCTGGTCCACGCATGCCCCGAATCCGGCCGGCTTCCCCTCGGCCTTCGGCGGCAAAGTCCCGGTGAGCCAGTTCGAGGTGCTTTCGAGTCCGCTGGTTTTCGCCCGCGACTCGAGTGCCACGAGCTGGTTCATCGGCGACTTCAAGCGAGCCTTCATGTACATGGAGAACTGGCCCATCCAAGTCATCCAGGCACCGCCGGGCAACGAGGCCGAGTTCACCGAAGACGTGGTGGCCCGCTTCAAAGTCACCGAACGCGGCACCATCGCGGTTCGCGACCCGCGCTACGTCGCCAAGTGCACCGCCTAGGCAACGCGGACGGTTGTGGCGCGGAAGTCTGTGTGCCACTGCTGAGCGGCCGCCGATCAGCAGTGTCTTTGGACGCAGAACCGGGCCGAATACTGTTGCGACGGCCGCGCGCAAACCAAACACAGCACTGCTGAGCCGAAACGTCTCAGCAGTGGCACACAAACCAAAACCAACAAACTAATACCAAACAGGACATACCCAATGACTCTGCAACAGTGGGCCAAAGCCCACAATCTCGAGACGGCGAAAGTCGTCTCCGCAGTCAAGAAACTGATCGCCGAGGGCAAGCTCGACGAAGAAACCGCCCAGGCGCCGAGTGCGGAGATGGATGACCGGGCCGACCGGGCACTGCAGGCGCACTTCCGAATCGGCCAGGAGCCGACTCCGTCCCCTGCCCCCGCGAATGCCGAAAACAGCGCCCCCGCGACAGTCGGCGCGAACGGCACCGAAAAACCCTACGTCTTCACCGGCGAGGATCCCTCGCGACCGGGCCAAACGCTCGTCGAGCGGCTCGTCCCTGTGAAACTCTTCGCCGTTGCCCGCAGCACCGATTCGCTGGCGATGTTCTTCTACGGCATGGACGAGGCCGACGCCATCGGGCAGTACGTCGCAATCAAGAATCTCGGCCCCCAATCGCATCGCCATCGCTTCAAGTGCGAATGGTGCGACGCGCCGCAAATTCACCTCGCGACGCGGATGAGGAACGACAACGGCCAACAGATCGGCCCCAACGGCTACTACCACATCGTCGACACGTGCGAGACCAAGAAAGAAACGCGCACCACGACCGACGCTCAAGGTCGTGAACAGACGCAGCAGTTCTGGATGGGCGCGCAGCTCCTGCCCTGGACCAAGGCGAGCTACGAAACCGAGAGCCGGCGGTTCCTGCCGAATGCGTGCCTCAACTGGAATCGCGAGGCGTATCAGTTCGAACTCACCGCGGGCGCCGCGTAAATCGCGGCACGGCTCTTGGTGCGAATTGAAGCACCCGCTGGCTTACGCCAGCGGCTCGCCTCGGTCTCGAGCCCGGCGAGCGTCGGGCGTCAGCCCGATGGTGCTTACGTTGGCTCGTGACTGCATCCGAAATTCTCGAAAGCGTGACCAATGACCGGTCTTCCGAGTCCTCAGGATCTGACGAATCTGCTCGCTAGACGCAGCGCGATCTACGCCCAGCTGGCCGCGATGACCACGACCTCGCCCGGTGGCGGACCGAACACCACTGGCGAAGGCGTGAGCGTCGACCAAGTCGGCTACCGCAAATCGCTGTTGGACGAACTCGCCGCACTCAACGAACAGATCTCGATCGTCGGCGGGCCGTATCAGTTTCAAACACGAGGAAGGATTTGACGATCCAAGACATCCTCAACGCGGAATACACCTCGTGGGTCGATACCGAAGCGGTGACCGTGACAATCTTTGCCAATTCGGGCGGCCCGGGCAGCGGCACGAACGTCAGCATCGCCACCGCGTCGCAACTCAACGAGCACCAGGCTCGGCGCGTGTTCGGCGACTTCAGTCATGACGCGAACACCAAAGTTTGGACGATCCCCGACGCGCTGCTCAATCCGAGCGCGAACGGAAACGTGCTCAAAAACGGCGACGTCATCCAGGACACGAACAGCGTGAAGTGGCGCATCGACAAAGTGAGCCGCGTGAAGCTCGACACGCAGTGGGTCTGCTTGAGCGTGAAACAGTTGTAGCGCTTCCCTCGGGTGGCACTGGCGGCTTGCCCGCCAGTGTGCATTCGGATCACGCGCGAAACACCACTGGCGGACGAGCCGCCAGTGTCACCCAAAACCAACACGAAATTGTCTAACGAACAAGCCAATCCCGTGAATACCCCCTCTCCCTCAACGATCTGGTTCCCGACGCCGGCAGGTCCGCCGCTGAGCGCGGGGCCGGTGAGCGTCGAGAACGGGCACCTGGCCGTCAACGGGCAGAGAGTCACCTTTTTCGCGGTGAATATCGACTTTTCGGCCATCCTCTCGTTGCTCAACGCGACAAAGGTCAGCGGTGCAACGGGTGCCAGCGCAGTCGTCTACAAACTCGACTCAAAGCAAGAAGCCGTTTGGAGCCGGCAGCTCGACAACCTGGTGACGCCCGGCATTCGCGCCGTGCGGATTCACGGACTCGACAATCAGGGTGAGCCGAATCTCTTCGCCAACCCCGGCCCGCCGACGACCACACGTCAGTTCGATCCGGCCGCCCTCTCGGCCCTCGATTGGTTTCTCGCCGCGCTCGAGCAGCGAAATCTGCGCTACGTGCTCGATCTGCATTACACGCGGCAACTCGTGCCGGCCGATGCGCCGCCGTGGGCCTGCCCGCTGTTCGCCGAATGTTCGACGCAGGCTTATCTCAACGCGCCCGTCGGACTGATGAATCCCTGGATGTTCTTCGACGACGGATTGATGCAGCTGACGCGCGAGTACTGCGACAACTTGCTCGGCCACGTCAACCCATTCACCGGCACAACGATCGGCGCGGGCCCCGGACTGATGGCCGTCGTGCTCGAGAACGAGCAATCGCTCTCGAAGGTCGCCCCTTGGTCGTTCAATGCCCATCCGCAACTCAATGCGGCATTCAATGCCGACTTCGCGCACTGGTGTGCGGCGCAGAACATCACCGTGCCCAAGGCGGGCAGCATTCAGCACTCGCAATACGCCGCGTGGAAGGAGACGCAGGTGTTCGCCGCCTACGCCTCCCACGTGCGAACCCTGACGCCCGCGCTGGTGATCGCTGGCAACTACTTCGGCAACGGCCCCTACTCGATGCTCGTTTCGCTCGCGGCGGTGGGCGACGCCATCGACTCACATTTCTACAGCTACTACTCAGCGAGCGACCCGGGCAACGGATTTCTGTGTGGGCAGACGGCGTCAACTTCCCCGGCCCCGGCCAGCCCTAACGCGACACGCAGCCGCTTCGCCGCGGTGCTGGCCGGCTGCAGTTTGACAGGACCAGACGGCCACGCCCTCCCGCAGTTCGTGACCGAATGGGGACCTGTCTGCCAATACCGACCCAACACCCAAGACCCGCCGACCGAGCGGTCGCAGGTGTTGGCCGCCGCGGTGAGTGCGGCCATCGCGCAGGACGTCGATTTCCTCGCGCTCTACTCGTGGGCTCACTCCCCCGTCTTTTCGGAGGGTTCGCCCTTCTGGCGGCCGGACGTTTACGACTTCCGCGTCGACCCCGTGATCACGGCCGGCCTGCCCGCCCAGGTCGCGCGATTTCACGACATCTCCCTCCGACCCGGATCGACAAATTCATCGCAGCCAAACGCCAGCGTCGCGCTCGCGCCCACCAACGGCGTCTATGGCACGATGACCAAGAGCCCCAGCGGCCAAACGGTCTACGCCCAATTCGGCCCGTACACCGACCCGGCCCTCTACGCCGTTTCCGCCAACACAAAGGTAACGATGTCGGCTACGTCGACCGCAACGATCGGCACCAACCAGAACGCGCAGGTGCCCGCGTGATCCTACTTCGCAAGCGCGAACTGAACATTCTCGGCGACAACCGGGGCGAACTTTTCGACGCCGGCAGCGTTCAAATGGATGCAGTCCCACATGCATGCCGCGTCGTAGACGTTCACGATCGGACGCGCGACGGTCGTGCGCGGGTAAGTCGCTTCCAGTTCGTGCGACCAGGCTTCCAGCGGCCCGAAATCTCGCGCCTTGGCAACTTCCGACGCAACGGGCGCGAACTGAATCAAGAGTGCCACGTCCGCGGCGCCGCAGATTTCCGCGAGCCGGCGAATGCCTTGGTCCCAATCAGGACGCACGAGTTTCCCTGTGGGCACGTCGACTCCCCGCGGCGGGCCGTGCGATCCGGGAAGAGGGAAGAATCCGCGCGACTCTTGCATCTTCTGTTGCAGTGTATGGTACGTCTCGGCCTTGTATCCCGAGAGCGGAAGATCGCGCACGTCCTGCCCATGCAGGTTCGAATGAGTCGCCAAGCCTTGTGGGAACGCGGACCACGCGCCTCGTTTGGAAAAGTAAACGACGCGATCGACGAACGGGACGACCTCGGCAACCTCCGGGCCATAGTTGGCGGTAAATCGCTCCGACAACGTGCCGCCCACCAGCGCGGGGTCAGCCTCGAAACAGATCGGCGTGACGCACAGCACGACGCCCGCGGGCTTCGGATGGTGGATCAGATAGGCCTTGGCCGTGATCAAAAACCCGAACGCTCCGATGCCGCGCAAGCTGGCCAGGCTGAAAGCATTCAACCCGGTCAGTCGCTCGAATCGAGCCGGGTCGAAGCCAGTGCGGCAAGCGCTGTCGCCGACAAAAATGACGTCGTGCTTGTCCTCTGTCCGCAGCGCATATTCAACCGGGCACACGGCACTGGCTTCATCGATCGTCGGCGGCGCCCACCAAACGAAGAAGTGCAACTCGCCGTGCCGGGCTCGTCCGAAGCAATACGAAACCGACGCGAGAATCGCGATGGCGAGCGTGGTGCAAACCAACACCACAATCGCCAGGGGGACTCTCAGCCCACTCTCGTTATGCTCCGCGGCCCGCGTCGCCATACCCCATTATTTTGCGCGCGACTCTCTCCGGATGCAAAAGCGAAACGTGCGAAAACCAGTGCAAGGGACCCGAAGACAAGCCCCCGCGTAGACAACCCGCTTAGACAGCACGTGGCCCCTTCCGCCCGCCACGAAAGCGCGGGTGACGGCATGAACTTACTTCACGAGCGCGGCCTGCACCTCTTTCGCGACAAGCGGCATGAATTTGTCGACGCCGGCGTGATTCACGTGCAGCGCGTCCCACATGACGCTGCGGTCCCACGCGAGAACGAGTGGGCGCGAGAACTTCAGACCGTTGCGCTTGGACTCCATTCGATCAGCCCAATCTTCAAGCTGCGTGAAGTCCCTGGACCCGGAAACGCCGTCCCAAACAGGTCCGAATCGAATCACGAGCGTTACGCCAGATTCTCGGCAAGCCAAGGCGAGTCGTTCGACGCCGTCAGTCCACGCTTCATGCACAAGTCGCTTTTTGGGAACTTCGACGGTCCACCGGCTGCCGTGTTCTCCAGGGAGATCAAAGAACCCCCGCGTTTTGACAGTCTTAGCTTCGAGAGTGTGATAGGTCTCGCTCTTCATTCCGAGCAACGGCAAATCGCGCATCTCTCGCCAAGTGACCGACTTGGCCGCCAGCAATCCCGCGGCCCCGCGCTTCACGAAATAGCCGGTCGAATCGAGCCACGAGACGGCACCAGGGACGCCGGGGCCATATGTCGCGATAAACCGGAACGGAAGCTGTCCGCCGGCAGATCCAGGATCGTTGTCGAGCCGGAACGGGCTGAGGCAAAGAACGACCGCGCGAGGCTTGGGGTGATGCTTCAAGTAGGCCTGCGCGGTCAACGCAATTGCAGCGGGCCCCACGCCTCCGACGCTTCCCAAATTATACGACGTGAATCCACTCAGCCGACGCGGGTCAATCCCATCATGGCAGGTGCTGTCGCCCAGGAAGATAACGTCATTCGCCTCAGTCGAGTGCAGCGCATATTCCATCGGGTAAGCGATGATCGCTTCATCGATCGTTGGCGCGCGACTGCCGTCGAGAAATCTGAGCAGCGGCTCGGTTCGAGAACCAGCCCAGTAAGAAACTCCCGCAAACGCTGCGATCGTCGAAGTGGTCACGATCAGCATCAGGAGGACGGGGGCTATTCGGCTGAGCCTCATGCCTCTCATAACGGCAATTGTGACATTAAGGTTCACGAGACGCTATGACGACGTTTTCCGGCCAGGTTTCCCAGTCGAGCGACGACAGCGATCAGGTGTTCGGAGTTCCGACGACCAACTCGCTGACCAGCGCCTCGATCAACCTCAAGAACACGACGGCGTCCAAGAAGTGGGCCGGCTTTCGCTTTCAGAACGTCACGGTCCCGGCAGGCGCGACGATCACGGCGGCCAGTCTTTCGCTGTGGTGTCCGACGGGCGGAAATACGGCGATGTTCGCTACGATCTTCGGAAATAAGGTAGCGAACCCCGGCACACTGCAGGCGACCAGCAACTATTTGGCGAGCCTCGCGCAAACAACGGCCAGCACCTTCTGGAGCGCGACCCTAAGTACCAATCAATTCAATGCGTCCCCCGATATCTCCGCGATCATCACCGAACTGATTGGGCAGGCCGGCTGGGCCAGCGCCAACTCGATGGTTTTCCCGGTTCTGGCCGGAAGCAGCAGCCAGGCCGCGACGATCGAGATGTGGGACGGGACCCCATCTCAGGCCGCCGAGCTGAGCATCACGTACACGGGGGGCGGGGGCGGCGCCTCGATAGTTGTTCTCGCACTCTGGTTAGATCCGATGCGCGGAGGCTTTGTTAACTAATGGGCGCTCCCTACCTCTTTGGCGGCACGTCGAACCTCGTCCGCTTCAAGCTGCGCAGCTCAAGCACGGGCTTGGGTTTGACGGGTCTCACTGGCTCGTCGAGCGGCCTCATCATCTCGACCATTTGCGACAACGAAGCGACGGCTACGAACTACACGGCAGCGGCCACGCACATCCAGACGATTTCTACGCTGGGCACGTTCGTTGCGCCGAGCGCTAGTGAATGCCGATTCGGCGAAGTGGACTCGACCAACCACCCCGGCCTATATGAGTTTCAGTTCGCGGATGCGCGGTTCGCTGTCACGAGCGCAAAGCGATTGGTTATCAGCGTCTCCGGCGCGACCAGCTTACTCGACTCGACCTATGAGATTGACTTGCTCGGCCCGAATCTGTTTGACGCCGTTCATCTGGGCCTGTCCGCCATCCCGAACGCCACGGCAGGCGCGGCCAACGGCTTGCTCGTCGCTGGTTCCAACGCCCCTACGACGTTTGCTGGCACAAGCTCGACGGCGGGATTGACGATCACGGGTGGTGCGACGTCTACGGGGGCCCTCGTGCTCACCGGCGGTTCGACTTC
>Ga0210393_10003972_pt1 | contig 11760 bp, 12 predicted proteins | sample IncBWC27OmetaG_FD_160068 | JGI IMG/M metagenome (GOLD analysis project Ga0210393, IMG submission 160068) | Forest soil microbial communities from Barre Woods Harvard Forest LTER site, Petersham, Massachusetts, United States - Inc-BW-C-27-O ... | reverse complement strand
CCACTTCCTGCTAAATCCTCGCCGCTGCATTCTGATTTCCGTCCAGTTGCGCTATCCTTCTCCCTGCGCCTTCGGTGCGCTCTGACAGTCTCATGAAAATGTTCGTCGCCTCCGTCTTGACCACTGCGCTCATCGTCGCGATGACTCTCGGCGCAATGTTCATTCTCGTGCAGGCCACGGTCTACGTCACCTCTCTTGACTCGCCCCTCCAGCGTATCGTCGCCATCGGCGCGGAACTCGTTCTCGGAGTCGTTTTACTGCTTGGCACTGTCTGGCTCGCCACGCACCTCGCCGTGCGCATCTTCACGAAAAATGAGCCGGAATCTCCCGGAGGAAAGCTTGCCTGAGAAAAACGCCGCCGCAAGCGCAAAGGAAAAGCATCACGACCGGATGGAAGAACTCCGCCGTCAATCCGCAGAAGCGGAAGCCGGGGGCGGTCCCGAACGCCGCGAGCGCGAACATAAGGCCGGAAAGCTCGCCGCGCGCGAACGCATAAATTTACTACTCGACGAAGGAACGTTTGAAGAGCTGGACAAGTTTGTCCGCCACGGCTGCGTGGATTTTGGAATGCAGGAGCAGCGCCCTGCTGGTGATGGCTTTGTCACCGGGTTTGGGCGAATCGATGGCCGCCTCGTTTATGTGTTTGCACAGGACTTTACCGTTTTTGGCGGCTCACTCTCGGAAGCTAACGCGCGGAAAATTTGCAAAATCATGGATCTGGCCATGCGCGCCGGCGCCCCCGTCATTGGCCTCAACGACTCCGGCGGCGCGCGCATCCAGGAAGGTGTCGCCTCGCTTGCCGGCTACGCCGACATCTTTCTCCGTAACACGCTTGCCAGCGGTGTGATTCCCCAGATCAGCGCCATCATGGGACCTTGCGCTGGTGGCGCGGTTTATTCGCCTGCGATTACCGATTTCATTTTCATGACCCGCGAGACCTCCTACATGTTCGTCACCGGTCCCGACGTCATCAAGACCGTTACGCACGAAGAAGTGTCCAAGCAAGAGCTTGGCGGCGCCATGACGCACAACGAAAAGAGCGGCGTGGCCCACTTTGTCTCCGCGGACGACGCCGATTGTCTCGCCATGATTCGCGAGCTGTTGAGTTTTCTTCCTTCGAATAATGTAGATGATCCTCCACGCCGCCAGTCCTCGGATTCGCCAGACCGCCGCGACGAATCCTTGAATTCCCTGGTTCCAGCCGATCCGCAGACGCCCTACGACATCAAGGATGTTATTCACACGATCGTCGATGACGGCTTCTTTTTCGAAGTCCACGAGCACTTCGCAAAGAATATCGTCGTGGGATTTGCCCGCTTGGCTGGCCGCCCTGTCGGCATTGTCGCCAATCAACCGGCGTTTCTCGCCGGTGTTCTCGATATCAACGCATCTCTAAAGGGCGCGCGCTTCGTCCGCTTCTGCGACGCCTTCAATATCCCGCTCATCACTTTCGAAGACGTTCCCGGCTTTCTGCCCGGCACGCAACAAGAATTCGGCGGCATCATCAAGCACGGCGCTAAACTTCTTTTCGCCTTTGCCGAAGCCACCGTGCCCAAAATCACGGTCATCACGCGCAAAGCCTATGGCGGCGCGTATTGCGTCATGGCCAGCAAGCACATCCGCACCGACGCCAACTTTGCTTGGCCCTCCGCGGAAATCGCCGTGATGGGTCCCGAAGGCGCCGTCAACATCGTCTACAAGCGCGAACTCGACAAAGCTCCCGAAGCCGATCGCGAACGCCTCCGTCAGGAGAAAATCGCCGAGTTCCGCGACCGTTTCGCCAATCCCTTCGTTGCCGCCGAAAAAGGATACATCGACGCCATCATCTCGCCATCCGACACCCGCCCTCGTATCATCACCGCTCTCCGCGCCCTCGAAAACAAGCGCGACACCAACCCCCGCAAAAAACACGGCAACATCCCGCTTTGAACGCGGCCAAACCGCGGCGACTCTGCTAAGATGAATCATATGAAGCGTCAATTCACTTCTATAATCGAGAAACGTGGCCGCTGGTATGTTGCGTACATCGAAGAAATACCAGGCGTGAACACGCAAGGACGCACACTCGCCGAAGCCCGCCGCAATCTAAAGGAAGCGCTAAAGATGGTGATCGAAACAAATCGCGAGTTGGCCTCAAAGCAGAGCATCACCGGCGCTATACGGGAACCAATCACTGTGAGTATTTGAGCGCATTGCAATAAAGCGGCGTGATTTCTTGCGACATCTCTCCGCTCATGGTTGTGAATTGTTGCGCGAGGGCGGCAGGCATGCCATCTACTTCAACCCAAGAACGAACGCAACTTCAAGCGTCCCGCGTCACACGGAAATCAATGACTCCTTGTCCGGAAGATTTGTCGGGATCTAGGAATTCCCTCACACAGTTAGTTTAGCTCTTCACTAAACTCACTGGGCACATTTTGCCGATTTCCTCTTAAGCGCCATGCCCGCCCGCTAAAGTTGACCGCCACTTCTGCCGATTCTATCCTCGAAGCGAACCTTCCCTCCGGCCCAGCCGGAGCCCCCACACCCACGGCTTCGAGGGAGATCGCATGGCCACAACTGTCCGGGAATATTCTCTGGATTACTATCTGCTAGACCGTATGAAATTCTGCGGTATCGAACGGGAGAATCTGGAAGACCTAGTAAGCATCGTTGCTAGCATTAAGAACAAATACGGAATCGCTCCGTTCGACGTGACTCCCATTGGGCACCCTGTGCCCAATGGTCTGACAGCTCGCTATTTCGTGGAAACCATCGCGCTCAATAAGATCATGAATATTCTGCTCGATACCCCGCGGCTGACCCAGGTGAGCATTTTGCCGCGCGGCATTCCGAGGTCCAACCAGTTCGACGTGGACATCACTCTCGGCGGCTAGCCCCTGCCGTTTCCCACAGCGCCTGTCGGCGCGCGTCGCAGAGCCAAACAATTAGACACCACGCCCCCGCCAGCGCCTTGGAGGCGTTATCGCTCGTGCTAAAATCCCGGAGCATCACCAAAGGTCCATGTTCCGGAAAATCCTGATTGCCAATCGCGGCGAAATTGCTGTGCGCATCCTGCGCGCGTGCCGCGAGCTGGGCATTCGCTGCGTCGCTGTTTTCAGCGAAGTCGACCGCAAATCGCTGCACGTCCGGCTCGCCGATGAGGCTTATCCCATTGGCCCCGCGCCCTCGCGCCAGAGTTACCTTTGCATTGAAAAAATAATCGATGTGGCGCGCCGCTCCGGTTGCGACGCAATCCATCCTGGCTACGGCTTTCTTGCGGAAAACCCGGCGCTGCCCCGTGCATGCACGGAGGCAGGCATCACCTTCATCGGCCCGAGCGCGGAGGCCATGGAAGCGCTTGGCTCGAAAACAGCAGGCCGCCAGCTCGCGCGCCGCTCCGATGTACCAACCGTTCCGGGAGCGAACAATCCCATCGAGAATCCCGATGACGCCCAGGCGCTCGCGCAAAATATGGGCTATCCCGTTTTACTGAAGGCCGTTGCCGGGGGCGGTGGCAAGGGCATGCGTGTCGTCACTCGTGACGCCGAGTTTACCGGCGCATGGCGCGACGCCTCTTCGGAAGCCTTGAATGCCTTCGGCGATGCCCGCCTCTATCTTGAGAAATACCTGGAAAAGCCGCGTCACATCGAAATTCAAATCCTCGCCGATGCCCACGGCCGCGTCGTTTCTCTCGGCGAGCGCGAATGCTCTGTTCAGCGGCGTCACCAAAAGGTGATCGAAGAGGCTCCTTCTCTGGTCATCACACCGGAGCTGCGCAAAAAGATGGGAGATGCCGCCGTTCGCTTGGCGCGCGCCGGTGGGTATGTCAATGCCGGCACTGTCGAGTTTCTCGTCGACGCCCATCTCAATTTTTATTTTCTCGAAGTGAACACGCGCCTTCAGGTGGAACATCCCGTCACCGAGCAGGTGACCGGGCTCGATCTCGTGAAGTTGCAGATTGCGATCGCCGCTGGACATCGTCTTCCGTTCGCCTGGGAGACCATTACGCCGCGCGGCCACGCCATGGAAGTCCGCCTCTATGCGGAAGATCCCGACAACAACTTCTTCCCTTCACCGGGAAAAATTCTCGCCCGCCACACGCCCAGCGGTCCCGGCATTCGCCTCGATGATGGCGTTTACGAAGGCTGGACCGTTCCGATGGACTACGACCCTCTGCTCAGTAAACTGATCGCCTGGGGTAACAGCCGCGAAGAAACCATTGCTCGCCTCCGCCGCGCTCTAGAGGAATACACCATCACCGGAATCAGGACCAACACTGGCCTCTTCCGCCGCATTCTCGCCGAACCCGATTTTCTTCGCGCCGAGATTCACACCAAGTGGCTCGACGAACTGCTCCAGCGGCCTCTATCGGATGCGCATGCTTCGCCCGATGATCCAAAAGCAATGCGCGCCGCTGATGCCGCGGCCATTGCCGCCGCTTTTTGGCAAGAGACTCAAACGGAAAAATCTCCTGGCGATTCTTCTCGAACTCCAGACTCTCCTCAAACCTCTCGTTGGAAGCAAGAAGGCAGGCGCCAACAATTGGATCGCCTGCCATGAAATTTGAAGTCCATCTCACTGGATCTGCAGGCAAGAAGCTTCGTACCGTGGAGATAGATCGCGGAGAGGATGGTTGGAAATTCTTGCTCGACGGCCAACCGGTCGAAGCCGACGTCGTGGAAATCGCTCCGTACACCCTCTCGCTTCTGCTCGATGGCCAAGCCTTCGAAATCAGCGTCACGCCGATGCCAGGCGGCTCACTAAAACTCCAGACCGGCCGGCACGAATTTTCCGCCGAAGTTGTCGATCCCCGCGCCTGGCGCGGCCGCAAGCATGGCGCCCTCGAAGCGGAAGGCCGCCAGCAAATCTTCGCTCCCATGCCCGGCAAAGTGATCCGCATCCTCGTTCAAGAAGGAGACCAAGTCGAAACGGGCCAGGGCTTGCTTGTCGTCGAAGCTATGAAAATGCAAAACGAAATCCGTTCCCCCAAAGGCGGCACCGTCGAGCGTCTCCACGTCAAAGAAGGCCAGCCCGTCAACGCCGGGGAAGTGCTCTGCATCGTTTCCTGAGCCGCCATGGGGAATTGGTACACCAACGTTTCGGTGAAAGGTGCGCAGCAATCGGACATCGTTGCTGCACTCGAGGAACTCGGCCGCCGCGCCTACGTCACGCCGGAAATTTCCGGCTGGATTGTCCTCTACGACCAGCAGTCGGATGACTTTGACCTGGGCATTCTCGAATCGCTGGCCTTAACACTCTCTACACGCCTTTCCTGCACCACCCTGGCAAGCTGCAACGCCGATGATGACGTTCTCTGGCTCGCACTCTACGAAAACGGAAGTCTTTCCACCCGCTATGCCTCTTCCCGCAAATCCTTCGAAGACGGCGACGAATTTCCCGACACTAAGGAAACCGCCCAAGTTCTCTCTCGCGTCTTTGAGAAGCCGCAGGCAGCGAATCAGGTTCTCGGCGTCCTGGGCAAATCTCACGGATTTCTCGGCCTGCTCAGTCTCTATTTCAAGATTCGCCTCGCTTACGTTGTTGAAGTCCAGCGTCATCTCGACCTTTCCAATCTGTTAGCCATGCCGCGCGCCGCTGTCGGCCTCGGCTATACCTACGTGAATAAAGGGGAGACTCCGGAAGGAATGAATCGCGAAGCGCTACGCCGCACCATGGTCGGATAAAAATAGTAGGGAGTTATACCGGTTGTACAGCGTTAAAGAATTAGTGCACCGTCGTCTTGCTTGGGAAATCCGTCTTCGCCGCATCTGGCAATTTTCCGGCCGCTTCGATCACTTGCTGCGCCAGGTAATTCGTTACGCGCGCGTCATCCCGCGCAATCGTCAGGTAGGCTGCTCGAAGCAATTGCTCTTTGTGGTTGCGCAAGGAATCGCGAATCGTCTGTTGCACCTGCGGATCGGAAATATTGCGTTGCCCCGGCGACTCACGCGATATGAGTTTCAAAATCACGATCCTCGTGCCATCTTTTCCTTGCGTCGGCATCGGCGGGCTCACCTGCCCCGGCTTCATTCCCAGCACAATCCTCTTGAGAGCCGGATCAGCCTGATTCAAAGCCGATTCCGGGACGTACCCCAAATCCCCGCCCATCGCCGAGGAATTCATGTCCTCGGAATAGTCCATCGCCAGTTGCGCAAAATCCGCGCCACTGCTCAGCTTGTCCTGCAGCATCTTAATTTTGCGTTCTGCTTCCACTTGATTCGTCGCGTCGTCATTCTTCAGGTTGCGAATCTGCTGTTCCTTGCGCGGCGTGACAACGATTTCGGATATCCGGTAGCGGGGCTCGACGACGTTGAATTGCGCTTTGTTTGAATTGTACGTGTCCGTGACGTCTTGATCGGTAATCGAAATTTTCGCCACGACTTCGCGGTTCAGCAACTTTGTGATGGAAAGCTGTCTCCGCAAGTCCCTCTTCAAATCGTCTACCGTTACCCCGCGATCCTTCAGTTGTCTCTGGAACTCGTCTTCGGTGTACGGGCTCTTCATCTCGGTGAATTTGTCTTCCACTTCACCGTCGCTGGCTTCCAGGTTCAATTTCTTGGCGCGCTCCAGAAGTATCTCGTTGTTAATCAATTCGTCCAGAACGTTGAGCTTCAGCGAAAGCGACTCTTCCTGCGAAGGTTCCTGCCCCTCCGGATTCACGCGCGTCCTGTAGTATTTATCAACGTCTTCGCGCTTGATCTCTTGCCCGTTCACCACCGCCCACACGTCCGGCGCTGGCTGCGATTTCTGTTTGCATCCGTTGCCCATCCCAAACACCATCGCCAGCGCGGGCAACAGCATCGTCGCTCGCGTCCTCCATTTCCTGGAGACGTGCGCGCGCACTGCGACGCTGGTTTTTGCTTGCGAAGGGTTCAAGGTGTGGCGCTCAGGCAGCTTTCTTCACGCGGCCCGCGCGGATGCAGGCCGTGCAAACTCGAACATGCTTCCTCGTGCCCTCGATCAACGCATGGACGCGCTTCAGGTTCGGATTCCACCGTCTACGCCTCGTATTATTTGCGTGACTGATCACGTTGCCATAGTGCGGCCCTTTGCCGCATAGTTCACACTTCAGTGCCATTGTTCTTCCTACTAGGCTGTATGTAGCAGCCGGAAATTTTGCTCTGAAAAGTTACAATACCGAGCCTCTCATTCTAACAGACGCTCTTTCCCCCGCAAAGCCTGCCTTTTGGTTCCCGCACAGGTCGAACGCCCGGACCCGGCAGCTCTGGCCAAATCCGAGCCCGGTCACACCGCCACTTCGCGCGGGCATCGCAGCAGCTCCCCTGCAAGGCAGGGTGAGCCACTGGCTTCGACCAACCATGAGATGCCTCCAGCCTCCGGCTGGTTCAAGTGCGGTTGCAGCCAAGCTGAATCCTTAGTAGGCCGATCCCTCCGCAACATTCCCCTCCGGTCCGGGTTTAATGAAAAGGAAGAGCTATTCTCATCCTTTTCGCTGGGTGTAAAGCCATGTCATACGGCCGTCCCAACTACCCTAAGGATGCGCAACCCTTTGAAAACGGCCCGCATCCAATAATAACGATAGGTCATTCCGTTTCAACAGTTTACGGAAAGGAACCTGTCCTTTAGTGCTGGTTTTTATTTGCCCAAAGCACTATTAGCCCAGCCCCTACAACGTTCCCCTGATTCGTCCTGGAACGGTAGACTTGTATCTTAAGCCTTCGGCCTAAAGGAGGCCGATCGCGTTGCCAAAACTGTCTCAAATTCGTCTGCGAATCGCCGCCGCTCTGATTCGGAGTGGGAAGGCTATATTCGCGATCTGCCTGGTCGCAGTTCTAGTACTCCTCTGCGTGTGCCTAGCAGCTTCTCCCGCCTACGCTGATGTAGGCGTTCTTCTCAACGAGTCCCTGGATACAAGTTTCGCCAGAATCTCAGGTTCGGGCCACAGCGCCGTCTTTTTTTCCCGCGTATGCCCTGAAACGCCGATAAAGCTCCGCCTCTGCCGCCCGGGCGAGCCAGGCTCCGTCATGAGCAACTACACCACTCTCGGCGAGGACCAGCCCTATGAGTGGAACATCGTCCCGCTTTCTATCTATTTGTACGGTGTAGAGGATCCCCAGAATCGCCCGCTCTTCGGCTCGCAAAAAATCAAGCACGTCCTCGAAGAACGCTACCGCACAAATTTTTTATCCGGCTATTGTGAGAGCGCGAATTGCCGTACCGGCAGCGGCTCTGAGTGGCGCGAAATGGTCGGCGCCACTCTCCAGCGCAGCATCTATCTTTTTGTGGTTGAGACATCCGTCGAGCAAGACCAGGCGTTCATCGCGCGATTCAATTCTCGTCCCAACCAGAACCATTTCAACGGCATCACGCAGAACTGTGCCACGTTCACCCGCCGCGTCATCAATTCCTACTATCCTCACGCTACCCGCGCGGATTACCTCAACGACTTCGGCTTGATCACTCCGAAGGCCATCGCCCGTTCTTTCACCCACTACGCCGATCATCATCCCGAAGCCCATCTCCGTGTGCTCCATTTCGCGCAGTTGCCAGGCACCATCAAGCGCAGCAGCGAATGCCGCAACGGAACCGAGCAGCTCTACCGCTCCAAAAAACTCCTTGTGCCCATGGTTGTGTTCGCTCCTCACGAACTTCCCTTCATGGCCGCTTCTTACTTGCTGACTGCCCGCTTCAGCCCTGAACACGAGTTGGAGCAGCATCCCAATTCCGCGTCCTCGGACATCAAGCAGGAAATCCGCGAAGCAAAGACCGACAATGACGATCTTCGGCAACAACAGCTCCAGGCTGTCGTCGATCAAGAAAGCGCCCAACTCGTTGGCACTTCGGAAGAATGGAAGCAGTATCGCGAAAATTTTGGTCCCCTCGCAGAGGAAGCCATCAGCCGCGAGGTCATTCCCGACCGCAATTTTCTTGGTCGTATTTTCAAGCACCTTGACCGTGCGGGCACGCTTTCGGTCGATGCCAATGGCACTCTCTGGCTCGATATTTCGGAAGGTGGGAAACCTTCTAGGCTCGGCCTCAGCGCCAGCAATCTTTTCGCCACTGGCACCGATTCTCAGTGGGCTTACGCGCTTACCCTCGCCCGTGCCCATCACTATCTGAACAGTCCCAAGCACAGCCGCGAGATCATGCCCGATTTCAAAAACGACTGGGCTCTTCTCCAAGCTGCCCGCATCAACAGTTCCAACTCGATAGCTTCCAATGTGACGTTGCCCTCTGGCAATGCCCGAATTACCGCCGTTTCCTTCGCTCCCTTTCAATAGCCCAGCAAGTCTCCCTGCGCCGGGTCCTGTGAGTACTAACGCATTCCTCCTACTCTTTTTTCATCTACGTACCATTTTCTCCCATCTCATTTTGCGCAACTTTAGTCTTGTCTGTTTCATCTGTAGTGATGTAGTTTCCCTGTCGTGGTGCAGCGCATGTTTGCCTCTTTGCGGGTCTTGTTCCTCATTTTTTCGCTGGTCCTCATCTCTGGTGAGGCGAACTCAAAGCCCAACGCTACCCCTGCAGGTGCTTCCTCTGCGCAACCGGTCGTCGTCATTGGTTTTGTCGGCGGCTACGTTCGCCACGACGATCCCGTTCACACCGAAGTCAAACTCGTCGAGCGTCTTCGCGAAGAGTACTCTTCACTCGCTTTCGTTAAGACCTTTGAGAATCATCGCGGCAAGGACGCGCATGAAGCCGTCCTTCGCCGTCTCGACGCCAACCGCGATGGAGAGCTCTCGCCCGAAGAAAAGCAAAACGCCCGCATCATTATTTTTGGCCACAGCTGGGGCGCTTCCGAAACCGTCGAACTTGCTCGCCAGTTGGAAAAAGACGGCATCCCCGTGCTTCTCACCATCCAGGTCGATAGTGTTTCCAAGCGCGGCGAAAATGACGCCGTAATTCCCTCCAACGTCTTGCAAGCCATCAACTTTTATCAGCTCGATGGCATGCTCCATGGCCAGCCGCAAATTCGCGCCGCCAATCCCGCGCACACCCGCATCCTCGGCAATTTCCGCTCCGACTATAAAGAAAAGCCTCTCACTTGCGGCCAATATCCCTGGTGGGACCGCCTCTTCATGAAGCCGCACATCCAGATCGAATGTGATCCTGCCGTTTGGAGCCAGGTCGAATCCCTCATTCGCTCGAACTTGTCTCTCGAAGCCCATCTCCCGCAGCCCAGCGAAACCAGCTCCCCCGTCTCTCCCCTAAAATAACCCTATCTTCCGTTCAACAGCGGCTCCGTCCTTTATTTATATAAAGTAACTGTGCGTTGCTAGAGTTTCAGAAACTCCTGCATCTGCTGCAACGCCTCGTCCAGCGCCCGCCGAAAAGCGCTGCCGCGTGGCCGCGGACCGGCAAAGCCCAGATCGTGCCGCAGCCGTCCATCGACAACCTTAAGATTGGCCCAGCCCAGCATTTGCTCGCCCCATAGCATGGGCATCGCGTAATGGCCCATGCGGCGCTTGTGCGCCGGCACATAGGCCTCCAGCTTGTATTCCCAGTTCCAGAACAACTGGAATCGCCGCCGGTCCCAGACCACGGGGTCGAAGGGCGCAAGGAAGCGCAGCCTGTCGTCGACCTGGTGCTGGACAGTCACGGGGTTCTCGCCCTGCGGCCAGAACCACCGCAGGCCGTCGACCTCCGCATGGGAATATCGAGATTTGGCGTGCTCCTGGAGCTGCCGCACCTCGGCGGCTAGGTGCGTCACAGCGTTACGCAGGAGTCTGCACACATATCCCAGACTGGCCGCAGGCAGCGGCGCGTAGAGTTGCACCAACATGTCCAGCAACTGGCCGGCACGCACGAGTCGCGCCTCGGGGCTATCGTCGCGCGTCGGGTGCGCAACCGTCTGGTACACCCGGGTGCCTCCATCGCGCCGCGCCACGCGAAGCAGCCCTCGATAATGCAGACCCTCCAGCAGATGATTGCTGACATTCAGGTCGGCACCCCACCGCCTAATTCGTCCATGGTCGAAATGCGCCTGCACGTCTTTGGGGTAAGTGGGACCACGCTGGCACACAAAGGCCAGCACCTCCTGGGCGCACGTCTGCATCTTGGAGTCCCAGGCGTCGTAGCTGGGCGGCGCCCCGCGCGGATGCAGTAGGACCAGGGTCTCGCGAGGCAGGAAACCGTAGTTGATGAAGAATCCCTCTTCGATCGCCAGGCGCGGATAACGGCGTTCCAGCTCGCCGGCGCGATACTCCTTAACGCGGTGCGCGAGAATCAGATCCTGGGCGCGAGCGGGCGCCCGCATCGGGTCCGCCTGAACAAAGCCCAGGCGCGCAATGGCCCGTGGCAGGCTGGTAGGCTTGAAAAGGCTGCGCGCGATTGCGTAGCGGCGAAGCCGCTGAAGACTGGGAACTTTCAGAGGACTCACGGGTGGCGTCCGGTAGGGGCAAGGACCCTGCCAAACATAATCTCCCTCAACACATAACCCCTACGTCTCCAATCCAATCAACCGCATCAACTCCAGCGCATTACTCTTCTCCACCACTCCCTCGCGCAACCGGTAATCAAACTTCATCTTCCCGTCCGCCACCTGATCCTCAAAATGCATGTTCCGCATCACATTCCCCACCGCCGCGGCAATTTCCGTCAATGCCAAATCGTGCGTGGTGACAATCCCAATGGCCCGCCGTTTGAGCAGTCCCTGAACCAACCCCTCCGCTCCGATTCTTCGGTCTTTCGAATTCGTCCCCTCCAGCAATTCGTCAAACAAAAACACCATTGGCACCGCTCCATTCGCGGCGTCAAACACTTTCCGGATATGCAAAATCTCCGTATAAAAACTCGACCGCCCCTCTTGCAGCGAAT
>Ga0210393_10003967_pt1 | contig 11768 bp, 9 predicted proteins | sample IncBWC27OmetaG_FD_160068 | JGI IMG/M metagenome (GOLD analysis project Ga0210393, IMG submission 160068) | Forest soil microbial communities from Barre Woods Harvard Forest LTER site, Petersham, Massachusetts, United States - Inc-BW-C-27-O ... | reverse complement strand
GATGGGATTGATCTTCACGCAGCGCGGACTCGCGATCGAGCACGGCAGCAGTTGGATGCTGCCGCGAATCATCGGCCTGGCGCGCGCGACGGAGTTGGCAATTACCGGCAGGCTGGTCGATGCGAACGAGGCGCTCGAGATTGGGCTGGTAACTCGCGTCGTGCCGCAGGACAAGCTGATGGCGACGGCGCAGGAGATCGCGTCAGGAATCGCGACCAAGTGCTCGCCGCTCGGAGTCGCGCAGGCGAAGAAGATGATCTACCAGCATCTGTTCACCGACCTCGCCAATGCAGTGCGCGACGACGACGCGTCGATGGAGATGATGACGCGCTCGGAGGATTTCAAAGAAGGGGTGAAGGCGTTCGTCGAGAAGCGCGCGCCAAAGTTTACGGGGAAGTAGGGAGGGGAAGGGCAAATCACTTGATTTAATGTGAAACCCGCCGTGGGTTTCACACTTCCCTGGGCAGGGTGACCCCTGCACCCAGTACCAATCGCAAAATAGCGAGGACGCCATTTTGCTCTCAAGTTCTTTTTTTGGGCTGCTACTTGTCGAGGGGGTGCTTGAACTTGCGGTCGGGGTGACGGATCGTGAGCACTGGGCAGGGCGCCTTTTGCACTACGCGCTCGGCGACGCTGCCCATCAGGACGTGCGCCAGGCCTGTGCGTCCGTGAGTTCCCAGCACGATCAGGTCGGCGTTCTCGCTTTGCGCCGTGTGCAGGATTTCCAGGAACGGCGAGCCAACCTTGAGGTGGACCTTGACCTTGAGGCCGGCTTCGCGCAGCTTGCCCGCGATTTTGTCGAGTTCCTTCTGCGCCAGCATCCGCTGCTCTTCGGCAATGCGGCCCATCGCGCCCACGTCCATCGACGGTCCGAGCTCCGGGGTCATCATTACCGGCGCGAGCGGCTGATCGACGTGCAACAGCACGATATCGCCAGAGAACTTGAGCGCAAGCTCCTGGGCATAGCCTAGCGCGAGGTTAGAATCTTCGGAGAAATCGGTGGCGGCGACAATTTTTGAAAAGGTTGGCACCCAGAAACCATAACGCCGCGACGGCAATCGTGGCAAGGGACGGTTGAGTTGCGCGCGGACTCGACCGGCGCGATGGCACTGCATTACAATTGGCGCGAAATCGTGGGAAACTGAGACTCTATGCCTAGCAGCCGTGGATTGATCGCAGACTTCGAGCGCGCCTTCGACGAGTTCTTCGACGAAATATTGATCGACCGCTGGAAAGGCGGAACGGCGCTCGAGTTCGAACGCACGCAGGTTATCGACCATCCCGATCGTTACGAAGTGCGAGTCGCGGCGGTCGGCGTCGATCCCGCGAAGATCCAGGCCGAAGTCTCCGGCCAGCGGCTGGCGGTTCGCATGCCGGACCAACTCGGCGGCATGCTTGATAGCTCATTTGCCTTCTCCGACTCGATCGACGGCGAAGCTTCGACCGCGAAGTGGTCCGAAGGCACGCTCGTCATTACTTTGCCGAAAAAGAAAGGCCGGCGAATCGCGCTCAAGGCTTAGCAGTCGCGCGCCGCAAACGTCGTAACCAATATGACCGACAAGGGCGACCTCATCGCTACCGACGCCAGCGCCGCGCTGATTCACGTACCGCCGCCGGCGGAGATCGCCGCTTCAGAACTCAAAGTAAAAGTATCGCTCGATGCGGCTGCTCTGGAGCGCGCGGCGGCGAGCGATGGCGACGGCGAGCTGTTTGGGCAGAGTCGCGCGCTCGACGCGATTCGGCTCGCGATCGGAATCGACGCGCCCGGGTACAACGTCTATGTAAGCGGGCTGCGGTCGCGGCCTGAGCGCGAATCGGTCCTGCGCATCCTCAGCGAAAAAGCCGCGACGATGCCGACGCCCGGCGATTGGGTTTACGTGAACAATTTTCGCAATCCGGAATCTCCGGTCGCCATCTACCTGAAGCCGGGGCAGGGCGTCGAGCTGCGCGCCAAGATGACAGAGCTGGTCGCGTTCGTGCTCGAGCAGTTGCCGAAAGCATTTCGGCGCGAGGATTTCGATCAGGAGCGCGCGGCGCTGCGCGACAAGTACAACAAGCGCGCGCAGGAACTGTTCGGCAATCTCGAAACGCGGGCGCGCGAGCGCGGCTTCGCGGTCCAGAGTGCGCCGACCGGCCAGGTAATTTTCATTCCGCTGATAGACGGCAAGATGCCCGAGTCGCCCGAGGCGCTCAACAAGGCGATGGCGGCGAAGACCGATGCCGAGCGCGAGCAACTGGCGAAAGCACAGGGCGAGCTGCAAGACGATCTGGCGACATTGACGCTGCGCCAGCAGGAAATGATGCGCGAGCTGATCGACGACATCCGCGCGATCGAGCGCGCATTCGCGGCGCGGATGATCACGCCGTCCGTGGAAGACTTAAAGCATCACTTTAATAATCCCGCGGTCGATAAATACCTCGACGAAGTTGCCGAACACATGCTCGGCAATCTCGATCGCTTCCGCGAACAGCCGCCTGAGCAGCAGCAGGGTCCGAGGCCGCCTGCGGTCGAGGAAGCGCGATGGTTCGACTACCAGGTCAACGTGATGGTCGACAACTCGGCCACGCGCGGCGCGCCAGTGGTGCTCGAGGATGCGCCGACGTATCGCAACCTGTTCGGCACGATCGAGCGGTGGATCGATCCGCTGGGACGGTCGGGCACTAACTTCACGCGCATCATCGGCGGATCGCTTCTGAAATCGCATGGCGGTTTTCTCGTGTTCGATCTCGAAGACGCGGTGGTCGAGCCGGGTGTCTGGAAGACGCTCAAGCGCAGCCTCAAGTCGGGACGGATGACGCTCGAGACTTTCGAGCCGCTGCCTTTCTTTTCGATGAGCGGACTGAAGCCCGAGCCGATCGAAATTCACAACAAGGTCGTGACGCTGGGCGGCGCGTACCTTTACAACACGCTTTATTTTTACGATCCGGAATTTCAGGAATTGTTCAAAGTGAAAGCCGATATGCGGCCGTCGGTGGCGGCTGACGGCGCTGCGTCGGCGCATTATGCCGCTCGCGTCGGAGCATTGGCGCGCAGGGAGAATCTGCCGCCGTTCGACGCGGGCGCGCTGGCAAAGATCGTCGAGTTCGGCATGCGGATGGCGGGCGACCGGAAGCGCGTGCTCGCGATGCTCGAGCCGATCGACGACCTCGCGCGCGAGTCGGCGTATTTCGCGCGCAACGAAGCGGCTCAGCGCGTGACGGCAGCGCACGTCGAGCGCGCGCTCGGCGAGCGGATGCTGCGGCTCAATTTCATCGAGGAAGAAATCCGCCGGCTAATCGAGGAAGGCACGCTCATCGTAAATATTCGCGGCGCCAGCGTCGGGCAGATCAACGGGCTCGCCGTGCTGGATGTTGGCGGTTACAGCTTCGGGCGGCCCTCGCGCGTGACGGCGACCGTCGCGCTCGGGCAGGCGGGCGTGATCAATATCGAGCGCGAGGCGCGGATGTCGGGATCGACGCACGACAAGGGAATCATGATCCTGAGTGGATTTCTCCGCGCGCGGTTCGGACAGCAGCATCCGATCGCGATGTCGGCGAGCATCTGTTTCGAGCAATCGTACTCGGGAATCGACGGCGACAGCGCCAGCTCGACCGAGCTGTACGCATTGATGTCGGCGTTGTCGGGGGTTCCGATTCGGCAGGATCTCGCGGTGACCGGCTCCGTCGATCAATACGGCACGGTGCAGGCGATCGGCGGCGTCAATCAGAAAGTCGAAGGCTTCTACCGCGTGTGCAAGGCGATTGGGCTCACGGGCACGCAGGGCGTGATGGTGCCGCGTACGAACGTGTCGAACCTGATGCTCGATCCCGAAACGACGAGCGCGATCGAGCGCGGTGAATTTCACATCTATCCGATCGATTCGATCGATCGCGGCATCGAGACTTTGACAGGTGTGCGCGCGGGAACGATCGACCAGCCTGGAACGATCAACTATCTCGTCGATCAGCGACTCAAGAACATGGCGAACATCCTGCGCGATCGTCCGATGGGCGAAACTCGCGTCGTGCAGGAGCCGGCGCCGAACGCCCCAGCGCCCAAACCTCCCGGGCCGCCGGAGCCGCCGCGCTGAAATGCCGATAGATCTCCGACTCGACCCGGCGGAGGTTGCGCTGTTCACCGACCTTTACGAGCTCACGGTCGGCGCGGCGTTCTTCGAGCACGGTTTCAACGACATTGCGGCGTTCGAAGTTGCGATGCGCCGGATGCCGCCGGGCCGCGGCTTCATGATCGCCGCGGGTATCGAGCGGTTGATCGAGGCGCTCGAGGAATATCGTTTCGATGCGAGCGCGATCGAGCATCTCGAATCGCTGCAGCTCTTCAAGCCGGCGTTCCTCGAATTTCTCTCGAAGCTTCGTTTCACCGGTTCGATCCGCGCGCTTCCCGAAGGCACGATTTATTTCCCCGGCGAGCCGATCGCGGAGATCCGGGCGCCGCTGATCGAAGCGCAGCTCATCGAGACGTTGGCGCTCAACCAGCTGGGCTTCGCATCGGTGGTGGCGACCAAGGCGGCGCGATGCTTCGCGGTCGCGGGCGGTCGTCGCCTGGTGGACTTCGGTCCGCGACGTGCACAGGGCGCAGATGCATCGCTTATCGCGGCGCGCTCGAGCTACATGGCGGGCTTTCATGGCACTGCCAACGTGCTCGCCGGCAAGCGCTACGGGATTCCCGTCTTCGGCACGATGAGTCACAGCTTCGTGATGGCGCACGAAAGCGAGCGCGACGCTTTCGCCGATTTCGTTGCGAGCTTCCCGACCCTCAGCACGCTGCTGGTTGATACTTACGACACGCAGCGCGGCGTTGAGGGTGCGGCCGCGGTAGCCGCGCGCGTTCGCGAGGCGGGCGTGAAGATCCAGGGCATCCGGCTGGACAGCGGTAACCTCGATGAGCTCAGCCGCAAAGCGCGCCGGATTCTCGATCAGGCCGGCTTCGGCGATATCGCGATCGTCGCGAGCGGCAATCTCGACGAATATCGAATCGCGGAACTCGTTGACGCCGGTGCTCCGATCGACGCGTTCGGCGTCGGCACCGCGCTGGCCGTCAGTGACGACGCGCCATCGGCCGACTTTGTTTACAAGCTGGTCGAGTACAAGGATCGGGGCCGGCTGAAGACGTCGGCTGGAAAAATTTCAACGCCGGGCCGCAAGCAGTTGTTCCGCGGCTACGCGCCCAGCGGATCCTTCTTTGCGGACATGGTCGGAATTGTTGACGAGGGCGCGACCACGGTTGCACGCGAATTCAAACCGGCACCGTCGAAAACGGTTCAATTGATGGAGACTGTTTTCGAAGACGGCCGGCGGATCATGCCGCGTCCAACCCTGGCCGAAGCGCGCGAGCGCGTGATGAACGGACTCAGGACTCTCGACGCTCGATACAAAACGCTGCGACGGCCCGCGGAGTTCCCCGTGCGGCAGACCGCTGCGCTCGGCGCACTGATGATCAGCGAAAAACTGCGCGCGCAAAAGCGCCAGGATTAAATCGCTACAAGCCGGCCGCAACTCCAGCAAGAAACGGCGTCGTCCGCTCTGGTGGCGGCGAAGTTTGCAGGCTGCGCGCCGCGTCGATTAGATGTGCGGTGTCGAAGGTCACGAGCAACGGATTGATGACATCGAGGCGCGGACGCGAATCGGGCGTCCATCGCATCTGCCCGGGATAGCCAATCTCGGAAGCTACCGCGCGGTAGCGCTCTATGAGTGGCCGCAGGCCTTCGTACGATCCAACCACGATGATGCCGACACCGCCGCCGGGCGCCGGTCCGACCTGCCAGTCGAAATAGGCGTGTGGGGTTGCGTCAACGAGCCAGTCGCGCGGCAGGAGATCGAGTCGTTTGAGTTCAAGTGCAGAGAGCTTCGACAGATCGTGTCCATCGGCGAGATATTTCGCTGCCGCCTCGAGGATTGCGTCGAATCGTAGCGCATCGGCCCGCGCCTCGACCTGTGCCGCCGGGAGCTTGGCATAAGCGGCGAACGAATCGTGCGGGATTTTATAAAGCCACACGCCTTTCTCGTTCAGTCCCGCGACTCCGAGCGAATCGAGCGTCTGCTTGAAGGTTTCAAAATTAGCTTCGATCGGATCCGCGATTACCGCCTGCACTCCGAAGCGCGCGACGTAAGCCTTGAGCTGATCGCCCGCCTCTGGCAAATCAATACCGCCGTAAAAATAGTTGTTCACCGGCATTCGGTCGAACTCGAACGGCGAGATTCCGGTCCATCCGCCGGCCATCCGGAAATACATGTCGCTTTGCGATTGCCAATACATGCAGTTGCCCCTCTGCCCCCAGGGGATCGGCAGAATGATCTCGCGCGGTTGAAGTTCAGTCGCGTAGGTTCGTTCGGCAAAAAATGCAGGGGTATCGAGCTTGCTCACCCAGAACTTCGCGTGCAGATTCGGCGCGATTGAAATCAGGATGGCAGCGGCGCCGATCCATTTCGTCAGCTGACGCGCGTCCGACTCGGCGAACCACATCGCGAGCATCACGGCCACAATCAGCGACGCGTACATCATGAACCGCGCCGGCAGCGCGATTGAAATGAGCGGTAAGCGCTCGACAATCGCCCACGGCATCGGGAATCCCTGCTTACCTGCGACATGGAGCGACGGACCTATCGAAGCGATCACGAGGATCGCGAACAAGATCGTCAAGAATTTTCCGAGCGGTTCGCGCCAATACTGCCGCCGAAAGATCTCGACGAAAATGAATATCGCGATGCCAAGGTAGGCGCCGTTCTCATAAATCTCGCTCTGGAATGTGCGCGTGATTTCCGTCGCAGCCCTTGCCGTGCCAAGCATGACGGTCTGGGTGGGCACCAGGAATGCGAGCAGGTCGGCTGAAGAGAGGCCCGGCTTCCAGAGGGCCGCGTGAGGAAATCCATGCGCCAGCATGAAGTAGAGTTGCGGCGCCAGGATTGCGCTCGTCATCACGTAAGCGGCCGCAGTGGGTGCGATGAGCCGCAAGAGTCGTGCGCGCGTCTCGGTGCCGAACAGCACCAGAGTCAGCAAAAATGCGAATCCGCCGACGAACGTGATCGTCGCGAAGAGCTCCGGAAAGCAAAGAAACTGAACCGCGAGCAGCGCTGCGAGCAGAACCGCGAACCGCCGCGCCGACACCTCGCTGTCGAGTCTTTTCAGCGTCAACAGCACGATCAGCGGTACGGGAAACACCGCGACCAAATCGAGATGGGTGAGTACCTGACCCAGCATATAGGGCGAGAACCCAAAGATGTATCCGCCCAGCACCGATGGCCAGAACGCTCCAGTCACGCGACGGCATAGCAGAAACGCAGAAAATGCCGCGAGCGGAAGTGCGAGCGATATCATTATGTTGTAGGTGGCGGGTTCGCCCACCGTCATTTGAAGAGGGATCGAGATCCAGGCGAGGAGCGGGACGAAAGTTGTCCACGCAAGGTTGATTCCCAAGGGCGCCCAAACCCAATCAGTGACGAATGGGTTGAGCCCGTGCACGAATGAGAACCGCCACCAGTTGAAGAACCACATTGTCTGCGGCGGATCGGTCTCGCGCCCGATGAAGTAACCGGGATGTCCGATCAGCCCGCGATCGAGCAGGAAAACCGAGAGGAACAAGTACAGCAGTGCGGCGCTCCAGGTGCCGTACCGGGGAATTATTGTGCCTTCAACCGCCTTCGTCGCCACTTTGCGCCGCCCCGCCGAAAGAAACTAGACGGATCGAAGAGAGCCCGCAATCAAAGGGGCTGCGATTCGCGGGCGCGGCGCGAGATGCTATTCTGCGTTGCGGCGGGGAGATGGTGAAGTAGTCGTCACAACCCGACGCTTCGCGTGAGAATTCAAAGGCTCTGTACAATCCTGTTCCTGTTCCTGTTCTCGTTAGCACTGTTTCTCTGCGCGCCAGTCGTCCAGGTTTCCGATTCGCGATATACCGCCCTGCTGAGCGAGTGCTTGTTGCATCATCGCTCGGCGAACCTCGACGAGTACTTCAAAGTACCGGTGCCGTGGCAGACCGGAGACGCCAGCCGTCCCGACGAGGCAAACGAGTACCAGCTGGTCAACGCGCGCGGTCACGTGACGTACTTCTTTGGCCACGGCAGTTCGATGCTGTCGATGCCACTGGTCGCGGCGCTGAACGCGGTGGGTGTGTCGGCGGCGACGCCGGACGGGCGCTTGAATCTGGCCGGTGAGATCAGAATCGAGCGCGTGATGGCGTCGGTGCTGATGGCGGCGCTGACGTGCATATTTTTCTTGATGGCGGCGACGATACTGCCGGTGGCATGGGGCATAGTAGTCGCTCTTGGTGCGGCGATGGGCACGCAAATCATGAGCACGGCGTCGCGCGGCCTGTGGGCACACACGTGGGAGATCTTCCTGCTGGGATTGATCGCGCATTCGATTCTCAGCGCGGAGCATCGCGGCGCGCGACTACGCTCTGTTTGGCTGGCGACGCTGGTCGCATGGAGCTACTGCGTGCGGCCGACAGGAGCGGTAGCGATGATCGCACTCAGCGTTTACGTGCTGTGGGTCCATCGCGAGGACTTCATCGCATACGCAGTCACACTCGTACTATGGCTGGCGGCCTTCGTCGGTTATTCGTGGTCGGTTTTCGGCACCGTAATTCCGCCGTACTACATGGCCTCGCGGCTGCAATTTCATGAGATTGTTCTGCCGCTGGCCGTCAACCTGATCAGCCCGGGTCGCGGGCTGCTGGCATTTGTACCGATCACAATGTTCGTGCTGTACATTGCGGCGCGCTATCGCAAGCAGCTTGCGTACAGGGGGCTCGCAGTTTTCGCGTTTGCGCAAATTGTCGGGCTTGCAATCGCAGTGAGTACGAACAAGAGCTGGACGGCGGGATGGAGTTATGGGCCCCGATATTTCACCGACGCAATTCCATGGTTTGTGCTGCTTGCGATCCTCGGGCTGGACGCGATGCGCCGGGCACCGGGAGCGTCCAGGCATATGCTGGAGATCGCAGGGGCGATTTTTCTGCTCGCAGTGAGCGTGGCCGTTAACGCACGGGGCGCATGGTCGTTTGCAGGGATGGATTGGAACCCCGTCGAGCAGCACGGCATGTTCGACTGGCGCTATCCGCAATTCATGGCGGGTCTGATCAAGCCACCGAAGGATTGAATCCACGCGAGAGCGGGCACTAGCAGGTAGAGGCCGCGTTCAAAATGCGTCAAGCGTTCGTCATTCAACGGAGTGCGGCGGCGGCATCGAGGAGGCATCGCTCAGTGGTTGCCCAATCGATGCATGGATCGGTGATCGACACGCCGTATTTGAGCGCGGCGCGATTCGAGCTGAGCGGCTGGCTGCCCGCTTCGATATTGCTCTCGAGCATCGCGCCCATGATTGCGCCGCTGCCGGCACATATCTGGTCGACCAGCGTCCGCAGCACTTCAGGCTGCCTGGTGAAGTCCTTGCTGGTCTGCGCGTGCGAGCAATCCACCATCATGCGCGGCTCGAGCGCCGCGCTCGCGAGGATTTTGCGGCATTCCTCGATACTGGCGGCGTCGTAGTTCGGTTTGTATCCGCCGCGAAGCACGACATGCGTATCGGGATTTCCAGACGTGCGAATCACCGCAGACATTCCCTCCTGCGTGATCCCGAGAAAAGAATGCGGACGCCGCGCCGATTGAATCGCGTTGATTGCAACCTGCAGATTCCCTTCGGTCGTGTTCTTGAACCCGACCGGCATCGACAACCCGCTGGCCATCTCGCGATGCGTTTGCGACTCGGTCGTGCGCGCGCCGATCGCAGCCCAGGCGACCAGGTCCGCGATGTATTGCGGCGTGATCGGGTCGAGCAGCTCGGTCCCTGCCGCGAGGCCCAGCCGATTTATTTCGATCAACAGCCGGCGTGCGATGCGCAATCCCTCGCGCATATCGCAACTGTCGTCCATGTGCGGATCATTGATGAGCCCTTTCCATCCCACGGTGGTGCGTGGCTTCTCGAAGTACACGCGCATGATCAGGTAGAGCTGAGCCGAGGTGGCGTCCTTCAGCTTCGCCAGGCGGCGCGCATAGTCAATCGCCGCGTCGGGATCGTGAATGGAACAGGGGCCGACGATGCAGAGCATCCGGCGGTCGCGACCTGCCAGGATTTCGCGAATGGTTTCGCGCGCCTCGACCACAGTGCGCGCAATGCCCTCGTCCACCGGCATCTCGTTCTTGAGCAGATGCGGCGCGATCAGCGGCTCGGTCGCGAGAACATGAACGTCCTGAATTCGGCGCATAAGTAATCCATACTTCTATAAGAAAGAATGCAGCTAACAAAGACGGTGCCTGTTGGGGCATAATTACCGTCGGATCGAATCCGTGGACCCGAAGCAAAATGTCGTGATCGAGCAGGGCAACCCCGAACCGGCCTCACAAGAGCGTGCGAGCGGTGAATTGGCGTCAACTGCCAGGCCGCGCAGACTCCTTCGCGTCCGGCTGTGGCAGGCAGTGGCCGGGATGTGCGTCGCAGTCACGATCTGGTTGTTCATCGTGATGTCCGAACTTTCCGGCAGGGTCGCGCGGCAAGCCAATTATATGAATCGCCGCGTTGCTGCTCTGAATGCGACCGTCCGCAGTCTGCGCCATCAAACGGCGACCGAGCAGCGCAAGCTGGGTTCCGCGCGCGAACACGCGAGCGTAGGCGAGGTGTTTGAGAAGATTCTCTTCGCTCCCGATCTTCGCACTATCAAACTGGCCGCGCCGATCGAGAAGGACAGGGCGAGAGAAAAACCGATCGTGCAATCAGGCGGCAAGGATGTTCCATCGGGCAAGCTGGCGATGAGCGAGTCGGCCGACGCCGCGATGCTCGAAGCGAACGGACTCAAGCCAACCGGCACGTTCGAGGTTTACCGCATCTGGTGGATGCCGAGACGCGGCGTGCCTATTTGGGCCGCCGATTTTCTAGTTGGTGATGACGGGCTCGCGACGGTGCCGGTAGACTTGCCGCCCGGCCGCGAGAAAGGAATGGCACTGAACGTCACGTTGGAAGATGAATCGTACAGCGAGGCTCCCGATGGTCCGCTCGCGCTGAGAGGGGAGCTGGGAGCAGGGACGACGGCGCGCAAATCACGGCGCTAGTTGAAGATCGATCAGTCGGCGCCGATGAATTCGAGCAGAAGCGCGAACCCCATTGCGCCAACCGCGAGGAACTCGGTGGTCTGATCGGTGTTGTACCACAGATAATAGAAGCCGAAACCGAAAGCCCCCAGGGTGATTAGTCTTCGCATAGAGATGTCCTTTTCTAGCGCGTCCCCTCCGATTCCTTACAGGGCGTGGCAAATTTGAACCAAATTGTCAAATCGCGCCGCCAAGTTCCTACAAATTGTAGTACGAATGCGCAGGCTGATGAAAGTAGGCATCGGGGTGTATTCGGAGCGTAATTTTTTCTCATCCGGAGGCTTTACATCGGTCATCGATGTGCGTAGATTGTGCGTGCGGCGGCGCCTAACGGCGCGGCCTGTGGAAACTTCACTTCCGAAATCCTCACATACCCGTTGACACGGACCGGATTAGAAGAGTACTGTTTCCGTTCGCCCTGAAAAGGGTCGGTCTTTGAAAACTGAATAGTAGTGCATGCCTTAATCGGCGGCGGGGGTCCAGAAATGGACTCGATGCCCGACCGATTTCTTTGATTTAATATGCGGTCAGTCCTGCCGTTCTTTGACGCGTTAGCCGCGTCTCGAACGGTGGATATACTGAGCTATAATGGAGAGTTTGATCCTGGCTCAGAACGAACGCTGGCGGCGTGCCTGAGACATGCAAGTCGTGGGAGAAAGTCGTAGCAATACGGCAAGTAAACCGGC
>Ga0210393_10003966_pt1 | contig 11770 bp, 11 predicted proteins | sample IncBWC27OmetaG_FD_160068 | JGI IMG/M metagenome (GOLD analysis project Ga0210393, IMG submission 160068) | Forest soil microbial communities from Barre Woods Harvard Forest LTER site, Petersham, Massachusetts, United States - Inc-BW-C-27-O ... | reverse complement strand
GACGAGTTTCTGGCCTTGATCTAGTCGCCTCGCGAGGGCACCTGGTTGGATGTACACCTGCACCCTATATGGACTGCTCGCGTACGACTTCTCGAGGTAACCTTCGAGGAGCATGTGTGCAACAAGGACCTCTGTATCCTGCGTCCCCACCCCGTTCAACTCAGCTGAGGCGGGAGTGTGGGATCCTGAGATGGGACGTACAAGGGGAGAAAGCGTCACTTTGTCGCCTGGGGTGAGCTGGAATGTCTTGTTTGGCGTCCCTGACCCTCTTGCAGCTTGCGCAAGCTGCGCGGCGGTCACATTCTCCCCTGTGGAGTGTAAAGTACGTGCCACAGTGAGCACACACTTAGCTTCGATGGTAACGTCACGTTCAACGACCGACTCTGGGTCCCGAGTGCAGTTATCGCAGTGCCCGCACCGCATGCGATCCTCGGCCCAGTCACATGAAGAAAAATAGCTGTTTTAGTAGTCAGCGTGGTGGAACCTAAGCAGACAGCCGAGCGCATAGAGGCACGTACTTTGCGAACACTAATTTTCGACAGCCTTGAAAATCTAAGCAAAATTTGATCATCCCGTTAACTGTTCTGTGCATCAGCCAACACCACAATCAAGGTGATTGGGGACATACTCCTACGCTCCCAGTCTACGTCATCAAGAGCGCCTGGCAAACGCAGCGCATCTTGCAGACGATAATACAGTATACAGTCGGCATCATTGCCATCACGTCCGGCGCGGCCAGACTCTTGATAGAAAGTTTCTACTGATTTCTGACATACGCGATGAGAGAAGACCCGCTGATACGATTCAATTTTAACGTACAGACACCTTGTAAAGCTTTGTTAAAGTGTGCGCCCTAGAAATCGGACTTGAGAGGACGAACCGAGTGATGAATTACAAAGCGCACGTCCTTTTTATCGATACCAAGACCAAATGCTAGAATGACATATGATGAAGCGTTAGTTCCGCGCAACTCCAAGTCACTGAAGTGGACACACCGATCGTGGCACACATCACCTTAACTTCCCCCGAACGCCACCTCTCGTGCAGTTCCTCCTTATCCCTATCCTTGATCTCCGCATGGTACACACCTGTCTTGATTCGTCCTTCGCTCATGGCAAGCAGCTCAGCAGCGATCCGCTCCGAATCCTACACCGAGATGACCAACGCCGATAGGTGTCTGCGCAGGATCACTGACCTTGCGAGAGAGACAATAAATGATCCCAGTCTCGTCCGCGTGGCATTCTAATATGTAGTTCATCATGTCTCTCACGAGCAGCGCTGCGGTCGAGGGCTTCGAGGTAATCTTATACTGCAGATTCCTTCGGTAAAGAGGGCTCGTAAACTTTACGGTACTGCCCGGTACCGCATCTAAATGACTGAGCGAACATAGTCCACCATGGGAGGAAATAACCGTACCTCTGCCATCAGTAGGAGGTGGAAGGCGAAGGATCGAAATGAGATCGCGAAGCACATCAAGTGGGCAGGTTGCAGAAAGGGCGATAATCGGCACTTTTGGGTAGAGCGCCCGCAACTCGGTCAGTTTCTGATAATCGGGACTACAGTAAAAACACAGAAACGAATCAGTTGCAGCACCCCATTCGTGTAGCAAGGGAATAAGACCGATAGTCATGACCTAGCATCGATACACAGTGAGCCTCGTCAATAACGAAGCGTGCTGGGAGAGGTAGGGAAATGTGTGAATGATTTGGGCCAAACACGCGAAGGGTAGAACGCCTCACCGAGTTTCTTAGCCTCGACCATAATCTTTATCACAGACTTAAATCTCTTGCTCTTTGCAATCCTCTCGGGCTGCCATCCCACAGACTTTTAACAATCGAAGGAAAGTCACCGTGGGGTAGGACGTACCGTCACATAGCAAAGCTTTACCTCTCTCAGACCCGGATCGTTGCTCTTGGCAGTGGCGATCAGGCGGCGATAAGCCTCCTCCATTTTCGCATTGGACATCGACGCGGTAAACATCAAGCCCTCGACTGAATCAGCGCGCGCATCAGTAAATTTCCGGCATCTACAAGGACTTCTTTTGTTCTGTTTTTCACTGACTGTTGTTCTCTTGCAAATGAAGGATCTGATCCTTCATGAGCGATACAAGAGGCGAAATCACCAGCGTGCAGCCGGGGATTAGTGTTGCAGGGAGCTGGTATGTGAGCGATTTCCCTCCGCCTAGCGACGATTTCCCATAATGTAATCGATATGGCGGTGAGAGGAATGCCCACTGACCAGTTGGCATGATGCAGATAATATCTCGTCCGTCCATGTTCGCGTTGCACACACTGTTCCCATTGATTATTTTCCCGCATCTTGCCGGTGCAACGAAAAAGAAAAAGAAAAAAGAAAAAAAAAATTACAATGAGACGCACCCCTCTTGAGCCAATCGAAAGTTCTCGATCCCGAATACTTTCCGCATCTGTTCTCTCAATCTGTCGGACCACTCAAACTTATCGAAGTAGTTCCGAACGACGGCGCTACCATCGGCCCTCTTGTCGAGCGCGTCGAGTTGCAGGTTGATGTCCGCGATATCCTGCGCCTGTTGCTTGCGCAAATTTTGCAGTTTGAGTATCTCTTCGTCCAGCCGATCCAACTCGTCCTGGTGCGCCGTTCTCCGAGCCGTCAACTGCTGTCGAGGGTTCAGGTTGTTGCGCCGCAAAGTAGAGCCGGACTGCCCGGCGTTGTTGAGCTGGGCAAAGCGATTCACCCCTTCTTTGATCTGACGCACGGGGGCGGGGCGTTCAAACGAGTGTATTTTGATGATTTTGGCATCGAAGCACGCACAGTGACTTCATCCAACGGAATGTGCTTCTGCCGCTTAGACGACATTAATTGGACGCGTGCAAGACGTCGTCGTATGGGTTGATGGGGTTCCCTCAAACGGGCAGAAGCAACCTTATTGCCCTGTAGAAAGCGAAAGTTGGAAGAACGTTCGAGCTGACGTTTTTAATGAGTGTGATGCTAACGTTACGGTAAGATGCGAGAAGTCGACGAGTGGCCGACACATGTGTGAGTGGCGTGACCGGGCCGGGATGGTTCTAACTCCGTCAAATCCGAACGACATTTCAACTCAAAACTACCGCAACTGTATTTACTTTGACACATCCACTTTCTACTTTCTACCCAAGGCCGCCTACAAACGCATAATAAGTTGCTTCACACCAGACATCCAAAGCGTAATATCGTCTCCGCTCGAGCGCGTAAGCATGTCCACGTGAATGGCAAGCGCGAGCTCGCGATCGTGACTTGCCATAGCTGTACTATATTCAGCACAAAACTCGCCATAATTCGGTGAACATGTAACACACCTTTTGTTAGTTCACCAAGCTGTACGACCATCGGCGCTGACAACGTCTCACAATTCAGCGCGTCAAATAAGGGATTTATCCGGCGTTCCAGGTCGTCGACGAGACGTCGCTGAGAGGGCTACATTGTGTTCACCTGTCTGTCAGAACAAACAAGTCGGGAACTGTCAGGGACGATACGCACGGGAGTCGTCTGTTTCAGCTGACCAAGCTGTTGACTGACAATATTGTAAATGGGTCTCAGTGAATCAGGTATGTGCGTCCGGTCACCAGGAGCTATGGATGGTTCCTCAGCCTCGCCTTATCCACGCTCGATGTGATAAAACTTACGGTACTTGGGGGGAGGAGGTCCTTGAGGAGCAGTACGGGGTGGAGGCACGGCAGGATGTTGACCTCCAAGACTCTGCGGATCCCCTGGGGGAGGCACGCGCGCCGGGCCGGCAGTAAGCGGCGGCGCATGGACTGGAGGCGGTTGTTGCTGCGAGGGTGATGCTACGCGACCGTAAGGACCAGTAGGTGGCATGGGGACCTGACGGGCTTGTGGTGGCGGTAGGATCCCTGCGCCAGGAGGAGGAGTACCGCGCGAGTATGGGTTAGGCGGCGGCGGTGCAGGGGCCACATGGCCACGCTGTGGAGGCGGCGCGTACTGTCCTGGCGGAGGCTGTCGCGGAGGCGCCTGCCCCGTAGGGATTGCATTTGGTGGATGCGCCAGCGGAGGGACTGGGCCTGGGCCGGCTGGTGGGTACGGTCCGGGCGCGGGAGCCCCATGCGGAGGCGGGACCGGGATGCGACCCTGAGCGGGTGGCGGAGGGGGACGCCCCTGTACACTACCAGGACGGGGGGGTGGAGGAGCCGGGGCTGGAGACTGACCGCGGGCAAAATGCGTCGGATTGGACACAGCTGCCTGAACTGGCCCGGCGTTTGGGAAAGGCGACGTGATCGCTGCTGGCTTGTTAACAGACCCGCTGGGAGTGCGTCGTTCCGTGACCGGTGGCGCATCGTTCCAACCACCGTTCTCGCGACGCTTGGGTGGCGGCGGCGGTACCGTGGGTGGAGGAGTAGCCTTCGAGGCAGTAAATGGCGGAGCAGATGGTACAACCTGGCCGCTGTGTTGTTGTAGAGGCTGGCTGTACACATTTCCCGTGGGATACGTGATCGGTGGGGTCGGCTGATATGGCTGCGGTGGCTGGGTGGGATGTACCGGAGCGTAAGGGTTGTTCGCAGGAGGAACATTGGTAGGGGCATATGAGTTATACGTCGGCGCGGGAGGAGCAGTGGCTGCGAGTCCGGATGTCTGCTGCGGAATAGCAGGGGCATACGGACGGTATGAGTAGGCGGAAGTGGATGTAGAAACAACCGAGGGAACAGCAGGGACTGGGGGAGCCACAGAGGGGGCAGAGGCTTGTATACGAGATGATGATGCGACTGGGGTTTCGGAGATCCCAGCGGCGATGAGAAGACGTGCCCTTCCAGCCGCGGGCTCGAACTGCGTGCCCGGCGCCCCTTTATAGCCTGGCGGGGTGAGCTTGAGGAATGCGACGGCGTGCTTGACAAGGCCTTGTGTGGCAAGGAAGTCCGCATATTCGAAGTAGCGATCATATAGCACGGACAATTTGTATGTCCTAGCATCCGCGTCCTCGCCTACAACGCCCGTGAGCTCCACGTCCTTATCCACATACGATACAGCGGCGCGGAAAACGGTGGCTTTCTCGATGAAAGTTTGGAGTGCATGTGCATGCGCAGTGTAACGGGAAACACCTGGTGCCGTCTCATCAGCCAAAATCCGCTTCTCTTCCTCGGCAAGTTCTTCGATCCAGATATTGATGAGGCGCTCAAGGCGCCCGGCCGCCAGGTACGCTAACGTTGCGTTCTTTCTCAGCTCTGAAGCCTCGGCAGCGTGCTCCGAGCGGGCAAGGCCAGCCTGGAATTCCAATCTCGCCCCGAGCTGCTCTACAAGCCCGCCGAACTCGTCCGCACGCGCGAACGTGCACAAGACAACAAAGATCTCGTGCCAGTCTTGTAAGTCCGCGTTCTGCACAATGTCGGCGAGGTCGTTCGTCACGACTGATTGGAAAAGTCGCAAGTATGGTAATGCGACGGTCCGCTTCTCGAAGTAGGCTTTCTGTGTGCGCGTGAGCAGCTCGGGCCCACCTTTCACTGCTAACAGGATGGCGTCGGCAAAGCGTTCCACGGAGAGACACAGGGATACTGCGCTTTCGAAATCGCCAACGACAAGTGCTTTGGTCACCAGACGGTCCGTCTCGCTTTCATCCGCAGGGTAGATGTGGAATGTATTGCTCTTGAGAGTGTCCGAAGCCGCCGATGAAGGACGAGAACCGATGGTGGCAGCAACCGACGAGTCAAGACCATAATTAGTGTGGGGAACAACGGGAACGGCTCGGGTTGTGGATTGACTGAGGCCCATGGTGCTGAAGAAATCTGCTGCAGCATCTAGCTGTGGTGTACCCGCGGGACCATCATCATCGAAGAGACTGGGCGCAGTAGTTGTAGATGAGGCATCGGGAAGTGGGGTGACGATCGACGTGTCGGAGGCGGCGCCCGCGCTGACTTCAGAAGGGGTCGCATCGAGCAAGTCCTCGGCACTGGCAGTTGGGCTTCTTTCAGGCTCTGCGAACGAGACAACGGGTCCGTGCGGCTTTGAATCACTAACGTCTTCCTCAGAATGTGATTTTACAACCGGTAGAGGAGTGCTCTCCTCAGCTGCGGACCTGAGCTTTGCAATGGCCTCCGCAACGCGGGCGGCGATTTCAGCCTTGGAGAAGCCTAGAAGTGTTACGAGTTCATCCCGCGAATCTGCGTGGAACAGACTGAGCAGAGCCTTCCATCCAGCGACGTTCTCAGCCGCCGCGGATTCAGCCTCAGCGCTGCGCTCAATTGCGATCGCTGAAAGATCTTGAGTATCGATTGCCTGGCGCAGACGCTCGGCACGAGCCACGATGTTGTCTTCGGTAGCTAACCGGCGGATGTGTACAACGCCACTCTGATGGCGACCCTCTTTGCTCCCTAGGTTTGATACCGACACGAGCTTCCCGGGGTAGCCGAACGATATCGAAACCGGGCGACACAACCACTTCGGGGGTTGCTTTAGCGTAAAGGAAGCCTGATTAGTCCGTGCGAAGCTTGGGTTATCAAATACATCAGCACCATCCGGCTGGGGTGCCACAGTGCCAAGCTCGCTTTGAGAAATATCATTAGTCGATTGGATAGAATGGAGGCCGATGGTCCCATCGAAGAATGCGGTGGCCAGCAAGTCAGGATTACGGGGGCACCATTGCACTTGGAAAGCCCAGTTATCGGCCGAAGGGAGCTACGGTACTTAAGATTAGTGTTCGAAGTAGATTCACGTAATAACAATGCGTACTTCGCCGATGATCTCAGATGTCTGTGGGTTCCAGCAAAGCGCACGGTTATCCTTGCCACTGGACAGAAGAAGATCCGCATCTTGTTTACACCAGGAGAGCGAAAGCACGCCCTTCTCGTGACCTGTGAGTATCTAGTGTCGTTGATAAGCTAATGTCTGAAAACATAGACGGCTGGGCACACCTTTTCCGGTGCGCGTGCGTTACGCAGGTCCCAGACCATGATGACTGGTGAGGCATCATCTTCTGAGGAAGTGACTAGTCGGGTCGCCTACACAGCGGGGTATCGTTAGCACAGGACAGTCGTGAAGTGGCCATACGAACGTTATCTGGGTGCCATCCCACATCGCTCATTCCGCGACGCCCGCTGCCTGCCTGGGTGCCGCCCGCACCGCCACCATATGCTAACGCAACGACCTCTCGCTTGCCCCGAAGGTCCCACACGACAGTATATCCGGTACCGCTGGACGTCGCTAATACATGGGGTACTTGGTTGTTCCATGCAAGTGCGCTGACTTCGTCGAGTTTTGAGCTTCGAGTACCGGGAGAATATGGTTTGCTAGGGTCTTTAAGATCCCAGATGTAGACCTGAGAGGGTTAAGGATACGGGTTAAAGGACCCAAGGAAGGAAATACCTCTCCGTTGATACCCCCCGAGGCAAATAGAGTAGATTGGATGGGATTGAAGTCCAACCCACGAACGGGTCCAGTGTGCGTGCTATTCTTGAGTATGAGAGCCTCGGAAGTGCTGGAGTGATAGCGTCACCCTCACCACCGCAGAGATGAGACATACAAAGACATACTCCACATGTGCCACGATTTTTGACGGGTCCCAGATACCAAGCTCTCCGTTTTCCATACCAGCAGCGATGACACCTTCGGGACGACAACCGTCTGCTTGGCCCCAGGCAATGCGATTAAACCTATCAAAGTGGGACATTCCAGCCTGCAACTTTCATGAATCTGTGAAAGCATACCTTGAGCTATTTGTGACGGTGCCGCGCGGGCCATGGTGTCCTTCACCGCCGAGGTCATATTCCTGCTTGTTGAGAAAGTTGGGGGCCCATATTTCCAATTGGCTGTCGTTGGAAAAGGACTCGTCGAGCGCGCCGGCGACTGTGCCCGTTGCCAGCAAGGGCGCTGAAAGAGGCGACCACGCAAAAGTGGATGTTCTGTGGATCTCTTTCAGTTTCATGATGGTTTCAGAGTTGATGAAAAGCTGGCAGAGCGGGCGGTGATGGCCTGCTTCGCCAAGACTTACGTGTCACGTTCAGCAGGACCCGGCCCTAAATAAGTTACGTCATCCTGAAATTGACGTGGACACGTGACGAACGCGTGGGGGAGCTGACGACGACGACGGTACGCGTCTAAATACCCAAAATTAGACTCATGGCCTTTGCACGTACACCTTGAACCTCAACCCCCGTCTTCATTCTGTGCAAGCGCTAGACTCCATCTTCTCTGGATTCGATGATCCTCACACTGACTTCGATTCAGACGCTGTTCTGGAAAATGCCGAAGCCAGGTGTGATCCATCTACTGGCTTCTCGTCCCCCAAAGGACAAATGAACGGCCAGAACACCGCCAGGGCCAACAGTACTTGTGCTCAGCCACACTTGGTATGACTTCTGCGTGTTCCCCCACGTCCACTTCACGACTTTCACGCAGCAAGACCGCCGTTTTGGGTCGGTCTTCGAACGCCCCGGGCCTCGTTCTGCGTGTCTCCCCGTCCCTCTATTATTCCCATCTTCGCTTATAATTTATCCTCATTTATAGCACGACGACGCTATGACGAGTCTCGTTACTCCTTCGAACACCCCCCATCCTTCTCTACATGAACATCTGCCTTGGATCCTTCCCTACCTACTTAACATCTATTATGGTGGTGGGCTTCATTCTGCGACTTTTGTCTGCAGTGAAGTATCATCTCTACACTGCTATTTTGTTCACATGGACAGACTACAAGACAATTTTCTTCCCCATAGTAAGTCCTTCTCTGCCTGACCTTCCTCTTCACGTGCTCAATAGACTGTAGACCGTCTTTGCTTGCGCAACAGCACCCGTGCAGTCTTTCTCTGGCCTTCTCCAGTGTTGTGTATGGGTGTGGTTCCACCTCCTCCTGTGCAACGTATCCAACCAAGCACGCAGCTGCAAGGAAGACAAAGTCAACCATCCGTGGCGCCCTCTTCCATCTCAGAGGATTTCTGAATCCCAGGCCGTCGCCTTGCGCTGGTCTACCGTCGTGTTTTGCCTGCTTTTGTCATCAATCTACGACCAGGATCTCGTTCTCACAACACTCGGCCTCGTGGCCACCACATTCACGTACGACGAGCTGGGTGCATCTGGCAACGTTGTTGGAAAAGCTCTCTGTACCGCTGGAGGATATGTCTCTTTCGAAGTTGGTGCTACTACGATCATTGGTATGTTATGTTACTTTGGGCAGAGAAGGCTTCTTTTAAGCTTCGCGGATGCTGACAATTGATAGGCGCTAACTGTGCGATGGATTTTGTGTCCGTCACTGCTGTCATCATCAGCGGAATTCTCGTTTTCACTGCGATCCAAGCACAGGACTTTCCTGACGTCGAAGGGGACAAAGCAGTGGGTCGCATGACGTTCCCCATCTATGCGCCCGAACTATCTCGACTTTTGACGTTTTTCGCCACTGTTGCCTGGTCCGTATTTCTCAGCTGGTTCTGGGACGTAGGTCCCATCAGTTCCGCGGTCTTCACCAGCTTTGGCCTTCACGTTGGACTGCGTTACTACTGTTGCCGGACATTAGAAGCTGACAAAAGGTCGTACCTAATATTCAATGTACGTTCTCACGCTCACTCAGTTTGGCACACCCGGAAACGTCGTTGCTGACTATGGGCGTCCTAGGTTTGGCTCATGGCCGCCCATGTTCTTCCCCTGCATGCCAGGACGTCCGTTTTGGCGTTCTGATGATTTGACCCGATTGACAGCTCATTTACGCCATGATATGTATTTCGTCTCACCTTTCAGCACGCCTGGCGCATGACTATATCTTTATTGAGTACTGACGCTCTCACTTACGTCCATATACATTCCATATAATCCATAGGCAATTTTACTATGAAATGTTTAACTAACTTCCGTCCTATGTCGTCTCTCGGAGGGGGGAGCCACTTCTCACGTCTGGGGGGGGCAAGAAAAGTACCGGCCCTTTGTAATATCGTGTAACTGTTCAGCCATGACGTGTTCCTTAAGGACAACAGCTGCTACCCTCGTTGCGCTTTTGCTGCCGCACCGATCCCAGACGGGTAAGTGAGCCATCTGGGGTTGCTACCGCACGCTCTTAATGAAAGTCGTTGCTAATTCACCTGGCGGTTGCCGCGCCCCTGAAACGTGTACGCCTTGAGGCTGACGGGGAATCAGCGCAGTTGTTGTCTATGGCCCCCAGAGACGGGACGAACAGAATGATACCGAGAAAGCTGTGAGATAGACGTGACGAGTAACACTGCCTGCCTACTATGGTGCGGTGATGCAGTCCACGCACGTGTTGGATTCCAAAATGGTCTTAGTAGTAGTCCACTTGAATTCGTTCCGCCACGTGTGGCGGACTATGAACTAGAGGGAATGCAACTTTCCTGGCGAGAAGAAATCAACGGCGAGTCAGCCAACTACTGTAGTACGAGCTGCAGAAATGGCGGTTGACCACACGGCCCACATATCACCGCAAAAGATGATGATGCATTGTACAGTATCCCCGGTACCGAGATGTCGTCGCCCGTCGGAATAGTCTCAGAGAAGGAATATTCAAATGCGTGTCATCTCAAAAGGTACTTTCACCTTTGGCATTGAGTGACGAGGGGACATTGGAAAAACAACCTGTCAAAGGTGGTCTTAGAACGGACTTTTACGCGGAGAGGTCTTGCCGAGGAATGATCACGAAAATGGCATAATCTGTAGATCAATCAGGGTTATTTTCAAACAGACTCACCCAAAAGAGCGCCACATCAGGATGGTGTTGTGAAATGAATGTTTTACGCTCCCGGCGCCGTTCAGGTCGATTTGTCTGTAGGAGCTCCAACGGACACCTTCCATGTCTACGTCACGGCCAACTCGGAAACGCGCAAGTAAAACAGTCCTACGAAGCCCGATAAGCTGGCCGTGCATATAGTACGCCACCACTAATGCCCAGACGGCATTCACCATGACGGCACCACTCCAGGCGGAAAGCGAATGGAAACGTCGAGGGTCCGCCGGGGACAAAAGTCCGCCACTGGCAGTTTTCAAATCGATTGCAGATCAGAAAAATGCGGAAGGCGAAATTTGGACGGCCATGAAAACCCTAGTAGGCTCTTGGGAATTCGCGAGGCTTCCGTATGGTCTGAACGAGCAGCCCTGCAAGGGCGTGGTCTTGGCTCGAGCCCGGGACACCGGTTGGCGCCCGGTCTACGCCAGCGCACCTAGGTTGACGATTTGGGGGGTGGCACAAAGAATGATCGCGTTTGGTCAGTTGGCGGAGCATGGAAACAGCAAGGACGGGCTATGAGCGTATGAACCCCAACAGCAGGCGAGGCGAGCGTCCCAACCCCCCAGGCTCAGGGGCGTCTCATTGTAGTCACAACAGCCATCCAGAAAGCGGCAACACCCAGATCCCAAGAGAAAGAGAATTTGTCGACCCACTACGAGTAATTCCCGTCGCCGCCGTCGCAGCAGTGCCCAGGACGAGATACAACCCCCCCACACAGAACCACGATGGCGCTCAAAGGCGATGTGTCTGCACAGACCCTTGGGATCCCCAGAACGACTTTGAGGAGCCAGGCGGGCAAGGACGCGCCCGACTGTTCGAAACGACAACCCTGGGCTGTTAGCCGAGTGGAGGTAGAGCAAACACCCACGGAACTTGAGCGTATCTGGGATACGGTAGGCGGACATCGCAGCGGGTAGTGCATAGGACCTGCCAGTGGCTGGCGGCGGTGCGACCGTACACAGCACAACGAACACTGTACATTAGCCACGTGGCGTTCGCCTCGTGTGTTATATCGCCGACTCTTCTCTTTCCTCCGGGGCTCGTCAAATGGTGCATGAACGGCGGAGGACCTGAATAGGCTTCACG
>Ga0210393_10003963_pt1 | contig 11776 bp, 10 predicted proteins | sample IncBWC27OmetaG_FD_160068 | JGI IMG/M metagenome (GOLD analysis project Ga0210393, IMG submission 160068) | Forest soil microbial communities from Barre Woods Harvard Forest LTER site, Petersham, Massachusetts, United States - Inc-BW-C-27-O ... | reverse complement strand
TGTCAGCGGCTCCTGCACCACGCTGACCGCGTAGCCATCCTTACCAAGAATGTCGACGACGCGCCGCCACCCAGAACCATCCGCGAAGGCCCCGTGGACGAGGACGACGTTCTTGACCGGCTCGGCCCGCGCCGGGGCGACGGCAGTTGACAAAAGTGCGACCGCTGCGGCCGCTGCGACAAGTGGGTTATTTGGCATCGAGCTCTCCTACATCGTTAAACTTGCTCAACCGAACGGTTGAATAAAGCGGGCTTGACAAATAGTCAACCTTTGCGTTGAATATTTTGGAATCGAGAACAGAGCGGGCAGATCGCCATGATTGAGGTCGACGGATCGCCGTGATTAAGCTCGAAGCCCGGAAGGAAGCCGCTTCGCGCACCGCGCGCCTCGACGCGGTATTCGCTGCGTTAGCCGATCCGACGCGGCGGGCGATTATCGAACGGCTCTCACGCAGCGAGGCGCGCGTGACCGAGGTCGCCGAACCCTTCGATATGTCCTTGAACGCGGTGTCGAAACACATCCGTGTGCTGGAAGCAAGCGGCGTGGTCGAGAGGCAAAGGAAAGGGCGCGACCACATTCTCTCCATCAATACCCGTTCGCTGGACGAGATCGATGGCTGGATCGTGCGGATGCGCCGCTATTGGGAGGACCGGCTAGACGCCATGGAGCACCTTCTGCGCGAGCTCAAGAAGGACCAAAAGTTGGCGCCAAAGGATCGCAAGCATGGTTCGCGATGACACGACAGGCCCGATCGTGCAGGTACACCGGCGCGTGAGGGCCAGTGCGGAGCAGATCTTCGACCTGTGGACCAAACCCGATTTGATGGTTCGGTGGATGAGCCCCTATCCGGGCGCGGTCGATTGCAAGGCGAGCTGTGACCTCCGCCCTGGCGGAGCCTTCAGCCTTGTCATGTCATCGGAGGAATCAAGCCGCGAAGTATCCGGCACCTATGTTGAAGTCGACCGGCCGCGCAAGCTTGTGTTCACGTGGATTGGCCCGCTGACGAACAATGTGAATACGTTGGTAACCGTCGAACTCAATCCGCGCGGCGATGAAACCGAGCTCGTGCTAACCCACGAGCGTCTACCGACGCCGGCAATTATTGAAGGTCATACCAAGGGCTGGGGAAATATCTTGGACCATCTGACGGACGCGGTTTTCAAAGACTTTTAGATCGAAATGCCATATTCGAAGCACTGGATACTTCGCCGAGGATGGTCGAGGTTTTATCGCGGTGTAATGCGATGATCGACGAAAAAAAGCTCGAAGAGCGCTTGGTCGCGCTCGAAGCGGCCAAAACCTGGAGTCCGCGCGTCGTCTCGCGGCTGGAGACGCTGCTGCGCTCGGCCGCGGACGAGGCACTCTACCGCATCAATCCGATCCAGTTCGCCACAGAGAAATCGATTGCCGAGGCCGAAGGGATCGATCTTTTCCTGCATGCCTGCGTGGCAGGGCTATTCGATATGGACTGGCTGCTCGTTTGTCCGATGTGCTCCGACGTTGTCGAGAGCTTCCGAAGTCTGCGCAAACTGCACACGCATTTCCACTGCCACCTCTGTCAAAGCGATTACGACGCCGCGCTCGACGATTACATTGCGGTGACATTTACGGTTTCGCCCGCCGTGCGCAGCATCCGCTTCCATAAACCGGACGCCCTTTCGGCCTGGGATTACGTCTTCCATTATAAGATGACGCCGGGCGGCGTAATGCCCGACGGCGTACCATGGAGCGAGGCTGCCAAAGGGCTGGTTAGGGTGCTCACCCGTATAGAGCCGGGTTCTGCGGTCAATCTTGAGGTTGATGCCGCCGAAGGTGCGCTGCTGGGCCAGGATTTCGAAAGCGACGCCCAATTTTTTTTCCCGGTCGCAAGCGGGGCGGGTGTAACGCCGCCCCATGTGCCGGTCATACTCGACAGCGGCAAATGCGTGGCCGCCACAGCGAACATCGCGCCCGGCAAGGTCGTGTTCGAAGTTCGCAACGCTGGCAAGCTGCCAGTGGTATTCGGCATCCTGCAGCTTCCGATGGCGACGTTTCAGCGCCCGAAGCTTCACTTCACGCCATCCTTATCCGGCAAGCGACTGCTGATGACACAAACCTTTCGCGACTGCTTCCGCTCGGAGGTGATCGGCGCGACGGAGGGCATTGCGGTTCTCGACGTTACCCTCATATTCACCGATCTCAAGGGCTCGACGGCGCTCTACGAGCGGATCGGCGACCTTAACGCCTACATTCAGGTGCAGCGGCACTTCCAGCATCTTCTCGACGCCACTGTTCGGCACAATGGCGCCGTCACCAAGACGATCGGTGACGCCGTGATGGCAGCGTTTTTGACTTCGGCCGATGCGGTGCAGGCGGCGCTTGATATGCGCGAGGCCGTCGATCAGCTAAATCGGGACCGCCCGCAGCGTGATTTCACCCTAAAAATTGGCGTGCATCGGGGAGCCTCGATCGCGGTCACGCTCAACGAGCGGCTCGATTATTTTGGCCAGACGGTGAATATCGCAGCGCGGGTGCAAAACCTTGCCGATGGCGACGAGATTTGTATTACCGAAGAAGTTTACGGCGCGCCGGCTGTGGCGGAAATTATTGCGCCATACCCGGTGCAAAAGAGCGAGGCGGAACTCAAGGGCGTCAGCAAGACCATGTCGGTCTATCATCTGGCCCGAATCGCGTCCTAAAGCGTGATGGCTTTTGGTCGAATCGCCATCGCGCTTTAGTTTATTGTTTGCGCATGATCTTTTCGGAAAACCGCTACACACTTTTCCGGATCATGCGCTAGTCGGCGCAACTGGTTTTGCGACTGGCGCCACACGACTTCGCCGTCCGAGATGACGCACGTCGTGCGCTACCTCCGACCCGCGCATCCACCTCTTTTCTCGACGTGGTCACAAGGGGCATGATGCTCTTGGTGATGATCACCTACGGCTCGCCTAAAATCGTGATCGTCCTATGATGAATCAACAACCAGGCACGGACGGGAAGGAAAGAAAATGAAGGCATCGATATTTTGCCTGCCGAGCGTCGGCTCGCGCGCCGAGATCGAGGCGGGCATGGCCGCGACAAGGCCCGAACTCTACCAGCGCATGTTGAAAGAGCTGACCGAACTCATCAAACTTGCCGACGACCTCGGCTACGATTCGGTGAGCTTCACCGAGCATCACTTCCACATCGAGGGCTTTGAGGTTTCCAACAATCCCGTACTGCTGGATCTCTACTTCGCGATGCAGACCAAGCGCATCCGCGTCGGTCAGCTCGGTATCGTGCTGCCGGCCGCCAACCCGATCCGCGTCGCCGAGGACATCGCGATGCTCGATCACATGACAGGCGGACGCGCCTGCGCCGGCTTCGCCCGCGGCTACCAGCGACGCTGGGTCGACATCATGGCGCAGCAGGCGCACGGCGTCTCGGGAACCTTGCCGCATCATCATGATGCGATCGATCAGACCAACCGCGAGGCGTTCGAGGAGAACTGGCAGATCATCAAGAAATGCTGGACCGAGGAGATGCTGACGTTCAACGGCAAGTACTGGAAGATACCAGCGGGCGCGACGCCCTGGGATCTCGAGACCACGGCGAAATACGGCAAGGGCGTCGAGAATGGCATGCTGACGTCGGCGGCGTGGTGCCGAAGCCCTTGCAAAAGCCGTACCCGCCGGTGTTCCTGCCGTTCGCGTCGTCGCCGAACTCTATTCGATGGGCTGCGCAAGAGGGCGTCACCGCAATCCTGCCGCCGATGCATGAGGCCTACGCGTCACCGCTGTTCGACCTTTATGCCGAGGTGTCGGGAAAGCCCCGCGGGCACGGCACGGGCTTGTTGCGCGACGTCATCATTGCGGACACAGACGACGAGGCCATGGCGTTGTGGGAGGACTCCGGGCGGTTCTCCGGCCGGGCGTGGTTCGAGCCGTTCGGCTTCCGCCGCGGCCTGATGGACCCGGTGACGAAGAAATTTGCGACCGCACAGGAATCGATCGACCTCGGCTACGCATTGGTCGGCACCGTCGATACCGTGACGCGCGCGCTCGAAGCCAACATGAAGCGGCAACCGGTCGATTGGTTGTTCTGCTACACCTACAACGAGCTGGTTCCGCATGGCAAGTTGATGAAGTCGACCGAGGCCCTGTGGACCAAAGTGTTGCCGAAGTTCATGTGAGTCCCCCTGCTGTCGCATGTCAGAAGATGCGACGGGCGAAAGGCAGACGCAGCACAATGAGGTCGGTGAAGGCAAAGGAGCCAACGATCGCGCCGATCACGGTCATGAGCAGGCGCAAAAATTTGGGCATTGGCGCGTCGATGAGAGCCCATTGCAGCAGCAACACGATCGGAAAGTGGAAGACGTAGACCGCGAAAACGTTGCGCGCGAGCACCCGCCACACGCGTCCTGCTCCGAGCCCCAGTTCCCGCGACAAAACCGGCAGGCCGACGCACATGCCTGTGCAGATGAAGGCCTCGGCGGTGCATATTCGCAATTGGCGCGAGGCATCGTCAGCCGCGACACCGGTTGGCGCTGCCGTGGCGGCGAGCACATAGGCCAGCAGCGCGAGCCCCACGCCAATCGCAAGCCAGGCCAGGGCGCGCCGCGTCGGCATCGTCTGCAGCCAGCGGCGCGGGCCAGCGAACACGCCGATCACGAACATGCTCATATATTGCGGCAGATGCGCGGGCTCCATCTGGATAAAGTGAAGAAATCCAATCCAACGGCCCTGGGGGTACCAGAGACGGACGATGAAGGTCGCCCCGGCAAGCAGTATTGCGTAAGTCGCGAGAGCCAGATGAGAAGGTGGTTTGCGCCATAGCTTGCCGTCATCCGGCGGCATGATCGCGCGAAATGCGGCATAGAGCACGGCATAGACCAGGAGATGTTCGAGAAACCAGAGATGGCCGAAGTTGAAAACCGGCCAGCGCTCTGTCGGCGGCCAATAGTCAGGCTTTGGACCGCCTCCGAAGAAATCCCGGGTCAGATAGGTCCAGTAGCTTACCGGCGGCAGGGTCGGATCAAGCGCAATATGCGACCAGCCCGCCAGCGGAACGATCAGGATCGTCCCCAGCGCAAGCGGCACACCCAACCGCAGCGCGCGGTCGGAAAGGAAAGTCGCCGGGCCTTTACGGTCGAACGCTCCCGGAGTGAAGTAGCCGCCGAGAAAAAAGAACAATCCCATGAAAAAGGCCGCGTTCACCCACAGGAAAACCCCTCCGCGCGCCAGTGGCGGATCTGGCAATGGAATCTCCGGCGGTTGGGCTACGACATAGGATTCGACGGAATGGTGGGCCACGACGAGCAGGATCAAGAAGACCCGCACGGCATCCACATAGTCCATCCGCTCCGGCTTGCCTGCACCGGTCATCGCCAAACCATTTTCACCTGGAGACTTCAGCTGCATAGTTGCTTCCAACGCCGCGGCAAGCACGGGGTTTGCATTGCATGACGAGTTCCAAGAGCTCGATCGTTCTACTGCCTTTCGTGGTCACCAACCGTGCAAGATGCCCTCATCGCTCTCGCTCGCGCCTTGACGAGGCCGGTCGATCTGATGGTAACGGCCGGCGAAGAAGATGAGTGGGCGAGAGGACGACCCCGATGGCCGACCGAGTGCCAACACGCGGCCAACGAAGATCAGATGGTCTCCGCCGTCGTGCACGGCGTAGCGTTCGCACTCGAAATAGGCCAAAGCACCTGGAATAAGCGGAACACCGGTGACACCGGCGATTGGCTCGAAGCCCAGCCATTTGCCGCCCCCCGATTGGGCAAACCGGGTCGACAGGCCGTCCTGCGTCTCGTGCAGCACGCTGATGCCCCATACGTTTGCCGCCTGCCAAGCCGAGAAGCTGAGTACCGTGCGCGCGAGAGAGAACAGCACCAGAGGCGGATCAAGTGAGACCGAGTTAAACGAGCTCACCGTCGTTCCCTGAAGCAGCCCGTCGGGCGCACGGGCTGCCACAACTGCAACGCCAGTGGGGAAAACTCCCAGCGCCTTCCGAAATTCACCCGGCGTGAAGGTCATTTTTGTCAACTCGGCAACTATTGCCCTGCAAAGTGGATTTATTCCGCGGCAGGCTCGACGACTTCCTCGTCCAGGTTATAGGTCGACAGCAAATGATCGACCATGCCGCGCGCCGCACCCCAATCAAAGGTACGGTAGCTGTGACCGGCGGTGACGAAACGAGCACCTGCGTAAAACATCTCATACTGCGTATGCCGCGAACCAAACTCCGAGCCGACGGCATCCCAGGCCGCCTTCAGCAGCTTGACCTTGTCCTCGGAATTGAAGTTCGGCGATCTCTGCGTCTTGCGCAAGATAGGTGCGAGCTCGGAATTGGCCCAGTCGCGGAAGGATGATGGCAGCATGATCAGCGAGCCCCCGGCGAGATCGCGAATGAGATTTATCAGACGCGGATAGAGGTCCTGCGTTATCACCTGCGCCGCATAAAGCAGATGCCGGTTTGGCACATAGAATTCGCCGCGTTTGCCACCCGAGGCTTCCATGCCGGAAAGCATTGCCTCCACCATGCCGGCATTGGCCGCCAGGCTACCGAGCTGTTCGCGCACCTGGGGCATATTTGTGGTACCGATCGCCTCGGTGATCTTGTGCGCCAGGCCAACCAGAAATTTCATCTTCACCGAAAGCCGGATCTGGGCCTGATAGTTCTGGAAGACGTGGCTCGGTGTGTCGTGGAATTGGGCGCGACACATGTCAGTGTCGCGATGGACGAACACGCGTTCCCATGGCACTTTCACGTTGTCGAAGTAAAGAAGCGCATCATTCTCGTCAAAGCGCGCTGACAGTGGATTATCGTAGACCGAGACAGCATGCGCCTCGTAACTTTTGCGCGAGAGTACCCGCAGCCCGGCGGTGTTCATCGGCAGGGCACAGGAGATAGCAAGGGCTTCCTCGCCGGGTTTGAGTGGCTGCAGATTGGCGACAAACACCTCGTTGGCCATGATCGAGCTGGTGCCCAGCATTTTGGCGCCGCGGATCGTCAATCCCGTGGTGTCCTCATCGACGATCTGTGCAACGAGCTCTTCCACCTGCTCGCCCCAGTCCTTAGAGCGATCAGCCTGCGGGTTGACTATGACGTAGGTGAGGAACAGATCATTTCTGGTGACGTAATCCACGTAATCGGCAAGCGCCTTGGCACGTTTTGGTCCATGCTTCTGGAAGACCTCGAGACCCATGCGCTGGCCGATGATTGTAGAGGCGACATGATCAGGTGACCGGCCCAGAAACCCATAGCTCACCTGCGCCCATGCCTGCAGTGCTTTGCGCCGCTGAACGAGTTCTTCGTAATTGCGCGGCATTTGCCAGCAGCGATTCACGCGCCGCGTGCCGCCTTCGGGCACGAAAGTCATAAGCTCGACGTTCTCGGGGCGCGCCTGGTAGTCGTACAACAGCGCCGCGGAAGCAGTTGCGTTGCGGTACGCCGCGTGCGTGGTGACGTCGTCGACGAGCTTTCCGTCTATGTAGACTTTTCGACCATCCTTCAGCGATCGAAGGTGCTCGGCCCCGGTCTTGCACTGCATCGGCGCTGCTCCTCTCCATGCTTCGTCGCCAGCCTAGCACATCCGCAGGTCGGAAGGAGCATTGGCATTTCTCACGGCAAGCTATGGTCGGGTATCGTGAATTTGGCGTTCGTCGTGTTGCCGAGGCAAGCTTCCTTCCGCACCTGACTGAAATACGGCGTCGTTGCTCGACGGGATTCTCTCCAGTTATGATCCCGCCGACGAGATCAGTGATCGATCCGGCTTCCACCGATCCGGGCGTTCGCCAAACTCTCCGAGGAGAATTCCAATGGCTATCAACAAGCTCCACGAAGAATTTTATACCCTCGACATGTCGAAGGGATGGGAAACTCCGGCTGGGTATCCCCCGGGCATTCAGCAGAAGATCCTGTCGGGAGCGCTCAACGAGACCGACAAGCGCGGCAGTCGGACCCGACTGTTGCGCTTCGCGCCAGGTGTCTACACGACAACGCCGTTCGTTCACGAATATTGGGAGGAAGTGTTTCTGTTCTCCGGCGACCTGACGGTCGGAAACGACGAGCATGGCAAGGGGGGTGAAGCTTTCAAGCCGAACACTTATGCCTGCCGGCCGCCTGGCGTGTTTCACGGTCCGTTCAAATCGGAAACCGGTTGTATGCTAATGGAGATCCATTATTTCGATCCGGCTTGATCGGTGTCGAGCCAAGGGCGAAGCGCCTGGCGTCGAAGCGATCCAGCTCTCACGGCCTCAATGAAAATCCCGCGAGGGCGGCAGGATGCGCACGTCGCGGGGATGGCGGATTTTCTGGGCAGGACTGTCCAGATGATCGCGGGAATCGTCATTGAGCGGCTCGATCAGCGCAGGTCCCGCCGGCACGGGGTGCTTTCGGCTGAACGCATCGTTGGCAAGGCCAACGAGATCGCGGGAGCGATCGAACAGTCTTTCGGCCACGAGATGCACGACCTTTTCGGGGCTGCTTTGAATATAGCCTTCGACCAGCACCAGCCGCGCGCCCATCACCTCTTTGCGAAAACGTTCCATCACCTTCGGCCACACCACGATGTTGGCGATGCCAGTTTCATCCTCCAGCGTCATGAAGACAACGCCCTTGGCGCTGCCCGGACGCTGCCGCACCAGCACCACGCCGGCACAGCGGACATATTGCCGGTCTCTGGCATCGGAAACGGACGCGCAGGCGATGACCCGTTCGCGTTCAAATTTCGACCGCAGAAACTGCATCGGGTGGCCTTTCAGCGACAGGCGGATGGTCTGATAATCCGCCACCACGTGCTCGGCGAGCGGCATCAAGGGCAGCGGTTGCGCCTCCTCATCCGGCTGTTCACGCGCGGCGACCGTCTCGAACAGAGGCAGCGGGACGTCATCGGGCAGGCGCCGCACCGCCCACAACGCGGCATGGCGGTCAAGCCCGATGGAACGAAACGCATCGGCGTCCGCCAAAAGAATCAGCGCGCGCTTGGGCAATGCGGTGTCTCGGGCGAAATCCTCCAGCGACGTAAAGGGACGGCGGGCTCGCGCGGCGACGATGCGCTCGGCCCAGTCGTCCGCTTCCCCCACATCGTCATTCCGGGGCGCGCGAAGCGCGAACCCGGAATCTCCCAATATAATCTCGAGATTCCGGGTCTGGTCCTTCGGACCATCCCGGAATGACGAATCGGACGCACCATCCCGGAACGACTGCTGAATTCGCTTCAACCGCGCCTCGTCCGGATCGGTCCACCTGAATCCGTCGATCTGGCGAAAACCGAGCCGCACCGCGCAATATTTCCCGCTTTTTTCCTCCAGCGTATTCTGGGCGTAGCTGAAGGAGACATCGATCTCGCGCACCTCGACGCCGTTCTTGCGCGCATCGCCCACGATCTGCGCCGGGGCATAAAAGCCCATCGGCTGCGAATTCAACAAGCCGCAGCAAAAAGCGTCGGGGTGAAAATGCTTCAGCCATGACGAGACATAGACTAGTTGCGCGAAGCTTGCGGCATGGCTTTCGGGGAAACCATAAGAGCCGAACCCCTTGATCTGGTCAAAGCAGTTTTTCGCGAATTGCGGATCGTAACCGCGCGCGATCATGTTGTTGACCATCTTGGATTCGAATTTTCCGATCGTGCCGACATTGCGGAATGTCGCCATGGCGCGGCGCAGGCCATTGGCCTCTTCGGGGGTGAATTTTGCGGCCTCGATCGCGATCCGCATCGCCTGCTCCTGGAACAGCGGCACGCCGAGCGTCTTGTGCAGGACCTTTCGCAATTCATCCTTGTCGCCATGGGTGGGCGACGGCGACGGGTAGACCTCCTTTTCCTGGCCATTGCGCCGGCGAAGATAGGGATGCACCATGTCGCCCTGGATCGGGCCTGGCCGCACAATGGCGACTTCGATGACGAGGTCGTAGAATTTGCGCGGCTTTAAGCGCGGCAGCATGTTCATCTGCGCGCGGCTCTCGACCTGGAAGACGCCGAGCGATTCACCCCGGCACAGCATGTCATAGACCGGCTTCTGTTCCTTCGGGACCGTCGCCAGCTCCCAGCGCTCGCCTTTATGATCTGCGATGAGATCGAAACATTTGCGGATGCAGGTCAGCATCCCCAGCGCCAGCACATCGACCTTCATCATGTTCAGCGCATCGACGTCGTCCTTGTCCCATTCGATGAAGGTGCGGTCGTCCATCGCGGCATTGCCGATCGGCACGTAAGTATCGAGCCGGTCCTGGGTGAGCACGTAGCCGCCGACATGCTGGGAGAGATGCCGCGGAAACTCGATCAGCTCGGCGGCGAGTTCGACCGCGAGCTCCACCATCGGGTTCTGCGGATCAAGTCCCGCCTGCCTGACCTGATTTTCGTCAAGCCCCTTGCCCCAACTCCCCCACACCGTATCCGCCAGCGCCGAAGTCACATCCTCGGTCAACCCCAGCGCCTTGCCGACGTCGCGGATCGCGCTGCGCGGCCGATAGTGAATGACGGTCGCGATAACAGCTGCGCGGTGCCGGCCGTATCTCCGGTAGACATATTGCATCACCTCCTCGCGCCGCGAATGTTCGAAATCGACGTCGATGTCGGGTGGCTCCAGCCGTTCCTTGGAAATGAAGCGCTCGAACAGCAGATCGATCTTGGTCGGATCGACGGAGGTCACATCGAGCACGTAACAGACGGCCGAATTCGCCGCCGATCCCCGGCCCTGACACAGGATTTTCTGCTCGCGTGCATAACGGACGATGTCGTGCACGGTGAGAAAGTAATGCGCATATTTCAGTTTCCTGATCAGGCGCAATTCCTTGTGCAAGACCTTTTTGGTCTTGGGCGGAATCCGGAGTGGAAATCGTCTGTGCGCGCCCTGCCAGGTCAGGTCTTCCAGATGGCGCTGTGCGGTCTTGCCCGGCGGAACCGGCTCGTCGGGATACTGGTATTTGAGCTGATCGAGCGAAAAGACGATGCGACCGGCAAACCTGGTGGTTTCCGCGATCGCCTCCGGCACGTCGCGGAACAGCCGCGTCATTTCATCCGCCGGCTTGAGATGGCGTTCGGCATTGGCTTCGAGGCGCTTGCCGATGGTCTCGATGGTCGTCTTCTCGCGGATACAGGTGAGCACATCCTGCAACGGGCGGCGCGACGGATGATGATAGAGCACGTCATTGGTCGCAAGCAGCGGCACGGAAGCGCAATCAGCCATGCGCTGAAGCCGCGCCAGCCGGCGGCGGTCGTCGCCCCGGTACAACAGGCTGGCGGCCAGCCACACGCCATTGGCACGGCTCGATCGCAACCGATCCAGGATCTGAAGCGCTTTTGTTTCCTCGAAGCGATGCGGCAGGGCGAGTGTGAGAAGCTGGCCTTCGGCAAATTCGAGGAGGTCGTCGAGTTTCAGGTGGCACTCGCCTTTGAGGGTGTCCTTGCCGAGCTTGCGGCGGGTGAGCAACTGGCATAACCGGCCGTAAGCCGCGCGATCGCGCGGAAAAGCCAGGATATCAGGTGTGTTGTCGGTGAAGACCAGCCGCGATCCGATCAAAAGTTTTGGCTTGAATTTGATCGCGGTATTTCCGAGTTCGTTATAGGCCCGAACCACGCCTGCCAGCGTATTGTGATCGGCAATGCCGATGGCGGACAGGCGCAAAAGACTCGCCTGATGCACGTAATCCTGCGGATGCGAGCCGCCGCGCAGGAATGAAAAATTCGTCGTGATGCCGATCTCCGCATAAGCCAGTGGAGTGGATTTGACATTCGCACCCCATCTGGTCGCGAGTTCGTCAGCGAATGTCAAATCCCTAACTCCACTGGAAACTTATATTTGCTGGTGGT